>Ga0164243_10002462_pt1 | contig 30578 bp, 38 predicted proteins | sample OricompcompostOP_FD_108781 | JGI IMG/M metagenome (GOLD analysis project Ga0164243, IMG submission 108781) | Organic Plus compost microbial communities from Emeryville, California, USA - Original compost - Organic plus compost (OP) | ecosystem: Engineered > Solid waste > Mixed feedstock >... | reverse complement strand
CCAGCCCTCGACGCAGTCGTGGCGGGAGCTTTGCGTGCGCGCCGCTAGGCGCCGAAGCTCGGCGAGACTGAGCATCACCGGTCGCTCGACGAGCCCATCGATCGCAAGCCGCCAGTCGGAAAAGCTATTCCTCTCCAGCGCCTGATAGGCCGGATCGGCAACATTGACCGAGCCGTTGGCCTTGAAGTGCTTCGAAAGGTCCGCCTCGGTGTATTCACGCGCTAGTGCGCGGTTGGAGAGCACGAGGCGCTGCACGTTCTTCGTCAACCACTCCGCCTTGAACAGCACGTCACGGAAGGATGGCGATTGAGAAAGCTGATCGCACCCGCCGAGGAGGACGGCGCCTCCCGCTACGGCGCCGCGCGCCAGGAACCTGCGGCGGCTCATTTTTCCGTCAGTCGTCATAGGTCGGGCTCCCGCGGATCTATGGCATAGCGACCGGTGATCATCGAGCGGATGTTGTTGAAAGCCCCGGAGGCGAACACCATCACGATGTGCACGATGAAGAACAACGTCAGCGCGAAGGCGCAGAGAAAATGAATGGTACGCGCCGACTGCCGCCCGCCGAAGACATCGAGCAGGAACGGGAATGCGGCATCCATGCCCGGCGACATCGTCAATCCGGTGAGCACCACCAAAGGCAACAGGCCGAAGATGACGGCGAGATAGGCAAGCTTCTGCAACACATTGTAGCGCTTCGCCTCCTCACCCTTGGGAAAGCGCAGGCGGACGTGCTCCCAGAAGGTGTGCCCGATGCGGCGCAGCTCTCCGCGTGTCGGTGCCAAGTCGCGACGCACGTGGCCGCTGAGTGCTGAGTAGGCAAGGTAGCCGAGGCCATTGAGCACCAGCAGCCACGCGAAAAAGAAGTGCCAACGGCGCCCAGTGGCGAGATCGCGGTAGGAGGGTATCGTCACCCAGTACGGGAAGCCCTTGCCTTCCCATTCGCCCTCGGGGTCACGCGATAGGCCGAGCACGCCGGTGGTGTCGAACGCGTGCCCGCCGACGGTCGTGATGCCGGCATAGCTGCCGTCCTCGCGCTGCACGGCCTGCATGCTGAGGACGGCGCGATCGGGTTCGGACGTGCTGCCGAAATAGAGCGTCGGATGCGCATTGAAGATTTGCAGCCCGCTCATCAACAACACGAGGAGGCACAACGCATTCACCCAATGCGTCACGCGCACCGTGAGGGCGTGGCGGTAGACGAGCTCCGGGCGGTGGATCGTGGTTGAGGCGACCATGCATGTCCTTCGCGATGCAAGTGAACGCGTACCAGCTCTACGCGCCGCGCATGGGTAAAGTTACAGCTGGTAGAGTTACAGGGCTTGGTTGTTTCCCGGCGAAGGTAGGCGTGCAGCCGCAAGCCGCAAACTCACGTGGCAGCCAACTATGGCCGGCTCGATGCTGAGAGTGGCACCCCAGCTTTCGGCGATGTCGCCAACGATGGCCAGCCCCAAGCCGGCCGACCCTTTAGCGTCGAGCCGGCCACCTCGCCGCAGGGCTTCTGCGGCGTCGGCCGGAGAAATCCCGGCCCCGTCGTCAATCACCGACAGTGCCACTGAGCCCTCGCTCCTGCGGGCACGAATGGTGACCGCCTGCTTGGCATGACGCGCGGCATTTTCGGCAAGGTTGCCGAGCGCCTCGGTGAGATCCTCCGGGTCGATCCGCGCCATGAGGCCGGCTGGGATGTCAACCGTCCAGGCGAGCCTGCGCCCGTCCGGTGTGCGCTCCAGAACGCGCACGACGCGCTGCGCCACAAGTTCGACATTCGCCGCCGCATTGGCAGCGCTCACGCCGCTGCGCGCTCGAGCGAGCTCGCGCTCGACATGCCGACCCATCGTTCGGGCGATATCCTCGATGTCGTCAGCGATGTCGTCCTCGCCCTTGGCCTTGAGGCGCGCGGCATCCTCCGTGAGAAGCTGCAACGGCGTCTTCAGGCCGTGCGCAAGATCTCCCGCGCGTGTACGCGCCTTTTCGATCTGGCGGTCGCGTGCATCGAGCAGAGTGTCGATCTCGCGTGCCAGGGGCAGCACCTCGTCGGGAAAGCCGCTCCCTAGTCGCGGCGCTGCTCCGGAGGCGATGTCGGAGAGTCTGCGCCGCATCGCTGTCAACGGGCGCAAGCCGATGCTTACCTGCGCCCAGGCCGCCGTTGTAAGAAGTGCACCGAGCACCAGCAGCAGCGGAATGAGCGCTCCGGCAAAACGCCTCACCGCTGCATTGAGATCGCTGCCATCGAGTGCCGCTGCAACCTGCACGGTGTTACCGCCAAGCCGTGAAGGCAGCACAATGCGCCGCTGAACGAGGTGCAGTCGCTGTCCGCTCGGTCCGGCAACATCGTAGTTGCGCACCGTATCGCTGGTGGTGGACTCGGCCGGCAATGCCATCTCGAAGTCCCACAACGACCGCGAGCGCAGCACCGGCCCATCCGGCTCGACGGCAATCTGCCAATAGAGCCCAGAGAGCGGCTGCTGGAAGCGCGGATCGCCCGGCGGCCGTACCACGGCGAGCCGACCGGCCGCCGTACCGTCGATACCGGAAATGAGCTGATCTACGTGAGAGGCTAGCTCGGAGTCGATCCAGCGCGTCACGTGGCGTTCGAACAGATAGGTGAGGGCGATGGCTGCCACTGCCAGCGCGGCGAGGACGAAGACGGCGGCGCCCGCCAACAGCCGCAGCCGCAGCGAGCCAAGCCTCATGGATGCGCATCCGCGATCACGTAGCCGAAGCCGCGCCGCGTCTCGATGGCCTCGGCGCCGAGCTTCTTGCGCAGGCGCATGATCAGTGCCTCGAGCGCATTGGCATTACGCGCATCATCGTCGCCGTAGAGGTGCTCGATCAGCTCGTGCGGTGGCACGACCCGGCCCTTGTGATGCATCAGGTAAGCCATGAGCCGATATTCGAGCGGCGTCGCCTGTATCGGTTGGCCAGCGAGAAGGATGCGCATCTGGCGCGTGTCGAGGGACAGATTGCCAGCCTCGATGAGGGCGCTGGCGTGGCCGGTCGAACGACGGATCAGCGCCCGCACGCGCGCCAGCAGCTCCTCGGTTTGAAATGGTTTGGCGAGATAGTCATCAGCGCCGGCATCGATACCTTCGACCCGTTCGGGCCAGGCGCCACGCGCCGTGAGCACCAGCACGGGCATGCTGCGGCCCGCCGCGCGCCAGCGCTTCAACACCGTGAGACCGTCGATCTTGGGCAGCCCAAGGTCGAGCACGACGAGATCATAGGCTTCCGTATCGCCGCGAAACCAGGCGTCCTCGCCGTCCTCCGACAGATCGCAGGCGTATCCTGCGGCAGAGAGCGCGCTCCTCACGGTGCCGGCGATGCGTGGCTCGTCCTCGACGATCAGGATGCGCATCAGTCGTCATCCTCGATCTTCAGGATCTGTCCGGTCTTCGCATCCGCCTCGACCTCCTGCACCCGGCCATTCGGCCCCAGTAGCTTCAGATCATAGACGTAGACGCCGTCCTCCAGCTCTAGCTCCACCTCCATTAGCTCGCCGGGCACCTTCGCTCTGACGGCATCGACGATCTCGGTCAGCGGGCGAATGCGACCCTCGCTCAAGAGACGCTTCGCGGTCTCGGGGCCAACGTCATCGTCAGCGGCAGCGGTGAGCGCCGTCGCGAAGACCAGCGCGCCGGTGACGACGCAGCGGCGGAGCAGAAGCAAAACCATGCATGCGAGCTTGGAAGCCATAGGCTGACAACTCCCTGACGAGCCGGGTCAGAGGGGCGTCAGCGCTCTGCCTCCAAGGTGCCGGCGGCCGGTCATCCTGCCGGTTTCCCTCTTAAGGAGACACAACCCATGCGCAAGTTCCTCGCCCCCGCGCTGGCGCTATTGTTCATCGCCCTCGCTACCCCGGGCTATGCCGACCCCGCCCAGCGTCTCAACGTGCCGCGCGACCAGTGGCTCAGCCCGGCCCAGATCAGCGAGAAGCTGACCGCCCAAGGCTACAAGGTCACCGAGATCGAGACCGACGACGGCGCCTACGAGGTCGATCTGATCGACAAGAACGGCACCCGCATCGAGACTCATGTGCATCCGGCAACGGGCGAGCTGCTCATCGGCTACGATGACTGAGGCGAAGGCGGCCGGGCATCCCGGCCGCCGACCCTGCGTGCTAACGCCAGAGGCCGAGGTCTTCCCACTTCGTCTCGGGGATCTCGGCCCCGATCTCATACTTGAAGCTCAGCGCCTTGGTCTGGTCAGGCGTCACGTCGCATGTGAACTTCAGCGCGTACCAGCGCGACTTGGCGCGCACCGCGCCCCACTTGCTGGCGACCTGTGTGCCGGTGTAGGTCGCGCGCCCGCCGATGCTCGTTTTCACCCGGTCGGTGCCGGGAAGCTTGCGGTCGTGACGGATGGTGTCGACCCCCTTGATGATGCACGCCTGATGGGCGCGTTCCTCCGGATCGAGCTTCATGAGCTGGTCGTGAATGCTGGCCGCCTTTGCTCCGACCGAGCAAAGCAACAGGGCGGCAAGCGCGGATAGTCTAGGCTTCATCGTTTCCCCCCGAAAACAGGGCCAACGGCCCCTTGTGGAATGAGGGAGGAAAATCGGGCAGCCGTAAGGCCTTATCGCCGCCCGCCAGCATGGTCGGGGAGGTCACGTCGCCGCTCTTGCTATACTGTCGAAAGCATCAGCGGTTGAGAGCGACGACAAGCGCTTTCGGATTGCCGCCGTTGTCGCTGATGAAGCTCTGGAACAGATTGTCGAGGAACGACGTCATCCAGAAGCCGACGACCTGCGCATCGCGGACCTTGTACGTCTCGCCGCGCTTTACGATCAGCCAGCGCACATCGTAGCCATCGCCGCTCGCCAGCGTGATGCGGCTGTCTACATAAGTACCGCGCGGATCCTCCTTCGACTGCGCCGTGACGATGAAGCGCGCTACCGGGTACTTCGGCGCCTCCTTCGAGGCGTAGCGGGCGATGAAGTTGATCATGCCGTTGAAATAGATCGGACGATCGGTCTTTGGCAGGCTGCGAGCATAATCGCCGAGCGCACTAAGGCCGATCGAAGGCACGTCTGCGTTGGAGTTCAACACCATGGCGAACTGCGCCGATGAGCCCGAGCGCGAAGCTGCCAGCAACTCGTTCCCGACGCGCTTCATGTAGCCAGCAGGCGACTCGCGCCGTGCAACCGGCTGCTCCGGCGCAGCCTGGGCAGTGGCGGCAGGCGCCTCGATTGACGCCGTCGTGCCGGCGGCTGCCGGTGATTGTTGTGCCGCTGCAGTGCCGCAAAAGGGAAGAAGCGCCACACTTGCCAGGGCGAAAACGCGTGTCAGACCACCCGGCGTGCTCCGCCAGGGGGCGCGCAAGATCATGGCTGTCGTCATTCCGTCGGACTCCCTCCTAGGGGCGTACATACTTCTCGCGCCAGCGGCTTTGAAGCCGGCCGGCCACCGCCACCCCATGTGGCCTATTAGCCATGTGCGGCGCATTGCAGTCAAAGCTTTGCCAACGATCGCGTCGAATTTTTGGAGGGCGATGGCATCAGGCATGGGAGGCATCCAACAGGGGTTGCGCCAACGTTCGCGGCCATAGGCCCTTGAACCGATAGAGTTCGCTCGGTGGAATCTGCTTGTGCCCCAAGAGCATCGCCACGCGGTCGACCTCGACTTGCGATGTCCTTGGCGCCACACACAAGAGTATCGATTTATGACGCTGGGGATGAATGAGGATGATCTCGTGGCGCGCGCCTGAAAGAGACGCACGCACGTGATGGACGACGCCCAGATAGGAGGCGAGCGGCACCGACCACGACCGGGTGCGGAATTGGCTGCTTTCCCTTACCTGCACAACGCCGTGGGCGATGTCGATGACACGCGTCGCCGACAGCCGGTCGATAAGCCGTTTGCTCGGCAGCGCGACGAGGTAGATGAGGACCGCAATGGCAGCGATGGCCTCGAGGCCGAGCATCGGATGTTGTTGCAAGAGGCCACTGGCCTGCGGCGCTAGGGCGACCTGGGCGACGGCGACGAGCGCTGCAGCCAACACCGCGACCAACGCGACCGGGACGAGCAGGGCGAAGATGACCCCGGCCGGGCTTTGGGAGCACGTCTGATGGATGCGAAGTGGAAGCTGGGTGGGCATCGGCGGCTCGACATGGTCGTAAATGGCAACGCGCATAAAGGATCCGCGGTTCGGGATGCGACGCTCTCAAAAGTAAACGCACTTGCTTACCGTCCGGTTAACCGTCCTCCCAAAACGAGACACAGCTTGTTGGCTTGACACATAAACATATCTTTATATGATCTGCGCCAGAAACGGAGGCTAACGTGGCGGGATCGTTTGCCAGCGACGACATCGTGGTTGCGCTCAAGGCTGCCGCCGAGCCGACGCGCCTTCGTATCCTGCTGCTGCTCGCCGCTGGCGAGCTCAGCGTCAAGGACCTGACGGTGATCCTCGGCCAGAGCCAGCCGCGCATCAGCCGTCATCTGAAGCTGTTGGCCGAGGCCGGCCTCGTAGAACGCTTTCGCGAGGGGAGCTGGGCCTATTTCCACGTTTCCGACCGCTCCGCCGGCGGCCGTCTCGCGCTCGACATCCTATCGCTGGTCGATAGCGCCGACCGCATCGTGGCCCGCGACCGCGACCGTGCGGAGGCTCTGAAGCGGGAGCGTGAGGCCGCAGCGCAAGCCTATTTCCAGTCCCACGCCGCCGACTGGGACCACATCCGTTCGCTCCACATCGCCGAGCATGACGTCGAGCAGGCGATCATCGAGGCGCTCGGACCTGGCCCCTTCAAGCTGCTGATCGATCTCGGCACCGGGACCGGGCGCATTCTCGAGCTGCTTGCCGACCGTTATGAGCGCGGCCTCGGCTTCGACCTCAACAATGCGATGCTCGCCTATGCGCGCAGCAATCTGTCGAAGGACAAGCTCGCTCGCGCACAAGTGCGTCACGGCGATATTTACGACCTCAGTCTGCCCGATGGCGTCGCCGAGGCTGTGATCATGCATCAGGTGCTGCACTTCCTGTCGGAGCCAGCCCTCGCCATCCGTGAGGCGGCGCGCGTTCTCGCCCCCGGCGGTCGCCTGCTGATCGTAGACTTCGCCCCGCACGAGCTGGAGTTCCTGCGCGAGGAGCACGCCCACGACCGGCTCGGCTTTGCTCCCGAGCAGGTCGCCGGCTGGATGAAGGACGCCGGTCTCGTTCCGACGCTGCAGCGCGACCTTGTGCCGACTGCCGGCGCAGGGCCACAGCCCCTCACTGTTTCCCTATGGCTCAGCGAGCAACCGCGGGAGGCCGCCGCTCGTGACAAGGCGGCACACTCTCACGTCATGCAGGAGGCGCCGTGATGGCTATCGCATCCGAACGCAAGAGCCGCCTCCTGGGAGCCGGCGAGATCGACGTCTCCTTCGAGTTCTTCCCGCCCAAGACGGACAAGATGGAGACGGCGCTCTGGTCGTGCATCGAGCGCCTCGCGCCGCTGCACCCCGAGTTCGTCTCCGTGACGTACGGCGCCGGCGGCTCGACTCGCGAGCGCACCCACAACACCGTTGCGCGCATCCTGCGCGAGACCGACTTGAGGCCTGCCGCGCATCTCACCTGTGTTGCTGCCACCAAGGACGAGGTCGACGCCGTCGCGCGCGCTTATTGGGACGTCGGTGTGCGCCACATCGTGGCGCTGCGCGGCGACCCGGCCGGCGGCCCGGGCAGCAAATATGAGCCGCACCCGGGCGGCTACATGAATGCGGCCGATCTCGTCGCCGGTCTGAAGCGCATTGCGCCATTCGAGGTGTCCGTCGCCGGCTACCCCGAGAAGCATCCCGAGAGCGTTTCTCCCGCCGCCGACATGGACAACCTCAAGGCCAAGGTGGATGCCGGCGCCGACCGCATCATCACCCAGTTCGGCTTCGACAATGCGCACTATTTGCGCTTCCTCGAGCGCGCGCGGGCAGCCGGCATCTGGGTGCCGATCACACCCGGTGTGGTCCCGATTCACAACTTCAAGCAGGTGGCCGGCTTTGCCGCCCGCGCCGGCGCCAGCGTGCCCTCCTGGCTCGCGCATCGCTTCCAGGGCCTTGAGGACGACCCGACGACGAGCCATCTCGTCGCTGCCGCCGTCGCCACCGAGCAGGTCATGGACCTGGTTGATGAAGGGGTGAAGAAGTTCCATTTCTACACCCTCAACCGCGCCGATCTCGTCTACGCCATTTGCCACCTTTTGGGCTTGCGCCCGCGCGCCTCGACGGCAAAGGCGACGCCCGAGACGCGTGCGGTAGGCTAAGGAGCGTCCTATGCAAAGAAAGCCCTCATACGCCGCGCTCGAGGCCGCTGCCAAAGAGCGCATCCTCATCATCGACGGTGCCATGGGCACCATGATCCAGCGCTACAAGCTCGACGAAGCTGGCTACCGCGGCGTGCGCTTCATGGACTGGCCGCGCGATATCAAGGGCAATAACGATCTGCTGTCGCTGACGCGGCCCGAGATCATCGGCAAGATCCACGAGGAATACCTCGAGGCGGGTGCCGACATTCTCGAGACCAATACCTTCAACGCGCAGAAAATCTCCCTCGCCGATTACGGGATGGAGGAACTGGCCTACGAGATCAACGTCGCGTCAGCGAAGATCGCCCGCGCAGCGGCCGACAAGTGGACGCAGAAGACACCCGACAAGCCGCGCTTCGTTGCCGGCGCCGTCGGGCCGACCAACCGCACCGCATCCATCTCGCCCGACGTGAACAATCCTGGCTTCCGCAACATCTCCTTCGACGAGCTGCGCGACGCCTACAAGGAGCAGGTGAGGGGGCTGGTCGACGGTGGCGTCGACATCATCCTGATCGAGACCATTTTCGACACGCTCAACGCCAAGGCGGCCGGCGTCGCCACGCTCGAAGTCTTCGAGGAGCAGGGCATCGAGCTGCCGATCATGATCTCTGGCACCATCACCGACCGCTCCGGCCGCACACTCTCCGGCCAGACGGCGGAGGCTTTCTGGTACTCGATGCGTCACCTGCGGCCGTTCTCCGTCGGGCTCAACTGCGCCCTCGGCGCCGAGTTGATGCGTCCCTACCTTGCCGAGCTGTCGGCGGTGGCGGACGCACGCATTTCCGCTTACCCCAACGCCGGCCTGCCCAACGCCATGGGTGAATACGACGAGACGCCGGACGACATGGCTTGCGACATGGAGCCGTGGGCCAAGGACGGCATCGTCAACATCGTCGGCGGCTGCTGCGGCTCGACGCCGGATCACATCAAGCACATCGCCGAACACGTGCACGCCTACGCGCCGCGCAAGCTGCCGCACATTGACCCCAAGATGCGCCTCTCCGGCCTCGAACCCTTCGTTCACGGGTGACCTATGTGGTATCCGCCAACAGGTCCCCACTCCCCTCGGAGAGAGAGTTAGGGTGAGGGGGCTAGCGCATGGCTTGCGCGTGTTGAGGCTGTCAAACGCGGATGTGCTCGACAACATCGACGGAACACTAGAGACGATCTATCTGGCGCTCGGACAGCGTCCGGCCCCTCACCCGGCGCTTCGCGCCGGCCTCTCCCCGAGGGAGAGGCTACGGTGTGCCGAGCGGAAAGGGTGATGAACACAGATGACCACAGGCAACGCGGCGCAGGCCTTCATCAACGTCGGTGAGCGCACCAACGTCACCGGCTCGGCCAAATTTCGCAAGCTGATCGAGGCGAACGACTATCCCGCCGCGCTCGCCGTCGCGCGCCAGCAGGTGGAGAACGGCGCGCAGATCCTCGACATCAACATGGACGAGGGTCTGCTCGATTCAGAACAGGCGATGCAGACGTTCATCAACCTCATTGCTTCCGAGCCCGATATTGCGCGCGTGCCGATCATGATCGACAGCTCCAAGTGGAGCGTCATCGAGGCTGGCCTCAAATGCGTGCAGGGGAAGGCCATCGTCAACTCGATCTCTCTCAAGGAAGGCGAGGCGCCCTTTCTCGAACACGCCAAGAAGGTGCTGCGCTACGGTGCCGCCGTCGTCGTCATGGCTTTCGACGAGGAGGGGCAAGCCGACACCGCCGACCGCAAGGTCGCCATCTGCGAGCGCGCTTACAAGCTCCTCACCGAGAAGGTCGGCTTCCCGCCGGAAGACATCGTCTTCGACCCCAACATCTTCGCCGTCGCCACCGGCATCGAGGAGCACAACAACTACGGTCTCGCCTTCATCGAGGCAGCGCGGCGCATCAAGGAGAAGATGCCGCTGGTGCACATCTCAGGCGGCGTGTCGAACCTGTCCTTCGCCTTCCGCGGCAACGAGCCGGTGCGCGAGGCGATGCACTCGGTGTTCCTCTACCACGCCATCCGCGCCGGCATGGACATGGGCATCGTCAATGCCGGACAGCTTGCGCTCTACGACGACATAGACCCAGAGCTGCGCGAGCTCGCCGAGGACGTGATCCTCAACCGCCGCCCCGACGCGACCGACCGCCTGCTCGAAGCGGCTCCGAAGTTCAAGGGCGATGGAAGCAGCGCCAAGGCTAAGGAGAAGGATCTCTCCTGGCGCAATGCCCCCGTGCAGGAGCGCCTGACCCATGCGCTGGTGCACGGCATCACCGACTTCATCGAACAGGATACCGAGGAGGCGCGCCAGCAGGCTGATAAGCCACTGCACGTCATCGAAGGCCCGTTGATGGCCGGCATGAACGTCGTCGGCGACCTGTTCGGCGCCGGCAAGATGTTCCTGCCTCAAGTCGTGAAATCAGCACGCGTAATGAAGCAGGCCGTCGCCTACCTGCAACCCTATCTCGAAGCCGAGAAGAAGGCCTCCGGGCTCGACCAGATGCCGGCCGCGGGCAAGGTCGTCATGGCCACCGTCAAGGGCGACGTGCACGACATCGGCAAGAACATCGTCGGCGTCGTCCTCCAATGCAACAACTACGAGGTGATCGACCTTGGCGTGATGGTGCCGGCGGCGAAGATCCTCGAAACGGCAAAGAGGGAGAAGGCCGACATCATCGGCCTCTCCGGTCTCATTACGCCCTCGCTCGACGAGATGTGCTTCGTCGCCGCCGAGATGGAGCGCGAAGGTTTCGACTGTCCGCTGCTCATCGGCGGCGCCACGACCTCGCGTGTGCATACGGCAGTGAAGATCAGCCCCAATTACGAGAAGGGGCAGGCGATCTACGTGCTCGATGCTTCGCGTGCCGTCGGTGTCGTCTCGAAGTTGCTGTCGCAGACCGACCGCACAGCCTACATCGGCGACATCCGCAGCGAATACGTGAAGGTGCGTGAAGCGCACATTCGCAACGAGGCCGCCAAGAAGCGCATCTCGCTTGCCGCCGCGCGGGCGAACAAGTTCGCCATTGATTGGGCCGCTTACACGCCGCCCAAGCCGAGCTTCCTCGGCGCCAAGGCGTTCACCGACTACCCGCTCGCCGAGCTGGTGCCCTACATCGACTGGACCCCGTTCTTCCAGACATGGGAGCTGACGGGGCGCTACCCGGCGATCCTCAAGGACAACAAGGTCGGCGCCGAGGCGCAGAAACTGTTCAACGACGCGCAGGAGATGTTGAAGCGCGTCGTCGCCGAGAAGTGGGTGACGGCGTCGGGCGTCGTCGGCTTCTGGCCGGCCAACAGCGTCGGCGACGACATCGCCCTCTTTACCGACGAGACGCGCAAGCACGAGCTGGCGACGCTTTATACGCTCCGCCAGCAGATCGCCCGCGATCCCGGCCGCGACCGCGCCCACACCGCCCTTGCCGACTTCATCGCGCCGAAGGAGACGGGCCTTGCCGACTACGTCGGCGGCTTTGCCGTCACCGCCGGGCTCGGCGAGGAGGAGGCGCTGGCAACGCGCATCGCCCCCCACGACGACTATGAGCGCATCCTCTTGAAGGCCCTGTGCGACCGCCTCGCCGAGGCCTTCGCCGAGCGCATGCACGCGCGCGTGCGTCGCGAGCTGTGGGGCTACGCCCCTTCCGAGAACCTGTCCAATGACGATCTCATCGCCGAGAAATATCGCGGCATCCGCCCCGCGCCGGGCTACCCGGCGCAGCCCGACCATACGGAGAAGGCCACGCTCTGGCGCCTCATGGACGTCGAGCGTGCCACCGGCATCACGTTGACGGAGAGCTACGCCATGTGGCCGGGCGCAGCGGTCTCCGGCTTCTACTTCGCTCATCCCGACAGCCACTACTTCGGTGTCGGCAAGGTCGAGCGCGATCAGGTCGAGGATTATGCCGCGCGCAAGGGCTGGACCATCGCCGAGACGGAGCGCTGGCTCGCCCCGGTGCTCAACTACGATCCGCGTGCGCTGCGTGAGGTGGCCGCCTGAACGGCAAAGAGCGCGGAAATCTCCGCGCTCTCTAAGCCGGGGCTGGGTGTCTGGCGCCTTGCGCTACACGAGGCCAAACACGATCGCCGCAATGAGGCCGAACGACAAAAGCGCGGCGAGAAGATTCAGTCGAGCCATCCGTTCCATCGTTTCCTCCATGGGTGTCGCTTATGACTGCGGCTTGATGACGGACGTGATGGAAAGCCTAGGTGGCAGCAAGGTTCCCTGCCAAGCAGAAATATTTTTCTGCCAGGATTGCTGCGCTGCGAGAGGAATTGCGCGCCAACGAGGGAGATGACCGATGAGCGGCTACAACGCGCTGCTGCTGACCCGTACCGATGGCGGCGTCACCGCCAACTGGCAGGCCCTCGAAGATGATGCGCTCGGCGAGGGCGATGTCACCGTGCGCGTCAGCCACTCCACCATCAACTACAAGGACGGCCTGGTGCTGACCGGCAAGCTGCCCGGACTGCGCCTGCCGATCGTTCCCGGAGTGGACTTCGCCGGCAGCGTCATCGCCTCGACCGACCCCGAGATCGCCGTCGGAGACGAGGTCATCCTCAACGGCTGGGGCTGCGGCGAGCGCCGCCCCGGCGGCTATGCCGAGCGCGCGCGTGTTCCGGGTGGCTGGCTGGTCAAGCGCCCATCCACGTTCACGAGCGCAGAGACGATGGCGATCGGCACCGCCGGCTACACGGCGATGCTCGCCGTGCTGGCTCTCGAGGACCATGGCGTAACGCCGGACAAGGGACCGGTGCTCGTCACTGGCGCGGTGGGCGGCGTCGGCAGCGTCGCCGTCGCGTTGCTGGCCAAGCTCGGCTACCAGGTGATCGCTTCGACGGGGCGCGCACAGGAAGCCGACTACCTGCGCGGACTAGGCGCATCCGAGATCATCTCCCGCGACGAGCTCTCGGCGCCCACCGGTCGCCCACTCGGGAAGGAGCGCTGGGCCGGCGCCATCGACGTCGCCGGCTCACACACCCTCGCCAATGTCCTATCGATGACGAAATACGGCGGCTGCGTCGCCAATACGGGCCTCGCGCAAGGGCTCGATCTTCCGACCACTGTCGCTCCGTTCATCCTGCGCGGCGTGACGCTGGCCGGCGTCGACAGCGTCATGGCGCCGAAGGCGAAGCGCGAGCGCGCCTGGGAGCGCCTCGCGCAAGATCTCGACCGCGCCAAGCTCGCCGAGCTGACGACCACGCACCCGCTCAAGGATGTGGTGGCGCTCGCCCCGGACATTCTCGCCGGCAAGGTCCGCGGCCGCATCGTCCTCGAGATCCCCTGATCCGGACGCCACTCAAACGAGCCGCTTGCGAAACAGGATCTCAGTCCGCCCATCATAGGCGAGATCGTCGAGGTGCGCTGCAGGCTGGAAGCCGTGGCGCAGATAGAAGCGGATTGCATCGCCGTTGATCTCTGACGCCGCCACCCACAAGTTGCGCTCGCCGGCATCGCGTGCCTCGCGCTCCATCCATGCGAGGAACGCGCTGCCCAGCTTCTGACCCTGCGCCCCGGGGAGAATGGCAAGGAACTGCAAATACGGCCCGCGCAGCCACGCCGGGCGAATGACCACGGCGCCGACGACGCTGCCCTCATAGGTAAGGGCGAGACGCTGGGCGCCGGGCTCCACCGTAGCGAGGAACTTGACCAGCGTTTCGGCCGCATAGCCGTAAGCGGCCCAAGGGTCGATGGCCGCGAAGGCCGCGCCGAGCCGCTGCGCGTCCGCCTCGGAGAGCGGGGAGAGGAGGAGACTGGCGCCGCCCGCCACCGTCAGCTCGTATGTCGGGGCTGTAGACTTGGCAGTGTCAGTCATTGCAAGGGTGTCTTTGTCTTCTGCAGCAGCGGATGGACGCTCCTGGCGAGGTTGTCGTAGCGATTGGTGTCGCCAGGCCGGCTGTCGTAGCAGTCTGGTGAGACGACCGGCTCACCCGCCGCGAGCAGCTCTGATACAGAGACGAATCTGAAGCCCTTCTTCCGCAATTTCTCGATGGCAATCGGCAGGGCGGCGGCCGTGTGCCAGCCGCGGCCGTTGGCGTGATTGAGTATGATCGAGCCCGGCTTGGCGCGCAGCATGGCCTGGACGATCGTCCCCGCCGACTGCAGCGGGGACGGATCGCCCGTCGAGATGTCCCACTGGATGGCGAGAAGACCTTGGTCGCGCACCTCCTGCAGCGCCCGAGCGTTGCAGGCGCCATAGGGAAAGCGGAACAGCGTCAGGCGCGCAGGAACGCTCTGCATGGCAGCCGGCTGCGCCATCGCGCACTGGGTTTCCGCAAGGCGGGTGCGCAGCGTCTCGTAGGCGCGTTGCGGGCCGATCACCTCGTTGTGCAGGCGCGCTCCCTCGAGCAGCCGCAAATTGCGATGCGCTTCAGAGTGGTTGCCCAGCTCGAACAGCGGATCGGCCATGAGCTGCTGAGTACGCTCCTCGTGCGAGCGCATCCATTTGCCGCCGGCAAAGAACGTCGCCTTGATACCCTCGCGCCGCAGATAGTCGATGATCTCGCCGTCATAGCCCGCGATCTCGCCAGGCTGCTCGCACAGATCGAAGGTCAGGGCGACCAGCTTCTCGCCGGGCGGGAGATTGACCCGCCGAACCGCGCCGGCGGCACCGGCAGGCGCGGGGTCCTTGGGATCGATGAGCCAGCCGTCGGCGAGTGGGGCATCGAAGCGGCGGTCATGCCGGCGCGAGATGTTCTCTCCAGGCTTGCCGGCGAGTGCCTGCGGGCTCCAGCAGGAGTCGCGCAACGCCGCGTCGGCAGCCATCACGGGGGTGCGCCAAAGGCAGATGGCCGCGACGACAAGCATGGCCACACGCATGAGGCGCACCGACATACGTGTAGCTCCTCACCGACCCTTGAAACGTGGCTTGCGCTTTTCCTTGAAGGCGAGGCGGCCCTCCGCATAGTCCTCGCTGGCGAAGCATGACGCCACGGCGGCATCGAGCGCTGCGAGATCGGGCGTCTGCGGATTGCGCGTCAATTCGTCGATCGTCTTCTTGGCCGCCCGAATGGTGAGTGGAGCATTGGCGGCAATCTCGGCCGCCAGGGCGCGCACGTTCCCCTCCAGCGCGTCAGAGGCGACCACGGTATTGACCAGCCCCATGGCGCATGCCTCTGCAACTTTGAAGCGGCGCGCGGTGAACAGCATTTCCTTGGCCCGCGCCGGTGGCACGGCTGCGAGCAAGGGGCGGACCCAGCGCGCATTGTAGCCGAGGCCGAGCTTGGCAGCGGGAATGGCAAACTCGGCGGCCTCATCGGCAATGCGGATGTCGGCGCACAGCGCCACGGCAAGACCACCACCGAGACAGAAGCCGTGGATCATGGCGATGATGGGCTTGCTGCAAGCGCTGAGGGCGCGGAAGGCGGCATCGTTCAACTCATCGTAGGCCGCCGAAGCATCGCCCGAGCGGGCGCTGTCGAATTCGGAGATGTCGGCTCCGGCGGAGAAGGCACGCATACCGGCTCCGCGCAGCACGATGACACGGATCGCGTCGTCCGCCTCGGCCGCAGCAATGACACGCGGGACTGCCTCCCACATCGCAGCAGTAAAGGCGTTCATGCGCGCCGGATTGCTGGCGATGACGAAGCCGATCTCCCCATCGCGCTCGAGGCGCAGTTCGGGCTTCTCGGACTGCCCTTCTTGCATCAAAAATTCCCCCTCTCGTCGAGCCCTTATACAGCCGCCAACGCCCTTAGCCGCAAGCGTCAGGAGGTCTCAAGGCGCTGCCCGTGCGCGCGTGCACCAAAAGGATGTGCTATTGGAAGGCGTTGACGCCGCGGCGGCATATTTGTACGCCCATCGGGAAGCGGACCGGCAAGGCGGCGCGAGCGAGCGCGGAGAGTGCGATATGGCAGCCAAGAGCCGTTCGGCGGCCGACGGCAAGGTGCAGCCCTACGATCCGATCTGGTCGGAGATCCGGCGCGAGGCGACGAGCGCCATGACCGCCGAGCCGGCGCTCGGCAGCTTCATCTATGCCACATTGCTCAGCCATGACCGGCTCGAGGACGCGATCTGCCACCGGCTCGCCCAGCGGCTTGATCACTCCGACGTCGACGCCGTCCTCATCAACCAGACATTCCTGACGGTTCTCGCCGAGCGCCCGGAGCTAGGCGCCATTTTCCGCGCCGACCTCGCGGCGGTGTTCGATCGCGACCCGGCGTGCAGCCGATACATCGAGCCGCTGCTCTATTTCAAAGGCTTCCACGCGCTGGCGACGCACCGCTTCGCGCATGTCCTGTGGGAGGAGGGGAGGCGGGACTTTGCGCTCTTCCTCCAGAGCCAGTCCTCGCGCACGTTCGGCGTCGACATTCACCCGGCGGCGCGCTTCGGCCAGGGCATCATGCTCGATCATGCCACCGGCATCGTCGTCGGCGAGACGGCGGTGATCGGCAACAACTGCTCGTTCCTGCACGCCGTGACGCTCGGCGGCAGCGGCAAGGAGACCGGCGACCGGCATCCTAAGATCGGCGAGAGCGTGCTGATCGGCGCCGGGGCCAAGGTGCTCGGCAACATCAGCGTCGGGGACGGCTCGCGCATCGCCGCCGGCAGCGTCGTGCTCAGCGCCGTGCCGCCGCACGTGACGGTCGCCGGCGTCCCGGCCAAAATCGTCGGATCGGCCGGAAGTCCCGAGCCTGCGCTCGAGATGGAGCAGACCTGGGTCGACGATTTCGGCGGCCTCTGATTGCCTCTTTAACTTTGAACAGCGGCGGCCATCGGGGTTGCCCAAGGGAGATGACGCACGTGGATCCTAAAGAAGTCGCCCGCTTGCAGGCCTATCTGCGCAAGACCTTCGGCACGCCGTCGCTCGAGGTGCGCGCGCGCCCCAAGAAGAAGGATTCCGCTGAGGTGTTCATCAACGGCGAGTTCATAGCTGTGCTCTTCCGCGAGGAGGAGGAGGGCGAGGTCTCCTACCAGTTCCAGATGGCGATCCTCGACGTCGACCTGGAAGGAGTCTGAGCGCGCATGCCGCTGTATGAGCTCGACGGCGTGCGTGTCGAAACACCCGGCGATGGCCGCTATTGGGTAGCGCCGAACGCCGTTGTCATCGGCAACGTCACCATCGAGGAGGATGCGAGCATCTGGTTCGGCAGCATCCTGCGCGGCGACAACGAGCCGATCCGCATCGGCGCCAGGTCCAATATCCAGGAGGGCTGCGTCGTCCACACCGATCCCGGCTATCCGCTGACCATCGGCCCCGACTGCACCATCGGCCACATGGTCATGCTGCACGGTTGCACTATCGGCCGCGGCAGCCTCATCGGCATCGGCTCGATCATTCTCAACGGCACCAAGATCGGCGAGGAATGCCTGATTGGTGCTAATACACTGATCCCGGAGGGCAAGGAGATCCCGCCGCGCTCGATGGTGCTGGGGTCCCCCGGCAGGATCATCCGCCAGCTCGGTGATGAGGACGTTGCCCGCTTTGGAGCCGCTGCCGGACGCTACGTGCAGAATTGGAAGCGGTTCGCCGCCGGCATGAAGCCGCAGGCCTAGGACCTGCGGCTCAGCCTGGCTGTTATTCGGCGTTGCGGCGGTCACCGCCCGAGAGCGCCGTGGCCAACGGCCCCTGACGCGTGTCGAGTGCAACCCACACCTTGGGGTTCAGGTACGACTGGCGCATCACGAACTGATAAGGCGTCTTGTTCCACGGCCGCACCTCCTCGATCTTATTATCGAGGATGAAATCGCCCTGCACCGTGCGGGCCGTGAGAACCGCGTGGCCTTCACCCTTTTCGTCGCGCACCACCGTCATCAACAGCGAGCTGACAGGCCAGCCCTTCTCGATGAGGTCATGCCGCTTGAGCAGGGCGTAGTCCTCGCAGTCGCCGCGCGTACGCGGCAGCGTCCAGTACTCGTTGACGCCGTAGACTTCGAGGTCCGTCGCCGGGGCGATCTCCGTGTTGACGGTGCGGTTCACCTCGTCGAGCTCCTTGAGGCGTTCGGCTGAAGCGTCGAAGCGGCTTTCCTGCCCATGATCGGAAGCGCATTCCTGCGGGTTGGCCTCGCAAAAGCGCACGAAGCCGTGCGGCGGCTGTGCCGGTCCGAAGATGCGCATGAACGCTGCGCCGCGCGTCTCGACGCCGTCGGCCTGATCAGGCTTCTGGATATTCGATACGCCCTGGGCGCACACCGCCGTAGAGGCGAGCATGCCACCAATGAGGACGAAGGCGCTGACGTTGACCCGCTGCATGACAAAAGAACCCCGTTACTCTTCGCTTTTAAAGCTACGCGAGAGAACTCGAATTACGCTGAAGCCTCGCCCCAGGATTTGAGGCGAAAAACTCGCTGTTCCTTCACCTTGGTGGCTGAGCTCTTAATCCTCCGCTCAAGGCGTGAAGGCCTCTTTGGCCTTCGTTGACAAATTCAACTGCGATGCCGCGCTCGTGATGGCGCACGACGATTGCGCGCCGTTTATCCACCATCACCTCGGCGCCCAACGGCGGCCGCGCCGGCGTCACAATCGCTGCGCCGGAGAGCGAGACGTCATGCAGCGGGCACACCATGGCGTTGCCGTCGGCAAGCGTGACGAGCGCCGCCTCGTCCGCCGAGACGCGAGGATATTGGCGCTCGTCCCCCTCGGGGATTTCCGATTGAGCTGCAAGACGTGGAATTTGATGTGCAAGCTTATCGCGCTTGCGCTGCGTGGCGCTGATCTCCAGGGCGAAGCTTCCCGGGAACAACCGAACAACGTTCCCTTCCAGGCCACCAAGGTGGGTGAGATAGACGATGAGCTTTTCGCCGACGCGCAGTGGCACCGGCGTCGTCAATCCGGCGCTTTCAACTGAGATGTCGATGAGACGGCAGGGGTAGTCGAGCTTGTCGGCGCGCATGAAGCGGCCGGGCAGGCTCAACGCGTAGCGCGGATAGCGACGCTTGTTCGGCCCCTCGAATTGGCCATCGACCGGGGTCATCGGTCGATATCCATCCGCACTCGTCGACATAGCCGTTCCCGCGATCGGGCGGCCCGTCTGGGGCCCCCAGCTCCACACGAGCCTCGCCAAAACGCGTACGCTGAAGGCTCTGTTCCGAGCCCGACTATGCAGGGGTGCGGCTTAACGAACGGCTAATCGCCGCGTCATTTCTGTATGCACTCGTGAGCGAGTGCGGAACGCGAAGCCGAAATGCGAAGCTGGATCAGACCTTATCGCCGTCGCTGCGACCGAGCCCACCCTCGAACACGCGGAACTGACGGCGCTCGGAGCGGACGATGCGCTTGTGATCGGCGGGGTGCAGCACGGGCACATCTTCAGCCTCATGCCGTTCATCCTTCGCCGTGCGAACGATGCCGGCAGGCCAGGTCAGCTCTTGAGAGATCACGCGCTTGCTCGTCAGCGGCAGCTCACCCAGCCAATGCGGTGGATCGAGCGCGGAGAGCGCGCCAAGGACGCGATCGATGCTCTCACCGGTGTGGCGCAGTGGCAGAAGCAACACTTCGAACTGTGTCGAGGCGCGCGCAACCGGGGCCGCCTCCATGTGCACCGTCTCGATAGCACCTTGCTTGCTCAACGCGGCAAGATGCCGGACGAGCGAGAGCCGGTCTGGCTGCGACCATCCCGAAAGGAAGTTTGAGCCGCGCAGCTCGGCGCCGAACATATCGCACACCCGGGTGCCCGCCAGGCGGAAGCGGTAAGTCTCTGCGTCGGTGCGCTCGAGGATGAAGGTTGACGGCAGAATGCCGGCGATCTTCCCCGGATCGATTTCGAAGCGCCGCGGCGTCGCCCGGTTGCCGCGCACCTTGTCCCAATAGGCGAACAGAGTTTCGCTGGTCTTGTGCATCAATCGCATACGCGTACCGATTTCGAGACACCCTCGCCCGAGGTGCCGGTTAATGGACGTATCGAAATGGAACGGAATACCCCCCGATCCCTCTCTGACGCGTATCGGAGCACTTAGTGTGCCAGCTATCTCCCGACAGAGGCCGGAGATTTCCTGGTTGCTGCACAAGGGGAGCGACGTTAACTCTGCCCGCCGCCTAGTTCACAGCAGAGAAGGAAAGCCCGGTGCGCCACGAGCCGATGTTCAACGTGCCGGCAGCCGTCCTGGCGGTGCTGGGCCTCATGGTCGCCGTCCACGTCCTGCTCCAGATCCTGCCCGAGGACTGGAATGCATGGCTCATTGCTGCTTTGGCATTCATCCCCGCGCGCTACTCTGGCTACGCCGACCAGTTGCCGGGAGGCGACGTGACCGCGGTGACCTCCTTCCTCACCCACACTCTGGTCCACGGCGACTGGGTGCACCTCGGCCTCAACGCGGCATGGCTGATCGCCTTTGGCGGCGCTGTCGCCAATCGGGTGGGAACCGTCCGCTTCTTTCTGCTGTTTGGGTTCTGCGCCATCGCTGGGGCCGCAAGCTTCCTTGCCGTCAACCCCGGCTTGATGATGCCAATGGTCGGTGCCTCCGGCGCGATCTCGGGCCTCATGGGCGCGACGATGCGCTTTCTCTTTCCTGCCATTGATAGCGAGGGGCTTGCCGCATTGCGGGAGAACCCCCGATCGGTACCACTCATGCCGCTCGCCGTGGCGCTGACCGACCGCCGCGTGGTCCTCGTGACCGCCGTGTTCCTGCTCGCCAACATCCTTGCCGTGCTGGGGCTCGGCAGTGTCGGCGAGAGCGGCATTGCCTGGGAGGCACACATCGGCGGTTACTTCGCCGGGCTATTGTGTTTTGGCTTTTTTGATGCGCCGCAAACGGACGATTCATCCGGGCGCGCCATTCTGCATTGAGCGTCTTGCATCAGTGCGCTGATTCAAGCACCATAGCGGCATGCCGCCGCAGGCGGTTACAGAAAAAGCAGACGACTTTGCGTCGACTGCCGGATCGAGGCGCCAGAACCTTCAGCGCGTCTCGTGCATTTCCGGACTTCGACTGTCAGAGCGCAGTGGGAGGAGATGCAAATGAATATCGGACAGATCTTGAAGGCGAAGGGCCGAGCGGTCGCCACCGCGCGCCCCGAGTCGACGCTGCTCGAGATCGCCAACAAGCTGGCGCAAAAGAAGATTGGCGCCATTGTCGTCGTCGGCGACAAGGGTGAGGTCATCGGTATCGTTTCGGAACGCGACATCATTCGCAAGCTCGGCGAGCGCGGACCATCGGTGCTCAATGAGCCGGTCTCGCACAGCATGACGACCAACGTCATCTCGTGCCAGGAGACGAGCACGCTCGACGAGTTGATGGAGATCATGACGCAAGGGCGCTTCCGCCACGTGCCCGTCATCGAGGATGGCGCGCTGGTCGGCATCGTCTCAATCGGCGACGTGGTGAAGAACCACATTGCCGAGGTGGAGATGGAAGTGACGGCGATGCGCGGCTACTTCGTCACCGGCTGAGTTCCGCCCTAGTCGGCTCACGCGACGCGATCGATGCCCGTATGTGCGCCCGGCGCCTGCTCGCGCGCATCGATCTCGCGGTGCATTTCCTCGAGGTGCCGCTTCGCTGCATCCTCACCACGACGGATCAGCTCGTCGGCGCGGTGGAAATCGAAAAGCCCGATATCCGAAAGGCGCAGGTTGATCAGCGCATCCGGCGGATCGCCGGCGAGGCGAGAGCGTGCAATGCGATCCTGGACGATGTTGAAGGCTTCCACCATGACGGTCGAGATGCCGGGAGCGGCATCGCCCTTGCCCAGCACCTGACGCTTCAAAAGCCCGCGCACCGCTTTGCCGTTTGCACCATTGGCCGCTTCGACCTCGGCCTCGGCCGGGACGTCGGGTTCGAGATGCGGAACGATCGTCCCGCGCCCGCAGATGTCGAAGTTGAGATTGACGGCGATAACGTAGCGCGCCCCGTGCGCGCGAGCGACCGAGACCGGAATGGGGTTGACCAGCGCGCCATCGAACAGCCAACGGCCGTTGATTTTGACCGGGCGAAAAATGCCAGGCAGCGCATAGGACGCGCGTACAGCGTCAGTGAGGCGCCCGCGCGACAGCCAGATCTCATGCCCGGTGCCGATCTCGGTGGCGACGGCGGTGAAATGTGGATCCAGCTCCTCGATGCTGAGATTGCCGAGGTGGCGCTCGAGGCGATCGCACAGCCGCTGGCCGTTGATCAGTGCCGTGCCCGCGAAGTTGAAATCGAGATAGCCGAATACGCGCCGGCGCGTCAGCTCACGAGCGAATTCCTCCAGTGAATCGAGATGTCCGGCCGCGTGGCACGCACCGACCACGGCCCCGATCGAGGTGCCGACGATGATGTCGGGCTTGATGCCCGCGGCAACGAGCGCTTTGAGAACTCCGATGTGCGCCCAGCCCCGTGCTGCGCCGCCCCCCAGTGCCAGACCGATCTTCGCCTTGGCCATGCGCTCACCTGCGGTTGCTGCGTCCCCGGCGCCGGCCCTGCCTTAGCATCCGAGTGTGCATTAGTGCCTGTCGACTCGCGTCGAGACGACGAGCATCAACATACGCTTCAGATATAGGCGTCCAAGATTAACCTTGCACTATGCGTGCCGCCGATCTCGCATTGCGGAAAAGAATGCAACGCAGCGAACCGTCGCTCTAGGCGTCAGCATCCGGCGCAAATACGAGTTTCGCAGCGGTGCCTTCCGCGCTCTTAACCGGCAGCACACGATAAAAGCAGCTCCGCCGCCCCGTGTGACAGGCATGTCCGTCGCCCGCGACGGTGACGCGCAACCAGAGGACGTCCTGGTCGCAATCGGTGCGCATTTCGACAATGTTAAGGAAGTTGCCGCTTTCGGCACCCTTCTTCCACAGCGCCCCGCGCGAGCGGCTCCAGAAATGTCCGATGCCTGTCTCGATGCTGAGCGCCAGAGCCTCGGCATTCATGAACGCGAACATCAGCGCCTCGCCGCTGCCCGCGTCCGTCACGATGGCTGGGATGAGGCCGTCAGCGTCGAACTTCGGCGCGAAGGCAAGACCGGACTCGAGCTCTGCCTTGGGACCGCGTTCTGCAAACGCAAATGTCTTCGTCGGGGACATGGAAACCTGCTCAGGGAAAGTTCGACTAGACGCTGCCGCTGAGGCGGACGGCATCGAGAAAGCGCTGGCGCCATTTATCGTCGGAATGGAACACGCCGGTGAAGTGCGTCGTCTCCATGACGGCCTCCGGCTGGTTCACCGCGCGCAGCGTCATGCACTGGTGCGACGCCCGAACCATCACCGCAACGCCCAGCGGCGCCAGCGTCCGCTGAATGGTCTCGCCGATCTGCGCGGTGAGCGACTCCTGCACTTGTAGCCGGCGCGCAAAGATATCGACGACGCGTGCAAGCTTCGACAAGCCGACGACCCGCCGGTCCGGCAGATAGGCGACATGCGCGATGCCGGTAAAGGGCGCTATGTGGTGCTCGCAATGGCTCTCCAGCCGCACGTCGCGCAGCAGGATCATGTCGGAGTAGCCGGAGACGTCCTCGAAGGTGCGGGCGAGCTCTGCCGCCGCGTCCTCACGATAGCCGCGGAAGCGCTCCTCGTAGGCCTCGACCACGCGCTTTGGCGTATTGGCGAGCCCTGGGCGTGAGGGGTCGTCCCCCGCCCAGGCGAGCAGGGTCCGCACCGCCTCCTCGGCCTGCTCACGCGAGGGGCCGGGGCGCGCTATGCCTTCCAGCTTTACGACCGGGGTATCGGACAACTGGGTCTCCTATTCCTACCGTGGCGCTGGCAGGTGTGCTGGATCGCGGCGCATCCTATATTATCGATGCCCGGAACACATATAGGCGGTTGCCGGGCGGGATCCGCATTGAAATCGCTAGGCAATACATGGCCGACCTTGACGAGATCTACAACTCGAAGCTCCTGGAGCTGGCGGCGCACATCCCCCGATCGGAGCGGCTTTCCAGCCCAGATGCCACGGTGACGGCCCATTCCAAGTTGTGCGGATCGACGGTTACCATCGATCTCGATCTGAGGGACGACGTGGTGACGGGCTTCGGCCAGACCGTGAAGGCTTGCCTGCTGGGGCAGGCGGCTTGCTCGGTCGTCGGCACCCACATCATCGGTGCGACCACCGTGGAGCTGCACGACGTGGCAGCCGCGATGCGCCGCATGCTGAAGGAGAACGGCCCGCCCCCGACCGGCCGCTTTGCCGATCTCGCCATCCTCGAGCCGGTGCGCCACTATAAGGCGCGCCACGGCTCGGTCTTGCTCGTGTTCGACGCCCTTGAGCGCGCCATTGGCGAGATCGAGGCCAAGCGGTCAGGCGTGCAAGCCGGTGCCGCGACCGCCTAGCTCTGTAAGGTTCCCGATGGCGGTGATCCGCGATCCCATGAAGCTTGCCGGACGGCGTAGCAGCATCTACCCGGCCCCGTTTGCGGCCGGCTTCGAGAGGCGCATCAAACGCGCACTCGGCGATGCGGGTGGGCTCACGCAGTTCGGCGTCAACCTCACCACATTGGAGCCGGGCGCAATATCCTCCCTGCGCCACTGGCACGCGAAGGAGGACGAATTCGTCTACGTGCTGGAAGGCGAGGTGACGCTTATCACCGACGCCGGCGAGGAAGTGCTGCGCCCCGGCATGGCGGCGGCATTCCCTGCCGGGGAGGCCGACGCTCACCAGCTCGTCAATCGGTCCGCCGCGCCGGCAACGTTTCTCGAGGTCGGCACCCGGACTGCGAACGACGAGACGGCATATCCCGACGTCGACCTGCACTATTACAAGCGCGACGGCCGCCGCAGCTTCGTACGCAAGTCCGGCGAGCCATACGAATGAGCTCTTCTAAATGAGTCTCGCTGGCGCATTCCTCAAGGCACCCATCCATTTCTACCGATGGACACTGAAGCCCTATGCCGGCTGGAGCTGCCGGCACGTGCCGTCCTGCTCCGAGTACGCACTCGAGGCCATCGACACGAACGGCGCCTGGCGTGGCTTCTGGCTGACGCTATCGCGCTTGTCGCGTTGCCATCCTTGGGGTACGCGGGGATACGACGCCGTACCCGATGTGCGCCGCGACCGGCACATCCTCGCGCCCTGGCGCTACGGGCGTTGGAGCTGGCGCGAGTCGAAGTAGCGAGCCCTGATGCAGTGGTCCGATGAGGGCATCATCCTGTCGGTGAAGCCGCACGGCGAGACGGCCGCCGTGGCGGAGATCTTTACGCGCACGCACGGGCGCCATCTCGGCCTCGTGCATGGTGGGCGATCGCGTAAGCTGCGCCCCGTCCTGCAGACCGGCAACCACGTCGACGCGACGTGGAAGGCGCGCCTCGCCGAGCATCTCGGCCATGTACTGCTCGAGCTGCGCAAGGGCTACGCGGCACAGGCGATGGACGATCCGCTCGCTCTTGCCGGCCTTTCATCGCTGTGCGCTCTCGCGCGCCTCCTGCCCGAGCGCGACCCGCATCCTTCCCTGTTCGAGGTGGCTCTGTTCGTGCTCGGCTATCTCGACGACGCAGAAGTATGGCCGGCGCTGATGGTTCGCTGGGAGCTCGCGCTGCTCGACGAGATCGGCTTCGGGCTCGACCTCGCGAGCTGCGCGGCCACTGGCGTGAAAGACGACCTCATCTACGTCTCGCCCAAGTCCGGACGTGCAGTCTCGGCCGCCGCAGGTGCCGACTACAAGGACCGGCTGCTGCAGCTTCCAGGATTCCTTGCCAAGAACCGCCAAGGAGAGACAACGCTTGCCGACGTGATATCCGGTCTCGATCTCACCGGTCATTTTCTTGAGACGCGTGTCCTCCTCCCGCGGGGCGAGACGATGCCGGCCGCTCGCGTGCGCTTCAAGGACCTGCTGCTCCGCCGCGCCGCGGAGGCGGCTTAGTTGCCCCCGCCGACCTCGACGGTGATCCCCGCCGGCGTCGCCTTCAGCGAATAAACCTGCCCAGCACGCGTCTCATAGCGCGCGTTGACACCCGTTTCGAACTCGATCGTCCCGGGTAGGCAGGCCGTATGGGTGATGATCTCGCGCGGCGAGACCGTGTTCTCCTCGGCATTGAAGCGATAGGCGACCGCCCGCGCCGCCTCATTCATCACCTTGAATCTGTACTTCGTCGCCTCCGGTCGCGCGAAGAGCTGCACCGCGATGTATCTCGGCTCGCTCGGCGAAGCACGTACGACCGCGACACCTGTCTCGGTGACGAAGGGAAGGAGCATGTTCTTGCGGTGACCGGCGGAGTCCTCCCACCCCTTCACCGTCCGCTGCGCATACGCGGTGGCGGTGAAGCCCCGAGAGTCGAGCAGGGAGGCGAGATTCTCACCGACCTGGCAATACCGGTAGCCCGCAGCGCCCACGCGCTGGCTGGGCGTCGTCCCGTCAGCCGTATGCGACAGGCCTTCATAGCGGGTGAGCTTGTGGGCGTAGGCCCGGGCGGCGGCGGCAAGCTGCGGGTTCTGCTTCACCGGCGCGAGCCTGTGCGCGGCGCGAAAGTCATTCGTCATCTGCACGATGGCCGCTTCGGCCGCGGGGAGGTCGGGCAGCAACGGCATCAGTCGCCCCCGCCACGCGTCGTCTCGACGTGGAACTTGTGCAGCACCCGATGAAAGATCGGTGCCAGCACGAAGCCGGTGGCAATGACGACGACCAATCCCGAGTACAGCGCGAAGAGGCCGGCGAAGATCTTTCCGCCTTGCGTCTTGAGGGGTTCCGCCGGCCCCATGCTCGACAGGATCATCGACGCGTTGAGGAAAGCATCGGTGAGCGACATGCCCTCGAAATAGCGATAGCCGGCCATGCCGACCGCAAGGCTGGGCAGAATGAGCAGCATCGCCAAGCCGATGGCGCGCGCCATGCGCTCGGCGAATACAATGCGCGGCGCCACCTGGTGATGGCGCTTCTCGAAACCGGTGAGGCTGAAGTCGATGGCCGGCTCTCCTTGCTCGAACGCCCGGAATCTATGTCGTTCGGCCGGTGGCAACAATGCACGTTCGCGCGTTATGCCGATGTTCGTCGAGGGGCTATACTGACAGGTCCACGCCGGCGCGTGGCCGGCACGTATGACAAGGAATGGCACAATGAGCCGCGCTTTCGTCAAAGAGCAAGACGGCGTCGATGAGCTGCCGGAGCGGCTGATCTCAGAGCACCCGAATCTTGTCACCGCGGAGGGTCTGGCTCAGATCGAAGCTGAGGTCGCACGCCTCGATGCCGCCCACGCTACGGCCCAGGCCGATGGCGACCGCGAAGCCATGGCAACGACCGCGCGCGATCTGCGTTACTGGTCAGCGCGTCTTGCGAGTGCCGAACTGGTGCCGCCGCCCGCCGATGGCGCGCAGGTGCAATTCGGCTCCACCGTGACGATCGAGCGCGACGACGGCCGCAGCCAAACCTATCGCATCGTCGGGGAGGACGAGGCCGACCCGGCGCAAGGCACGATCTCCTACGTATCACCCCTGGCGCGCCAGCTTGCCGGCAAATCGGTCGGCGACACGATCAAACTCCCCGGTTCCGGGGCCGAGATCGTGGCTATCGCCTGACCTCATGCCTCCAGCGCCAGACGAGGCCATCCTCAGGATCGACGAGTTCTCCGTCGCGGCGGAAGCCGCACTTTTCCAGCACCCGGCCCGATGCATTCCATTCCGGCAAGGTGTGGGCGATGACATAGTCGACCGCAGGCGAGGCTTTGGCGCAGGAGGTGAGCCAAGTCGCCATGGTCGACGCAAAACCGCGCCCTTCGAACGGGGGAAATGTGAAGTAGGCGATTTCCACGGTCCGCTCCTCGTTCGGGGGCGCTTTGAACCCGCACGCTCCGAACACGGCGCGCGTATCCGGTGCGCAGGCGAAGAACGTTCCCCACGCGCCGGCGTCGAGCATGGCCGCGGGGGTCATGGCGAGGACCGAAGCCATGTGCTCGGTCACCCCTTCGATGTCCAAGTCGTGTCGCTCGGCGTAGGCGTGCGCGGATACGGCAACGAGCTGCGCGCAAGCCCGGTCGATGGAAAGTAGCAAGGGTTCGAAGAGCATGCAGGCTGCGGTCAGCTTCCCTGGCCGACAGGGAAGTCGCGCGACCAGGCTGCACCGTCGCTGTCGCGCGCCTCGATGTGCAGCGCGCCGGCGCCATTGGTGCGGTAATCGAAATCGACAACCGGATCCTGCGCCATGGTCATCGACCCTTTCATGGTGAACACGCGCTCTTCGCCTTGCTTCACCTCGAGCTCGGTGAGGATACGCAACGGGACGTAGAGCAGCGTGAGCTGGTCGAGCACCATGCCGGTATGATTGGGATGCATGATCTTGAGCCGCGCGCGCGGCTCGATCTGCGTTGCTGGCGCCTGCTTCGACAGCGCTTCGAGGCTCATCTTGCCCATTGTCGCCGCGATCTGCTCGGGACTGCCGGAGGGTGGCGCCGAGCAGGCGGCCTGTCCGCCGGCGAAGCGCACGAACTTCTCCGCCATGTAGAGTCGGCCGTCGGACGCCTCGATGACGGCACGCACGTCGGTCGCCGCATTCAGCCTGAGCTTGGTGGCTATATGGACATGCTCGCGCGTCCCACCGAAGTCGAAGCGGGCCGCAACCGGCGAAGGGTTCTCATCGACGATCAAGGTGATGCCACGCACGCTGCGCCCGTCCGTGAGCCTGGCTTCCACCTCGACGGGGACGGCGCGCTGATCGAGAGGGCGGAACGGCGCTGTGAGCTGCACGATCTCACCGGCCGGCTCAATCGTTCGCCCGGCGAACACGCCAGCTTGGATCTCGTCCCACGCTTTACCGCCTTGCGCGGGCAACGCCACGCAGATCGTCAGGCACCAAGCGACGGCAAGAGCAGGCATCACGGAGCGGCGCATGCGGCGATTCCCTCGTCCTTCTATGCGCCGCGAGTATGCCCCAATGTCACAGCCCCCGACAACGGCTCCGTGTGCGGATCGGGCCCTGCTTTCAAAAGATCTGCGAGGAACAGAAGAAGCTCAATTAACTTCAATTGCATGAGTGCAACCGCTGAGCGATTTCGAGGCAGCGGCGGAAGGCGGTGAGGTCGGAGAGCATGCGGTCTGCGGAGACCTCGTGCGTCACAAACTCGCCGCCGGCGTCGAGGATTGCCACCGCGATCATCAGGTTCTCGGCGAGGCCGAAGTCCTCGATGTCGGCCGCATGGCTCTCCGCGTCCCAGACCGCGCTTCCAACGCGTGCCGCTTCACGCACGCGGCGTGCATAGTCGCCGGGCGTGTTCGAGTAGCCGAGCACCGGCTTGCCCAGCGCGCGCATGAAGCCGATCTCGAACGCCGTCCCGACGTCCATCGACACACTGCGAAACGGCGTGCAGTTGGCGATGAGCAGATCACATGAGCGCATCAGGCGCTCGTTGCCGTGGCTGATGCGCCGCGCCAACTCCTGTGGCGCGAGATGCTCGTGCCCGTCGATCACGTTGTCGAGCGGATAAATGCCCTCGAAGCCAGCTTCGGCGCACAGCCGCTTCTTCACTTCGCCCTGCGCCTTGGCGTTGGGAAAGAACACCTCCGGCCCTGCGAGGTAGATGCGTGGTCGTGCGGGCATGTCCGTCGCCGCGTCAGAGTTTTCGAGCGTAGTTCGCGCGCACATGCCGGCTGATGTACGTCGCTAGGCCGCGTCCCTCCATCGCAAGACGCCGCATCGCGTTCACATGCTCACGGCCTGGCCGGCTATGGTCATACTCATAACCGCCGCCGTCCTCGAACCAAATACGGATGAAGGATGGGCCCACCGCAAAGTAGCGAATGGGCGAGTCGCCTGCGAAGTTGCGATAGGGGCGTCGTGCGGCCTCCATCGGAACTCCCATGCACACTGCCGGGCCTTAGAGCCGACCATCGTCGCGGCGGGGCGGAAAACGAAAGAGAAAGAAGCAAAAACCCCCGAGTTGGCTCGGGGGTTTTCAGTTGTCCTAGTTGTCAAGGAACGAGCGCAGTTTGCGCGACCGGCTGGGGTGTTTCAGTTTTCGCAGCGCCTTCGCCTCGATCTGGCGGATGCGCTCGCGCGTCACCGAGAACTGCTGGCCGACTTCTTCCAGCGTGTGGTCGGTGTTCATGCCGATGCCGAAGCGCATGCGCAGAACGCGCTCCTCGCGCGGCGTGAGCGAAGCCAGAACGCGCGTCGTCGTCTCGCGCAGGTTCGACTGGATCGCGGCATCGATCGGCAGCACCGCGTTGCGGTCCTCGATGAAATCGCCGAGGTGCGAATCTTCCTCATCGCCGATCGGCGTCTCGAGCGAGATCGGCTCCTTGGCGATCTTCAGAACCTTGCGCACCTTCTCCAGCGGCATCGCAAGTTTCTCGGCCAGCTCCTCCGGTGTCGGCTCACGGCCGATCTCGTGCAGCATCTGGCGCGAGGTGCGGACGATCTTGTTGATCGTCTCGATCATGTGCACGGGGATGCGGATGGTGCGCGCCTGGTCGGCGATCGAGCGGGTGATCGCCTGCCGGATCCACCACGTGGCGTAGGTCGAGAACTTGTAGCCGCGGCGGTACTCGAACTTGTCGACCGCCTTCAT
>Ga0164243_10002460_pt1 | contig 30593 bp, 25 predicted proteins | sample OricompcompostOP_FD_108781 | JGI IMG/M metagenome (GOLD analysis project Ga0164243, IMG submission 108781) | Organic Plus compost microbial communities from Emeryville, California, USA - Original compost - Organic plus compost (OP) | ecosystem: Engineered > Solid waste > Mixed feedstock >... | reverse complement strand
TGAAGGCTGGGGAGAGATTGTCGCTGTAGGCATGACGAAGCGGGAAGTAGCCCCATTCGAAGCTGAGAAAGAAGAGGGCGACGATCGCCAGCCAGAAATAGGGAAAGGAGCCGATGAACATCAGCAGCGGCGGCATGACGGAATCCACCAGGCCCCCACGCCGCCAGGCCCCCAAAATGCCCAGGAAGTTGCCTATCAGGAAGCTCAGAATGGTCGCGGTCAGGCCGAGCAGGATGGTCCAGATGAAGCTCTGGCCAATGATCTGCGTCACCGGGGTCGGGAACTGGGAGAGCGAAACCCCCAGCTGGCCGCGGAAGATATTCCCCAGATAGTCAAAGTACTGCTGCCACAGCGGCGCATCGGAGAGGCCATAGGCCTTGCGCATGGCATCAATGGTCTCCGGGCGCACCTGGCCCTGGAGCTTGCCCAGCACGGCATCGGCCGGATCGCCGGGCATGAAGCGAGGCAGGAAGAAATTGAGCGTCAGCGACGCCCAGGCCGCCAGCGCATAGAACCCCAACCGTCGCAATACGTAGCTCATGCTGATCGCCTCACTTGGCGGGCGCGAATGCAGACGTGGACGAGAATACGGATCGTCGCCGGATCGGGATCGTGTCGTGAGGACGTGCTGCAAGATAGCTGCCGCCCCGGCATTGGTCCGCTTCCGTCTTCCCACCCTCGATCCCGAGGAACGATTCGGCTGGTGGCCGGGGTGGAATGGGATCCACCCCGGCTCCAACCACGGCGTGAGCCAGCCCAGCCGCTGACTCCGCCGTCCGAACGATGGGCGACCGGCTAGACCGGCTTGATCGTGGTGAGCAGGATCAGCCGCTCGCCGGCGTAGGTCGAAAGGATGGTGTAGGGATCATCCTCATTCGGGAAGCCCGTGAAGCGGGTGGTGTTGTACTCACCCCACTGCGGGCCCGGGAACAGCGGCACCGCCGGCGCGTTGTCCGAGTAGATCTGCTGGAGCTTGACCGCCTGCTCCTTCTGCACGGCGGGATCGGACGATTCGCCGAAGGCGTTCAGGGCCGCGTCCGCCTCTTCCGACTTGAACCGGTGCCAGTTCTCCGGCGAGCTGGTGCCGATCGGGTTCCAGGTGACGCTGCCCATCAGGCCGCGATAGAAATTGAAGGGTGTCGCTCCGCCGGCGGACCAGCCGATCGACATCGTGAAGTCGCCATTCTGGACGTTGGTCTGCCAGGTGGCCTGCTCGTAGGGCTTCACGGTCGCCTTGATGCCAACCTCGGCCAGGTTCTTCGCCATGATGTCGCAGCTCTGAACCCAGTCGGACCACCCGGAGACGACGTTGAGGTCGAACTCGAGCGCCTTGCCGTCCGGGGTCTTGCGGACATCGCCGTCCTTCGTCAGGCCGGCGGCATCCAGCATCTCGTTCGCCTTGTCGACGTTGTAGGTAACCCAGTCGGCCTTGGCGATCTCGGCGTCCTTCCAGGACTCGTACGCATCGCTGAGCCCCGTCGCATCTGCCGGATGCGTGTAGTCGTACATGGCAACCGTCACGATCTGGTCGCGGTTGAGCGCCATGCTGATGGCCTTGCGCACATCCACCTGGTCGAACGGCGCGACCGTCGTGTTCAGGTACAGGTGGACCGTCGCCCCATACGCCGGGAACCAGTACCCGAAGTGGTCCGGATTCTTGTCCACGAAGGTCTTCTGGATATCCGGGATGAAGTTCGCAGCCCAGTCGTTCTCGCCGTTGATGGTGGCAAGGTTGATGGCGTCGTTGCTGTTGTAGGCCGGGATGCGCAGGCCGTCGATGTACGGCTTGCCCTCCTGCCAGTAGTTCTCGTTCTTGTGGAGCTCCCAGATCTGGTTCTCGAAGCGGGCCACATTCGTGAACGGGCCGGTCCCGACCGGGTTCTCGTTCGTGAACGTCACCGGGTCCTCGACATCCTTCCAGATATGCTCCGGAACGATGTTCTGGCCGCAGATGTCGTAGATCCCGACGGTGAAGGGCTTGGCGCCCGCCACCGGCGAGGCCGACGGGCTGGCCTCCTCGGCAACCGGCGATGCAGCCGGGCTCGCGGCGCTGTCGCTCGGGCCGGGACCGAAGCGGAAGACGACCGTGGCATCGTCGGCGGCATGCACCGAGGCAAGATAGGGCATCACGTTGCGCGCGCCGTTCCCGGCGAGGCCATCGAACTTGTTGAACAGGTTGAAGGTGAAGGCCACGTCGTTGGCGGTGAAGGGGGTGCCATCGGACCACTTCACGTTCTGCCGGATCTTGAACGTCAAGACGGTGTTGGTGCTGTCGAACTCCCACGACTCGGCAAGCCAAGGCACCAGCTCGGCCTTGGGCGTGTTGAAGACCGCCAACGGCTCGTAGATGCCGTTCTGGCTCGGCCAGCGGCTCGTGGATGCCTGGGGCATCAGCGGGTTGAAGTTGCGCGTCCAGGTGGATTGCTGCTCGTCGGAGGCGGTGACCAGCTTGAGGTTGCTGGAATCCTGGGCGGCGTAGACGACACCCGGCGCGGCCGTGGCGCTGAGGGCGCCGGCAAGCGCGGATGCACCGATCCCGGCAGCCGCGGCGCGCTGGAGCAGCTGGCGGCGATTGAGCGTGCCGGCGCGGAAATCGGCAATCAGGCGGTCGAGGGCATTCGTGGACTGGGACATCGAGAGACCTCCATGCATCTGCAGACGTGCATCCGGCCGCAGCGGGCGGGCCGGCGAAGGAGCTCCGCATCGAGCGGATGGGAGCCGGAAATCCCGAATCAAGCGAGAGCCTGCGCGTCGTCTCCTTTCTTTCGGCCGCTGGGCAAGGGCACCAGGGTCGTGAATCGGCGGATAAACACGGAAAGAGCTGTCCAGCAAGGGAGTGACACGACAGCCAGATGCCGGCCCGTCATGGGGCAGCTCCAGTTGCCGGGTGGGCACGTGACCCGCTGACGTCGCCCGGCATGGCCGCAGATGGGGCTGGCGAAGACATCTCGCCGCACCCGCACGTCCCGCCGGGGCGTAGCTCTACGGGAGAAATCTCCTGGAGGGGAGCAAGGTCCGGATCGGCGATCAGGGCGGCGAGCATCTCGACGGCGCGACGGCCGATCGTCCAGGCGGGCTGGCGAATGGTGGAGAGGTGGTGGCTCTGGATCAGGTCCTCCTCGAATCCGTCGAACCCCATCACGGCCACATCACCGGGAACGCGAAGTCCCAGCCCGTGCGCGGCGCGCAGGGCTCCGATGGCCATCGCGTCGCTCGCCGCGAAGATGGCATCCGGTCGCTGGGGACCGGAGAGGAGGGCATGCGCCGCCAGATAGGCACGGTGTTCGCTGAACCCGCCGTAGCCGATGAGGTTCTCACAGATCGGGAGGCCGGCGGCCTCCAGGGCGTCGGTATAGCCCTGGCGACGGCTGTGCGCGGCGAAGATATCCGCATGGCCGGCGATCAGGGCGATCCGCCGGTAGCCGTGCGCGATCAGATGGTCGGTCGCAAGCCGGGCCGCCGCCCGGTTGTCGATGTCGATGAAGCTGTAGTGGGCGCCGTCGTCCTGGCCAATGCAGAGGAACGGAAATCGCTCGGCCGCCAGCCGCGCACAGAGCACGTCGTCGAGCAGCGCGGTGGAGATGATGAGCCCGTCGAGATGATGCGAGCGCACGGTGCGCTCGATCAGGCGATCGACGGTCGCCCCCTCGGTGGACGACTCCATCAGCAGCGTGAGGCTGAGATCGGCCTCCTGGCAGGCGTCCATGCAGCCCTGGATCATCGTCGGAAACCAGGCATCGCGGAAGATGTCGCTCATCGACTGCGGGATCAACAGGCCGATGATCCGGCTGCGGCGCGAGGCCAGCGAGCGGGCTGCGGCATTCGGGCGATAGTTGGTCTCCCCGATCACGCGCAACACGCGCTCGCGGGTCTCCGCACTCACGCGAGGGTCATCGTTGATGACGCGGGAGACGGTGGAGCGGGAAACTTGGGCGAGCCGCGCGATGTCCTCGAGATTCATGGCACACGCACCGGCACGAACGCCGAACGTCCGCAACCACAGCGGTCGCGACGACATCCCTCGACGGATCGTGATGGGCACCGACCGCTCGTCCGGGCCGGGCACGAGAGAAAACGGGTTCGGTGGGAGCGCTCCCACGGGAATGCGCATAGCGTACCCGTGCCGCTCCGGGATGTCAACCGTCATCGTCGGCGACACTGAATGGCACACCCGAATGCGCGGGGACGCAATGCCAGCAGTGAAGGGACAGGGAATACATGGCGTGGCTTCTGCTAGCGATCGCGATCGCCTCGGAGATCGTGGCGACGACCTCGCTGAAGCAATCGGAGGGGTTCTCGAAACCACTCTGGTCGGTCGTTGTGGTGGTCGGCTACGGTCTCTCGTTCTTCCTGATGGCTCAGGCGCTGAAAACGATCCCGGTGAGCGTGGCCTATGCCGTCTGGTCGGGCGCGGGCACGGCGGTGGTCGCCGCCATCGGCATGGTCTTCCTCGGGGAACCGGTCAGCCTGATGAAAGTCGGGGGCGTGGCGTTGATCGTTGCCGGAGTGGTCGTCCTCAACGCCGGCGGCGCGCACTGAACGGCGGATACCCCAGCGCTGGCTACCGGATCGTCTCGAAGGCGTCGTGCCGCAGCAGGGCGTGAACCCCGCGCACCCCGTTCACCATCTGCGTCACCCGCAAGTCGACGACGGCACTGGCGAGGGAGAGGGCGACCTTCCGCTCCAGGCCGAATTGCCGCTGCATGAGATCGAGCATGGCATTCAGTGCGATCAATGCCGCCTCGTCCAGATCGGTGTGAAATCCGAAGGCGATCCACGCCTCCGGGGTCCATGCGATCGGCGTCGCGATCGGCAGATCGTCGCGCAGATGGAAGGTCAGCGTCCCCGAGCGAACCGGGCACTCGATCGCCGTCGTGGAGACCTCGCCGTCGCCCTGCCGGGCGTGGCCATCGCCCACGGAGAAGAGGCCGCCGGGAACGGCAATCGGCAGGAACAGGGCCGTCCCCGCGACGAGCTCCTTGCAATCGATATTGCCGCCGGTGGGGCGTGGCGGTGCCGTCGGATGGAAGCCCGGTTCGGCGGGCGGCATGCCCATCACCCCGAAGAAGGGCGCGATCCGCACGCGATGGCCGAAGGTGCTGGTGGCTGTCCTGGCTGCCGCATCGATGGCCCATTCGACGCGCAGCCGCTCACCGTCGAGGTGCAGATGCTCGTTGATGCCATTTGGGCGGGTACTGCCGAAGTTCCAGCCGTAGTCGCCCGGCTCGATTGCGCCGATCCGCACTTCCAGCACCTTCCCCGGCTCCGCCCCCGCGACCCAGATCGGCCCGCACAGGGCGTGGCCCCCATCCCGTACCGGGTCACGATCGACGAATACGGCCCGATCGGGGTCACCGAGCAGACCGAGGTCGTCAAAGCCGCGCACCGTCCAGCCGGAATCCAGGGTGCGCACGATAACCGTGTCCCCCGGCGCGATGCGCAACACCGGCGGGAGGTCGGGCGAGAACGCCCCATGAAGCGTCCGCCGCGAGGGCAAGAGGTGGTGGATTGCCATGCGACCCTCCGGCGGAAGACGATCAGGAGCCGCCTGATTCCCTGCCGGGCATCCCGGCGCCCACGCGTTGCACCAGCGCCTCCGCCTGTCCTGCCCGCCGGTCCGCCGCGCGTGCGATTCGGCCTGCGAAGGCATCGACTGCGGCGCGGTCCCCCGTCAGGCGGTCACGTGCCGTCGCGATAGCCGTCTCAACGGCAGACGGCGCTGGACCGCCCAGCCCCGTGCGCTCGTTGACGAACACCCAAGGGTCGAGCCGTTCGGCCACCCAGGCGTCGCTGGCAACGATTGGACGCCCGGCCAACGCGGTCGCCCGCTCGGACACGCGCGCTCCCGTGAACCCGCTGCCATCGGTGACGAGGCTGGAGACAACCTGGTGCGCCAGGCGGAACGGCAGTCCGAACTGCTGGACCAGCCCATCGGCCAGGGCGGTGGCTGTCGTGCCCCCCTGCCCGGCGCGATTCGCCAGCAGCTCGACATCAAAGACCGCCGTTGCCAGAACGGCGTCCAGCAGATCCAGCACGCTGCGGGCGGCGGCAAAGGCCCGCACCACCGGCACGAAGATCTGGTCTTCAACATCGTTCGTATCGCCAAAGGCCGAGGAATGGATCATCGTCGAAACCGACGTTGCCTCGCCATACACGTAGGCCAGACGCGCCCGCACATGCTCCAGCACCACCGGATTGCGCTTCTGGGGCATGATCGAGCTGATCTGGATGAACTCGTCGGCGATACGCAGGATCCCGACATCGCGGCGCGCCCACACCAGCAGGTCGTAGACGAACCGGGAGATGCCGGAGACCAATGTCACCAACGCCAGCGCGGCCTCCAGCAGGTGATCGCCCGTGCCCACGGCGTCGTAGCCGTTTTCCACGATGCCGTCGAACCCAAGCAGGTCGGCGATCATCGCCCGGTCGATCGGGAAGGTCGTGGTGGTGAACGCCGCCACGCCCAGCGGAGACCGGTTGATGCGCTGCCAGCCGTCACGCAACCGTTCACTGTCCCGCTCCAGCGGGCCGAGCACGCCCAGCAGGTAGTGCGCGAGCGTCGTCGGCTGGGCGGGTTGCGTGTGGGTGATGCCGGGCATGATCGTGCGGATGTGCTCGTCGGCCAGCGTGAGAAGACGCTCCCGCATGCGCAGGATCGTCCGCTGGATCATCAGCGAGTGGTCGCGCAGGAAGAGCCGGTTCATCCCGGCAGCAAGGTCGTTGCGCGATCGGGCAAGCTGGAGATTTCCGCCGATTTCCGGTCCGGCCAGCGCGATCAGCCGCCGCTCCACGGCAAAGAAGAGGTCTTCCACCGCCGGTTCGTAATGGAACGAGGCGGCGCCTTCGTCCGCGATGGTGGCAAGCGACGTGAGCAACACCGCCACCTCGTTCTCGGGGAGGATGCCGCATTCCGCCAGCATCAGCGCGTGGGCAACATTCGAGGCGGCCAGGTGCGGAAAGAGCAACCCTTGTGCTTCGCGAAACCCCACCTCCAGAATCTCGCGAGCGTAGACCGGGTTCGGGAAGCGTCGCGGGGTTGATGCTGCTGTCGGAGAAGTCATGTCTCGTCCTTGGGATGGATCGTCGCGGCGCGAGCCCAGCATCCCGGGTCACGTTGAATGTGGCGAGAGTAGATGCGGACGTCGCCGCGTTCGGGGCACGGCGAGCATCGTCCCACCATACCGACGACGCCGATCACTTCAGCCCGGTGAGCACGATGCCCTTGATGATCTGGCGCTGGAAGATCAGGAAGACGAGCAGCACGGGCACGGTGGCCATCGACGCGGCCGTCATGATGAGATGGAATGCGCTGCTCGATTCCGTCGAGAAGAAGGCGATCCCCACCGGCAACGTGCGCACATCCTCCGAGCGGGTGACAATCAGCGGCCAGATGTAGGCGTTCCAGTTCCCCAGGAAGGTGAAGATGCAGAGCGCGGCGAGGGCCGGCCTCACCTGGGGTAACGCGATCTTCCAGTAGATATGAAACTCGCCGAAGCCATCGATGCGCGCGGCGTCGATCAGGTCATCGGGGACGCCCGTGAAGAACTGGCGCATGAGAAAGACCCCGAAGGCGCTGATCATTCCGGGGAACATGATGCCCCAGTAGGAATCGGTCCAGTGGAGGTTGATCGAGAGCATGTACCACGGGATCACCAGCATCTCGGTTGGGACCATCAGCGTACTGAGAATGAGGACGAACACCACCGAGCGGCCGGGAAAGCTGAATTTCGCCAGCGCATAGCCGGTCAACGAATCGAAGAATGCGACGCTGGCCGTCGTGATGAGGGCGATCACGAGGCTGTTCAGAAACCAGCGGATGTATTTCGTGTTTTCCAGCACCTCGCGGTAGTTGGCCAGGGTCGGCCGGGGCGGGATCAACGACAGGGAATAGATGTCCGCAGGCATCTTCAGCGAGGAGGAGATCATCCAGACGAACGGGAAGACCATGCCCAGGCCGCCGATAAGCAGGATGGCGTAGATCGCGAAGAGCGCGAGCTTCCGCCTCCAACCGCGGTTCGTACTCCCGGCGAACCGGGCGCGCGCCGGGGCATCGACCACTCCCTCGGCGACGGCAAGCGCAGCCTCCTGGGTGCCCATCATCTGGGCGGAATCAGTAGTCATTGGTATTCCTGGAGAAGAGCTTCAGCTGGGCGAGCGTGACGAGCAGCATGATCGCGAAGAGCACGAACGTGATCGCCGAGGCATACCCCATCTTCGACGGCATCGACTGGAATGCCAGTTGATAGACGTACAGGACCAGGCTGATCGTGCTGTTCAGCGGGCCGCCATTGCCGCCGGAACTCATGGTGCGAATCTGGGTGAAGACCTGGAGGTTGCTGATCACCCCGGTCACCAGCAGGAAGACGAGGGTCGGGTTCAGCAGCGGGAAGGTGATGTCGCGAAAGCGCTGCCAACTGCTTGCGCCATCGACCGCCGCCGCTTCCAGATACATGGTGGGCACGCTCTCCAGCCCGGCGAGGAAGATGATGACCTGGAATCCGAGCCCCTGCCAGATCGTCACGACCAGAATCGAGACCAGGGCCGTCTGGGGACTGCCGAGGAACTTCAGCGGCCCTTGCCCGATGGAAGCCAGCACTTCGTTGAAGAAGCCGTTGGGCATGTACATCCAGCGCCAGACCCAGCCAACCGCGACCAGCGATGTGACGTAGGGGATGAAATACAGCACCCGGAAGAAGCCCACGAAGCGGAGAAGCTGTTGCAGGCCAAGGGCGATTCCCAGGCTGAGCACGAGGCTGACCGGCACCCCCAGGATCACATAGACGAAGGTATTCCGGACGGCATGCCAGAACACCTTGTCCGAGCCCATGGCGCGGTAGTTGTCGATCCCGATAAACGGGCGATCGATCGCGATCGGGTCCCACCGATGAAGGCTGACCCAGAAGGCGTAGACCGCCGGGCCGATGCGAATCGCCAGGAAGAAGAGCAGCGGAATGGCGATGAAGACGTAGGCCCACAGCCATCTGCGCCGTTCCAGTGTCAGGCGCATGACCAGTTCTTCCTCCGCATGGGTCCCCTCCCTCAGGCACCGATGACCCGGCAGGCATATGGATGGCTGCCGGGTCATCGGACGGGGCGGAGGCCTTGTTGGCCCCGCCGGTATCTGACTCCCGCTAGCCCATGGCTGCCCAGTATTCATCGTACTGGGCCTGGATCTTGTCCTGGGCTTCGGTCAGCGCGGATTCGACATCGACGCCATTCAGCGTCACCTGATCGAAGGCGTCCATCACCGCCTGGCGCAGGTCGGCCTCATTCACGGTGAACGTGGCATAGGACCAGGCGAGCGACTCGATGAACGGCGCCAGCTTCTCGTCCTGCATCAGGGCGGGATCAGAGGCCAGCGAGACGCGGGCGGGCAGCTCGCCGATGGCGGGCGTCCACCGCTGCTGGACACTGGGCGAGGAGAGGAAGTCGATGAACTTGGCCGAGGCGATCAGCTTGTCCCCTTCGGCGGCGTTCCGCGTGATCGTGTTCGCCCAGAAGGAGGCGAAACTGGCCTTGTCCTTGTGGGCAGGCAGCGGCACGACCCCGTAGTTGAGCTCGGGATTGGACGCCTTCAGCGAGCCAATGCGATAGGAGCCATCGACGTGCAGCGCAGCCTTGCCGGAACCAAACGCAGTGGGCCCGTCCGTCTGGAACCCGGTCTGGGTGACCTTCTGCTCGGTGAGCAGGCCGGTGAGCCAGGCAAACGCCTCGACCGCCTCCGCCGAGGTCCAGTTCAGCTCGCGATTCTGGGTCTCGTCCTTGAATGGCAGGGCGCCGTTCTGCCGGATCAGGCCCTCGCGCCACCAGCTGTGCCCCTGGCCGCCGATATCCTGGGTAATGCCGACAATCTCGAAGTTCTCGCCATCCTTCTTCACGGTGGCCTGCGCAACGGCGACCGTCTCCTCCCAGGTCGTGGGCGGTTGCTGGCCTGCCGCTTCGAGGATGTCCTTGTTGTAGAGCAGGGCCAGCGTGCGCACCGCCGTCGGCAGGGCGTAGTAGGCGTCCTTCACCTTGGCGACCTGCACCATCGGGAAGTAGTCCTTCTCGATCTGATCGGCCGGAAAATACTCGGCCGGCAGCGGGACCAGGAACTGCTGCTGCACATAGGCCGGGATCCAGCCGTAGAAGACGTTCAGGACATCCGGCCCCTCGCCGGCCTGCACCGCGGCAGCCACCTGCTGGCGAAAATCATCGTAGGGGAAGTTGACCTGCTTGACAGTGATGTTCGGGTTGGCCGCCTGGAACTCCTTGATCAGCTCCCCCACCAGGTCCGTCTTCGTCTCGAGCTCGTACTGCCAGTATTCGATCTCGACCGGACCGCTGACCGTCACGTCGTCCCCGATGAACCCGGTGATCGGCAGATCGGAGGCCGCAGGAGACGCCGCTGGCGAGGCAACCTGTGCACCAGCCAGCCCGATGCGGGAGGCCGCCGCGATTCCGGCGACGGCGGCTCCCGTCTTCAGCACTCGACGCCGGTCGATGCCCCGTTCGTCGACCGTCACCATCTCTTCGAAACGATCTCGCTCCCCCACAGTACGCCCCCTCGTCCCCCGCCACGGCGGGGTTCCCTATCCCGGCCCACGAATGTGAGCCAGCCTCACCGAAACGACATGCCCGGCTTCGACCCCGCTTCGGCTCCTGGGGTGCCTGGTCCGTACCAGGGCGGCAGCGCCCAGAAGCGAGCATCGCGATCTCGGCGCTGCATGTATCCGGCGACATCGCCAGACCCATGAACTCGATCGCCCGATTGTCCTCGGTTACAGCGGCCAGCTTGGAACAGTCCCCTGCGGTTGTCAAGATGACGCCGAGGGCGGCTCCGTGGCATCGAGCGTCCAGCTCCGCCCACCGAGCGGCACATCGAGGAGCCGGGCGGCGTTTCCCCCAAAGATCAATTGCAGCTCGTGGTGGCTCATCCCCATGAACCGGCAAATTCGCAGTTGATCCTGGAGGTAGCGCAGGGCGAATCCCCGCGGGAACCAGTAGGAATCGGTCCCGAACAGGATGCGCTCCGGCCCGATGGTCTCGTAGAACCGCTGGAAAAGGTCTTCCAGCGTCAGCTTATACGGCATCCAGCGGGTCCACTGATTACTGCCGGAGGTATCGACATGCACATTGGGACACGACCAGCACAGGAAGAGCAGATCGGTGACATGCTGGATTCCGAAATGCGGAATGATGAAATCGACGGTCGGGAAGTCCCGGGCGACCGGCTCCAGCACCGCCGCTGACATGTTCGGATGGTAGGAGATGCCCCCGGCGGCGCCTTGCATGCCGAAGTGGATGAGCACCGGGATGCCCAACCGCTCGCACACCTCCCAGACGGGGTAGAGCGAGCGTTCGTTGAGGAGCACTGGCGTGTTCGGGCCGAGCAGCTTCAGCCCCTTGAGGCCGAGTTCCTTCACCGCGCGCTCCAGTTCCTGCGGTGCATCGGGCCTGGTGATATCGTGATGCGCGTAGCCGACGAGGCGATCGGGATGCCGGGCTACGGCGGATGCCAGGGTATCGTTGCCGCCCCCGGTGACGAAGCCGATCCGTTCGATCCCGTGGGCATCCAGTTCCGCCACCCAGCGATCGGAGGCGGCATCGGGATCGGGATACTCCCGCTCCGGCACGGGGAAGTCGAAGGCAAGCCGCCACTTCAGCCGCTGGTCGCTGAGGCGTTGCTCCCGCTGGAGGTACCGCTGATAGGCGACCTGGTTCTCGATCGGCCCCGTCTCGCGGGTGCGGAGGCTTCTGCCGCCTCCCGCCGTCAGGTCCCCCTTGACCTGAAAGTGGGCATGAACATCAAAGATATGCAGATCCTGAAACACGGCTGACCCCTTTTCGACTTGGACGCCCGGCCGAACCGGCGGGACACGCGGCGAGCAATGGTCGCATTCTATCGTCAGAAATCGTTCTGCAGGGAAATCATCCCGCTCGATGCTGTTTCGTGGCCGACCAGGTCTTCCAGCGGACCCAGAGCGCCTCCAGGAACTGCGCCACCACCCCAATGGCAAGCGGCAGCCAGAGCCCCAGGATGCGCGAGATGAGCGTCGCACTCACCGCCATCGTCGCGGGGACGCCGAGCCGTTGCAGGGTGAGCGCCGTCCCGACCTCCACGATGCCGAGCCCCTGAAAGAGCGGGGCGGCGCCATACAGGATCGCGCCGACGACGTAGGCGGTGATTGGCTCGACAAGCCCGCCATCCCACCCGACGGCCCGCAGCGCCGCCCAGATCGTCAGGATGCCGCTCAGCCGGAAGAGGACCAGGATAACGAGGGGCGGCACCATCCGGATCAGCGAGAGATTGTGCTGCCGCAGCTGCACGAGAATGCGCAGCAGGCGGCGCGGCGTGTAGCGGAACATCCACACCGGCAGGCGGCGTCCCTGGATCACCCAGGCGATGATCGTGAACATCACCACCACCGTGGCAAGAATCGCCGTCGCCCCCAGCATCATGATCAGCGTCGGACGCTTCACGAAGAGCGCAGGCAGCAGGATGAGCAGAAAGGCGAGATGGCCGGTGGCGCTCTTGATGAACGTCGCGAGCAGGGAGTCCTGCGCGGGCACGCCCCGTTGCCGGAGGCGGTGGACGAAGACGACCACCGAGGTCGGGCCGCCCATGGGGGTCAGGCCGCTTACCACAGCCCGCTGCAGGTGAAGGCTCACCAGCAGGGGCAGCTTCACCCGATGGCCAAGCTGGGCGAGCACCAGCCCGTACACGGCCGCCATCGCCACGAAGCTGAAGATCTCCAGCGCGAGGATGCCGCCGATCCAGCGCGGATTCGCCGAGCGGATCAGGCGCCAGGTCTCCGCCAGCTCGTCGCGCTGCTGGGTCACGACATAGATGCCCGCCACCACGATCAGCGCGAGCCAGAGAATCGTCCCGTAGCGGCGCAGGAAGACGATCACGGGCCCCAAACGCGTCCGGAGGCGGGACCAGCGCGACGGGCGGGCGGCGGCATCTGCGGGGTGCGGAGCGGTGATGCGCCGGGATGAAGGGGAGCGGAACGTCACGCGGGAACCTCGGCTGAAGGGAGGAAGGGGGGACAGGCTCCCGGCGATCGCCGCGTCAGTTCGCGGCGATCATCCCGGCAACAAACGCGCATGCCGCGAAGAAGACCATCAGCCCGGCGAACATCGCGAACGAGCCCCGGGACTGTACGGCTGTGGGAGTACGCTTGATGTACCGCTGGTAGAGCAGCGAGCACGCGAAGATCAGCGCGCCCCCCGCGATTCCGAACCAGAGCAACGCCTGACTGTTCATCCACCCTCCGCCAGCGCGAGACCGCTGGCCATCGGTATCGCACTCGCCTGCGGGATACCCTATGCTACACACCGGATTTTCGGAACGCAGGCCGCAACCGGCACGCTGCCAACCGCACATGCGGCGGGCGTGCTCCACCGCCATTACCATGACCGTCAGTCGGAGGAAGCATCCGTGTCTTCGCAGCGCTTGCCACCGAGCAGCGTTCCCCGGTACGAACGCCCGCGTCCTGCTCGCTACACCATAGCCGATCTGGAGCGGGAAACGGGAGTCTCGGCGCGCACGATCCGCTACTACATTTCGGAGGGCCTACTGCAGCCGGCCTACGGGCGCGGCCCCTCCGCCACGTATGACGCCGATCATCTGCTGCGACTGCGCATGATCCAGCAGCTGAAGGACGAGCGGTTGCCGCTGGCCGAGATCAAGGAGCGGATCAGCCAGCTCACGCCGGACGACATCGCGGTGATGCTCCGCGTCCAGATGGCGCCGCAAGCCGAGACATGGCGGCACTTCAGCCTCCATCCTGACCTGACGATTGCCGTGCGCGAGCGGTCCGGCAGCTCCCGCCCCATCGCCTACGACCATGCCTTCGACCTGATCGTGGAGTATGCGAGGACCGTGCTGGACGATCTCGATCGAACCGATGGCGGCCATGACTGATCCGGACCTCGCACGAGCGATCCGGCGGCGCTGGCCGACTGGCGTGGCCGTTGTGACGACGGCCACGCCAGATGGGGCCTTCCGTGGCGCGACGGTGGGCTCGTTCATGATGCTCTCCCTCGAGTCACCGACGATCGCCTTCGCCCTGGCCACCGAATCCGCCTTCCACACCCTGCTGACGGAGGGACACCCCTTCGCCGTCGCCATTGTCGACCGCTCGGGCGAGTTCCTGGCCGACCGCTTCGCCGGACGAGCCCCGGTGCCGGATGCGCGGTTCGGCGACGTTCCCTATGCCATGACCGAGGTAGCAGGCGGGAAGGTCCCTGTGCTCAGCGGAGCTGCGGTCCTGGCCTGGATGGGCTGCACGGTGACGGCGAAGACGGTCGTCGGCGATCACGCGCTGATCCTGGGCGAGATCGCTGCCGGGGCGGTGGGTGACGACACCGATGACCCCTTGCTCTTCTACGAGGGCCACTATCGTGGGCTGGAGGTGCAGCGATGACGGGTGCGCCTGCCCCAGCAAAGAGTGATCCGGACGATGCGGCGGCGGAGGCGAAGTACCAGAGCCTCTGGGTTCCGGACAACCCGGACGGCAGCGGCTGGGCCGATGTGGACTGGACGAGCGCCGCGCAGGGCAGCCGCTATCACTATCGCCACGCCGAGCCGCTGGCCGAGGCGCAACGGCTCCGCCCACCGTTCTACCGGGTGGTGACGCGGCTGGAATCCCAGAAGATCGTGATTCCCCACGAGAACGACTACTACGTGGCCGCCGAGGCGCTGGCGGACTTTCTGGCGGAGCTTGCCTGGAACGGCGGAGCGGAGGTGATCTGGCACATCGAGCCCTGCCCCGATCCTCCCGCCGAGGCGAACGTGTTCTGACCGGACGGGAACCGTCGCGCAGCGGCCCTGATATCGGCCGCTGCAGAAGCCCGATAAGGATTCACCCGGATTCGGCCGCAGGGCCTCCCTGATCTTCGACCGGACGGGCGACGTGCTCGAGAGCGGTTGCGATCGCAGGAACCTGTTGCACGACCCGGCTCCTCTCACGAGTCGTTTCGATCGGTATGCGATCGGCCTCATCGTCGACAGCTGATCCCATGCCAGCCCGGAATCACGCCCGAACGGTCGGTTCTTCACTGGGAGAGCGGCCGTCCGGATCGTTGGCGATCCCGCCCGGCGGTAACGGGACCGGTCCGAGAAGCAGCGGATCGGCTGTCGCACGCATCCAGTGGTCGAGGCGGGCGCGAAGGTCATCTGCGACCGCGGCCAGGTCGGACCGGTCGATGAGGTTCACCCGCTGCATCGGATCGAGCAGGCAGTCGTAGAGCGCCTCCGGCTCGATCTCCCGCGCAGCCCACCCGGCCTCCACCAGCACCGCTTTCGCCGGGCTGTCGTCGCAATTCGGCAGCACCGGCCGCGTCCGCCCGTCGAACCGGCGAATGTAGCGCCAGCGATCCGTCCGAACCGAACGCTGCGGCTCGTAGGCGGCGTGATACGTCACTTCGGAGAACGCCTCGGCGCGGGCGGATTCCACATCGCCACGCAGGAGCGGCAGCAGCGAGATCCCCTGGAGCCAATTGGGTGGAGCGATATCCAGCGCCTCGCAGAGCGTCGGAAAGAGGTCGATCTGCGCGGCCAGCGCGTCGATCACCCGGCCACCTCCGAAGGCACCCGGTCCGCGCAGAATCAGCAGCACGCCGGTCCCGTGATCGGTGAGCGTGCATTTCATCTCCGGAAAGGCCAGGCCATGATCCGTCGTGCAGATCACCAGCGTGTCACCAGCCAGCCCGGCGCGGTCCAGCGCGTCGAGCACGATGCCCACCCCTCGGTCCAGCGCGCGGGCGCTTGCCTCGAAAGCAGCCATGTCGGCGCGCGTCGCCGGGACGTCGGGGATGACCGCGGGCGGACGCACGAAGCGGTCCGCACCCGGCTCCGCCTGATGGAACGGGCGGTGGCATTCCTCGAACCCGACATCGAGAAAGAACGGGCGTCCATCGCCATGCTGCCCATGGTCCGCGAGGAAGGACGCGGCAAGCGGTGCGACCGTTGCCGCCGAGCGATCGTCCTGTGCCGCAACGGACTCGTAGCCCAGGAGGGCCGGATCGTCGTGGGTAACGTGCTGCATGCCGATCAGCGCCGTGCGGAACCCATTCGACTTGAGCACATTCGCGAGGTGCTGCCCCGGATCGTGCAGGGCGAATCCGCGGTGCGCCAACCCCATCATCCCGGCAGAATGCGGGCTCTGGCCGGTCAGCAGGGCGGTGCGGGACGGTGAGCAGGTCGGCGCGGCGGAAAAGGCGTTGCGGAACGTCACCCCCTCCTCCGCGAGCCGTTGGTAGGCAGGCATGGGCACCGGCGCGCCGTACGGCTGCACCTGGCGCCCGGTATCGTGAGAGTGGATATAGAGCGCGTTCATTGGCGGGACCCTTGGGAAGGCTAGCCGCGCGCGGCGGCGAGCTGCGCGGCGATCAGGCCGACGTAATCGGTATGCCAGCGCGGCTCCAGCACGAAGAGCCCTGGCTGGATCGGCTGCTGCCCGATCCTCGCATAGGTCGCCGCGTCCGGCGAGGCCGGGAAGGCGACGCCCGGCAGGTCCTGGCGCACGATCGCGAACCACTGGCCCAGCGGGAGTGCATCGGCGCGGGCAGGCGCATCCGGCGGAAGCGCGGCCCGCAGCAGGGCGTCCATCGCGGCGTCCTCACCCTCCAGCACCGTCGGGTAGCCACCGACCGTCTCCCACAGCGCCTTGGCATAGAGACCGAGCTGGTGCGCCACCCCAGCAGCGACCGGGCGCGCGCGCTGGAGGCCAACGTCATCCAGCACCCATGCCCCGCGCGGCGCCGTGTAGGCCTGGTCCATCGCGCTGTCTCCGGCATTCAGGAGGCGGCAGGCAGTCGATAGCCGGTGCGGCAGGCTGACGGTGGCCTCGTTCCACGGGGCGATGAGATCGCCATCGGCGAGGTGGACGCCGAGGTTCCACTTCTCCGCCAGCGTCTCGAACCGTTCCGGCGCGTTGAACACCCGCACGCCCGGCGCGTCGCAGATCAGTTCCTGCTCGCCACAGTCATTGAGGACGATCAGCTCCTTGTGCGGATAGTCCTGGCGCAGAAAGGACTCGATCGCCTCCTCCAGCAGCCATTGATGCTCCGGTGCCTGGTTGTAGGTCAGCAGCACGCAGGAGATCAGCGGGGGATCGTCCGGAAGCGGCGGGAGGTCGTCCGCCGCCATCAGGGCGGCAGACGGCGGACCGGAAACCAGCCCCTCGGCGCGGTCCACGGAGAAGGCGAGGGCATCGGGCACCGGCTCACCGAGGTCCGCGAACGCCTCCCGGATCTGCCCGGCGATGGCCGGCGCGGAGAGTCGCCCGTCGAAGTGCTCCAGCACCGGGCGCAGGTCCAGCCCGAGCTCGTGATGGCCGATCAGGTAGTTACGGAACTTGTGCTCGGCGAACAGGGGATAGGGCACGCCGTTTGGACGACCGAAGCGATGCGACCAACGCAGGAAGGGCAGGCAAAGCGTCCGACCGCCGCGTTGCCGGACCTTCTCCTGCAGATAGCCCTCCTCGCCGCCAAAGCCCCGGAAGAGCGGATTGAACCCTGGCCAGGCATCGCGCGGGCAGCTGAAGACGCCCAGCCCCTGCATGGGGATGTCGAATGGGTCAGCGTCCGGATCGAGACCGCGCGGGTCGGTCGCCCAGGTGCCCCACATCTCGTCGCTCCAGACCGGCTCGAAATGCGTGGAGACGCTGATCAGATCGTCGTGGAGCAACGGACCTTGCACGAGGTCGCGTGAGCCTGGATGGTCTCGCCACCATGCCTTCAGCCGGGCGATGGCATCCGGCGCAAAGAGGATGTGGGAATCGCAGCAGAGCACGGCGTCGCCCCGCGCCTCCCGGAAGACGCGGTCCTTGGCGGGCGCCGTGCCGGTGATTTCGGTGCGCAGGACGTACCGGATGGCGGGATCGGCGCAATGCTCGATGAAGGCGCGGGTGTGCTCGCAGCCATAGTTGTCGACAACCAGGATCTCGGTATCGGCCAGATCCTGATAGAGGCGGAGCGCCTGGACGGTGAAGAACACCCCATCGAAGTCGTTGTATGTCGGCATCCCGACCGTCAGCGCGACCACGGACTGTCCTCCCATCCAGGCCCACAATCTCATCCAGTCCGAAGGATACGTCACGGCACCGTCGCGGCACCCGGCCTGCAAGGGAATGCACTGACGCCAGGGAAAACCCGGCGCCGAAAACAGCGTCGACGTGCGCCGCCGGGGCACACCCACGTGGCCTACCGATCGGTACATCCCTCCCGGATTCGTCTTGCCGATCGTGCCATAATGGGGTGTACAAGCAGGAGTGTGGCCGCACCCAGCGGGCCCACGTCCACGCCCATCACCCCCACGCGGGGCCTCCGGGCGACAACCGATGCTCCACCGCTCCCTATTCGGACGAGACGAGTCATCCCCCGGCGACGATGGCACCAGACGGCTGGTATCAAGGAGGATATCGTGGCAACTGCCACCGCAAGCACGACCGATCTCCAGACCGCGGCGATCAACGCGATCCGCACCCTCTCGATGGACGCCGTGCAGGCGGCCAACTCCGGCCATCCGGGCCTGCCGCTCGGCGCGGCGCCAATGGCCTACGTGCTCTGGCAGGACTTCCTGAAGCACAACCCGCAGAACCCGCAGTGGGCGGACCGCGACCGCTTCGTGCTCTCCGCCGGACATGGCTCGGCGCTCATCTACTCGCTTCTGCACCTCACCGGCTACGACCTGCCTATCGAGGAGCTGAAGCACTTCCGGCAGCTCGGCTCGAAGACGCCCGGTCATCCGGAGCGCGGTGTGACACCAGGGGTCGAGGTCACCACCGGCCCGCTCGGGCAGGGCTTCGCGAACGGTGTCGGCCTCGCCATCGCCGAGCGCTTCCTCGCCGCGACCTATAACAGGCCGGGGCACGAGATCGTCGACCACTACACCTACGCGATCGTCTCCGATGGCGACATCGTGGAGGGCGTTGCCTTCGAGGCGGCGAGCATCGCCGGGAACCTCAAGCTCGGCAAGCTCATCTACCTCTACGACCAGAACCACATCACCCTTGCTGGCTCCGCGAACATCTCCATGTCGGAGGATGTGCCCGCCCGCTTCGCGGCGCTCGGCTGGCACGTCCAGTCGATCGACGGGATGGACCCGGCGGCGGTGAAGGCCGCAATCGAGGCCGCCAGGGCCGAAACCGGGCGCCCGAGCATCATCTGCGCGCAGACGATCATCGGCTACGGCTCCCCGAACAAGGCCGGAACCTTCGGGGTCCACGGTTCGCCGCTCGGCGCGGATGAGGTGACCCGCACCAAGGAGTATCTCGGCATCCCGACCGAGCCGGCCTTCTTCGTCCCGGACGACGTGACTGCGCATTTCCGGGAGGCGCTGACCAGGGGTGCGGCGGCGGAGTCCAACTGGGATACGCGCTTTGCCGCCTACCAGACTGCCTATCCCGCGGAGGCTGCCAGCTTCATCTCCACGATGGCGGGCGAGCTGCCGGAGGGCTGGGACAGCGAGATCCCGTCCTGGCCTGCCGGCACCAAGCCGATGGCGACCCGCAAGGCATCCGGTGAAGTGCTGAACAGCTTCTTCGCCAAGCTCCCCACCTTCATTGGCGGCTCGGCGGATCTCAACCCCTCCACCAACACTGCCTTGAAGAAGGGCGGGGACTTCCAGGCGCCGGGCACGATGCCCGAGGATGCGCAGGGCGAGGTCGGCGGCCCGGCCGACTACAGCGGCCGCAACATCCATTTCGGCATTCGCGAGCACGGCATGGGCAGCATCGTGAACGGCCTGGCCGCGCACGGCGGCATCATCCCGTTCTCCGCGACGTTCCTGCCCTTCTCCGACTACATGCGGGCCAGCATCCGACTCGGCGCGCTAAGCCACCTGCACGCAATCTATGTCTTCACGCACGACAGCATCGCCGTCGGTGAGGATGGTCCGACGCACGAGGCGGTCGAGCAGACGGCATCGTTGCGCCTGATCCCGAAGCTGACGGTCTACCGCCCGGCCGACGCAAACGAGACCGCCGAGGCCTGGAAGCTGGCCGTCGAGCGCAACGAGGCCTGTGTCCTCGTCTTCTCGCGGCAGGACCTGGCGGTGCTCGACCCGGAGAAGGTGAAGGGCAACGTCGCGAAGGGCGCCTACATCCTCGCCGACGCCGATGGCACGCCGGATGTCGTCCTCATCGCCACGGGCTCCGAGGTCGAACTCGCGCTGAAGGCACAGGAGCTGCTGGCCGAGCATGGCGTGCAGGCCCGCGTCGTCTCCATGCCGAGCACCGAACTCTTCGACGCGCAGCCGGCGGATTACCGCGAGTCGGTTCTCGGGCCGAAGGGCACCGCTCGCGTCTCCGTCGAGGCCGGGGTCACCGCGCCGTGGTTCAAGTACACCGGGGACAACGGCGCCCAGGTCGGCATCGATCGCTACGGGGAGTCCGGACCGGGCGGCAAGGTGATGGCCTACTTCGGCTTCACGAAGGAGCACGTTGCGGCCACCGCACTCCGCCTCCTGGGCAAGGCCGAGGAGGCCGACGAGATCGACCACGAGTATCTGACCGGCGAGACAGCCGGCAAGCAGGCGACCGGCGGCGACGGGCATTCCTGATCCGCACGCGAGCCGGGGAATGGCGCGCGCCATTCCCCATCTGACCGAAAGGACATGACCATGAACCTGATTCAGCGGCTTCACACCGAAGAGGATCAGTCGGTCTGGCAAGACGATATCTCCCGCCAGCTGATCGCCAATGGCGCGCTTCAGCAGGCGATCGACACCGGAATTCGCGGCGTCACGTCAAACCCGAGCATCTTCCAGAAGGCGATTGCCGGGTCGGACGCCTACGACAAGGACATCCACGACCAGCTCGGCGCGGGCAAGTCCGCCGCCGAGATCTTCCAGACCGTGGCGGTGAAGGACATCCAGGACGCCTGCGATCTCTTCCGCCCGATCTACGATGAGAGCAACGGGGCCGACGGCTTCGTCTCCATCGAGGTCCTGCCGTCGCTGGCCCGCGACACCGAAGGCACGATGGACAATGCCCGCGTGCTGTGGAAGGCCGTGGACCGCCCCAACCTGATGGTCAAGGTCCCCGGCACGGCCGAGGGCGTTCCGGCGATCCGCACGCTGCTGGCCGAGGGCATCAACATCAACATCACGTTGCTCTTCTCGCTCCACAACTACGAGCAGGTCGCGCTGGCCTACATCGAGGCGCTTGAAGAGCGGCAGGCGAAGGGCGAGTCCATCTCCGGCCTCGCCTCCGTCGCCTCCTTCTTCGTCAGCCGCGTCGATACCCTGGCCGACAAGCAGCTCGACGGCGTGATCGCCGAGGGCGGCGACCACGCCGAACTCGCCGCGTCCCTCAAGGGCAAGGTCGCCGTCGCCAACGCGCAGCTGGCCTATGAGAAGTTCCTCGAACTCTTCAAGGGCGAGCGCTTTGCCCCCCTTGCGGCGGCCGGCGCCAAGGTCCAGCGGCCGCTGTGGGCGAGCACCGGCACGAAGAACAAGGCCTACAGCGATGTGCTGTATGTCGAGACGCTGATTGGCCCGGAGACGGTGAACACCGCCCCGATCGCGACGATCGAGGCATTCCTCGATCACGGCACGATCGCGCGCACCGTTGATGCGGACCTCGCGGGTGCCCACGCGGTCCTGGACGATCTCGCGAAGGTTGGCCTCTCGATCGACCAGATCACCAGCCAGCTCGAAGACGAGGGCATCGCCGCCTTCATCGTCGCCTACGACGGCCTCCTGGCTGACGTCGACGCCAAGCGTGCGGCCCTGGCAGGCGCGGCACGCTAAGCGCCTGCGGGAGGGGTGCCCCGGTGTGGGCGCCCCTCTTCCTTGCCCGGCGGATGCCCCGATTTCCTCTCTCCAGCCGACGCGCCACGCATCGGGCACACCCAGGACGGCGAAGGGGGAATCCGGCCAGATGCGGGGCTTCCCGTAAAGCAGATATCCGACGGACTGCGCGGACACGATCCCGGTACATTGGGCCGGGTATGGGGGCGACGAGCGAACAGCGTCGCCACTTGGATTGCAAAGGACGCACGACGCACAATGAGCACCAAGACCTCCACTGAATCGCAGGAGCGGCGTCACGTCGGCGTCGTCGGATTGGCCGTGATGGGCGAGAACCTCGCCCTGAACCTGGAGCGCAACGGGTTCGCCCCGGCCGTCTACAACCGCACCACGGCGGTGACGGAGGCATTCCTCGCCGAGAAGGCACAGGGAACCTCCATCCTCGGTACGACCACGATCCCCGAGTTCGTGGCCGCGCTGGAGCGCCCCCGCCGCATCCTGCTCATGGTGAAGGCCGGCGCGCCGGTCGACGCCGTCATCCAGGAACTGGCCGAATACCTGGAGCCGGGCGACATCCTGATCGACGGCGGCAACTCCTTCTTCCACGACACGGAGCGCCGCTCCCGGGAGGTCGATGCCCTCGGCTTCAACTTCGTCGGCATGGGCGTCTCCGGCGGCGAGGAAGGCGCGCTCTGGGGTCCGAGCCTGATGCCGGGCGGCCCGGCGGAGGCGTACAAGGAACTGGAGCCGATGCTGACAGCGATCGCCGCCGTCTCCGATTCCGGCCCCTGTGTCACCCATATCGGTCCCGGCGGCTCGGGGCACTATGTCAAGATGGTCCACAACGGGATCGAATACGGCGACATGGAGCTGATCGCCGAGACGTACGACATCATGCGCAAGGCATTGGGCATGTCGGCCGGGGAGATTGCCGATGTCTTCGCCCGGTGGAACGAGGGCAAGCTCGATTCCTTCCTGATCGAGGTGACGGAGCGCGTGTTGCGCTACATCGATCCGGAGACGGATACCCCGCTGATCGATCATATCCTCGACACCGCAGAGCAGAAGGGCACCGGGCGCTGGACCAGCCAGAGTTCCTTCGAGCTGGGCACGGCCACCCCCGTAATCAATGCCGCAGTGAATGCGCGCATCCTCTCCTCGATGAAGGAGAAGCGGGTGCGAGCCAGCCACATCCTGCATGGGCCTGATACCTCCGCCCTGCCCGCGCTGGACAAGCAGGCCACCATCGACGCGCTCGAAAGCGCGCTCTACGTGGCGAAGATCTCCTCCTACGCCCAGGGCATGGCCCTGCTCCAGGCGGCGTCCGACACCTACAGCTGGGATCTCAACCTCTCGGAGATCGCGCGCATCTGGAAGGCCGGCTGCATCATCCGCGCGAAGCTGCTCAACCCGATCATGGAGGCCTTTGCCGGCGGCAAGCAGATCGATAACCTCCTGGTCGATCCGTATTTCGCCAAAGAGGTCAACGAGAACACCGGCGGCCTGCGGACTGCGGTAACGGTCGCGGCGCAGCATGGCATCCCGGCGCTGGCCCTGAGCACCGCGCTCGGCTACATCGATTCGTACCGCTCGGAGTTCACCTCTGCCAACTTGATCCAGGGGCAACGCGACTTCTTCGGCGCCCACACCTACCGCCGCCTGGACAAGGATGGCGTGTTCCACACGGAATGGGGCACGCTGGAGGAGCACGACCACGACCACTAGGCCGATGCCGGGACGGCGCGTGCGCCGGAGCCACATGCCGATGCACACCCGCTCCCGCGAACGGTCTTCACTCTCCGGCAATGGAGCCGCTGTTCCTATCGTCCGCCCCTCTCCATTGAACCGGCGTTCCCATCCGCCAGCACACAGGATCATCCATGCCGAAGACAGAGTTCGATGTCCAGGACATCCCCACCCAGTACACACCCCTCGACCTGGCCGAGGGGGAGGCCGACCACGTCGGCCACCAGTTCGACTTCGGCGAGGAACTGCATCAGCGCAACACCAATCCGCTGCGCGCCGGGCTCCAGTTGGAGCGCATGCCGGCCCCGTGCGTGATGGTGATCTTCGGCGTCACCGGCGACCTGACCGCCCGCAAGCTGATGCCGTCGCTCTACGATCTGGCGGTCGGTCATCCGCTGCCGGAGGGATTCTCCATTGTCGGTGTCTCCCACCGGGACTGGGATGACGAGACGTTCCGGAACGAGATGTACGAGGCGGTGAAGAAGGGTGCGCGCGCGCCGGTCACCGACGAGGCGTGGAACCTCTTTTCCCAGGGCCTCTTTTACGTCAAGGGCTCCTTTGACTCGGAAGAGGCCTACACCAACCTCAAGCAGCGGCTTGACGTGATCGACGAGGAGCGGCGGGCGCACGGCAACCGGCTCTTCTACCTGGCCACGTCGCCGACCTACTACGGCCCGATCATCGAGCATCTCGGCAAATCCGGCCTGGCCCAGCGGCAGGACATCTACTACAGCCGTACGGGCAGCTGGAACCGGATCGTCGTCGAGAAGCCCTTCGGCCGGGATGTCGAGTCCGCCCGCGCGCTCAACGCCGAGATCGCCGCTGTCTTCTCCGAGCGGCAGATCTATCGCATCGATCACTACCTGGGGAAGGAGACGGTCCAGAACGTCCTGGCCTTCCGCTTCGCCAACACGCTCTTCGAGCCGGTCTGGAACCGGCAATACGTCGACCACGTCCAGATCACCGTGGCCGAGTCCATCGGCGTCGAGGGCCGCGGCGGGTATTACGAGGACTCCGGCGCCCTGCGCGACATGGTGCAGAGCCATATTCTCCAGCTGCTCGCCGTGATCGCGATGGAGCCGCCAGCCCTCTTCAACGGCAACGCCCTGCGCGATGAGAAGGTGAAAGTCCTGCGCGCCGTCGTCACCCCAAGCGGTCCGGCAGTTGCCGAGAAGACCGTACGCGGCCAATACGAAGCGGGCTTCCAGAACGGCCGCCCGGTCGGCGCCTACCGCGACGAGCGCGGCGTCCGCCCCGGCTCCCGCACGGAGACCTTCGTGGCCATGGAGCTCGGCATCGAGAACTGGCGCTGGGCCGGAGTGCCCTTCTACCTGCGCACCGGCAAGCGCATGCCGCGCCGCGTGACGGAGATCGCCGTCGAGTTCAAGCAGGTCCCCCACCTGATGTTCCAGTCGGACAGTGAGGTGGACCTGACGCCGAATGTCATCACCATGCGCATCCAGCCGGACGAGGGAATCGCCCTCAAGTTCGCCGCGAAGGTCCCGGGGCCGTCGATGCAGCTGCGCCCGGTGCGGATGGACTTCCTGTACGGCCAATCCTTCGGGGAGGCCGGCCCGGACGCCTACGAGCGGCTGCTGCTCGATGCCATGCTGGGCGATCCTACCCTCTTCGCCCGCCGCGACGAGGTGGAGGCCGCCTGGACCCTGATGCAACCGATCCTCGACGCCTGGGAGCACGACGCGATCCCGACCTATCCATATGAATCGGGGACATGGGGACCGGCGAAGGCCGACGCCATGCTGCGCCGTGAAGGCCGGGAGTGGCGCCGGCCGTAGGCGATGCGGGCGGCCCATTCGACAAACGCGGGCCGCCTCCGTCTTCCCGGTCCAGGCGAGGAGTACATCCATGTCACCAACGACCCCTGCGGCGCCGATCTCATCGTCCGGTCCCGTCTATGCGACCGAATGGACGACCGACGCGATCGACACCGGCGCCATCTACGACGAAGTCGCGAAGCTCTGGGAGCAGGTTGGCGGCGTGCAAGACAACCCGCGCGGCTTCGACGAGATCGATCCGGACGTCGCCGGGTTCGGCGGCGGCCTGATGCGCGCCACGACGCTGAACCTGGTGGCGGTCGCTCCATCCGAGAAGGATGCCGACCTCATCGCCGGCAGCGTCAGCCGCCTGCGCGATTTCCTCCCATCTCGCACGGTCATCCTGGTCCTGCGAACGCCGGAGGATGGCGAGGACGAAACGATCCCCTACACCGTCCGCGTGGAACTGCACGACCAGGCGCAGGACGACGAGACGAACGGCAACCTCAAGTTCGAAACGATCACGATCAGCGCCGATGCCCGTGAGGCCGGGCGGCTGGCCAGCGTGGTCTCCCCCTTGCTGATGTCGGAGCTGCCGAACTATCTCTGGTGGCCCAGCGGTGATTTCGCCCGCAGCCCGCTCTTTCACGATCTGCTCGGCATCGTCGACCGTCTGATCGTGGACAGCGCCCAGCTTGGCCGGGACGTGCGCGGCGTGGCCGCGTTGCGGGACCTGGTGGACGCGGATTTCCATCACGCGGTGATCGGCGACTTCACGTGGCTCCGCCTGAACACCTGGCGACAGCTGGTCGCCCAGTTCTTCGACGGTGACGATTCCCAGGGCTGCCTGCAGACGATCGACTCCGTGACGATCGCCTACGCGAACACCCGCACCGACGGGTCGTCCGGGCTGGCCTCAGCGCTCCTGGTCGTGGGATGGCTGGGCAGCCGTCTGGGCTGGGAAGCGATCGATACGCTGGAACAACGGGCGGAAGCCGCCTGGGTGCCCCTGATGGGACGCTCGGGCGACCGCCAGCGCACGATCCAGGTTCGCCTGATCTCCGACAAGAGCTCACAGGCAAAGTTCTCCCTGCGCAGTGTGGAAGTCGTGTCCAGCGGCGATCATCCGGGCCGCTTCAAGGTCGAACGCACTGACGATGACGACCTCATCACGTCCAGCGAGCTGCCGACCATGCCGCTGGTGAGCCGGATGGTCTATTCGAAGCGGCCGGACAGCGAATCGATGCTGGCCGAGGAGCTCCAGCGGCTGGCGCCTGATCGCGTCTTCGAGGAGGCGCTCCGCTTCGCCACGCGATTGCTGCCCTAGGTTGCACGGTATCCGTCACAAGCATAGGAGAAGGGCTCCCCAAACCGGGGAGCCCTTCTCCTATGCTTGTCGCATTGCGCGCATGCTGTTGCTGCTCTCATCCTGCCTATGGGAAGACCATCGCCCGCCGTTGTACGACGTGACCGCACGCTGTCGGCGGTACAATCCCTGCAGCGATCCGCCCATGTAGCGCCTACGTCTGAACGGAGCAAGAGCATGGCATTCCAGGGCCTGAAGACCATCGATTATGGCGAGCGCGGAACCGTTGTCGTCGTGAAGGACGGTGACGAACTCGCCTCCACCGCCGCCGAGACACTGATCTCCAGCATCGCCGCTGCCGTCGCCGAGGGGCGTGACGCCCTTGTGGCCCTCTCCGGCGGCTCCACGCCGAAGAAGATGGGCGCACTCCTTCGAACCCCTGAGTACGCCAGCCGCGTCCACTGGGATCGGGTTCAGGCGTTCTGGGGCGACGAGCGGTGGGTTTCGATCGAGGATCCCGAGAGCAACGCCGGGGAAGCCCTGCGCGGCTTCCTGGAACATGTGCCAATCCCGGCGGAAAACGTCCACCCCTGGGAGACGGACCCCGGAACCGATCCCGCTGCGGCCGCCGAACGGTACGAACGCCTGATCCGCGAGATCGGCCATGCGACGACCGGCGTTTCGGACGGTGTTCCCCGCTTCGATCTCATCTTCCTCGGCATGGGAGACGATGGGCACACGCTGTCGCTCTTCCCGCACACCGCCGCCGTTCACGAGCACGCCCGCCTCGCCATCGAGAATGAGGTCCCGAAGCTGAACACCACCAGGCTCACGTTCACGCCGACGTTGGCCAACGCGGCCGCGATGGCGGTCTTCCTGCTCAGCGGTGCGGGCAAGGCGGAGCGGCTCCATCAGGTGCTCGATGGGCCGATCCAGATCGACGAGACACCGTGCCAGGTGATCCGTCCGGCCGACGGCGACCTGATCTGGCTTGTCGACGAGGCCGCTGCTGCCCAGCTGGAAAGGATGTCCACCGATGGACAATGACGAGCGGCTTGCCCGCATCGGAGCGCGTGCCGCAGCCGAAGTCGCCGAGGGCAGCATCGTCGGACTGGGAACCGCATCCACGGCCGAGGCGATGATTCGCGCCCTCGGCGTCCGGGTCGCGGAGGGCCTGAACATCACCGGTGTCTCCACGTCCAACCGCTCGAGCGCCCTTGCCCGGAGCCTGAACATCCCGCTTGTCGCGCTGGACGATGTCGACCGGATCGACCTGTGCATCGACGGTGCGGACGAGATCGATCCGAACGTCGATGTGGTGAAGGGCCGGGGCGGAGCCCTGCTCTTCGAGAAACTGGTCGCGCGCCAGGCTCGCCGCTATCTCATCATCGCCTCCAACGAGAAACTCGTCCCCCGGCTTGGCACACGCCTCCCGCTCCCCGTGGAGGTCATGCCGCCGGGCTGGAAGGCAACCTCCCGCGAGATCGCGGCGCTCGATCTGAATCCGGTCCTGCGCACGAGCCCGGATGGCTCTCCCTTTGTCACCGACGGCGGCCACTGGATCCTCGACTGCGATCCACCGGAAGGCGGCTTCTCCGACCCCTCAGGCCTTGCACATGCGCTGAAGGCGATCGTCGGCGTTGTGGAGCACGGGCTCTTCATCGGCATGGCCGACCTCGCCCTGACGATCGATAAGGACGGCGCGATCACCGAGACAGTCCGCCCCGGCCGATGAGTGACCGCGAAAACCTCCGTTCGCTCCCGACTCCATATCTCGCGCGCGATGGCTGGCCGTTGGGCTGGCCGGCCATCGGCGTGCTGCTGGCCCTGTTCGCCGGGTTGGCGATCCTTGCCGGCACGGTGGCGACATTGCCCGGCGATCTCTGGGTCACACATCACGTGCAGCGCCTCCAGGGCCAGCCATGGCAGACGCTCGCTCGCGCAGGGAATGCGTTCGGCGGCAGCCCGTGGGTGATCGGAGGCGCCCTGCTGACCCTGCCCGTTGCGGCCGTTCTGCGCTGGTGGGACGATGTGGTCCTCATCATCGTCATTCTTGTCCTGCGTCTCGCAGCGGTGCCAATCAAGGGAATCGTGCAGAGTCCGCGCCCCACTGCCGATCAGGCTCACATCGTCGAGCCCATTTCGGGCTACGGATTCCCCAGCGGACACACCCTGACAGCGACACTGCTCTTCGGTGGCCTGGCGGTCCTGCTGGTGCGCCACTGGCCGCCGGGATTGCGCCGCTGGCCGACGATGTGGATCGACGGGCTGGCGGCCGGGGGCTGGGCGATTGCCGTGATCTGTACCGGGTTCGGGCGGGTGTGGTTCGGGGCGCATTGGACGAGCGACGTGCTGGGCGCGGCGCTGCTGGGAATCGCCTGCGTCGGAATCGCAGCGGCCGTGCGGCTCTCGGATGTTGGCGAAGACGCGGGGAACCGGACAATCGCGCGACCGCGCAGGGGAAGGGCCGTCAATGATTCCAGCAGGACACGTACCGATCTGGGTTCGCCTCTATCGGCTCGGCTTCGGCGTGCTCGACCTGATCGCGATGGCCTGGCAGTTCTTCAACGGCAGCGCCGGTGATCCGTTCAGGCAAACCAACTTCTTCAGCTTCTTCACGATCCAGAGCAATCTCATCGCGGCGGTTGTGCTGCTGATTGGCGCCTCGGGATTGCCGTTCGTGGAACGGCCAACCTGGACGTGGGATCTGGTGCGCGGCGCGGCGGCGATCTATCTCACCTTGACGTTCGTCGTGTTTGCCCTGCTGCTCTCGGACATCACAGACGAGCTTCAGACCACGATTCCCTGGGTGAACGCCGTCGTGCACCAGATCGTGCCCGTCGTGATGATCCTGGACTTCCTGATCGTGCCGCTCGCGCATCGAATCTCGTTCCGCCAATCGCTGGTCTGGATAGTCTATCCCCTGCTCTGGCTCGCCTACACGCTGATCCGGGCGCAGATCGTCGGCTGGTATCCCTATCCATTCCTCAACCCGGCCGAATCGGGCGGCTGGCTCGGTGTGGTGGCGATCTGTGTAGTGATCCTGATCGGGTTCGTCGCCGCCTGCTGGCTGATGACGGCGGTCGGCTGCATCCTTACCGAGCGCACCCGGGCCCGCGCCATCCCCACGTAACCATCCGTCCACAGCGCGCGACCTTGCTCGATGCCCTGGAGTCAAGCCCATTGCTGCGACGAGGCGGTACGTGTTATATAGATTCTCTATTGGGCCGTCGGGACACACAATTCAGGTAACAATGGTGTGAGAGCCAGCGAAGGATGTGGAAGGGACGCCACTCCCTGCTGGGGCGTATCCGGGGGATCGTTATGCCTCAAGTCGATGTCAACCCAGACGAGCTAGATCGATTTGCCAAGGAACTCCAGCAGTTCATCCAACAAGCTGAACAATTGAACAAGCAACTCCAAGGTAGCTTCAGCCGGGTAAGTGGAAGTTGGAAAGACGAGCAGAATCGGCGCTTCGCGGAGGAACTGATGGCAACGTCAAGGAATCTGACCAGGTTCGTTGAGACTGCCAGCCAGCATCTACCGAAACTTCGGAAGCAGGTGGACGCCGCACGTGCATATCTGAGCCAGCGCTAGCATGGGCACCGGCAACATCCATTTGACCTCTGTTGCCGTTCTCGATCTGATGAGCGGGAGCCTCAAACGCTACGCATCAGAGCTAGAAGCTGGGCTTCGCACGGCAAAGGACGCCACGAACAGTGCCGTTCAACAACTCCACGCCCTCGCACAACAGCTAGAGCAGTCGATCTCGGCTCTCAATAACCGGATGGATTCGGAGCGCGGTGCGGAAGAGCCGGACTACGACACCATTCGCCGCCTCCAGGAACGGCTCGATGCGGCAGAAGATCGCCTGCGCCAATGCCGGATGCATATCTCCCTTGTGGAAGAGCGCGCCAGGGAATTCGGTCGGCAACATCAGGCGATGACAGCTCACCTCGGTACCGAGATACCACGAGCTCTGGCATTGCTCGCAGCACTCCGGGGTCATGTCGAACATTATGAC
>Ga0164243_10002459_pt1 | contig 30593 bp, 21 predicted proteins | sample OricompcompostOP_FD_108781 | JGI IMG/M metagenome (GOLD analysis project Ga0164243, IMG submission 108781) | Organic Plus compost microbial communities from Emeryville, California, USA - Original compost - Organic plus compost (OP) | ecosystem: Engineered > Solid waste > Mixed feedstock >... | reverse complement strand
TCCCTTTGAAAAAAGGCCCGCATCAGTACGGGAAACAGTGTATGACCAGTTATTGCAGAAAACCCAGAAGCGCATCAGCTTTATAACGGGTTGGCTTAAGCGTCATATGGAAGGAGGGGAATAGAGAGAAAATATTTCAGGCATACTGATAACAAAAAGGGAGGAACGTTTTGTTCCTCCCTTTTGCTGTAAACCGGTTGTAAAAGAAAGCTATGCTACTGCCTTGTTCACCAGCGCAGCTGCTTCGCTCAGCAGGATAGCGCTTTGTACCTGCAGTCCGCTTTCTTCAATCAGTTTCTTGGCTTCTTCGGCATTGGTGCCCTGCAGGCGCACAATGATGGGCACGTGAATGTTGCCAATAGACTTGTAAGCGTCTATCACACCCTGCGCCACGCGGTCGCAGCGCACAATGCCGCCAAATATGTTGATGAGAATGGCTTTTACTTTCGGATCTTTTAAAATGATGCGGAATCCGGCTTCTACCGTTTGCGCATTGGCGGTGCCACCTACATCAAGGAAGTTGGCGGGTTCACCACCGCTCAGTTTGATCATGTCCATGGTTGCCATGGCCAGACCGGCGCCATTTACCATACAGCCTACGTTGCCGTCCAGTTTTACAAAGTTGAGATTGTATTTACCGGCTTCCACTTCGGTAGGATCTTCTTCGTTGATATCGCGGAGCGCTTCGAGGTCGGGATGACGCATGAGCGCGTTATCGTCCAGGTTCATTTTACAATCCACGGCAATGATCTTTTCATCAGCTGTTTTGAACAGCGGATTTATTTCCAGCATACTGCAATCCAGTCCTACGTAGGCATTGTAAAGATTGGTCACAAACTTCACGCAGTTCTTGAATGCTTCTCCTTTCAGTCCCAGGTTGAACGCGATCTTTCTTGCCTGGAAGGGCAGCAGTCCGCCACCGGGATGTACCCATTCCTTGAAGATCTTGTCAGGCGTATTGTGGGCTACTTCTTCAATATCCATACCGCCTTCGGTGCTGTACATGATCACGTTCTGACCTTTGGAGCGGTCGAGCAGGATAGAGAGGTAGAATTCTTTTACGGGATTGGGGCCGGGATAATATACATCCTGCGCCACCAGCACTTTGTTCACCACTTTGCCGGCAGGACCGGTTTGTACGGTCACCAGCGTACCACCCAGCAAACGGGATGCGATCTGTTGTACTTCTTCTGCATTTTTCCCTACGGCCACACCGCGTTGTTCCGTGCCTTTGATCTTTCCCTTACCGCGACCACCGGCATGGATCTGCGCTTTTACTACGGCAAAGTTGCTTCCGTACTGTACTTTCAGATTTTTGTATGCTTCTTCGGCCGCATCGGCGCGGTCAACCGGTATACCTTCCTGTACCGGCACGTTGTATTTTTTCAGTAATTCCTTGGCCTGGTATTCGTGTAGGTTCATGCCTTAAAATTTTGGGCGAAAATAAGTTAAAAAGTCGGGAAGTCCGAAAGTCTGCTCTGCGGAAGCAGCCGGCATTTAATAGCCTGCCGTACTTCCGGTGGTGCTGCCATCCGGACTTTCCTATATTTGCAGCGCTTTGCAACCGGCGTGAGCTGGTTTCCAAGACTCATTCCACACCATTATGTTACAGCAATTACAGGAAACAACAGCTTTTATCCGGACGCACTATCCCCATTCGCCGGAGGCAGGTATTATCCTTGGAAGCGGCCTTGGCAATTTTGCCCGGGAAATTGAAACCGAAAAGGAAATTGACTACCGCGATATTCCGCATTTCCCGCAGTCAACCGTGGTGGGCCATGCCGGTAAACTGATCTTCGGAAAACTGAATGGAAAAAGGGTAGTGGCCATGTCGGGCCGGTTTCATTATTATGAAGGGTATTCCACGCAGGAAGTGGTATATCCTGTGCGTATGATGAAAATGCTCGGCATCCAAACCCTGCTTATATCCAATGCTGCGGGTGGGGTGAACCCATCGCTCCGCATCGGCGACCTCATGATCATTACTGATCATATCAGTCTTGCTACCGTCAATCCCCTGCTGGGAAAGAATGAGGACTCCCTGGGACCGCGGTTTCCGGACATGAGCGAACCCTATAACAAACAGTTGGTAGAAATTGCGCACAAGGTGGCCGCGCAAACCGGCATACCGCTAAAAGAAGGCGTATACTTTGGCGTAACCGGGCCCACGTTTGAAACAAGGGCAGAATATAAAATGATTCACATCCTCGGTGGCGATGCAGTAGGTATGAGTACGGTGCAGGAAGTGATTGCGGCAGTGCATATGGGCATTCCTGTGTTTGCATTGAGTGTGATCACTGATATCGGATTGCGGGAAGAAGACAATATCATTACACACGAAGAAGTATTGCACGAAGCAAAACTGGCAGAGCCGAAAGTGGCAGCTATATTTAAAGGCATTGTGGGAGCGATAGGGTCACAGGGACACACCAAGCAATTATAATCAACGCAGCGCAATCTTTGTGTCACTGCGGCTGAAGGCTTTGAGATGCTAACATTAACTATTAAATAACTGCGCACACTTTATTAATCATTAATTTGTCGCCTCGTTTCATAATTACAATGCAGGTGCTCAGGAGCAGGTACATAAAAATTTACTGGATCATACTTTTATCGGTTGGCTGTATGGCAACCGCCTCAGCGCAGGACCCGCTTCGCCGGGTAGGCGACCGGCTGGGGCAACTGGGACAAAGAGGCGCACAGCGCGGGCAAGCGCAACAGGGCGCCGACACCATCGGGCATCGCACGGGATTTGAAGATTCCATCACCATTCGATTTCGCTTTCTCGATACCAGCCGCCTGCGTTTCTTTGATTCATCCATCACCGATTTTTCAAAAAAATATCCCGCGCCCTGGCATTATGTGAACCTGGGCAATACCGGCAATGCCGCCCGCGACCTGCTGTTTTCACCTTACCGGCGGGCCGGCTGGGACCATGGCTTTCATGCGTACGACATTTACAATTTCACCGCAGCAGAAACGCATTTTTACAATACCACACGTCCCTATGCGGAATTGAATTATGTGCTGGGCAGCCAGGCAGAACAGGTGATCCGGCTGCTGCATACGCAGAATATCAAACCCAACTGGAATGCAGCTGTTGAATACCGGCTCATCAATGTGCCCGGACTTTTCCAGCATCAGAATACCAATCACAACAATTACCGCTTCAGTTCATGGTACCAGTCGAAAAACAAACGCTACCAGAATTTTCTTGTCCTGGTGGGCAATAAGCTGCAATCCGGTGAAAACGGCGGTATCCGCACCGACCAGGATTACCTGGGCAATTCAGAAGAATTCAGCGAACGGTTTGTTATACCCACTGTACTGGGCCGCGAAGCGCGGGGCGGTCGCAATCCCTTTAGCGTTGACATTCCCGTAGGAACTTTTTATACCAATGCTACCTACCTGTTCCGCCAGCAGTATGATATAGGCCAGAAAGACAGCCTGGTGGTAAACGACACCACGGTGGTGCCCCTGTTTTATCCGCGGTTAAGGCTGGAACACACCATTAGTTACAATACCTATAAATACCGCTTCCGCGATTCGCAGGCCGACAGCACGGGATACGATACCGTATACAACTATAAACTACCCACGGCATTCGATACCATCTTCCTGCAGGATCACTGGAAAGTGCTGGTGAACGATTTTTCGCTTTACCAGTTTCCCGATGCAAAAAATGCGCAGCAGTTTTTCAAAGCAGGCATCACCCTGCAAAACCTGCAGGGAATACTCGATTCAGGACGCGTGACGGAGAATTATTACAACGTGATGGCGCGTGCCGAATACCGCAACAAAACGCGCAACCAGAAATGGGATATCATGGCTAACGGTGAGCTATACCTGAACGGGTTGAATGCCGGCGATTACAATGGGTATATCAGTCTGAAGCGCTACATCAGCAAACAATTAGGCTTCCTGGAAATCGGATTCCAGAATACGAACCGCAGTCCCTCTTTCAATTTCAATCCCCTGAGCACATTGTACCTTGATACCGTAAAGGATTTCAGTAAGGAAAATATCACCAATATTTTTGCTTCGCTGGATATTCCGCGGCGGAACCTCACCTTGTCTGCCAGCTATTACCTGCTGAGCAATTACCTGTATTATTTCGGTTATTACGAACCGGCGCAATTCAGCACCCTGTTCAATGTGCTGAACATTTCCCTGTACAAGCAGTTCCGGCTGGCGCGCAATTTTCATTTGCGCACCTGGCTGGTATATCAGCAAAAAATTGGTGACGCACCGGTAAACCTGCCCGCGCTCACCAACCGCAACCAACTGGGGTATGACGGCAGTTTTGGCTTTAAAAATCTCAACATCAGTGTAGGCGTGGAAACGCGTTACTTCACGCCGTACAAAGCGCCTGACTATTCGCCGCTTACCGGCCAGTTCAGTTACCAGGATACCGCCACCGTGGAACTCAACTTTCCTGATATAGCAGCCTACATGCATTTCCGCATCAAAACGTTCACTGCCTATATACGGGCTGAAAACCTGAATACATTTGATTTCGCTTCCGGACAGTTCATCAATAACAATATACCCACGCGCCGGTATCCCTATCCCGGTTTGCAGCTGCGTGCCGGCGTATACTGGAGTTTTGTGAACTGAGCTATCCCAGCCCGTTATTATTGTCCCTGCAACTGGCTGGTTCCCAGCCACTGTGTTGCAAAAATCACAAACCTTACACGAGCGGTTGGAGTATATGCCGCTTCCATACTATCTTTGCAGTGTTGTGAAAAAATTCACCATAGCCATATTGATGATCCTGTATGTGATCACCACCAGCGGGGTGGTTGTGAACATACATTATTGCATGGGGGCCATTGCCTCTGTGGGTTATGGTGTGCATATGCATGATGAAGCGTGTGACAATTGCGGAATGACCGATAAGGAAGGCTGCTGTCATACTGAATACAAAGTGGTAAAGGTGGAAGATGATCATCAGCTGTCTTACGCAGCGCTTCCGCTTTTACAAACTGATGCAGCGCCACCTGAAGAATTGCCGCAGTTGGAAACGGCTCCATCGTATCTCCTTACAACCACCGCGCTGCAATATCATTCTCCTCCCGATCAGCGCGCCAATGCTGTTTTTTTGCATAATTGTGTTTTCAGGATTTGATTTTCGTGTGGGGTAGTAGTAGCCGCAGGAGCATTGCGTAATTGTTGTGTTTTCCTCCAAGGCGGTGAAGGTATTATCCCGGCAACATTAGCTCATCGTTTCATTTCATTCCTGAACAACACAATTATTATCATCATGAAAAAAATACTTCTTTTTGTTTCCATACTCTTTGCTGGTGTTACTGCCAGCGCTCAATTCAAAAGCGCCAGTCTGCAGGCGGCCGGTTTAACCTGCGCCATGTGTACCAAAGCCATCAACACGGCATTGGACCAGCTGCCTTTTGTAGCGGAAGTAAATCCCGATATCAATAACTCTGCGTTTATCATCACCTTTAAGGAGGGCGCGGAAATTGATTTTGACGCGCTGAAGAATGCGGTGGAAGATGCCGGTTTTTCGGTAGCTAAACTCGCCGTTACCGCTTCCTTCAACAACCTGCCGGTGCGTAACGACACCCATGTGCAGGTGAATGGCAAGACCTTTCATTTTCTTAAGATCGATAATCAAACGCTGAATGGCGAGAAAACCATCACACTGGTGGACAAAGACTTTGTGAGCGCCAAAGAATACAAGAAATACAGCGCCGCCACTAAGATGGCCTGCGTGCAAACAGGTAAAGCAGCTGATTGCTGCACGCGTGAAGGAATACCCGGCAATGCAAGGGTATATCATGTTACTATTTAGTCCGTGATGGTTTGCTGCCTTGTTATATTGTTGAATGGTTACGTGGTGGTACAACAATTCTTCCAGATGAAATCAACAACGCTATCTATAGTCCTGTTGCTGGCCATTGGTGTAGCCGGCAACGCGCAGGAATTATATGTATATACTGATCCTGCTTCGAATGTGCCCGCGCGATCGCTTACGGCAAAGGTTTCCGGGAAATGGCTCGAAGGTTATCACAGCAAGCGTACGGAATGGCGCTTCATGCCTGAAGTACAGGTGGGACTGAGCAAAAAGTGGATGCTGCGCGCCAATGCTACTTTTTCGGATATGTATTCCTCCAACGTTCGCTGGGAAAGTATCAGGCTGTATACGAAATACCGTTTTCTGTCGCAGGATGATCTGCACAGGCATTTCCGCATGGCGGCTTTTGCAGAAGCTGCGCATAGCGTGAACCCGGTATTTTATGATGAATTGAATCTCGATGGCGACCAGAGCGGCCTTCGCGGCGGGTTGATTGCTACGCAGCTGATCAATAAGCTGGCCGTATCGGTATCGGGAAGTTATTTGTATGTCACTTCTGAGCGGCCCAAATATTTTGCGGATGCATATCCTTACCAGGCGTTGAATTATACGGCTTCCGCCGGATATCTGTTGTTTCCGGGAAAATATACCAGTTACCGGCAAACGAACCTGAATATATATGCGGAACTGCTGGGACAAAAAACGCTGGACAAAAACCGGTTTTATGTTGATCTGGCCCCGGCTGTACAACTCATCTTTAACAGCAACGCCAAACTCAATGCCGGCTATCGCTTTCAGCTGAACGGCAATATGCACCGCATGGCAAAAAAGCAATGGCTGGTGAGCTTTGAGTACGTGTTTTTGAATGCGCTGGGAAAAAAGAAGAAGTAAGGAGGCTTTTCTGTTTCACCCTGCCATTGCGCCAACTTCCAGATACATGTAAATGTTACCAATAATTGTGTAACAATCCCCGTCCCCATGGCAGTAGTTTTGCTTTTCAACCTGGTGAATATGGAAACGAAGGCAAAACATACAGTTAAAAAGACACTGCCGGTGACCGGCATGAGCTGCGCCGCCTGTGCCGTGAGCGTGGAATCCATGGCCGCAGCGCAGGAAGGGGTGCAGGAAGCTTCGGTGAATTTTGCTACCCAAACGCTGCAGGTGGCCTATGATCCGGACGTGATTGACCTTCCCCGCATCAGGCAGGCCGTACAATCGGTGGGCTATGATCTGATCCTTGATGAAGACAATGCGGCGGAACAACAGGAAGCCGCACAGCTTCGGCACTACCGGCAGCACCGGCAGGCAACCATTGCAGCAGCCATCCTTACGTTGCCGGTGGTGGTGATGGGTATGTTCCTGATGGAACTGCCTGTGGCCAACTACATCATGTGGGCGCTCACCACGCCTGTGCTCTTTGTGTTCGGTAGAAAATTCTATATCAATGCCTGGAAGCAGGCCCGCCATCGTCGTGCAAACATGGACACGCTGGTGGCCCTGAGTACCGGCATTGCTTACCTCTTGAGCGTGTTCAATACCTTGTATCCGCAATTCTGGCACAGTCGTGGTCTGCATGCGCACGTGTATTTTGAAGCGGCGGCCGTGATCGTGGTGTTCATTATGCTGGGCCGCCTGCTGGAAGAACGGGCAAAGGCAGGTACTTCTTCTGCGCTGAAGAAGCTGATGGGGTTGCAGGTGAAAACGGTAAGGGTTATACGAAATAATGTGGAGAGCGAACTGCCTGCCGGGCAAGTGCAGGTAAACGACGAGATCGTAGTAAGACCCGGTGAAAAGATACCGGTTGACGGTGAAGTCATAGCAGGCGAATCCTATGTAGACGAATCAATGGTAAGCGGAGAACCGGTGCCGGTGCTCAAGAACAAGGGCGCCAAAGTATTTGCAGGCACCATCAACCAGAAAGGGAGTCTTCGCTTCCGCGCAGAAAAAGTGGGGAGCGAAACGATGCTCTCACAGATCATCCGCATGGTGCGGGAAGCCCAGGGTTCCAAAGCGCCCGTGCAAAAACTGGTTGACCGCATTGCAGGCATTTTTGTACCGGTAGTGATGGGCATATCGTTGCTCACTTTTATCATATGGCAATTCTCCGGCGCTGAGAATGCGCTCATACAAGGTTTGCTGGCCATGATTACGGTGCTGGTAATTGCATGTCCCTGTGCGCTGGGACTGGCCACGCCCACCGCTATTATGGTAGGTATGGGCAAGGGCGCCGCACAGGGCATCCTGATCCGGGATGCCGAAAGCCTCGAACTGGCACATAAAGTGAATGCGATGGTATTGGATAAAACCGGCACCATTACCGAAGGAAGACCGCAGGTAAAAGATATACGGTGGAGTGCTGCAGCAAAAGCAGTGCACGAAGACCTGGTTGCTGTACTGTGGTCGCTGGAAAAATTATCGGGCCATCCGCTGGCAGAGGCCATCGTACAATATTTTGATGGCGAAGAAAGAACAACGGTATCGTTCAGCGTGTTTAACAGTAGTACAGGAGAAGGGGTGGAAGGCAGGACAGGAGCGGTGCAGTACCGTGCAGGCAATAAAGCAATGATGGACCGTGCAGGTATAACCACGGACAAAGAATTACTGGATGCAGCCGCACGCTGGCAGCAGGATGCAAAAACCGTCATCTGGTTTGCACGCAATAATGAAACAATGGCGGTGATAGCTATTGCCGATAAGATCAAAGCCGGTTCTGTGGCCGCCATCAGTAAACTGGAAAGAATGGGTGTGGAAGTGCACATGCTCACGGGAGACAATGCTCAAACAGCAGCGGCTGTTGCCCGTCAAACGGGTATCAAAAATTTTCGTGCAGGCATGTACCCTGCAGACAAAGCAAAGTATATAGAAGTACTGCAACAACAGGGCAAGACAGTGGCCATGGTGGGAGACGGCATCAACGACTCCCATGCACTGGCGCAGGCAGATGTGGGTATTGCCATGGGCAGGGGATCGGACATTGCGATTGATGTTGCTAAAATGACACTCATTTCATCGGACCTGGCGCAATTGCCCAAAGCCCTGCAACTGAGTGGACAAACGGTAAAGACTATACGACAAAACCTGTTCTGGGCCTTTATCTATAACCTGGCAGGTATACCCATTGCAGCAGGCGCATTGTATCCTGTCAACGGATTTTTGCTGAATCCTATGATTGCCGGAGCCGCCATGGCGATGAGCAGTGTTTCTGTGGTGCTGAATAGTTTGCGGTTGAAATGGAAGCGATAAAGCGAAATCACTTTAAATACAGAGTATGACCTTGCACATAAAAAATATGGTTTGTAACCGTTGTAAATGGGTGGTAAAAACAGAACTGGAAAAACTGGGCCATGAAGTGATGGTGGTGAACCTGGGACAGGTGGAACTGAAAGAAGAAGTGGACCCGGCACAACGGGAAACCATCCGCAAAAAATTGGAGGAATTTGGCTTTGAATTGATGAATGATAAATCATCGGTATTGATCGGGCAGATCAAGACCACCCTGATTGAACTGGTGCAGGAACCGGAAAAACTGGAAAAGCAGAATCTGTCTGATTACTTATCGCGAAAACTTCATAAAGACTATTCAACGCTCAGCAAATTGTTTTCAGAAGTAGCGGGCGTAACCATTGAGCAATACTTTATACTGCAGAAAATTGAAAGGGCTAAGGAACTGATCGTGTATGATGAGATGAGCCTTACACAAATTGCCTATGAACTGGGCTATAGCAGTGTGGCGCACCTGAGCAGTCAGTTCAAGAAAGTAACAGGACTTACGCCCAGTCATTTTAAAGGACTGAAGCATCATCAGCGGAATTCGCTGGATGAGGTGTGAGCGGTCATGTTTCAGAATGGTTATAAGGCTACATGGCGGATGGTTGTCAAAGCCATCCGCCATTTTGTTTTATAAAGTATACCGGCTTCCTCCTCCACATAAATACAAAACATGCCCATCATTGTGTAACAGGATGCCCTGCTACCGGCAGTAGCTTTGTGGCATAAACTTTTAAAAACTTACAAACTATGACACACGAATATCTGGTAAAAGGAATCACCTGCAGCGGTTGCGTGGAAAATGTACGCAAGGCATTGAGCGCTGTACCCGGCGTAACGCATGTGGAAGTGAAACGCGAGGCGCCACAAGCCATCGTAACCATGGAGCAGCATATTGATACCGCCATACTACAGCAGGCAGTGAAGCAGTATGGGAACTACGAGCTGAGCGAGGCACATTAACCATGTAAACCGTTATGACGATGAAAAAGCCGATAGTAGTCACTGCATTTTTGATGTTGGCAGGAGCAGCAGCCATTGCCCAGCATCCGCATGATCACCACCATGCTGATACCACGCACAAAGCGCATGAGCAACGCCAGCCCGATGCCACACAGAAAGTGCACGAGCAACATCAACAGGATATGGCGCCACACATGTCGCATGCATTCAGCCGCAACCTGAGCATGAACCGCAATAGTTCCGGTACGGCCTGGTTGCCGGATGAAGCGCCGATGTACGGCATTATGCTGCATTCAAAGAAATGGATGTACATGCTGCATGGCAATGTGTTTGCGCGTTACAACAACCAGGATGTGGGCAATGCCGGCAGCCGTGGCGATGCAAAGTTTGATGTTCCCAACTGGTTCATGGGCATGGGCCAGACCAATGTAGGCAAACGCGGTTTGTTTCGCTTCAGCGCCATGATTTCACTGGACCGGCTGACCATGGGCGGCAACGGTTATCCCTTGCTGTACCAGTCGGGCGAAACCTGGAAAGGACAGCCACTGGTTGACCGTCAGCACCCGCACGATCTTTTTGCTGAATTATCTGTAGGGTATACGCATATGCTTAACCGTAATATAGATGTATTTGTATACCTGGGATACCCGGGAGAACCAGCGCTGAGTGCACCCACTTTTATGCATCGTCCTTCGAGCCTGTACAATCCCGATGCGCCGCTGGGCCATCACTGGCAGGATGCAACGCATATCACGTTTGGCGTGGTCACAGCGGGCGTGCGGTATAAGAATTTTAAACTGGAAGCTTCGTCCTTTACCGGTCGCGAGCCGGATGAAGACCGCTATAATTTTGATAAGGCCCGTTTTGATTCCTGGTCGGCGCGGCTTTCATATAATCCATCTGCCGAGTGGGCCTTACAGGTGTCGCATGCCTATATCAATAGCCCGGAATGGATTGACCCGGATGAAGATGTGCATCGCACAACCGCTTCTGCCGTACATGCCAAACGGTGGGGGAAAGACCGGATGCTGAACAGTGCGGTGGTATGGGGGTATAATTACGTAGATGAACATCATAACGAGCATTCTGTGTTACTGGAATCTGCGTACAACTGGAGAAAGAATGCCATCTACGGACGGTATGAATTCCTGGAGAAATCGGCTGAAGAACTCCATCTATCTGAAAATGAATATGGACACGATGCTTTGTTCAAGGTGAATGCTTTGACGCTGGGTGTACACCGGGCTATTGCATCAGTGGGAAAGATCCATATGGCTGCCGGTACACAGGCTACCTTATATATATCCGATGACCGGTTAAAGGGACTGTATGGCAAAACGCCGCTGGCCTGGCAGATATATGTACGCTTGTATCCGGCTTTTATGCAGTAAATCATGTATCGTTCTATAAATCAGGCAGGTCTGCTATGGGGCAGGCCTTTTTTTTTTAGCCGGTAGCCCGGCAAGTTCTTCTTTTTAGTCTCCACCTGTCTCCGCATATTTTTTCCGTCATCCTGCTATGCTTTTCCATGCTTTTTATTAAATTTGACTAAAATTAATTTTAGACGCGTCTAAAAATTTATTTAAGGAAGCAAAAATTTTAATATGAAAAAGTGGCTGGGTGTATGGATGTTTTGCATGGCAGTGACAGGCCTCTCTGCACAGGTATTGTCCGGTAAGGTGGAAAGCCGGCAAACAGGAGAGCCGCTGGCCGGCGCGGTGATCAGTTGTGGGGGCAAGCAGGTAGCAAGCGGCAACAACGGCAATTTCATTATTGAATATAACGGTAATAATAAACCGCTTGTAATTGTTACCATGGTAGGGTATAAGCCTGATACCCTGCAGGTGCCGGCCATGGGCGCTTCCTTATTGATCCGCTTACAACCGCTGCCCGGCCAACTGGAAGATGTAGTGGTTACCGGCACCATGAAAGCGGTACAAAAGACCGCCAGCCCTGTACCGGTAGAAGTGTATACGCCGCAGTTCTTTCGCCGCAATCCCACCCCCACCATTTTTGATGCCTTACAACTCGTCAACGGCGTTCGCCCGCAAATGAACTGTAATGTCTGTAACACCGGCGATATTCATATCAATGGGTTGGAAGGTCCCTATACCATGGTGTTGATAGATGGTATGCCCATCGTGAGCAGCCTGGCATCAGTGTACGGCCTGTCAGGTATTCCCAATTCACTGGTGGAAAGAATTGAAGTAGTGAAAGGCCCGGCCTCCTCCTTATATGGATCGGAAGCTATTGGCGGTCTCATCAATGTCATTACGAAAAATCCCGCCAAAGCGCCTTTGCTTTCTCTCGACATTTCCTCCACCACCTGGCAGGAATGGAACCTGGATGCCGGTATCAAGTACAAACCGTTCAAAAAAGCCTATGGTCTACTGGGAGTGAATTATTTCAACTATACGAAACCGTTTGACAGGAACAACGACCAGTTTACGGATATCACCTTGCAAAACCGCATTTCTGTTTTTAATAAATATAGTTTTGAACGCAAACACAACCGCCAGGCAAACATTGCAGCCCGCTATGTATATGAAGACCGCTGGGGCGGTGATATGCGGTGGAACAAAAGTTTTCGTGGCGGTGACAGTCTCTATGGTGAAAGTATTTATACAGCACGGTATGAACTGATTGGTAATTACCAGCTGCCTGTGCAGGAAAACTTATTGTTCTCCTGGTCGTTCAACAGTCATACCCAGCGATCCGTATATGGCACCAGTCGCTATGATGCGGAACAACAGGTAGCTTTTGGGCAGCTTACCTGGGACAAAAAAACAGGGGCACATGATTGGCTGGCCGGCGCTGTTTTCCGCTATACGCATTATGACGATAATACTACCGCTACCGTTGATACGCTGCATGCTACCAACGATCCTGAGAAGACGCCTTTACCCGGTGTTTTTCTGCAGGATGAAATTGCATTGAACAGTCGCCATAAATTATTGCTGGGCGCCCGCTGGGATTATCATCGCGTACACAGGCACATCTTCACGCCGCGCATCGCCTGGAAATACGCACCCACTTCCAATGATGTAATTCGCGTGAATGCAGGTACCGGGTTTCGCGTGGTGAATCTCTTCACCGAAGAACATGCGGCCCTGACAGGTGCGCGGGCAGTAGAAGTCAGTGAAGCGCTGAAACCGGAACGCAGTTACAATGTGAATATCAATTACGTGAAGAAAATCTATTCGGCTGCTTGCTGGATCAATGTGGATGCCGCTGTATGGTTTACCCATTTCACCAACCGCATATTACCGGATTACAATACGCACCCTAACAAGATCATCTATAGTAACCTGAAGGGATATTCGGAGTCGAAAGGTTTCAGTTTGAATACGGAGTTCGGATTCACCAATGCATTGCGCGGGCATATCGGGTTCACGTTGCAGGATGTGACCATTACAGAAAAGGACGGTACCGGCAAGAAGGAACGGACGCGGCAATTGCTTACCGAAACCTGGAGTGGCACCTGGTCGCTGTCGTGGTCGCCGGGCAGTACGGGCGTGACTATAGATTACACCGGCAATATCTATGGACCTATGCTATTGCCGCTGTTGTCTGACCTCGACCCCCGGAGTCCTGAATCACCGGTATGGAGCATTCAGAATATCCAGGTAACGAAAAAGATCAACAGTCGCTGGGAACTATATGCCGGTATCAAAAACCTGCTGAACTGGACGCCGGCCAAACACGCGCCATTCCTGATTGCGCGCAGTCAGGATCCTTTTGATAAGCAGGTACAATCTGATGCCGCGGGGCAGGTGATAGCCACACCGGACAATCCCTATGCGCTTACCTTTGACCCCAATTATGTATATGCTCCCAACCAGGGACTGAGAGGATTTGCGGGATTCCGGTTTAGCTTGCTGCAATAACTTTTTCCTCAGGTAAAATTGCCCCTGGCGGGAAGCAGCAATTGCTGCCGGCAATGTGCTTTGTATGCCCTGGCGCCCATGTGTTTAAACATATTGCAGCAGGCAATCATTTTTCGTACCTTAGCCGCGTGAAAAAAGCGGTTGCCTTTTTATTGCTCAGCCTGTATATGCTGTCGTTTTCAGAATTTCACCAGTTTCTGAAAATGCCTGTATTGGTACAACATTTTCTGGAGCATCGTCAGCAGGACCGCACCATCTCTTTCTGGTCATTCCTCGAAGAACATTATATTCATCAGTACGTAGTGGATGATGATTACCAGCGCGACAACCAGTTGCCTTTCCGCGACACGGATTGCTGTATTGTTACTTTAACCCTCAGTTGTGAATGCCCTGTGCCGCAGATCATCGCCATGACAGGTGATGTAGAAGAAGTACAACAGGAATTCAACCTGTACGAGGAAAAAGACTTTTCGCTATTGCAGGTAGCGGATATTTTCCAGCCTCCCCGGCTTGCGTGAGCCTCTCTTCACATGGATATTTCTTGAAACGCCCTGCTGCAATCGGTTATGATTGCTGCAGCGCAGGTAGCCAATCAACAGTATCGCTTTTATTATCTGTACAGAGCAGCTGCAGTGCCGTTGCTGATGCAACTGACCTGCACCGCCGGCCGTACCACAGGATGCAATGAACCTGCATCTGGCACGAGGCTGTATTCAAAAATCTCTAATCATGCTTCAGGCAATTATCCGTTTTTCCATTCGCAATAAACTGATTATCGGGCTGTTTGTGCTGGGACTGACCGGTTGGGGCATCTATTCCCTTACGCGCCTGCCACTGGATGCGTTGCCCGACATCACCAGCAACCAGGTGCAGGTGATCACCACTTCGCCCACGCTGGCGGCTCCGGAAGTGGAAAGTCTTGTTACTTTCCCGGTTGAACAGGCCATGGCCAATATTCCCGGCCTTACCGAAATGCGCTCGATCTCACGGTTCGGCCTGTCCGTTGTTACCATTGTTTTTACCGACGATACAGATATTTACTGGGCACGGCAGCAGGTGGCCGAGCGGCTCAATATGGTGCGCGAAGAAATTCCTGCTGTTGCCGGCCGTCCCGAACTGGCGCCTGTTACGACAGGGCTGGGAGAAGTGTTTCAATACATTCTTCGCCCGGCAAAAGGTTATGAAGGCAAATATGATCTTACCGAATTGCGCTCCATCCAGGACTGGATTGTACGTCGCCAGTTGCTCGGCACGCCGGGCGTGGCGGACATCAGCAGCTTCGGCGGTTATCTGAAACAATACGAAATAGCCGTTTTGCCTGATAAGCTCAAAAGCCTGGGCGTGACCATTGCGGATGTGTTCAATGCCCTGCAAAAAAATAACGAGAACTCCGGAGGAGCTTATATTGAAAAAGGCGCGGGGGCGCTGTTCATCCGCACAGAAGGTCGCGCCGGCACCATGGAAGAACTGCAAAAGATCTTTGTAAAACATACGGCAGACCGCATTCCCGTGTACATGAGCGATGTGGCAGAAGTGCGCATAGGCCATGCCGTTCGTTATGGCGCTATGACGTATAGCGACAAGGGCGAGGTTGCCGGCGCTGTGGTGCTGATGCTGAAAGGAGCGAATGCGAATATGGTGATCAGGCACCTGAAAGAGCGTATTGAACAGGTGAAAAAGACTTTGCCGCCCGGCGTGATACTCGAAACGTTTTATGATCGCACCAAGGTGGTAGACAACGCCATCAGCACCGTGGTGACCAACCTGGCCGAAGGCGCACTGATCGTCATCTTCGTGCTGGTATTGTTTCTCGGGCAGTGGCGCGCCGGTTTTATTGTGGCTTCGGTAATTCCGCTTTCGATGTTGTTTGCCATCATCATGATGAACCTCTTTGGTGTATCGGGCAACCTGATGAGCCTGGGGGCGCTGGACTTCGGATTGATTGTGGATGGCGCGGTAATTATTGTAGAAGCCGTATTGCACCGGTTGACAGCGGGCAATGCCTTTGGCAATGTTTTGCAGATTACCCGGCAGCAAATGGACGATACTGTAGAACAAAGCTCGGGCAAGATGATGAGTGCAGCGGTGTTTGGCCAGATCATCATTTTAGTGGTATACCTTCCCATTCTCACCCTCACCGGCGTTGAAGGAAGAATGTTCCGGCCCATGGCGCAAACCGTAGCATTTGCCTTGCTCGGCGCGTTTCTGCTTTCCCTTACGTGGGTGCCCATGATTGCTTCGCTGGTGCTGAAAAGAAAAATCTCTACAAGGAAAAATATTTCCGACAGATTGATGCAGGTGTTGCAACGGCTGTATCAGCCATTCCTGAAGAAAGCATTGGCAGCGCCGAAAATAATTATCATAGTAGCGTTAATATTATTTGCAGGCGCCCTTGTTGTGTTGAACCGTATGGGCGGAGAATTCATACCACAACTGGAAGAAGGCGATTTTGCGGTGGATACACGATTGCTCACCGGCAGTTCGCTTACCCAATCTGTAAAAGCTTCGCAACAGGCAGCGGCCATTCTGCAGGAACGTTTTCCCGAAGTGGAAAAAATAGTCACGCGCATCGGCGCCAGCGAAATTCCTACAGACCCCATGCCCATCGAAATGGGCGACCTCATCATTTTACTGAAACCAAAAAGTGAATGGACTTCTGCTGAAACATCCGATGAGCTGGCAGAAAAAATGAGTGAGGCTTTATCAGAAATTCCCGGGCTGACCGCCGGTTTTCAGTTTCCTATCCAGATGCGCTTCAATGAACTGATCTCCGGCGCCCGCCAGGATGTAGTGTGCAAGATATTCGGAGAAAATCTTGATTCCCTGTCGTTGTACGCTCACCGGCTGGGCAACATCATCAATACCGTGGAAGGCGCCAATGATCTTTACGTGGAAACAGTGACTGGTCTGCCACAGATCGTTGTAAAATACGACCGTGCCGCCATGGCCAGTTACCGTTTGCATATTGCGGATGTGAACCAGGTGGTGCAGGCAGCCTTTGCCGGATATCCCGCCGGTCATATTTATGAGAATGAGCGGCGTTATGACCTGGTAGTGCGGTTGCAGGAATCGGCACGCGGTGATGTGTCAGACGTGCAGCAGCTGCTGATCCCCCTGCCGTCCGGCGAACAGATACCGCTCAGCCAGGTGGCGAAAGTGGAAGTAGTGGAAGGACCGGCGCAGGTGCAGCGCGAAAATGCAAAGCGGCGGATCATCGCGGGTTTCAATGTGCGCGACCGTGATGTGGAAAGTGTAGTGGAAGAACTCAACAACAAGGTGGCGGCACAGTTGCGGCTGCCCGCCGGTTATTATATAGAATATGGCGGGCAATTCCAGCAGTTATCAGAAGCACGGGGGCGGTTATCCATTGCCGTTCCTGTTGCCTTGCTGCTGATCTTTATCTTGTTGTGGTTTGCCTTTAAATCGGTGCGTAATGTGCTGCTGATCTTTTCAGCCATACCGCTGTCGGCCATTGGCGGCATCCTGTTCTTATGGGCGCGCGATATGCCGTTCAGCATTTCAGCAGGTGTAGGTTTTATTGCCTTGTTTGGCGTGTCGGTACTGAATGGCATTGTACTGATCACAGAATTCAACCGGTTAAAGCAATCGGGCATAACAGACCTTAAACAATTGGTTATGGAAGGAACGAAAATCCGGCTGCGACCGGTATTGATGACAGCATCAGTGGCTTCTCTTGGTTTTCTGCCCATGGCCCTCAGCCAGCGGGCAGGCGCAGAAGTACAGCGGCCGTTGGCAACGGTGGTGATCGGCGGACTTATCACCGCCACCCTGCTTACACTGATCGTGTTGCCGGTGTTGTATGTATGGCTGGAAAAACCACGTAAAAAACGCAGCCGCAGATCTGTAGCCACGGTACTGATGGCTTGTCTGCTGCTGCCGGCTGTGCTTGCAGCACAAACCACGGGGAGCAGGATGACGCTGGAACAAATGCTGCAGCAGGCCGATACACAAAATATAACGCTGCAGGCTGAGCGAAAAAATATTGCTTACTGGCAGCAGTTGCAAACGGGTGTGGCGGACCTGCCGCTTACCAACCTGGGTGTGGAGTATGGCAATGTGAACAGCCTGCACAATGATACCCGTTTCTATGTAAGCCAGTCGTTTGGGTTGCCGGTAATCTATCGCCGTCAGCGCCGGTATTATGAAGCCGGGGAACAGCTGGCAGCTGCGCAGGCAGGTATGCGGCGGCGCGAATTGCACCAGGAAATCAAAACCACTTTTTATGAACTGGTTGACCTGCTGGAAAGACAGCGCTTGTTGTTGCGCCTCGATTCTACCTACAGCCGTTTTCTCGAAGCAGCAGACCTGCGACTCAAAACCGGCGAAGCCAATGTGCTGGAAAAAAGCACGGCTGCCGCACAGGTGCAGCAATTGAAGTTGCAGCAGCTGGCCGTGGCCGGTGATATTCGCGGATGGCAACGTCATTTACAGTGGTTGTTGCATACGCAGGATACATTGCTGCCTGCCTATACCAGTTTGCGCATGCCCGCCACCTTGCCGGATTCTTTACCGGATGCCAGTCATCCGGCCATTGCCTACCAGCAGCAGCAGGTAAAGCTGTCCGCTGCGCAGGTTGAAGTGGAGCGTTCGCGGCTTAGTCCCGAGTTTACGGTGGGATACAGCAATCAATCGCTGATTGGCTACCAGTCGAAGGACGGCGTAACGCAACAGTATTACGATGCCGGCGACCGGTTCAATATCTATCAACTCACGCTGGGATTACCCCTGTTTACCAAAGCGGCCAAAGCAAAAGTGCGGGCTGCCAAAACGCAGGAAGAAATAGCTGCCTTACAATTATCTGCAACTGAAGAAAGGTTGGCCAGCCGCCTGCGACAGGTAACGGAAGAATACAAGAAATTCCTGGAGCAGGTGAATTACTACGAATCAACCGGTGTGCAGCAGGCGGCGCTCATTACCAGCAATGCGCGACTGGCTTTTGAGAAAGGCGCCATCAATTATGTGGAATGGACGCTGCTGATGAACAATGCAGTTACCATTGAACTGGGCTATCTCGATGCAGTAAGGCAATTGAATAAAACCATTATTGAATTAGAATATTTAACCGGAAAATAATCAGGTGATGAACCATACTCATGTACTGTTACTATTGTTATTGCTGTTTGCAGGATGTTCAACACCGCATAGCGAGGAGCATCATGAAGCATCAGCAGAACAGGAAGCCTCTGTGATAACGCTGACGGAAGAACAGGTAAAAAATGCAGCGATCACCATTGCCGCGCCCGTGCGGCAACGAATGCATACTACTTTAAAGGTGAACGGCGTAATTGACGTACCGCCGCAGAATATTGTGTCGGTAAGTTTTCCGCTGGGTGGTTATCTCAAAACGACCCAGTTGTTGCCGGGCATGCATGTGAACAAGGGACAGGTAATCGGCATCATTGAAGACCAGGACCTGGTGCAGTTGCAGCAGGACTACCTGGTGGCCATCGCGCGGTTGCAATACCTGCAGCAGGAATACGAACGTCAGAAAGAATTGAACCAGCACCAGGTGAGTGCCGATAAAGTATTTCAACAGGCAACAGCTGATTTCACTGCGCAAAAAGTATTGGTGAAAGCGCTGGCGGAAAAGCTGCGGTTGATTGGTATTGATCCTGCCCGGCTGAATGAAAGCAATATTTCGCGCAGTGTTCCCATTTATTCGCCCATCAATGGATTTGTTTCAAAGGTGAATGTAAACATCGGAAAGTTTGTAAGTCCTACGGATGTGTTGTTTGAACTGATCAATCCCGATGACATGCATGCCGCTTTGACCATCTTTGAAAAGGATATGCCCAGGGTAAAGATCGGGCAGCAGGTGTTTGTAAGTTTTGTGGATGAACCGGAAAGCAGGTATGAATGCGATATCATCCTGGTAACGCGCAATGTGGGCGCCGACAGGAGCGGGATTGCCCATTGTCATTTTGAAACAAAACCGAAAACCTTGTTACCCGGCATGTTTCTGAATGCCACCATCCGGATTGATGATATGGAAGCGGTTACCGTTCCCGAAGAGGCCCTGGTGCGATATGGCGGCCGGCAATACCTGATCCGCGTTGCCGGCGATCGTACCTATGAACTGGTGGAAGTGGAAACAGGTATTCGTGAAAACGGCCTGCTGGTAGTAAGCAGTAGTACGCATGATCTGCTGAAAGAACAGGTGGTGGTGAAAAATGCGTATACCATCCTGGGCGCTATGAAGAACAAGAGCGGAGAGGAAGGACATGCGCATTAAAAGTGCATGTTACTTCACCACATAGTCTTCTCTTACCGGGTGAAATGCATCCAGTACGCGGCAATCCACCGGAGCATAGGCGCTATGTGGCGTATTGCCGGGAATAACATGTACCATACCGGCAGTGAGCAGCATTTTTTCGCCACCGATCATCATTTCGAGCGAACCTTCCAGTATATACGTAATCTGCTCGTGCGGATGACGGTGTTCGGGCAAATGATGTCCCGCTTTGATGTCTACAAGCGATAGGGTCATGGTTTGTCCATGTACAAAGCGGCCATAATAACCAGGAATGATCTCTTTTCCTTTTAGTGAATTCACGTGTTGCATGGAAAATAATATTGCTTTGGTTGTTTACCGCAGTCTCCAGAATACGGCCCCGATAATAATAAATCCTACACCGGTAACCGTAGGCGGCAGTATGCGCGCACTGGTGCCCAGCCAGATCATGTAAATACCCATAATGATCAACAGAAAGCTGGCAAGGGTTAAAAGATTTCCTTTGCTCATGGCAATTGTATTTTCAGTGATGGTATAAAATATTATACCGGAATTATGCCGGTTGCGGGCGTATGCTCTCGATCATTACAGACCCTGCAGCCAGATCGTGAATGGCGCGCCTTATCGGGTTTTCATCCTTCGCTTTTCGTACGCGGATGCCCATTAACCACTGGCCAACGGTGCAATTGATGGAAATACACAACCGGTTCATACACCCATGGGGTACGTTATGCGCTATCGCGTTCAAAATAACAAACGCTGCCGCCTACCCAATTCTGGTCCTTATTATAACTAACACCGATCATTTTTCCTTTGCTCAGCCGGGCCAGGTTAATGGCCGGCCGGGGTCTTTCCCACTCGTCATGCCAGAGGTACATGATCCGTATCTCTGCCTTAGCCGGTATGTCGGGCGTTTTGATGATATCGGCATAGGTGACCTTTCGCTGCAGGATCCAGTTATCAAAATTTTCCAGTTTTTCAATTTCGGCCGGCGTTACATCAATCACCACCCCTTGCCCGGCAAAGGAAAACAGCGGCTTCAGTACGTAATTGCCAAGGTCGGGTGGCAGTTGTTTGATCTCATTCAGAAAATCCGTTGGCGGCACATAGGGATGCCGGAGGAATGGCAGGGTATACTTGCTCACGCGATAGAACCAGTTGGGATGCGGAATCCATTGTACGTCGAGTTCCTGCGTGATATCGGTGAAATTTCCCAATGAGGCCTGTTGTGCTTTCAAATCATCGAATATAACCCTGTTGTATATGCGATGAATGGGTGTCTTTTTCCCGTTACGGTTGTAAAATAATTTTTTCCCTTCCCGGATCAGTTCTGTAATACAAACCGGCTGAATGCCGAGGTAATCCTGCGTGCAATAGAAGTCAATACGCGTTTTCTGCGCATGGGGTTTTATTTCCAGCAATACCACGTTCTCAGCGGGCACATCACCCAATACCACACTTTTCAGATCGGCGAGGTAGGTAGTGCGGTCGTAGTTGCTGAGGTATTGACTGTACGAAGGAGGTATGGGCATGTGTTCGCGCAACAAGTCAGGGTAGAATACCTGGAAGGCATATAAGGAAGGAAATCCCTGCATTTCTATCAGCTGCGGTTCCGGTTCATTGTTTTCGCCATAGCAAATACCGAAATCGAAAACAAGCATGTGCGGACGATCGTTTTCGTTAGGGACGCTTTCGTTAGGAGGAATGGCGGCTGTTGTGAGTGGACGGAACTGCGGGTCGGTGATCACGTCAATAATGCTTTCGCAGGCATCCAGTATTTTGTGTTTGAAATGCTTGTCTGCAAAGACCGGCGTTTCTGCGAGGCGGAATTCTATAGCGCCGGGATGTTGACTGTTCAGTGCTTGCAAGAATGCTTCGTACCGGTCGGTGGTGAAGGCTTTATTGTACGCTTCTCTGATATGCGGCACCATTGCTGTTGCGAAGTTTCGGGAAAGTTACGGGTTTTGCGGCAGAGACGCGGCGTGGCAGCGAGCAGAGGGGAATTGCCATTTTAAAAAGCAACCTGCTCCACAGCCTGGTTCAGAAAATTGGGAATAACATGCGACTGCGTGTACAAAATCTTATCCGGATCATTCAGCTGTTCAATCATGGACTTCCATTTTTCATATCCATGATTTTCGATCACGGTTTTCTTTCTGTCATCGCGCTGGAGGTACCGGGCCATGCCCATAGCATCGGCTTCGGGATGGAATTGCGTGCCGATCATATGTTCATTGAAGCGGATAGCCATAATAGCCCGTTCGAGCGGTACATGGGGCCTTTCCTTTTCAATGGCCAGGAGGGACGCTCCCAATTCCTGCAGGCGCCGGTGATTGGGTTGAATCACCTGGTAATCGCGACTGTCAACGGCGTAAAAAGGATCCTTCAGTCCTGCAAACAGGGGTTCATCCCTGGCGCCTTCCAGCTGATGCACGGGGAAAACGCCAAATGCGGGCGAGCGTCTCCTGGCCACACGGGCTACACCAAAATAGCGGCAGGCCAGCTGAAAGGAATGGCAAATGAACAGGATCTGTTTTTTTGAATCATTGCCCGGTTGGTTATTGTATGCTTCCACCGACTGCAGCCACTCGAAATACAGTTTCTCCCATTGCGTGTGAACGCTGTCAAGGGGTGAACCGGGACCGCCACTGGAGATATAAATATCGTAGGTGAGATCGGGCAGACTGCTTTGCTGACGAACATCAAATTCATCGCTGCGGAGGGTGATACTGTTGTCGCGGGCATACTGCTGCAGCAATTGCCTGATACAACGCATCCCTTCGTTCGGGTGCCCTTCATACAGGTCAAGGATGGCTAATCGTATCGTTTTTTGTTCCCCCATAGGCCTGGCGCAAACATAACGTTTTTTGATACTAAAAATTATTATAACATCAATACGGAATATAAGTTGGAAGCGGGGGGAGATTTGAGAAAATTATGACAGACGGGTTGGCAGTTCACTGATGACAAAGATGTTTTCACAGATAAGAAGCTGTGAACGGGCGAGCGTGCAGTATGGCAGTTGTGGGGGGAATGCCGGGACTGCGGCGACAATGGCAGGAGTCTAAAGTGCAGCGGCCGTCTGCAAACACTATTAACAGACGGCCTCCGCATTGAAACATAAAGTGTTACAGCTGCTGCAACACTTTCAATATTTCTTCCGCCACTAATTGATTCCCCTTATCATTGAGGTGCACGCGATCGGTGGTGAGTATGCCGGATTCCTTGTTTTCTTTGTTGTGCGCCAGGTTATAATCGAGAAATGCTTTGCGCAGGTCTGCCAGCGCACAATTATTTTGTTGTGCAATTTTGCGGATGAGGGCGGCGTAGTGGTTCAGATCGCCATCCAGCTCATTGGTAAAATCAGTTTTCTCACCAATTGCTGCCGGTGTGCACACCACCACTTTGATGTTCTTATCTTTTAATTTTTTGATAATGGCGTTGTAGAACTTTTCAAATTTGTTGGCATCAGTGCCGGTGCCCGAGGTTCTCTTGTGCCATACATCGTTTACACCCACCCAGATCACTACAATCTGCGGATTTTTGGCCAGCACATCTTCTTCCATACGCAGGTAGAGGTCGTACACCTTGTTACCACCGATGCCTGCGCCGAGTAATTCGTAGCGGTCTTTCCATCCTTTTTGCTGCAGCATGTCTCCCAGCACGGTAATATATCCCCTGGGCTGCACACCAGCCTGGGTAATACTGTCGCCGAAAAATACAATGCGCTGTTTCTGTTGCGCGCCGGAAAATGCCATCAGCATGAATAGTGTGATCAAAACGGGAATGGTTCTGTAACGCATGGTTAGTTGTTTAAGAAAAAAAGAGTCATCAATATAGGACTCTTTTTCAAAACAAGGTGGAGCGGGTGGATGTTTCACTATTTTCTTTTATACACCAGTTCGCCATTAATATATGTTCGCTCCACAACTATGTTCAATAGTTCTTCCGGTGCTGCTGTCATCAGATCCTTATCGGTTACCACAAAGTCGGCAAGTTTTCCTTTTTCAAGACTGCCTTTTTCTTTTTCTTCAAAATTGCTTTTGGCTGCCCAGATGGTCATGCCGCGTAAGGCGTCTGCGCGACTGAGTGCATTTTCAGGCTGGTAACCATTGTCCGGCCAGCCTTTGGCGTCTTTGCGCACCACTGCTGCATAAAAGGTTTTGAAGGGCGAAATATCTTCAACCGGAAAATCGGTTCCGAGGGGAATCCATCCGTTTTGTTTCAACAGGTCGTTGTAGGCATAGGCGCCTTTTTCTCTTTGCGGGCCAAGGCGTTCTCCTGCCCAGTACATATCGCTGGTGGCATGGGTAGGTTGCACAGAAGGTATAATGGCATAGTCGCCAAACAGCTTGAAATCATTTTCATTTACTACCTGTGCATGCTCTATGCGCCAGCGGCGGTCGTTTTTTCCTTTGAGGTATTTGGCGTAAATATTAAGGATGGTCCTGTTGCCGGAATCGCCGATGGCATGTGTGCACATCTGGAAATTATTTTCATAAAGCAGTGCGGCCACAGAATCAAAATGAGGCGGATTGCTCAGCAGAAAACCCTGCCAGCCCGGGCGATCGCTGTAGGGTTCCAGCAAACAGGCGCCGCGGGACCCCAGCGCGCCATCGGCATATACTTTAAAACCGCGTACATGCAGGCGGTCTGTTTTGATGATTCCCCTGCGCAATAAAAAATCATAATTGGCGGGCGCATCACTCAACAGCGCGTATATGCGCATTGTAAGTTGTCCGGCCTGCTGCAGGCTGTCGAGAAACAACACTTCCCGGTAGCTTAGTCCGCAATCGTCTACCGTGGTAAGTCCAACCGCAAAGCAATTTTCCTGCGCCTGCAGCAGGGCCGCCCGTACCTGTTCAGGCTGCGGGCCAGGAATATGCGCGGCTACCAGGTCAATGGCATTGTCTACCAGGATGCCGGTGAGGCGACCTTTTTTCACTTCCACTTCTCCGCCGGTTACCCGGGCGCCGGGCCGCACGCCTGCTGTCTGCAAGGCTTTGGCATTGGCAATGGCGGCGTGGCCGTCAATCCGGGATAGCAGTACCGGTCGTTGGGGAAACAGTTCGTTCAGTTTTTTGTTGTCCGGAAATGTTTTATCCGGCCAGTCGTTCTGGTCCCATCCGCGTCCGATGATCCAGCCATGCGGGTGTTCAGCTGCCCAGGCGGTGAGTTTGTCCAATATTTCTTCCCAGCTGCCCGTGCCTGTGAGGTCTACCGTTTGTAATCCCAGACCATAACTTACAAAATGCGCATGCGCATCTATAAAACCGGGGTAAATGAATTGCCCGCCGGCATCCCATGTTTCGGCAGCTTCATAACCATTTGCTATTTCCTGGCTGGTGCCCACGGCCAGTATTTTTCCGTCTTTTATTGCCATGGCTTCTGCGGTAGTAAATGCTGAGTCTACTGTATAGATCTTTGCATTGACAATACAGAGGTCGGCCTGCTGGCGCGCATTGCAGCCTGCTACGATGAATAGCAATAATAAGTGGAGCGGGACGTATCTCATTTTAGTCAGGTTGGTGATAAAACAAATTACTAAAAACGGACAGATGCTACCACGAATGCTGTGAAAAAAAACTATAAACCTCAATCCATCGTTGAGGCGTTGCCATTATTATAGCCGGATGGCGGTTATGAAAAATCTTCGTGAACTGGTAAGTGTTGGATGCAGCGTTTTTCCACCCGCACCAATAAAAAGGGAGCAGACCGGAATGGTGCTGCTCCCATATGCGTATTAAATGAATGGATTATAATTTCAGAATTTTCTCCGTTACTACCTTATCGCTGTAAATGAGCCTTACACTGTACAAACCGCTGCTGTATTGTGCCAGGTTCACTTCAAGGTAATTGGGCACCGTGCCTGCAAAGCTTCTCGCATAAACAGTTTGTCCGGCTGCATTCAATACCACCACTGCCTGCAGGTTTTGCGGCGGCTCAATGTGCCGGATGGTAAACGTGCTGTTAAACGGACTGGGGGAGATCATGTAGCCGTTTTGCTTCAGGCGTTCAGGCAGCAATACCGGATGAATGTTGATATTGTCCAGGAACAGATTGTTGCCTTCGTTGCTGGTGTTTCTGAATACTACCATAAACGAATTACCGGGCGACAGGTAGGGCGTAATATCAATGTATTCTCTTCTCCATTGCGATACAGAAGGTATATAACCGGTTGTATCAGCAGGCGGGAAGGTGGGCGGCAGATTGCCCGGCGTTGTCTTCAGTGCGCTGCCCCATTTCTTGTAAATGGACGTATAGGTGCGACCGCAGTCTTTGGTGAGCAATACTTCCAGGGTATCAGGAGGCAGTGTGGGCGGACTTACCATAGCATGGGCCACATCAAATTGCACCACCACCGAGTCAAAAGCATCCACTTTGGTAAGCGGTGAATACAGATCGTCGCGGCGTCCGTTGCTGTTGAAGCGGTAATTGCGTATCCAGGCGGCGCCAACGCCTCCGGCAGCGGCTTTTTGTGTGCGTTCCCACTGGTAGCTGCTGCCGCTGGGCCGGATGGTCCAGTTGGCAGGCGGGAAGACACCACCTTCAAACCCTTCCTGTATGGGTGGCTGCTGCTGATCGTGTACGGCAAAGGTTATGCGTAAGGTATCGTTGGACGGATCGCTGTCGTCCGTGCCATTGATGGCTGTACTCCATGCAGCAAAACTGTGCACACCGGTAGCAGGTACTACGATGACATGGGAGCCTGTTATATCCCTGCTGGCGCCCGGCGCCAGTGAACCGGTCCAGTGAATGGTATCAACAATTTCATCGTTCAGTTGCAATACAATATCGCCACCGGTCAGCACATCACTGCCCACATTGTTGATTTTGATAACAGGTGTGATATTACGTGTACACTCATTCGTAAACGGAGCAACGATACCTGTTATCGCGGCATCAACAGGGAAGGCATTTTTGGTCTGTATGTTGATGTCGTCCAGGTACAGGTTATTACCAAATCTGTTCACGGTGCGGAAGCCTACAATGATTTCGGTAGCGCTGCCCGCAAATGGTTTCAGGTCCAGTCGCGTGCGGGCCCACTGTTCCGCTGTTGGAATGAATATGTTGGTATTAATGCCTTCTGTGGTGGCAAGCGAAGCGCCGCTGCGTTGCCATACTTCGGTAAAGGTATTGCCGCAGTCTGTCGAGATCACTACAGCCAGTGCATCGGCAAATTCCGCGCTGAAGCTGTAGGGTTGATAAGCCCTTTCAAAGGTCAGTATCACGGAATCGGCGCCGGCAATGGAAACCGGTGAGGAAAGGAGATAGTCCACTTCATTCGGTCCGTTGCTGTAATCAAAGAAGGGCAGCATGGCTGAAGCGGAACCCGATTTCTTCGCCAGGCCGGTTCGCTGCCATGTGACACTGTTTGACGGCGTGTTTAATATGCGCCAGCCCGTTGGCGGGAAGGTGGCGGATTCAAATCCCTGCGTTATGGGTGCGGTCATGGCAGAAAGCACCGTAAAGGTGGTGGTCAGGGTATCGTTACTTGTTTTTCCATCTATCGCCCCGTTCGGCGATGTTACATAAATCTTTAAGGTATGATTACCGGATGCTGCCGGCATGGCGGTGAGGTCCACTGCCACAGAAGCGCCATTGGCCAGGTTACCGGTCCAGTTGGTGCTTACCGGCGGCTGATTGTCTATCTGTGCAAAGATGGTAGCGCTGGTGAGCGTGGTGGTTCCAAAGTTCTGTAAAGTGATGCGTGGTGTGATGCTGCCACTGCAGAACATGGTATTGACGGGCGTACCGCAAACATTGGAAGAGCCCGGGTTAAGAATGTTCATGAGCGACGCATCATGCGTCACCACCACCGGCGCGTTGCATTTGTCGGAGGTCAGCAGGCTGGGGCGGAACAGTTCGAGGGCTGTTTCCATGCGCAGTACCTGGTTTTTGGTGAACATGCAGTAGCAGGCGTCGTTGGTATAGTCCATATAGTTCTGGTACATCCTGCCCGGCGGATTGGGTGAACTGCAACCGGTGGGTTGGGTGCCGGAAGGGCAACCGGTGGTAGGACCGTTTTGAGCCGGCGTATCATCTACCCAGGAACCGGTAAGACCGGGTACAAAGGGAAAATCCGGATTGCATCCGCCCGCTCCGTCGCCCCAGATATGCCGTGCAAAAAAGTAGTGACCGATTTCATGTACTGCTGTACGTCCGAGCCGGAATGAAGGGGACGTATACACCGGGTTATTGCCAAATGCTTCCAGTGCCAATACCACGCCCTGTTCACGCGCAGGCAGCATATTGGGAAAGGTGGCCACTCCCAGTGTACCGTCTGCTGATTCTGCCACCCAGATATTCAGGTATTGGTCTGAATCCCAGGCATCATCGCCACAGTTGGTGGCATATTTAACGAGGTTATAGTTGTTTTGGGTAAAGGTGCGGGAAGAAGAAACGCGTACAATGCCGGTAGTGGGATTGCCGCGCGGGTCCTGCTGCGCCAGGCAGAACTGGATATTGCTGTGACCAAACGAAGCGGCAAAGGGGCCGGCGTTTACACTGTCGGCGTTGTTACCGGCAAAGTCGATATTCAATTTATTGATCTGCCACTGTACATCTGCGTCGGTAACAATATTGGGATTGGGAAGAAGGATGTGTACTACCACCGGAATGGTAACGGTAGACGTAATGCGGTGGTTAATGCCCGTTTTTTGTTCGATGAACCGCTCCTGCATACGCTGCGAGAGCCTTTTTTCTGCTTCCTGCATGCGTGTGATGATGGTAGGGTCACGGCGCATTAACTGCTCCATAGCCTCATCCACGCCGCAGCGTTTCAGTTCTTTTTTGTCGTTTGCGTTCTGAGCATACGAGGCAAGCACCGGGAGTGCTATAATCAGGCAAAGTAATATTTTCTTCATAAGTAGTTATAAATACATAAAAACCTGTAAGAAAGGGGGGCTTGCAGGTGTGTCGGTCACCACTATTCTTTACAGCATACCCATTTGCATGAAACGTGAGCCTATAAAAAATCTTATGCCCTGACAAATGCTAATGTAATAAAATGTTTGGTAACAGCGAAGATGGCAAGCCATATAGAAGCACCGGTTTATTGTATCATTGTCTTTTGTGGTTTAATATTTTATAAGAAGTTGTTTTATACAAATTGATAGCCATGTGCATAGAAAAACTTTAATGGCTTTCTGTTATTACTCAATAACTGATTGTATATGCGTTGCCCCGCATTCAGGCGCCTGCCAGGAACTGGCTGTGCACATAGTCCACTACAGCGGGCAGGCTTTGCGTTTGTTCATATACTTTCAGCTGGCGGTCTGCGCCGGTGCCTGATTCCATTATTTTGGTTACGTAGTTGATGGCATGCCGGCTGCCGAGATGGTCTATCACATCGTCTACAAAATCGAGCAGTTCGTAGATGAGAACGCGGGCATTCACTTCTTCTTCTTTACCAAAATCAATCAAACGGCCATCAATGCCATAGCGGCTGGCGCGCCATTTATTTTCGTTGATCAGCGGGCGGGGATATTGGATAAAATTGAGGTTCTGCAATCGCAGCTTATATATTTTGGCGCACACGGCCTGGAACAATGCCGCAATGGTAATGGTTTCGGGAATGGTCATGGGAATATCGCAGATGCGAAATTCCACCGTGTTGAAAAAAGGATGCACGCGCAGGTCCCACCAGATCTTCTTCGCATTGTCAATGCAGTTGGTTTTGATCAGCAGTCGTACAAAGTGATCGTAGTCTTCAATGGTATCAAACATTTCGGGTATACCTGTGCGTGGAAATTTGTCGAACACTTTTGAGCGATAGGACTTATAGCCGGTATACCTTCCTTCCCAGAAAGGGGAGTTGGTGCTGAGTGCGTAGATATGCGGCAGAAAATAGCGGGTGCTGTTGGCAATATGGTTGGCCATTTCGCGGCTTTCCATGCCCACATGTACGTGCAGCCCGAAGATCAGGTTGCTTCGCGCTGCTTCCTGCAGTTCGTTCACGATTTCGCTGTAGCGCACATGGTCGGTGATGAGCTGCCGTTCCCAGTGACTGAACGGATGGGTGCCGCTGGCGCCCAGCCAGAGACCTAATCCGCCGGCGATATCAGCAATGGTTTTACGGAGAACGGATACGTCTTTATAGGCCTCGTCAATATTGCGGCAGATTTCGGTGCCTACCTCTACCACAGCCTGGTGCATTTCAGCTTTTACTTTGTCTTTCAGAATCTTTTGCCCTTCGGTAACGATCTTCTGTTCATGGCTTTTCAGTTCCCGGGTTTCCGGGTCCAGTACCATATACTCTTCTTCGATCCCTAAGGTGAAATTGCTGTAATTGATGGTGGCCATGGTTGTGGTATGAAATACGGGAACCAAGTTACGGGAAACATCAGAGATTTTTCTGCGTCCCGATGGCCCCGGCCAACCTTTCGTGGCCATTCTTCCCAATCGGGGT
>Ga0164243_10002458_pt1 | contig 30618 bp, 34 predicted proteins | sample OricompcompostOP_FD_108781 | JGI IMG/M metagenome (GOLD analysis project Ga0164243, IMG submission 108781) | Organic Plus compost microbial communities from Emeryville, California, USA - Original compost - Organic plus compost (OP) | ecosystem: Engineered > Solid waste > Mixed feedstock >... | reverse complement strand
GGCAGGCACAAAGAGCCCTGACGCCCCTTAGGGCCTGTCCGGCGGATCAAGTCGGGGGAAAGGCGCAGCGTCTTGCAACCCAGATGGGCGTGCCAGACCCCGCGTCCTCGGCGTGGTCCGCCGGACAGACCCTAGGTCTCCGATGCGCGGGGGACGGCGTGAGGGGCCCGGGGAGGACGTCGTCCTGAGGACGGCCCCGCCGGGCCCCTGCGGGAGGTCACGCGGGCCGATGGGCCCGCGTGGCCGGTCGCGGCCCGGCGGCGGCGCTCCCGCGGGCGCCGCCGCCTCCGCGCGTCACTTCACGCGGCCGTACCAGACGCTGTTGGTCCAGATCTTCTGGAGCCGCACCACGTCCCCCGTCTTCGGGGCGTGCCAGATCTTGTTCTTACCCGCGTAGATCCCGACGTGGTACACGTAGCTGCCGGAGTGGAAGAACACCAGGTCCCCGGCCTTACGGCTGCTCTTGGAGATGTGGCGCGTCTTGTTGTACTGCTGGGCGGCCGTGCGGGGGAGCTTCTTCCCCGCCTTCTTGAACGAGTACAGCGTCAGGCCCGAGCAGTCGAACCGGTTCGGTCCGGTCGCCCCCCACGCGTACGGCGCCCCCTTCTTGGACGCCGCGACCTTCAGGGCCTTGGTGCCCAAGGTCGCCGCCGCGGCCTCCCCGGCCGCTCCCGGTACCACGATCGAGCCGCCCACGGCGGCGAGGGTGAGGGCCGAGGCCGTGCCGGCCCGGGCCATGAGAGACGGGACACGATTGAGCGCACTCATGCGCAACCCTTCGTCAGCCGCCTGTGAAGGATGACCTGTCGGATTCGGGCTGGCGAAGTAGCCCGGCCGCTGACGCGGCTTCACCCCAAGGGCTGCTCGGGACGCGCACTGCGCGCGTACCGGCGACCCGTCGTGCTTGGGTCCTCCACTCCTGCCGATCCACTCCTGTCGACCGGTCATCCGGGCGGCGGCAGGACTCGGCGTCCGCCCGGATCGCCCCGCCGCGGCGGCGGGGTCTTGTCGTCAGTCAGGGATCTTGACCCATGGCGTGAGCGATTTCCCAACGGAACGGGGGGTTTGTGTTGTTACTCACCACTCACCCGTTCGGGTGGACAGCCGTCTGTTCGAGACGCCGTCAAGAGGGCGTGTGAGGCCAGGACCAGGGGTGGAACGGTCAATTCCGCCCTTCTGCGGGGCGGTGTGCGCAAGTTCGGCGGCCTGAAAAAAGGAGGTTCGTCTACGCCGGACGGGGGTACGCCGTTCGGTCCGTTTCAACTCGGCGCGGGGTGTGCCGTCGAGCGGGCCCGTCGCTCCGGGCCCGCTCCGGTCAACGTCCCGTCTGCGGCGGCAGCGTGACCCTCGCGGTGCGCCGCTCGCCGTCCAGCACCCGCAGGGCGCGCGCCAGGGTCTCGGCGTGCAGTTCGCTCTCGCCCCGCCGGTGCATCAGGGTCAGCGCGTCGCGCAGCGCGACCGCCTTGCCGACCAGTGCCTGGGCGGCGCGCAGGCCGCGGTAGGTGTCGCCGCCCTGGGCCGGGTTGACCCGGCCCAACAGGTCGACGACCTCGAGGTAACGGTCGATCAGCTCGGCCTCCGCCCGGGTCAGCGCGGGCAGCGGCGGCAGTTCCGGCAGCATCCTCGGCTCACCTCGCGCCGGTCGCGGTGCGGGCGGCCCTGCGGTGGGGCACGATCCGGTCGGCGAGGCCGTACTCCACGGCGGCCTCCGCGTCCAGGAACAGGTCCTGCTCCAGGTCCGCCCGCACCCGGTCCACGGGACGGCCGGTGTGCCGGGCCAGCAGCTCCTCCGTGCGGGCCCTGATCCGGGCCAGTTCGTCGGCCCGGATCGCCAGGTCGCTCGCGCTGCCCTCCGCCGGCTCGGGGAGGGCGGGCTGACGGAGCACCAGCCGGGAGCCGGGCAGGACGTACCGCTTGCCCGGCGTGCCGGCGGCCAGCAGCAGCGCGGCCGTGCCCTCCGCACGGCCCAGGCAGACCGTCTCGACGTCGCAGGTGAGGTACGTCAGGGCGTCGTGCAGGGCGGACATGGCGTGGAAGGGGCCGCCGGGGGAGGTCACGTAGAGGGAGATGTCGCGGTCCGGGGAGTGGTGCTCCAGGTAGATGAGCTGGGCCGTCACGTCGTTCACCGCGGTCTCGTCGATCCGCGTGCCCAGGACGACGATCCGCTCCTCCAGCAGCCGGTCGTAGGGGTCAAAGGTCCGGTCGGGCGGGCGCGTCGTCATGGTGCCCCTCCTGTCTTCGCTGTCTGTAAAAAATGTACAGGACGTACGTCACGTTATGATGGCCGTATGGCTTACGAGATTCCGGTGACCCAGGCCAGGGCCGAGCTCGCCGACCTGATCAACCGCGTGGTGTACGGCGGTGAGCGGGTCGTCGTGACCCGGCACGGGAAGCCGCTCGTCGCCCTCGTCTCCGCGGAGGACCTGCGACGGCTGGAGGAGGTCGCGGGGGCGGGGGAGGAGCCGGTGATCAGCGCGGTGTCGGGCCTGCACGAGGCCGCGTCCACGCCCCGGGAACACGGCCGCTTCGGCATCGCCGCGGAACACCGGGGTACGGGGCCTTCTTGATCTCCGGCGGGGCCGGTCGCGTGAGGTGCGCAGCCTCGCCCCAGTCGCGGGCAGCCGTGCCGCCCCAGCGGCACGGCTGCCCGCGACTGGGCGGGTCGTGCCGGTCCCGCGCGCCCTGGCGAGGATGCGGGAGCTGTGCCCGGCGACCCTGGGCACACGGGGGAGCGGCTGTTCCCGCGGCTGATGATCCAGGTGTGGACGGAGTCCACCCGCACCCCGGCCCTGACGGGCGTACTGACCGACGGCTACGCCAAGATCCGTACGGCGTGGGGCGGCATGGCGGAGAGCTGCAAGGACGCCGGACCGCTGCCCGAGGACGCCGACGTGGACGCGAGGGCCCGCGCGATGATCGCGCTCGTTCAGGGGTTCGCCACCCAGATGGCCCTGCTCGGCGACATTCCGCCGCAGGTCCTCGCCGACGGCACCCGCGCCCTGATGAACGTCGCTCCCGGCCAGTAGGACCCTTCGTCCGGCCGCGCGCGGTTAACGTCCTGGAAACGCCGCCCGGCTAGCCTCCGGGTCCACGCCACCGGGGATCCTTCCCGTGGCCGCGGCCACCGGGCCCCGCACGGCCCGGAGTGAGGACGGTGAGGTGGATGCCGTGCAACTGACCCCGCACGAGCAGGAGAGGCTGCTCATCCATGTGGCGGCCGACGTGGCGGCGAAGCGCCGCGACCGCGGTCTGCAGCTCAACCACCCGGAGGCGGTCGCCCTCATCACCTCGCACATCCTCGAGGGCGCCCGCGACGGCCGGACCGTCGCCGAACTGATGGCGTCCGGGCGGAAGGTGCTGACCAGGGACGACGTCATGGAGGGGGTCCCCGAGATGATCCCCGACGTGCAGGTGGAGGCCACCTTCCCGGACGGCACCAAGCTCGTCACCGTCCACGACCCCATCGTCTGACGGGAAGGAGCGCCGTGACACCCGGAGAGATCCTGTTCGCCGAGGGCCCGATCGTCTACAACGAGGGCCGCGACACCACCCGGCTGACCGTTCTCAACGCGGCCGACCGGCCCGTCCAGGTCGGCTCGCACTACCACTTCGCCGAGGCCAACCCCGGCCTGCGGTTCGACCGTTCGGCGGCCCGCGGCAAGCGGCTCGACGTCCCCGCCGGCACCGCCGTGCGGTTCGAGCCCGGCATCCCCGTCGAGGTGGAGCTTGTACCGCTCGCCGGGGCGCGCACCGTGCCTGGGCTCCGTGGGGAGACGGGGGGCCCGCTCGATGCCTGAGATCTCCCGCGAGGCGTACGCCGACCTGTTCGGGCCGACCACCGGCGACCGCATCCGGCTCGCCGACACCGATCTGCTGGTCGAGATCGAGGAGGACCGCTCGGGCGGCCCCGGACGCGCCGGTGACGAGGCGGTGTTCGGCGGCGGCAAGGTCATCCGCGAGTCCATGGGCCAGGCCACCGTCACCCGCGCCGAGGGCGCCCCCGACACGGTGATCACCGGCGCGGTGGTCGTCGACCACTGGGGTGTCGTCAAGGCCGACGTCGGCATCCGCGACGGCCGGATCACCGGCGTCGGGAAGGCCGGCAACCCCGACACCATGGACGGGGTCCACCCCGACCTGGTGATCGGACCCGAGACCGAGATCATCGCCGGCAACGGACGCATCCTGACCGCCGGGGCGATCGACGCGCACGTCCACTTCATCTGCCCGCAGATCGCCGACGAGGCGCTGGCCTCCGGCATCACCACCCTGGTCGGCGGCGGCACCGGACCCGCCGAGGGCTCCAAGGCGACCACCGTCACACCCGGACCCTGGCATCTGGCGCGGATGCTGGAGGCGATGGAGGCGTACCCGCTGAACATCGGGCTGCTCGGCAAGGGCAACACCGTGTCGCAGGACGCCCTGTTGTCGCAGATCCGGGGCGGCGCCGTCGGGCTGAAGCTGCACGAGGACTGGGGGTCCACCCCGGCCGTCATCGACGCGGCGCTGACCGCGGCCGACCGGACCGGCGTCCAGGTCGCCATCCACACCGACACCCTCAACGAGGCCGGTTTCGTGGGCGACACGCTCGCCGCGATCGCCGGGCGCGGCATCCACGCGTACCACACCGAGGGTGCGGGCGGCGGGCACGCGCCGGACATCATGACCGTGGTCTCCCAGCCGAACGTGCTGCCCAGCTCCACCAACCCGACGCGGCCGTTCACCGTCAACACGGTCGAGGAGCACCTCGACATGCTGATGGTGTGCCACCACCTCAACCCCGCCGTGCCGGAGGACCTCGCCTTTGCCGAGTCGCGGATCCGGCCGTCCACCATCGGCGCGGAGGACGTGCTGCACGACCTGGGCGCCATTTCCGTGATCTCCTCCGACTCCCAGGCGATGGGACGCGTCGGCGAGGTGATCATGCGGACCTGGCAGACGGCCCATGTGATGAAGCGGAGGCGCGGCGCGCTGCCCGGCGACGGGCGGGCCGACAACCACCGAGTCCGTCGCTATGTCGCCAAATACACCATCAACCCGGCGGTGGCGCAGGGGATGGCGGGCGAGATCGGCTCGGTGGAGAGCGGCAAGCTGGCCGATCTGGTGCTGTGGGAGCCGAAGTTCTTCGGGGTCAAGCCTCAACTGGTCATCAAGGGCGGGCAGATCGCGTACGCGCAGATGGGAGACGCCAACGCGTCCATCCCGACCCCGCAGCCGGTGCTGCCCCGGCCCATGTTCGGCGCGACCGGGCGGGCGCCCGCGGCCAACTCGGTCAACTTCGTCGCCCAGGCCGCCCTCGACGCGGGGCTGCCCGACCGGCTCGGGCTGGGCAAGCGGTGGGCGGTCATCGACTCCACGCGTGCGGTGACCAAGGCGGACATGCGGGAGAACGACGCCCTGCCGGATGTGCGGATCGACCCCGACAGCTTCGCCGTGCGCATCGACGGGGAACTCGTCGAGGCGACCCCGGCCGAGGAACTCCCGCTCGCCCAGCGCTACTTCCTCTTCTGATGTCCAGGGCAGCGCTGCTCGTCCTGGCCGACGGCCGCTTTCCCGCGGGAGGGCATGCCCACTCCGGCGGGGCGGAGGCCGCGGTCCACGCCGGGCGGATCACCGGCGCGGCGAGCCTGGAGGAGTTCTGCCGGGGGCGGCTGCACACGGCGGGGCTGGTGGCGGCCGCGCTGGCCGCGTCCGCCGCGCTGGGCGTGGACCCGGCGGCTCTGGACGCGGCCGCCGACGCCCGTACGCCGTCGCCGGCGCTGCGGGCGGCCGCACGCAGGCTGGGACGGCAGCTGCTGCGGGCGGTGCGGGCCGCCTGGCCCGGTGCTGAACTGGACGCGCTGGGGCGTCAGTTCCCGAAGGGGGCGCACCAGCCGGTGGTGCTGGGGGTGGCCGCTCGGGCGGCCGGGCTCGGCGCGGAGGATGCGGCGCACTGTGCGCTGTACGAGAGTGTCGGTGGTCCCGCGACGGCGACGGTACGGCTGCTGAGTCTCGACCCGTTCGACGCGACGGCGGTGCTGGCTCGGCTGGCGCCGGAGGCCGACCGGGTGGCGGAGACGGCGGTGCGGGCGGCGCGGCGGGTCGTGACGGCAGGTACCGCTGCTTTGCCTGCGGCGTCGGCGCCTGCGCTGGAGATGTACGCCGAGGCGCATGCGGGGCGCGCGGGGCGGTTGTTCGCGTCATGAGGTTCGTCGTCGGGTGCGGGTTCGTGGGGGTTGTCCGCGCAGTTCCCCGCGCCCCTGAGGGGGGTGGCCGTCCCGGAGTTCGTCAGCTCGCCGGGCCTGCGGGTTCGGTTCGTTGCTGGGTGCGGGTGCGTGAGGGCTGTTCGCGCAGTTCCCCTCGCCCCCTTGGGGGGTTGCCCGCTCCCCACCCGATATGTCCACCCCAATCGCCCGGAGGTGCCTCATGCATCGTGATCACATCGACCCCTACCCCGGTCCCCCCGCCCTCGGTGGTGATGCCCGGAGACCTGACGGGGCGCGCCGTGCCCTGCGGATCGGGCTCGGGGGGCCCGTCGGGTCGGGGAAGACCGCTACCGTCGCCGCGCTCTGCCGGGTGCTGCGGGACGAGGTGTCGCTGGCCGTCGTGACCAACGACATCTACACCCGCGAGGACGCCGAGTACCTGCTCAGGGAGGCCGTGCTGCCCCCCGAGCGCATCACCGCCGTCGAGACCGGCGCCTGCCCGCACACCGCGATCCGCGACGACATCTCCGCCAACCTCGAAGCCGTGGAGGACCTGGAGGACTCGGTCGGCCCGCTCGACCTCGTCCTCGTCGAGTCCGGCGGGGACAACCTCACCGCGACCTTCTCCAAGGGGCTGGTCGACGCGCAGATCTTCGTGATCGACGTGGCCGGCGGGGACGACATCCCGCGCAAGGGCGGCCCCGGCGTGACCACCGCCGACCTGCTGGTCGTGAACAAGACGGACCTCGCCCCGTACGTCGGCTCCGACCTCGGCCGGATGGCGGTCGACGCCAAGGCGCAACGCGCGGACCTGCCGGTGGTGTTCCAGTCGCTGCGCGAGGACGAGGGGGTCGCCGCGGTGGCGGCCTGGGTGCGGCAGCGGCTCGCCGCGTGGGCGGCGTGAACACCGCGGGCGTCCGGGCCCAGGCGGAGATCCGCGCCCGCGCGGACGGCCGGGGCGGCACCGCCCTGCCCGTGCTGGAGAGCCGGGGTCCGCTGGCCCTGCGGCGCACCCGGGGGAGCGGCGCCACCGCGCACGTCGTGCTCGTCGGCGCGATGAGCGGCCCGCACGGCGGGGACCACTTCACCGTCCGCGCCGACGTCGGACCGGGCGCCCGGCTGCGGGTCGGCTCGGCCGCCGCCACGCTCCCCCTGCCGCGCCAGCACGGAGGACAGGCACGCCAGGACGTACGGATCACCGTCGCCGCCGGAGGCGAACTGCACTGGCTGCCCGAGCCGTTGATCTCCGTCACGGGCAGCGAGCTGGCCGTGCACACCCACGTCGACCTCGCCCCCGGCGCCCGCCTGGTCCTCCGTGAGGAACTCGTGCTGGGGCGGACCGGGGAGGACCCCGGACGGCTCACCTCCCGGCTGACCGTGCGCGTCGACGGGCGCCCGGTGCTCGACCAGGAACTCGACTGCGGCCCCGGCGCCGAAGGCGGCTGGGACGGCCCCGCCGTATTGGGCGGACACCGCGCCGTCGGACAACTCGTCGTCTGCGACCCGGAGTTCGAGGACAAGCCGGTCGCGCCCGGCGTGCCCGCCGAGGGTCTCGCCGTCCTCCCGCTCACCGGACCCGCCGTCCTGGTCGGCGCGGTGGCGCCGGACGCCCTGCGCCTGAGCCGGCTGCTCGACCGGGCGCCCGCCTCCTTCGCCCCCGCGACCTCCGCGTCCGCATGACGCCACTCCCACGTCCGCTTATCGGATTGGCAAAGAAGGCGCATCCCCTCTGTCGCCCGTGACCTCAGGGAGACGAGGATCCTCCCCCGTACACATCGAAACCTTGTACGGGGAGGCCCCCTTGAGGGACAGCAGACCGAAGAGGCGGATGGCGGCGGCCGGTTCGGCCGGCGTGCTCGTCGCATCCGCGCTCATAGCCGGCGCCGTCGCGGCGCCCACCGCGAGCGCGACGGCGGACACCCGCCACGGCAAGGACCGTGAGGCCCAGGGCGTGGCCGTCGCCGCGGCCCGGGCCGCCAAGGCCGGCATCGACTGGCAGGACTGCCCCGCCGACTGGAACCTGCCCCGGCCCATCCGGTGCGGCTGGGTCTCCGTGCCGCTGGACTACGCCAGGCCGAACGGCAAGCAGATCAAGCTCGCCGTCGACCGCATCGCGAACACGGGCACGCCCGCCGAACGGCAGGGTGCGCTTCTGTACAACCCGGGCGGCCCCGGCGGTTCGGGCCTGCGCTTCCCGGCCCGGGTCACGTCGAAGAACCCCGTCTGGGCCAACACGGCCAAGGCGTACGACTTCGTCGGCTTCGACCCGCGCGGCGTGGGGAGGTCCGCGCCCATCTCCTGCGGCGACCCGCAGGAGTTCGTGAAGGCGCCCAAGGCCGACCCGGTGCCCCGCACCGAGGCCGACAAGCTCGCCCAGCGCAAGCTCGCCCGCGAGTACGCCGAGGGCTGCCTGGAGCGCAGCGGCACCATGCTGCCCCACATGACCACCCCGAACACCGCCCGCGACCTCGACGTCATCCGCGCGGCGCTCGGCGAGAAGAAGCTCAACTACCTGGGCGTCTCCTACGGCACCTACCTCGGCGCCGTCTACGCCACCCTGTTCCCGGACCACGTGCGCCGCATGGTCGTGGACAGCGTGGTCAACCCGTCCCGCCAGAAGATCTGGTACCAGGCCAACCTGGACCAGAACGTCGCCTTCGAGACCCGCTGGCAGGACTGGCAGGACTGGGTCGCGAAGAACGACGCCGCCTACCACCTCGGCACCACCCGCGCCGCCGTCCAGCAGCAGTGGCTGAAGCTGCGCGCCGCCGCCGCGAAGGAGCCGTTCGGCGGAGTCGTCGGCCCCGCCGAGCTGATCGGCTTCTTCCAGAGCGCCCCGTACTACGACTCCGCGTGGGCCCCCGTCGCCGAGGTGTTCAGCCAGGCCGCCGCCGGGAACACCCAGGCGCTGGTCGACGCCGCCGCCCCGGACCTGTCCGACACGGTCGGCAACGCGGCCGCCGAGAACGGCAACGCCGTCTACAACGCGGTCGAGTGCACCGACGCCAAGTGGCCCACCGACTGGCGCACGTGGGACCGCGACACCACGCGGCTGCACCGCGACCACCCGTTCCTGACATGGGCCAACACCTGGATGAACCTGCCCTGCGCCACCTGGCCGGTGGCCCAGCGCACCCCGGTCGACGTGAAGACCGGCAAGGGCCTGCCGCCCGTGCTGATCGTCCAGTCCGAGCGGGACGCGGCCACCCCGTACGGTGGCGCCGTCGAACTGCACAAGCGATTCAAGGGCTCCCGTCTCATCACCGAGCGGGACGCCGGCTCCCACGGCGTCACCGGCCTGGTCAACCCCTGTGTCAACGACCGGGTCGACACCTACCTGCTCACCGGGAAGCTGGACCGCTCCGACGTGACCTGCGCCCCGCACGCCACGCCGAAGCCGTAACCGCACGACAGTGAGGGGCGGCCGGAAATCCCCGGCCGCCCCTCATACATGTCCCGTCACTCATGTGCCGCGAGACTCACCGCTGCGGCAGGCGCGGCGTCCGCCGCCTCTCCTCGGCCTTGCGCTCGGCCTCCGCGGCCTTCACGTCGGCCGCGTACTGGTCCACGTACTCCTGCTCGGAGAGGGAGAGGATGGCGTACATGATCTCGTCCGTGATCGCCCGCAGGACCGCCTTCTCGTTCTCCATGCCCTCATAGCGCGAGAAGTCCAGCGGCTCGCCGAAGCGGATCACCACCGGGTGGATGCGGGGGATCTTCCGGCCGGGCGGCTGCGCCTCGAACGTGCCGATCATCGCGCAAGGAACGACCGGGACGCCCGCCTTGAGGGCCATCACCGCCACGCCCACCTTGCCCTTGTAGAGGCGGCCGTCGTGCGAGCGGGTGCCCTCCGGGTAGATGCCGAGCAGTTCCCCCTTGCCCAGCACCCCGAGCCCCTCACGGATCGCCGCCTGTCCCGCCTCCTTGCCGGAGCGGTCGACGGGGATCTGTCCCGCGCTGTGGAAGAAGAACGCCGTCAGCCGCCCCTTGAGACCCGGACCGGTGAAGTACTCGGCCTTCGCGAGGAAGGTGATGCGGCGCTTCAGCACGGCCGGCATCAGGAAGTGGTCCGAGAACGACAGATGGTTCCCCGCGACGATCGCGGCGCCGGAGGACGGGACATGCTCCAGACCCTCGATCCGGGGCCGGAAGACCAGTCTGAGCAGCGGGCCCAACAGCACGTATTTGAGCAGGTAGTAGAACAAAAGCACGCTCCTCGACTCTGGGAAACGACGGGATCGCCGCGTTCCAGCAGGTCATCCGGCACGTCGTGAACTGCCAGTCTAGGACCGGGTGACGGGCCCCGGCACCGGGTTCGACGGGAACCGGAACCCGCCTCACCGGACAGCCGCCCGCACGCCGTCCGGTCGCCGTCCGCGCACCGCCGAGTACGCTCGACGGTATGCGGATCTCCGTCTCCTCCGACATGGACGAACCCGTCGCCCGCGCCCTGGTCGACACCCTGCGCGAGCGCGGCCACGAGGTGCGCGCCCACGGCGCCCTGAGCCCCGGCGACGACCCGCGGTGGGCCGCCTGCTCCGAGGCCGCCGCCCGCGACGTCGCCGAGGGAAGGGCCGACCAGGCGGTGGTGTGCTGCTGGACCGGCACCGGCGCCTCGATCGCCGCCAACAAGGTGCCCGGCGTACGGGCCGCCCTGTGCACCGACGCGTACACCGCCGACGGCGCCCGCCGCTGGAACGACGCCAACGTGCTGGCGCTGAGCCTGCGGCTCACCTCGGTCCCGGTGCTCCAGGAGATCCTCGACGCCTGGTTCGCCGGCCGGCCCAGCGACGACCCCGAGGACCGGGCCGACGTGGAGCGCACCACCCGCCTCGACCGCGAACGCGCCGGCGCCTGACCGCGGTTCCCGTCACAGTCGTACGACCACCAGCGCCGTGTCGTCCGTGGCGCCGCCCGGCGGCAGCAGCTCCCGCAGCACCGTGTCCGCCAGCGGCTCCGGGGCCAGCGTGCGGTGCCGCCGCAGGGACTCCGCCAGTCGCCGCAGCCCCACGTCGATGTCCTCCCGCCGCCGCTCGATCAGCCCGTCCGTGTAGAGCACGAGGGTGGCCCCGGGCGAGAAGACCGTCGACGCCTCCGGCCGCGGCCGCGGATCCGGACGGGCGTCCAGCGGCGGGTCCGTCGCCCGGTCCAGGAACTCCACCCGGCCGTCGTCGTGCAGCAGAACCGGCGGCGGATGGCCGGCGCTGCTGTAGGTGATGCTGTTCCGGTCGAAGTCGATGAACGTCGTCACCACCGTCGCCGACTCGGCGCCGTCCACCACGTTCGCGTACCGGCCCAGCACGTTCAGCGCCTGGGCAGGCCCGTCCGCCACCCGCGACGCGGCGCTCAGCGCGCTGCGCAGCTGGCCCATCACCCCGGCCGCCTCCAGACCGTGGCCCACCACGTCGCCCACCGACACGCCGATGCGGTCGCCGCCCACCAGGTCGACCAGGTCGTACCAGTCCCCGCACACGTTCAGCGCGCCCACCGCCGGCCGGTAGCGCACCGCGGCCCGGTGACCCACCTGCCGGTTCGCCGGCAGCATCGCCTTCTGCAGCACCAGGGCCACCTCACGCTCCCGGGCGTGCGCCTCGCGCAGCCGGTTGTTGAGCTCCTGCAGCTCCCTGGCGCGCGTGTACAGCTCGGCCTCCAGCACCTGTCCCGCCGTGTCGCCGCCGAGCCCCCGGGCCCGCACGAACTCGGTGACCTCCTCGACCCGGTGGACGATCAGCCGCACCCGCCCGTCGGGACCGAGGACCGGGCTGTTCACCGGCGACCAGTAGTGCTCGTGCCAGTTCCCCGAGTGCTCGGGGGACTCGACGTCGTAGCGCTGCAGGGCCATCGAGTCGCGCCGGCCGCTGGCCAGCACCCGCAGCAGCGAGGCCCGCAGCTGGTGCGAGTGGTTCGCGGCGGGGGCGTTCACCGACTCCGGGAACACGTCGAACACGTAGCGGCCCAGCAGGGACTCGCGTGACCGTCCGGTGCCGCGCACGTACGCCTCGTTCACGTCGGCGAACACCAGGTCGGGGGTCAGCAGCGCCACCATGCCCGGCAGCGCCCGGTACACCGCCTCGAAGTCGATCGTCGTGCCTGCCATGGCCCCGCCTCACTCCAGGTGAGTGTTCAGCGGCTGCTCCGCCCAGATGATCTTTCCGTCGGGTACGAACCGCGTGCCCCAGCGCTCCGCGAGCTGCGACACCAGCAGCAGTCCCCGGCCGCCCTCGTCCATCGCGCGCGGATGCCGCAGATGCGGGGCGCTCGCGCCGCTGTCGAGCACCTCGCACACCAGCGTCCGCTCCCGGATCAGCCGCAGCCGCACCCGCCCGGAGGCGTGCCGGATCGCGTTCGTCACCAGCTCGCTCACCAGCAGCTCCGTGGTGAACTTCAGCTCCTCGTCGATACCCCAGCGGGCCAGCTGGTCCTGGGTGGTCCTGCGGGCGTCCGCCACCACCGCCGGGTCCGGCGGCAGCTCCCACGCCGCGATCTGTTCCGGTGCGAGCCGCTTGGTGCGCGCCATCAGCAGCGCCACGTCGTCCTCCGGACGGGACGGCACCAGCGCGTCGACCACCGTCTGGCAGCTGGGCCGCAGCTCGCGCGCCGTGCCCTCCAGGGCCCGCCGCAGCCGCTCCCGCCCGGCCTGCTCCGCGCTGTCGTCGCCGTGCGCCAGCAGCCCGTCCGTGTGCAGCACCAGCGTGCTGCCCTCGTCCAGGGTCACCTCCACCGCCTCGAACGGCGGACCGCCCACGCCGAGCGCGGGACCCTGCGGCAGGTCCACGAAGCCGACCGTGCCGTCCGGCGCCACCACCGCCGGCGCGGGATGGCCCGCGGCGGCCATCGTGCACCGCCCGTCCGCCGGGTCGTACACCACGTACACGCAGGCGGCGCCGACCGTGTTGCCCTGCCTGCCCCCGCCCTCCCCGCGGCTGTCGTCCCCCTCCAGGCCACCGTCGTCATGGCCCGAGCGGAGGGCCAGGTCGTCCAGGTGCGCCAGCACCTCCTCGGGCGGCAGGTCGATCGCGGCCAGCGTGCGGACCGCCGTGCGCAACTGCCCCATGGCCGCGGCGGCGTCGATGCCGTGCCCCGGCACCTCGCCGACCACCAGCGCGACCCGGGCGGCGGCCAGCGGGATCAGGTCGTACCAGTCGCCGCCCAGGCCGGTCAGCTCGTCGGCGGGCCGGTAGCAGGCGGCCACCTCGACGGCGTCCTGTTCGGGCATCCGGCGCGGCAGCAGGCTGCGCTGGAGCACCAGCGCGGCGTCGCGTTCGCGGGTGTAGCGACGGGCGTTGTCCACGCAGACGGCGGCGCGCGAGACCAGGTCCTCGGCCAGGTTCAGGTCGTCCGCGTCGAAGGGGTTCTGACGGCGGCGGAAGAACGTTGTGAGGCCCAGGGTGACGCCGCGCGCCCGGATCGGGACGATCATCACGCTCTGCAGGCCCAGCTCCAGGAACGTGGACTCCCGGCCGCCCGGCGCTCCCTCGGCCCACTCCATGGCCAGCGGATCCAGATGCTCCTGCCGCCAGGACCGCCCCGTGGTCAGGCACCACACGGGCGGGGAGTCCGTCAGGTAGGAGACGACCGCGCCGCTGTCCACGACCGTGCGCGGCAGGTCCTCGTACAGGGACCGGTGGCCCGCGCGGCGCAGCGGCACCCGTTCCGACCCGGTGAGCGGGGCCGGCTCGGCGCCGCGCAGCACCGTCTCCAGCAGGTCCACGGTGACGAAGTCGGCGAGGCCGGGCACGGCGACGTCGGCCAGTTCCTGTGCCGTGGTCATCACGTCCAGGGTGCGGCCGATGTACTGGCCCGCCCGGTCCAGGAGGGCGAGGCGCTGCCGGGCACGGTGCCGGTCGGTGACGTCCACGACCGTGTAGTACAGGCCCATCGGGTCGCCCCGGTCGTCCTCGAGGCGGGTGAACGACAGCATGTGCGCGGTCTCCCGCAGCGGCGCCGACCGCACCCGGCCGACGTACTCGTAGCCGACCACCTGCTCGCCCGTCTCCAGCACGTGCCGCATCCGCTCCTCGACGGCCTCGCTGTCCATGCCCGGCTGGACGTCGGCGACCCGCAGGCCGAGACGAGTCCTGCCCTGCCCGCCGCCCCACTGCTCCAGGGCCGCGTTGGACCACACGTAGCGCAGCTCCGTGTCCACGATGGCGATGCCGATGGGGTTGCCGACGACGATCTGCTCCAGCACGCCGCGGCTCATGTCCCAGCCCCGCGTGCCCTCCTCCAGCTCCGACAGCAGCACCAGCACCGCCGGGCGGCCCTGCGGCGCCGTGGTCGGGGTGACCCGCACCCCCACCTCCACCGGGTGCCCGTCCCGGCGGACGGCCGTCATCAGCCCCGTCCAGTCCTTGCCGGCGCGGCACCGGTCGAGCAGGTCCTCCATCCGCTCGGCGTCCTCGTTCGCCAGCAGATCGGCGAACTTCCGGCCCACCGCCTCCGCCGCGCCGTGGCCCAGCAGCCGCTCCGCGTGCACCGTCCAGCCCGTCACCAGACCGTGCGGGTCCAGCAGCAGCGGCGCGGCGTCGGCCACGTCGAACCCCTGCCGGGCTCCTCCCTGCTCCTTCTGTCCGCCCACAGACGGCCTCTCTGTCGCTGAGAGTGTTCTGTCACGATATGTCCACGCTAGACCCCATCTTCACCCCAATGACCGGCCGAGGGCTTCCCGAAGGTGGGCCACCGGTGCACCGCGCCCGTCGTCCGGCACGTCCCCGGACACGCCGCCGCCCCCGCCGGAGAGGTCCGGCGGGGGCGGCGGAAAGACGGTCAGACGTGGCGGCTGAGCACCTTCTCCAGCGTGCGCAGCGCCTCCCGCAGCTCGTCCGCGGTGACGGTCAGCGGCGGGGCCAGCCGGACGGTCGAGCCGTGCGTGTCCTTGACGAGGATGCCCTCGCGCATGAGGCGCTCGCTGACCTCCCGGCCGGTGCCGAGGGCCGGGTCGACGTCCACGCCCGCCCACAGCCCGCGGCTGCGGAACCCGGTGACGCCCTTGCCGACCAGTGCCTCCAGGCCCTCCCGCAGCACCACGCCCAGCTCGGCCGCGCGCCGCTGGAACTCACCCGTCTCCAGCAGCTCCACCACGGCCGTGCCCACGGCGGCCGCCAGCGGGTTCCCGCCGAACGTCGACCCGTGTTCACCCGGATGCAGCACCTGGAGCACCTCGCGCCGGGCCACCACCGCCGACACCGGGACGATGCCGCCGCCCAGCGCCTTGCCGAGCAGCACCACGTCCGGCACCACCGACTCGTGCTCCACGGCCAGCGTGCGCCCGGTGCGGCCGAGCCCCGACTGGATCTCGTCCGCGACGAACAGGCACCCGGCGCGGCGGGTCAGCTCCCGCACGCCGGCCAGATAGCCGTCGTCCGGGATCACCACGCCCGCCTCGCCCTGGATCGGCTCGATCAGCACCGCCGCCGTCGTCTCGTCGACGGCCTCCTCCAGGGCCGCGAGATCGTTGTACGGCACCACCCGGAACCCGGGGGTGAAGGGGCCGAACCCGGCGCGGGCCGTCTCGTCCGTGGAGAAGCTGACGATCGTCGTGGTCCGGCCGTGGAAGTTGTCAGCCGCGACCACGATCGTCGCCCGGTCGGCGGGGACGCCCTTCACGTCGTAGGCCCACTTGCGGGCCACCTTGATGCCGCTCTCCACCGCCTCGGCGCCGGTGTTCATCGGCAGCACCATGTCCAGGCCGGTCAGCGCGGCCAGCCGCTCCGCGAACTGCGCGAGCCGGTCGTTGTGGAAGGCACGCGAGGTCAGCGTCAGCCGGTCCAGCTGGCGGTGCGCCGCCTCGATCAGCGCCGGGTGCCGGTGGCCGAAGTTCAGCGCCGAGTAGCCGGCCAGCATGTCCAGGTAGCGCCGGCCCTCGACGTCCTCCACCCAGGCGCCCTCCGCGCGGGCGACGACCACGGGCAGCGGATGGTAGTTGTGCGCGAGGACCGGCTCCTCCGCCGCGATCAGCTCGGCGGACGAACGCGTACGGGGGGCAGAGGTCATGAGCGGATCTCCTGAGTGCAGCACTTGATGCCCCCGCCCGCCTTGTGGAACTCGGACAGGTCGACGGGGACGGGGACGTAACCGCGGCCGGCGAGCCGGTCGGCGAGCGCCGTCGCCCCCGGCGAGATGAACACATGACGGCCGTCCGAGACGGAGTTCAGTCCGAACGCCATGGCGTCCTCACGGGTGGCGAGGACCGCGTCCGGGTACAGCCGCTCCAGCACCTCACGGCTGCCCGGCGAGAACGCCTCCGGGTAGTACGCGACGTTCTCCTCGTCCAGCACGAACAGCGCCGTGTCCAGGTGGTAGAAGTACGGGTCCACCAGGGTCAGGCCGATCACCGGCACCCCGAAGAACTCCTGCGCCTCCCGGTGCGCCTCGGGCGTGGTGCGGAACCCGGTCCCGGCGAGGATCCAGCGCCCGGCCGGCACCAGGTCGCCCTCGCCCTCGCACACCGACTCCGGATGCTGGACGTCGAACCCGTGTGCCTTGAACCAGGCCGCGTACGGCACCGACTCCGGACGCCGCTCCGGCGCGTGGAACCGGGAGCCGAACACACGCCCGTCCACGACGACCGCCGCGTTCGCGGCGAACACCATGTCGGGCAGAGCTGGCAGCGGTTCCACGGTCTCCACGGTATGGCCGTGACGGCGGTAGGCGTCGACCAGCGACAGCCACTGCCGCCGGGCGAGTGAGACGTCGACGGGCCGGTCCGGCCGCATCCAGGGATTGATCGCGTACCGCACGGCGAAGAATCTGGGTTCGCAGACGAGAAAACGCCGTGGGCGCGCCACACGTGATTCGGGCACGAAGGGGTTCCTCCGCTTCACACGGTGCCGACTAGGGGGTGAGTCCACGGTAGGAACGCGGCCGCACGGCCGACAAGTGAGAGATCCTGCGCGTCCACGCAGGAATGCTGCGTCTTCCCCGGCCTCAACGCATGTCCGGTGCGTCGTCCGGGGCGGGCTGTGTCACTCCTGCCTCAGGACTGTCGGGCAGCAGGTGCGACAGCACCATCACGCTGATCGTCTTCCGGATGAACGGCTCCTGACGGATCCGCTCCAGCACCTCCTCGAAGTGCTCCACGTCCCGCGCCCGCACGTGCAGCAGGGCGTCCGCGCCCCCGGTCACCGTCATCGCCGCCGCGATCTCCGGATGATTGCGCACCACCTCCGCCAGCCTGCGCGGCGGCGCCGCCCCCTCGCAGTACACCTCCACGTACGCCTCGGTGCGCCAGCCCAGCGCGGACGGCCGCACGGTCGCGGTGAACCCGGTGATCACCCCGGTCTCACGCAGCCGGTCCACCCGGCGCTTCACGGCCGTCGCCGACAGCCCGACCGAGGCGCCGATCTCCGCGAAGGACGTCCTGGCGTTCGCCATCAGGGCGGTGACGATCTTCCGGTCGAGTTCGTCGAACGGCGCGGGCCTGCTGCTCATGCGGGCACTGTATCCACGCCGGCCCCACGGTCACCCCGGGTGCGCCCCCGGAGGGGGACCGGCGCGGAACCGGGTGGAACGCCCTTGTCCGGCACGTGGTCCCGACCCGGAGATCCCCCCTACACTCCACGTTCATGCTGCGCGCCCTCGCCGTCGACGACGAACGCCCCTCGCTGGAGGAGCTGCTCTACCTGCTGAACGCCGACCCGCGCATCGGGAGCGCGGAAGGCGCCGGCGACGCCACCGAGGCCCTGCGCCGCATCAACCGCGCCCTGGAGTCGGGACCCGACGGCCCCGACGCCATCGACGTCGTCTTCCTCGACATCCAGATGCCCGGCCTCGACGGACTCGACCTCGCCCGGCTGCTCACCGGCTTCGCCCGGCCGCCGCTCGTCGTGTTCGTCACCGCCCACGAGGACTTCGCCGTCCAGGCCTTCGATCTCAAGGCCGTCGACTACGTGCTCAAACCCGTCCGCAAGGAACGCCTCGCCGAAGCCGTGCGGCGGGCCGCCGCACAGCGCGGCACCGCCCCGCCCGAACCCGCCCCGCGCATCCCCGTGCACGAGCCCGACCCCGACCACATAGCCGTCGAACTGGGCGGCGTCACCCGCTTCGTCGCCGTCGACGACATCACCCACGTCGAGGCCCAGGGCGACTACGCCCGCCTGCACACCGACCGCGGCAGCCACCTCGTGCGCATCCCGCTGTCCACCCTGGAGGAGCGCTGGCGCTCCCGCGGCTTCGTCCGCATCCACCGCCGCCATCTGGTAGCCCTGCGCCACATCGGCGAGCTGCGGCTCGACGCCGGCTCCGTCAGCGTCCTGATCGGCACCGAGGAACTCCAGGTCAGCAGGCGCCACGCCCGCGAGCTGCGGGACCTGCTGATGCGCCGGACCACCGGTTAGGCGAGGGGGAGAGCCGCACATGCCCCAGGAACCCGCCGAGCGCCGGGTGGTCGTCACCGGCCCGCCCCGCCGCGCACGCCCCACCTCCGGCTACTACCGCCCGCGCACCGAGATCGACGAGCAGACCACCCTCGGCCACACCTACGTGCGCTCCCTGATGCGCATCCAGCTGCGCACCGGACTCACCGTGTTCGCCGTCCTCGCCCTGCTCGTCGGCCCGCTGCCGCTGGTCTTCGCCGCCGCCCCGGACGCCCGCCGTCTGGAGTGGGCGGTCCTCGGCTTCGGGCTCTACCCCCCGCTGGTCCTGCTCGCCCGCTGGTATGTCCGCCGCGCCGAACGCAACGAACGCGACTTCGTCCGGCTCGTCGAGGACCGCTGAGACCCCGGGAACCGCACCGCCGTGAACTCCGCCTACGCCGTCACCGCCGTCGCGCTCGTCGCCGTCGCGACCGTCCTCGTCGGCGCCTTCGGCCTGCGCATATCCCGCACCACCTCCGACTTCTACGTCGCCTCCCGCACCGTAGGACCCCGCCTCAACGCGGCCGCCATCAGCGGCGAGTACCTCTCCGCCGCCTCCTTTCTCGGCATCGCGGGCCTCGTCCTCGTCCAGGGCCCGGACATGCTCTGGTACCCGGTCGGCTACACCGCCGGCTATCTGGTGCTGCTGCTGTTCGTCGCCGCCCCGCTGCGCCGCTCCGGCGCCTACACGCTGCCCGACTTCGCCGAGGCCCGGCTCTCCTCGCACGCGGTACGGCGGCTCGCGGGCACCCTCGTCGTCGGCGTCGGCTGGCTCTACCTGCTGCCCCAGCTGCAGGGCGCCGGACTCACCCTCACCGTGCTCACCGGCGCGCCCGACTGGCTCGGTGCGGTGATCGTCGCCGTCGTCGTCACGGTGATCGTGGCCGCCGGCGGCATGCGCAGCATCACCTTCGTCCAGGCGTTCCAGTACTGGCTGAAGCTGACCGCCCTGCTGGTGCCCGCCCTGTTCCTGGTGATCGCCTGGCAGAGCGACGGCGCCCCCAGCCACGCCTTCGACGAGCCCGCCGAGTTCCGGGAACAGCGCGTGGTGCGCGTCGACGACACCGTCGACCTGCGCCTGACCGCCCCGCTCACCGTCACCGTGGACGGCACCGTCGACGGCCTGGCACACAAGGACGCGGAGGTCGCCCTCCCCGCCGGCACGCACCGCATCGACGGCGGCACCCGCCTCACCTTCGCCGAGGGTTCCGAGGTGCCCGTCACAGGGAACGGCGCCGACGACGCCCTGTCGCCGTCCCGCGCCGAGAGCCGCGCGGAACGCCCGCTGTACGCCACGTACGGGCTGATCCTCGCCACGTTCTTCGGCACCATGGGCCTGCCTCATGTGGTGGTGCGCTTCTACACCAGCCCGCACGGCGTCGCCGCCCGCCGCACCACCGTCGCCGTCCTCGGCCTGATCGGCGCCTTCTACCTGCTGCCCCCCGTCTACGGCGCCCTCGGCCGCCTCTACGCCCCCGAGCTCACCCTCACCGGGGACGCGGACGCCGCCGTCCTGCTGCTGCCCGGGCGGATGATCGGCGGCACCGGCGGCGACCTGCTGGGCGCGCTGGTCGCCGGGGGAGCGTTCGCCGCGTTCCTGTCCACCGCCTCCGGACTCACCATGGCCGTCGCCGGCGTCATCACCCAGGACGTGCTGCCCTCCCGGGGCGTGCGCCACTTCCGGCTCGGCACGGTGCTCGCCATGGTGGTGCCGATGGCCGCGAGCATCATCGTCGGCGGGCTGCCCGTGGCCGACGCCGTGGGCCTCGCCTTCGCCGTGTCCGCCTCCTCGTTCTGCCCGCTGCTCGTCCTCGGGATCTGGTGGCGGCGGCTCACCCCGCCGGGCGCGGCCGCCGGGATGCTCGTCGGCGGCGGCTCGGCGTTCCTCGCCGTGGCGGCCACCATGGCCGGCTACCCGGGCGCAGGGCCCTGGCACGCGCTGCTCGCCTGGCCCGCCCTCTGGTCGGTGCCGCTCGGCTTCCTCACCATGGTGCTGGTCTCCCTGGCCACGCCCGGCCGGGTGCCGCCCGGCACGGCCGCGGTCCTGGCCCGCTTCCACCTGCCGGAAGAGCTGCGTACGGAGGTGTCCGCATGAGCGGTTTCCTCGCCGGGCTGCTCGTGGCCGTGCTGCCCCTGCTGGCCGCCGGGTTCTGGCTGGGGCGGCGCACGGCACGGCCCACGAGCCTCGCCGGTCTCGGCACCCCCGTCGAGCACGCCACCTTCGAGACCCTGCACACCGCCTCGCTGGCCACGCCCCCGCTGCGGGCCGGCCTCACCGAGGAGACCGCCCGCAAATCGGCCCGCAAACTGCGCTCCCTGCTCGGCACCGACGCCCTGTGCCTCACCGACCGCGAGCAGGTGCTCGTCTGGGACGGCGTCGGCGCCCATCACCGCACCGAGATCATGGAGCGCCTCACCGGCCCCCTGGACACCGGCCGCGGCGAGGCGTTCCCGCTGACGTGCGACACCCCCGACTGCACGGTCCGCTGGGCGGTGGTCGCCCCCCTCACCGTCGACGACCGGGTGCACGGCGCGCTCGTCGCCTGCGCGCCCCGCGAGTCGGCCGTCCTGGTCAGGGCCGCGGGGGAGGTCGCCCGCTGGGTCTCCGTCCAGCTGGAGCTGGCCGACCTGGACCAGTCCCGCACCCGGCTGATCGAGGCGGAGATCCGCGCCCTGCGCGCCCAGATCTCCCCGCACTTCATCTTCAACTCGCTCGCCGTGATCGCGTCCTTCGTGCGCACCGACCCCGAGCGCGCCCGTGAGCTGCTGCTGGAGTTCGCCGACTTCACCCGCTACTCGTTCCGGAGGCACGGCGACTTCACCACCCTCGCGGACGAGCTGCACGCCATCGACCACTACCTGGCGCTGGTGCGGGCGCGCTTCGGCGACCGGCTCTCCGTCACCCTCCAGATCGCCCCCGAGGTGCTGCCGGTCGCGCTGCCCTTCCTGTGTCTCCAGCCGCTGGTGGAGAACGCCGTCAAGCACGGCCTGGAGGGCAAGGCCGACAAGTGCCACATCCAGATCACCGCGCAGGACGCGGGCGCCGAGGCGCTGGTGGTCATCGAGGACGACGGGGCGGGCATGGACCCCGGCCTGCTGCGCCGCATCCTCGCCCGCGAGGTCAGCCCCACCGGCGGCATCGGCCTGTCCAACGTCGACGACCGGCTGCGCCAGGTGTACGGCGACGACCACGGCCTGGTCATCGAGACGGCCCCGGGCGCGGGCATGAAGATCACCGTCCGGCTGCCGAAGTACCAGCCGGGCGTCCATCTGGCGGGGCGGCTCACCCCGCGGTGAGCCGCCCTCCGTGGCTGCCGGTCAGCCGTTGCTGGTGGCGACCATGCCGAGGGTGAGCAGGCCCAGCACGACCCAGATGAACCACAGCCAGCCGTTGCTGCCGAGCGCCACCGTGTACGCCGTCACGGCCACCAGGCCGCCGACGGTGAGCACGCCCATGGTCTTCGTCGAGGTGGAACCGTTCGTGGTACCGGGCATCGCGACACCCTCCTCCAGGTCCGTTCCCTCCATGGTGCCCCGGTTTCGAAAAAGCAGGGCGGTGCGGGACGGAACCCGGGGCCGCGCTAGTTGCCGCGCGCGTTCAGGGAGGCCAGATAGGCGTTGTACGCCTCCAGCTCCTTGTCGCCGTCCCGGTCGGCGGCGCGGTCCTTGCGGCGGGCCTGCCGCTGGTCCGAGGCGTACCACTGGAACAGCAGCGCGATCAGCACCAGCACCGACGGGACCTCGCTGAACGCCCAGGCGATGCCGCCGGCCGCACTCTGGTCGGACAAGACGTCGATCCCCAGCGACGCGGGCGGGTCCTGGAAGGTGGTGACCATGGGGGTGGAGGCCATCATCAGCGCGATGCCGAAGAACGCGTGGAACGGCATGCCCGCGAACAGCTCCAGCATCCGCATCAGATGACCCGGCCGGTGCGGACCCGGGTCCACGCCCATGATCGGCCAGAAGAACACCAGGCCCACGGCCAGGAAGTGCACCATCATCGCCGCGTGCCCGACCGCCGACCCCATCAGGAAGTCGAACAGCGGGGTGAAGTACAGGGCGTACAGGCTGGCGATGAACATCGGGATGGTGAACAGCGGGTGGGTCACGACCCGCATGTAGCGGCTGTGCAGCAGCATCAGCAGCAGCTCGCGCGGCCCCTTCGTGCCGCGCACGGCCGCCGGGGGCAGGGCCCGCAGGGCCAGGGTGATCGGGGCGCCGAGCAGGACCAGGATCGGCGACACCATGCTGATGACCATGTGCTGCACCATGTGCACGCTGAACATCACCATGCCGTAGTCGTTCAGCGCGGTGCACATCACGAGCCCGATGCTCAGCACACCGGCGACGAACGCGACCGTCCGGCCCACCGGCCACTGGTCACCGCGCCGGACCAGCCGCACCACGCCCCAGCCGTACAGCGCGAGCGCCAGCAGGCAGGCGACGAGGAAGAACGGGTCCGCCGACCAGGCGAGCCCTCGGCCCAGCGTGAACGGCGGCAGATCCATGGTCATGCCGTGCCCGCTGTGATCCATCCGCCGGCTCCATTTTCGTCCAGGTTGTACGCAATCGGTCCGCACCAGACTAGAACCGCCCCCGGCGACGTCCGTCACCGGGGGCGGGTATGTGAAGCCGGTCTCAGGCGCCGGGCGCCCGCGGTGTCAGAGCACGCACTCCGCCTCGGCGTACCGCTCCTCGGGCACCGTCTTCAGCGTCTCGACGGCCTCCGCCAGCGACACCATCACGATGTCCGTGCCGCGCAGGGCCGTCATCTGCCCGAAGTCGCCGCGGTGCACGGCCTCCACCGCGTGCCAGCCGAACCGGGTGGCCAGCACCCTGTCGTACGCCGTGGGCGTGCCGCCGCGCTGCACGTGGCCGAGGATCACCGGCCGGGCCTCCTTGCCGAGGCGCTCCTCCAGCTCCAGGGAGAGCTGCCGGGCGATGCCCGCGAACCGCTCGTGGCCGTAGACGTCCTTGCCGCCCTCGTCGAAGTCCATGGTCCCGGCCTTCGGCTTGGCGCCCTCCGCCGCGACGACGATGGCGAACCGCTTCCCGGCCGAGAACCGCTCGCCGACCTTCGCGGTCAGCTCGTCGATGTCGAAGGGCCGCTCGGGCACCACGACGGCGTGCGCGCCGGCCGCCATGCCGGAGTGCAGCGCGATCCAGCCGGTGTGGCGGCCCATGACCTCCACGATCAGCACGCGCTGGTGCGACTCGGCGGTGGTCTTCAGCCGGTCCAGCGCCTCGGTGGCCACGCCGACGGCCGTGTCGAACCCGAAGGTGACGTCGGTGACGGCGATGTCGTTGTCGATGGTCTTCGGCACGCCGACTATCGGCAGACCGTTGTCGGACAGCAGCCGGGCCGCCTTGAGGGTGCCCTCACCGCCGATGGGGATGATCGCGTCGAGACCGAGCTCCTCGACATGGCCCCGGGCCCGCTCCACACCGTCCCGCAGATGTTCCGGGCGCACCCGTGAGGAGCCGAGGATCGTGCCGCCGCGGGCCAGGATGCCGCTCACCGCGTCGAGGTCGAGCTTGAGGTAGTCGCACTCCAGGAGGCCCTTCCACCCGTCGCGGAAGCCGATGACCTCGTCGCCGTGGTCGACGACGGCGCGGTGCACGACGGACCGGATGACGGCGTTCAGGCCGGGGCAGTCGCCGCCGGACGTGAGGACACCAATGCGCATAGCCCGAAACAACCTTCTCGAAGTGGGCCGGGACCGGACCGCGCTGTCCGGCTCGATCTCCGCCACCCTAGCCGCTGAGGGGGCCTGCGCCGCATCCCGCGTCCGCCTGCTGGACGACGCCGCTCACCTGTGCGGAGGAGGCGTCAGACGGGCCGTGTCAGGCCCCTCCGACGCCTCCTCGGGAGTGCTGTTCCGGCGCCCTACGCCGGCTGCTGGGCGGCGGCGATGCGCTCGTTGCGCAGGGCCTCGTACCAGCGGTCGTCGGTCGGCGGCAGCGCGTTGACGTCCAGCGCCAGCTTCAGCAGCAGGTCCGCGATCTGCGGGTTCCGCGCCAGCACCGGACCGTGCATGTACGTGCCGAACACGGTGTCGTTGTACGCGCCCTCGGTGCCGTCCCCGGTGCCGTTGCCGTTGCCGAAGCGCACCTGCGCGAACGGGCGCGCCGTGGGACCCAGATGGGTGATGCCCTGGTGGTTCTCGAACCCGGTCAGCGGGGGCAGACCCAGCTGCGGGTTGATGTCCGCGAGGACGTCGCCCACGCAGCGCGCGCCCTCGCCGCGCACCGACACCACGTCGAGCAGGCCGAGGCCGGGCTCGCGCTGGCCGAGGTCGTTGATGAACTCGTGGCCGAGGATCTGGTAGCCGGCGCAGACCGAGAAGACGATCGCGCCGTTCTCCACGGCCCGGTGCAGCCCGCCGTCCCGGCGCAGCCGCTCGGCGGCCAGCCGCTGCGGGCGGTCCTCGCCGCCGCCGATCAGGTAGATGTCGCCGGAGGTCGGGATCGGCTGGTCGCTGCGCACGTCGAGCCGCGCCACGTCCAGGCCGCGCTGCCGCGCCCGGCGCTCGACGACGAGGACGTTGCCCTGGTCGCCGTAGGTGCTGAGCAGGTCCGGGTAGATCCAGACGACCCGCAGCTGGTTGTCGCTCACTTCAAGTCCCCTGAGGTGTCGTGGTCAGTTGCCGACGCGGCGGCGCAGGTCCTGGAACGCGGTGTAGTTGGCGATGACCTCGATCCGGCCCGGCGGCGACATCTGGACCGCCTGGTCGAGGTTCTCGCACACCTGGAACTGCTGGTTGGCGACCTCGAGGCGCACCGCCAGGTCCAGCTTCCGGTCGCCGATGACGCAGATCGGGTGACCGGTGAGCCGGGTGTAGTCGACGTCCCACAGCCAGGAGGTGTCGGTGCCGTCGGCGGAGCGCGCGTTCACCGACAGGATCACCGGGGTCGGCGGCGGGTCGATCAGCGAGAACGTCTCCAGCCAGCCCGCGGGGTTCTTCGCGAGCAGCAGCCGCAGGTCACGGCCCTGGAACTGGACGACGTCGTAGCGTCCTGCCACGGCCTGCACCTGGTACATGCGCTCCAGGGCCACCTGCGGGGGCACCCCGAAGACGGCGGCGACGGCCGCGGAGGACGCGGCGTTGGCCTTGTTGGCGCGGCCCGGCAGCTGGAGGTGGATCGGCCAGGCGGAGCCGTGCGGGTCGAGCACGTGGTCGCCGGAGAGCGCCCAGCTCGGGGTGGGGCGGCGGAAGCCGCACTCGCCGCAGAACCAGTCGTCGCCGGGGCGCTGCATCACACCGCCGCAGGACGGGCAGGACCAGGCGTCGTCCTTCCACATCTGGCCGGCGGCCACCCAGATCACGTTGGGGGAGGACGACGCGGCCCACACCACCAGCGGGTCGTCGGCGTTGGCCACGATCACGGCCTTGGAGCCGGCCAGGCCCTCGCGCCAGGCCTCCGCGAGCATGCGGGTCTCCGCGGCGCGGTCGAGCTGGTCGCGGGAGAGGTTGAGCAGCGCGATGCACTTGGGCTCGGTGGCCTGCGCGACGCCGACCAGGTACTTCTCGTCGACCTCGATGACGCCGTAGCGGGCGTCCTCGCCGGCCGCGAGGGCCGAGGTGATGCCGGCCGGCATGTTGGCGCCGAGCGCGTTGGAGACGACCGGGCCGGCCGCCTTGAGCGCCTCGGCGATGAGCCGGGTGGTGGTGGTCTTGCCGTTGGTCGCCGAGACGAGGGTCACGTCCAGGTGCGCGGCGAGCCGGTGGAGAAGCTCGGGGTCGAGTTTCAGGGCCACCCGGCCGCCGATCACCGAACCGCTTCCGCGCCCCGCGGCGCGGGATGCCGCCGCGACCGCCTTGCCCGCGGTCACGGCCAGCTTGGCCCGCGGCGTGAGCGGGTCCGAGTTGCCTGCCATCAGTTCTCGATCCTCCTTGCGTACGCGCCGCGTCTGTGCCTGACGGCCACGTGGTGTGGGCTCAGCCTATCGAGATCCATTCGCCCTCCAGTACCGCGGCTCCGTCGTGGGACGGGCGGTGATACCAGGACCGTACCCTTGCGGCCATGCGACTCGGCTCACTCCCCGGCGTCCACGGACGCGTTCGGCCCCTCACCCTGCTCGGAGACCCCGGCCTGCACACGCCGTGCGGGGAGGTCACCGAGTTCGGTCCGGAACTGGCGGATCTGGTGGAGGACTTGTTCGCGACCATGTACGCGGCCCAGGGCGTGGGTCTGGCCGCGAACCAGATCGGCGTGCCGCTGCGGGTGTTCGTCTTCGACTGCCCCGACGACGAGGACGTACGGCACCTCGGGCACGTGGTGAACCCGCGGCCGGTGGTGACGGACGGGGTGGTGGTGCGCGGACCCGAGGGCTGTCTGTCGCTGCCCGGCCTGGAGGCGGGGACGGAGCGGTACGACCACGCGGTGGTCGAGGGCTTCACGGTGACCGGGGAGCCGGTCACCGTGCACGGCACCGGGTTCTTCGCCCGCTGCCTCCAGCACGAGAGCGACCACCTGGACGGCACGGTCTACGCCGACCGCCTCGAAGGCCGCCGTCACCGCAAGCTGATGCGCCAGGTCGCGCGCGCCTCCTGGCACCGCCCCGCCTGAGCCGGGGTCCGGCCCGGGTCAGAAGCCCGGGCCGCCCACCTTGTCGCCGGCCGCGGCCAGCCGGCCCCACAGCAGGTCGGCCAGGCTGTGCACCAACTCCGCGCGGGAGCAGGGGCGTTCGCCCAGCCACCAGTCGCCGGCGGCGTGCATCATGCCGACGATGCCGTGGCCCCAGACCCGGGCCAGCTGGTGGCTGCCGGGGCCGAGGTCCAGGCGGTCCTCGATCACCTGGGCCAGCTCCTCGCCCATCCGGCGCAGCAGCGGCGCCGAGTGCTTGCCCACGTCGAAGCCCTGCTCGCTGGGCGAGCCCTCCGCCGGGTGCATCAGGAAGCGGTAGACCTGGGGCCTGGCCTCGATCGCCGCCAGGTAGGTGTCCAGCGTGGCCTCGACCCGCTCCCGCCGCTCCGCGGGCGCGTCCAGCGCGGCCCGCAGGGAGTCCAGCAGGGCGTCGGTGTGGCGCTTGGCGAGGGCGGCGTAGAGTCCTCCCTTGTCGCCGAAGTGCCGGTAGAGGATCGGCTTGGTGATCCCGGCCTCCGCGGCGATGGCGTTCATCGAGGCCCCGGGCCCGTCGCGCAGCACCACTCGGTCGGCGGCCTCCAGCAGCTCGCGCCGGCGTCGGTCGGCGGACCGCTGCTGCTCGGTCCGCTGTGTGGTGTCCATGTGCTCTCCCCACCCGTGCTGAATCGGTGACGCCTGCGCAAACTAACACTGATCACGGCCCCGACATCGAACGGGATACCGGCCTGCCTGGGGAGTTGACTTTTCCTACTTGCCGGTAACAGACTGGGGTTACCGCAAGTAACATGCACGTGCGCCGCCGCTGGAGGGGTCATGGCCGAGTTCACCATGGAGCTCAACGACGAACAGAAGGAGGTGCGGGACTGGCTGCACGGCTTCGCCGCCGACGTCATCCGCCCCGCCGCCGCCGAATGGGACGAGCGTGAGGAGACTCCCTGGCCGGTGATCCAGGAGGCGGCCAAGGTCGGCATCTACTCCCTGGACTTCTACGCCCAGCAGTACTTCGACGCAACCGGTCTCGGCATCCCCATGGCCATGGAGGAGCTGTTCTGGGGCGACGCGGGCATCGCGCTGTCGATCGTCGGCACCGGCCTCGCCGCCGTCGGCGTCCTCGCCAACGGCACCGAGGAGCAGATCGGCACCTGGATCCCCCAGATGTACGGCGACGTGAACGACGTGAAGGTCGCCGCCTTCTGCTCCTCCGAGCCCGACGCCGGCTCCGACGTGGCGTCGATGCGCACCCGCGCGGTGTACGACGAGGCCAAGGACGAGTGGGTCATCAACGGCACCAAGACCTGGGCGACCAACGGCGGCATCGCCAACGTCCACGTCGTCGTCGCGGTCGTCGACCCCGAGCTCGGCTCCAAGGGTCACGCGTCCTTCATCATCCCGCCGAACACCCCCGGGCTGTCCCAGGGCCAGAAGTTCCAGAAGCACGGCATCCGCGCCTCGCACACCGCCGAGGTCATCCTGGACAACGTGCGCGTGCCCGGCTCCTGCCTGCTCGGCGGCAAGGAGAAGCTGGACGAGCGCCTCGCCCGCGCCCGTGAGAAGGCCAAGAAGGGCGGCGAGCGCGTGAAGAACGCCGCCATGGCCACCTTCGAGGCCTCCCGCCCGGCCGTCGGCGCCATGGCCGTGGGCACCGCCCGCGCCGCCTACGAGGTCGCCCTCGACTACGCCAAGACGCGTGAGCAGTTCGGCCGCCCGATCATCGACAACCAGGGCGTCGCCTTCCAGCTCGCCGACATGCGCACCCAGATCGACGCGGCCCGCCTGCTGGTGTGGCGCGCCTCCTGGATGGGGATCAACGGCAAGCCGTTCACCGCGGCCGAGGGCTCGATGTCCAAGCTCTTCGCGAGCGAGACGGCGAAGAAGGTCACCGCCCAGGCCATCCAGATCCTCGGCGGCAACGGCTACACCCGCGAGTACCCGGTCGAGCGGATGCACCGCGACGCCGCGATCTACACGATCTTCGAGGGCACCAGCGAGATCCAGCGCCTGGTGATCGCCCGCACCCTCTCGGGCATGTCCATCCGCTGACCCACCCGTGCGGGGGCGGTCCGGTCTGCCGGGTTGCCCCCGCACGGCGGCCGGGCCAACCTCGGGGTGACCGACGCCTCGGAGGACGCGATGACACGCAACGCCCGGGACCTGCTGACGACCTTCACCGCGGAGCTCGCTCCCGACCCGCGCTCCAACCCCCTGGTGCCGCTGATCGCCTCCGGCGAGGCGGACCGGGAGGTGCTGGCAGTCCTGGCCCTGGAGCAGCTGCGGGTGATCCCGGCGGACCGCCGCGCCTTCCTGCAGCTGGCCGTGCGGTCCTCCGGCCAACCCGAGGCCGACGCGTATTTCACCGCCCTGGCCGAGGGCGAGGCGCTCGCCCGGCAGAAGCTGCCCGCCTTCGCCGCGGCCTGCGGAGTCGACGAGACCCGCGCCGCCGCCTACGCCCCGCTGCCGGGCTGCCAGGCCTACCCGGCCTACGTCGCCTGGCTGGCCCTCAACGCCGCCCCGGCCGACGCCGTCCTCGCGATCACCGCCAACTTCTCCGCCTGGGGCGGCTACTGCGCCGCCATCGCCGGGGCCCTGCGCACCCACTACGGCTTCGACGACGAGGCCTGCGCCTTCTTCGACTTCTTCGCCGCACCGGCCGGGCATCTGGACCGCGCCGCCGAACGCGCCGTCCAGGCGGCCCTGGACACCGGCCGCCTGGACGAGAGCCGCGCCCGCGCCTACGGACACCTGCTGCAGAGCTACGAAGCGCTGTTCTGGCGGACCCTCCAGCGGCCGGCCTGACGTCCTACGGGGTGGTGCCGCTGCTGTGGGCGATGCACGCCACGTCGATACGGTCGGCGAGCTTCGCGAGTTCGATCGTCAGCGCGGCGACCGTGTCCTCGTCGAGCCCGCCCTCGCCGGACTCGACGAGCCGGACCCACCGGCCGCCGACCGTGCGCAGCAGCTTGCTGACGTCGGCGGCCGCCACCTGAAGGGTGCCGCGGTCGTCGACGATCAGAGGCAGTGTCACTTCGCGGTTCACAGTCGGGATCGTAGCCGTGCGGGCGTCACGCGCCGTGCCAAACCGTGGTGATGTTGCAGAACTCCCGGATTCCGTGCCCGGACAGCTCACGCCCGTAACCCGACCGCTTGACCCCGCCGAAGGGGAACGCGGGGTGGGACGCCGTCATGCCGTTGACGTACACGCCGCCCGCCTCGAGGTCCCGGACGAACCGGTCGATCTCCGCCTCGTCACGGGTCCACACATTCGAACTCAGCCCGAACGGCGTGTCGTTGGCGATGAGTACCGCTTCGTCCAGATCGTCCGCCCGGTACAGGGTGGCGACCGGGCCGAACGCCTCCTCGCGGTGGATGCGCATCTCCCGGTCGATCCCGGCCAGCACGGTCGGCGGGTAGAACCAGCCCGGCCCGTCCGGGCGTTCGCCACCGCACAGCACCGTGGCGCCGGCCCGTACCGCGTCGTCGACGAGCTCCTCCAG
>Ga0164243_10002457_pt1 | contig 30625 bp, 35 predicted proteins | sample OricompcompostOP_FD_108781 | JGI IMG/M metagenome (GOLD analysis project Ga0164243, IMG submission 108781) | Organic Plus compost microbial communities from Emeryville, California, USA - Original compost - Organic plus compost (OP) | ecosystem: Engineered > Solid waste > Mixed feedstock >... | reverse complement strand
TATCGAGGTGAGCCGCAAGCCTGATGGCGGAGTTGAAGTAGAGATGGGTGAGATCGAGATCGAGTCTCGCAAGCCTGCTAAGGATCTGCACGACAAGATGAAGGAGCTCGGTGAGCGCATCAACATTCGTCCTGAGATGGAGAAGTTGAAGCAGGGTCTTGAGAAGGTCAAGGAGACTCCGCTCGTGCCTGAACTGCACAAGCTTGAGGCTCTGAAGCGTCTGAAGGGCGTGCCTGATGCTGGCTCTGAGGAGAGTCAGGAAGATCTGGCGAAAGAGTTTCTAGAGTTCCTCAAGATGAAGAAGATGCAGAGAGGCGAGTAATGAGCTACACCACCACAGATCTCATCGCTAATGTGAAGCGGCGAGCCACTATGGCTAACGCCAGTGCGGCTACCTTCACGGATGCTGACATCCTGATGCTTGCTACTGACGCTCTGCAGGCTGAGGTCACTCCCATCGTGATGCGCTACATGGAGGAGTACTCTGTGGCCACCATCGACTACGACATCTCTGGGCAGAAGGCAGTGTATCGCTTCCCGTCCAGGAGTGTGGGTGCAAAGCTGCGCGACGTCAAGTGGGTGGACATCAACGGAAGAGAGTGGTTTCTAGCTCGCCTCGAGCCTGATCTTCCTGAGAACCAGCAGTTGGAGAGAGCTACTCAGCCCGCTGGATACATCATCCAGTCGAACTCACTGCAGCTCTACCCTCTACCGATGTCTACAGTGGGCAAGCTGCGCATCCGCTACTACATTCGGCCTAACAAGCTAGTGAGTGTCGCTGCCACTGGTGTGGTAGAGGAAGTGAATGGTCAGGTGGTCACTGTAGGCAGTGCTCCCACTACGTTCACTGGAGCCAGGACATACGACGTCATCAAGAGTACTTCTGGATTCGAGCACGCTCTGGTCGGTGCTAAGCCTACAGTGTTCACCACTGTCGGTCCTGGCTCGTACGAGATGACGTTCGACTCTGGAGTAGATCTGAGTGCAGTGGAGGTCGGTGACTACGTGAACTTGGCGGAGGAGTCGTGCGTTCCGCAGCTTCCAGCCGACGCTCATAAGTTCCTGTACCAACTCACTGCAGCTAAAGTCCTGGAGCTCCAGGGTGACGCTCAGGCAGTGACCATCTCCAGGGATGCGCTCAATCGCCTAGAGTCCAACCTTCCTACGATGATGGCTCCCAGAGTAGACTCGGCTAAGCTCACCATCAGACCGTACATGAGAGACTGGCTACTCGTATAGTGTATGTGTCACTCGTGCTCCCTGAAGAATAGTATCTACTAGGTACGACATTCTTCAGGGAGCTAACACTTTGGCACAGCTATTCACAGTATCAGCGCAGGGCATCGTCACTCAGCCCAGCGAGATCAGCACTTCTCCAGGAGCGATGCGTGAGGCGACCAACGTCTCCATCGACCGGGAGAACATGATCACTCCGGCTCGAGGCTTCGACCGCCTGCCGGGGTTCAGCGATCCCACTGTCCAGGTGAAGGTGCACCAGCTCTACTCCTGGAACAACACTCTCGTCGCTCACTACGACTACGATGTCGGTGGTCCTGGCGAGGAGCTCGGTGTCATCGGCTACAACGACGGTGAGGACTGGATCCAGATCGGCTCTGGCTACTTTCCTCCTGATGACATGCCGAAGATTCGCTTCATGCAGGCTGGTGAGTCGCTCTACTGGACGACTAACATCGGCATCTATGTCCTAGACAGTCTAACTGGAGCGCCCAAGATCGCAGGAGGCGTGCAGGCGCTCGCTGGCACCGCTGCACTCTCTGGAACCTCTGGCTTCATGCCTCCTGACGAGCAGCGCTCGTATCGGCTCCTGTGGGTGTACGAGGACGCGACTGGTCGACTCATTCGCGGAACTCCCAGCTCTCGCATGGTGGTCGTGTCGGCTTATAAGAACATCAATGTCGGTGGACTGGTGCGCTCTGGCTCCACTGTCACTGCCACGTTCCCCTCTGCTCACGGGTTCTCTGTAGGTGATGTTCTTCTGCTCTCTCCTGGCGAGACGCAGAACCCCGTCAGTCGCACCGTGAATGCCGGTCAGATGTCCCGCACCGGCTCCACTGTCACTGTGAACACGAATGGTGCTCATGGCTATGTTGTCGGTCAGACAGTCGTGCTCACTCCTGGCGAGACCAACTTCGGCTCAGGAACGAAGACGATCGCTACTGTACCCACCTCTACGTCTTTCACCTATACTGAGGCTGGTGCTGCAGTAGCGTCTACTGCTCTGCAGACATTCACTGCTACCTCTGGTGTGTCCTTCGCCGGTGGACTCAAGACCGTCACATCTGTTCCTACGCCTACTACACTCACCTACACTGAGGCAGGTCTCGCTGGCTCTAGCACTACTGTGCAGGGCATGGCATACCCCAGCACGAACGCCTCTGTCACCTTTCCTGTCCCTGCTGGTGTCACTGTTAACTACGAGTGGCAGCTCTATCGCACCTATGGGTCTGCAGATGCAAACACTGAGCCCGACGACAACCACTATCTCGTGGCCACAGGCAACCCCACCACTACAGATCTCTCTGCTGGCACCATCACTGTCCTGGACATCCGTCCTGACAGTCTGATGCAGGATGCTCTCTACACCAACCCTAACCAGGAAGGCATCCAGAACGCGAACGAGCCGCCTCCTCTTGCCAAGGACATGACCGTCTATAAGGACACTGCATTCTATGCAAACGTCCGTGGCCGTCACTTCTTGAATCTGACCCTGCTTGCTACGGGCGGAAGTACAGGCGTTGCCGTAGGCACGTCCGTCTTCATCGTCAAGAACGACGTCATCTACCAGTTCCTTGGCACTGATTCCAGCACTGGCACTGAAAGCGGAGCCTCAGCAACCAAGCTCGGAACCTTCAAGGTGTATCTCGGCGGAACCCCGTCCCAGAACATCTATGACACAGCTACGTCCTTGACCCGAGCCATCAACCTCAGCACGGACCTGAACATCATCGCCATCTATGCCAGTACGGGCAACTCCCTGCCGGGTAGCATGTTCTTCCAGTCCCTTGACCTTCAGGACGAGCCTTTCTACGTATACACGAACAACATGCCGAATGCGTGGCAGCCGCCTCTTCCTCTCCGTATTGAAGCAGGTACGCTATCTCTTGGCCGTAACGGCGGATCCACAGTAACATTCCGTGGAGACCGTAGACACAACCTCCAGGTCGGTCAGACCGTAGAGCTTGCCGCCTACCCGGTGAAGAACGTGTCTGCACCTGCGGGTAGTCTCAGCAGGAATGTGTCTACGGTTACGGCGACTATTCCGACGGGGCACTCCTTTGTCAAGAATCAGGTCGTTACGGCTACGGCTGTAGGTACACCCGATACTCCGTTCCCGAACGACAATTACAGAATCACTGACGTATTGGGGCCGACCCAGTTTACGTACAGTGTCATCGACGGAATGTCAACGACTGCCACTTCTACAGTCGAATACGTCTTTACTTCCGGTCTGACCAATCCTGACTTCCCAACTGGTGTCAAGACCGTGTCTGGGGTTCCGGATCCATTTACATTCACCTACGTTGAGGCCGGTCCGGCAACCTCTATCTCTAACCCGTACTACGCATTCGTAACCGACACAGAAGAAAGGGTTATCTCCGAGATTGACACATACCTGAACGGCCTCGTCTTCAGTAAGCCCGGCGAGTTCTGGGCGTTCCCACTCGGGAATCTACTCTTCATCGGTGATGAGTCGGAGCCGATCCTCCGAGTGCTGGCGCTTCGCGAGGCTGTGTTCGTGCTCAAGACTGACGGTGTGTGGCGAGTGGTGGACGCAAGCGATGGCACATTCATCCCGCAGCTGCTAGACTCCACCATCAACTCACTCGCACCTGAGGCTGCATGTGTATTCAACAACAATGTCATGGCTCTCACCACTCAGGGCGTGGTAGCCATTGCTGATGCAGGAGGCAGACCTGTGAGCCGTCCTATCGAGACCACACTGCTCACTCAGATCGCTCGTCTCGCAAGAGAGACTATCTTCGACAAGGCCTTCATGACTCCGTACGAGTCTGACCGCAAGGTCTTCCTGTGGATGCCAGACAGCGATGTCGCTCTCGATGACTATGCGTCTAGCGCTCTGGTCTACAACAGTCTCACCAACGCGTGGGTCTCTAGGAAGTTCCCGGCGCGCTGTGCCATCGTCAACCCTCCTGACAACAGGCTGTACGTGGGCTTCGACGACGTGTACCCTGAGCGCAAGGACCTCACCAACAAGGACTTCATCGGTCCTCCTGTCAAGGACTGGGCAAACATCGACATCCTGACAGTGGCCTCCAACCTCATGTCGTTCACCCACAACATGGGTCCTGGATACTTCAAAGTCGGCGACATCATGTACCTAGGCGACTCTGAGGTCTTCTGGAGAAACGTCATCGACTACGCAGTGGTCGCTCAGGTGGATGATGACACTTCCACTGTGGTGCTAGACAGAGCTCTAGTTGGACTCGTCCCGTCTACGACCGTCCAGCTCCTGAAGGGCTACGACTGCACCGTGCGCTGGCAGCCTCTCCATGGAGGAGATCCGACCTCTCTCAAGCAGTTCTCTGAGGGACAGTTCTTCTACTCTAGAGTGACCGTGCCACAGTTCGACATCTACTTCAGCACAGATCACTCTCCCGGTCTCATGAGGCAGATCCTGCAGTGCCCCAACTATCAGTCCAACTGGGGAGTGTTTCCCTGGGGTCGAGCAGGATGGGGTGACACTGCTGCAGAGGCCACTGTGGGTCGTCTGTACGTGCCCACGACCAAGCAGCGAGGACACGTACTCTACGTAGCTATGCACTGGACTGCACAAGCTGCCTATGCCGAGTGGCAGGGAATCGGCATCGAGGGCAGAGCATACACCTCCACCCTGACCCAGAGGTAGTAGATGGCTAAGTACGCGAAGGTCGGGCGCTTCCTCAAGGAGGACTTTGAAGGAGCGCCTGGTTGGTTCGAGAGGTTTCTCATCATGTTCAACCGCTTCAAGGAGCAGGTCGAGAACATCGTTGACAGAAAGATCACTGTCACTGACAACATGGATGGTGAGTTTAGAGACATAGAGGTGAGTACAGGTGGAGACATCTCTGCCTCCTTTCCTCTCGACTTCAAGCTTGCCAGGAAGCCCAAGATGGTGGTGTGCACGCAGGCACTTGACGTAACAGGTGAGGAGACTCCTGTTCCAGCTCCTAGAATAGCGTGGAGCTGGTCTAACGGTCAGGTCTACATCAACGGTGTCGGGAGCGGTGATCTGGCATCCAGTCGACGCTACATGCTCACCTTCCTGGTCTTGAACTCGTAACTTTAATAGTATCCTCTATAGGAGACAAGCAGATGGCACAGAAGCCAACATCCACAGGACTAATCAATCTCGCAGACTGGCTGCGAGCAAACCAGCGCGGAGCTGACTCTCTAGGCCGCAGCATAGCTGCTGCTGCCTCTGCAGACGTTGACTCTGCACAGCGAGGCATCAGCGAAGTCGGCAGTGCGTTCGACAATGCAGCTTCGCAGCAGGCAGCCTCACTATCTATGCCCACTGCTCCTGACATCAACAGCTTTGGCACTGCTCAGGACAGAGACTGGGTCGGCTATAACAACGCTCGGAAAGAGTATGAGCAGCGTCTCAAGGACATCTCTGCTGCTACCTACAAGGGTCCTCAGCAGCTAGACGAGATGCCCGACTTCGCAGCGGCAGAGCGTCGCGCTTCTCAAGCGACCTCTCGTGCTGCTGGACTCGGCACAGACGCGGGAAGAGCAGCTCAGCTGGGTCAGATGTACGGTAGACCTGACTACAACAGCTCTCTGAAGGCTGCAGACTCATTCCTGGCTGGTGCAGGAGCAGGTGGTCAAGCAGCGATCAAGGGAGCAATGTCCAAGGGAAGCTCTCTGTCTAACTTTCTAGCTGATGCTCGTAGCAAGGCTGGCGCTTCTGCTAGAGCAGGTGAGCAGGCTGTTGCTGCTCGTGCTAAGGAAGCACAGGCAGAGCTTGATCGACTCAATGCTCCAGCACCGACACCAGAACCCATTCCTGAAGTGCCTGAGCCTACTCGTCCTCCCTACAAGGAAGACCAGCTCGAGAACAACAGACGTCGCCGTCGTGGTGAGGACTACTACGGTAATGACACCACGTACCCGTAAGGAAATAGACAATGGCATCTCTATCAGACGTAACAGCAGCAGGCGGAGCAGTACTTGGGTCCATCGTGGGCGAGTTCTGGGCTTCTGGTGAGGAGAAGAAGCGGAAGCGGCTCATGGAGCAGGCGATGCAGGAAGTCACGCGCCTCAACCTTCCTCCTCTAGAGGCTCAGAGAGTGCAGATTCAGCTAGCAGAGCTGTTTGAGCAAGGACCTTCTGCCATGGAAGGTGTGCGTGCTGACCCGTTCTTCGCCAACGTTCAGAAGCAGGCAGTGCAGAGCTTCCAGGAGCAGGCACAGGGTGCTGGACTTGACGCCGCTGGCAAGGCTGCTATGTTTGCCGGTCGCACTGCGGCTGGACAGGCTGCAGCTGGTAGACAGGGTGCGATTCGCCAGGACATGCGTGCAAGAGGCATGCGTGGCTCTGGACTCGACTTCCTGGCTCAGCAGCTGAATGCACAGAACGAGGCTGGTCAGGTCGCTGCTGCTGGGTTTCAGGCTGCTTCTGACTCTCAGGCTCGTCGTGAGCAGGCTCGTGCTCAAGGTGCAGCTCTGGCCGGTCAGGCATCTGCACAGGACTTCAGTCAGCAGGCAGCGAGAGCTCAGGCGATGGATGAGGTAGCAGCCCGCAACATGGCTGCACGCAATCAGAACTCTCAGTACAACGCCGCTGCCACTAATCAGGGTCGCATGTTCAACGCTCGCCAGATGAGCGACAGATTCAACCAGGAGCTTGCACTTGCTGAGGCCAAAGCTAATGCTCGTCGGGGTATGGCTGGCTACTACGGTGAGAATGCAAATCGTAGACGCGGCATCGCTGCTGACTCTGGTCGCGCTATAGGTGCAGGCATTGGCAAGGGCATCGAGATGTACTACACTGGAGGTCTGTCCGAGATGGGTGGGATGTTTGGTGGCGGTGGCGGCGGAACGATGGTCTAATAGGAGACTACACTAACATGGCAAGAATGTTCGACATCAATGATCCCAACGTACTGTACTTCCTGGATCAGGAGGAGATGGGTGGTGGAGCACCCGTGCAGTACCGTGCTATCACTGCTAACCCTGTTGAGATGGGTGAGCCTACCGGCATCGAGGTCGGTGTTCCGGCTCAGGTACCGTTCAAGGCTCCCGACGTCAAGTCCACTCCCATTCCTGAGTCCGTCAGGAAGAAGATGGGTGAGTCTGTCGGAGTAGCTACTCGTCCACTCACTGACGCGGAGCTCGAGGCTATCGCCAAGCGAGAGGACGACGCTAACCACAGCACTGACGTGCTTGTAGGCTCGCTTGAGCGCCTCTCCAACACGCTGTCTAACCGCAACAACGACAACATGCTCTACAACTCTGCTCGCGGCCACTCGGCTGAGCAGATTCGCAAGCGTGAGAAGAAGCTAGATCGCAGCATCGCTGAGATGAAGGCACTCGCTCCCATCGCCAAGGCTGAGGAGAAGAGTGCTCTGCAGCGCGCGCTGGAAGATCTCAATTCTCCTCAGAGCAAGCGAGCACAGGATGCGTTCATCACGTCTGGTCTTGCTAGCGCCCTGAAGCTGTCTGACGAGCAGATCCGCGGTATGTCTGCCTCTGAGCTAGAGTCGGTCCGCAAGAACGTCGGCTCGTCTCAGGACGTGCTCCTCAACGCGCAGAAGTATGCCTCTGGCGAGCGCAAGGAGCAGCAGGAGCAGACTGCTCAGAGTGCTCTCAGAGGAGAACTCATCAACTCCGGTCTGTCTCCTGCAGAGGCTGATCTCGTCATCTCTGGTGGAGCTGACTTTGCACAGGAGCGGCTCAATCGCATCCAGAAGGCAAGAGACACCGCTGCGCGCCTCGCTGAGATTCGTGCGACCCGCGAGCTGGCCAATGCGACTCGCAGCCAGGACAAGATCGATGAGGGCGTCGTCAAGCTCGGCAAGGAGCTCGAGCCTGTCAAGGACCTCGAGACGAACCTCGTGGAGATCGGCAAGATCTCCAAGAGCTATCTCGATGCTGGCAAGACGCTTCCTCATCTCACTGTCACCAACAAGGTTATGGATACGCTGGGCTCTGTGTCTCCTCTGCTTGGTGGTGCCATTAAGGGCATCAACAACACCGTCAACTCTGATCCGAACAAGATTCTCCTGGAGCAGCGTACGAGGAAGCTCGTGGCAGACGCACTCAAGCTACAGTCGGGCGCCACGGTGACCGAGGCTGAGGTGACCAGAAAGATGGAGGAGTACGGCATGATTGGCAATGCTGCAACCAATGACACCTTTCAGGCTGGTCTCAACCGACTCCTGGAGGACTCTCAGCGCACGATCCAGTCCAAGATGAACAACTATCCAGAGGCAGTGCGCAACTCGTGGATCCAGCGGCATGCCAGCAGCACTGCTCCCTCTCCTGCTGCCACTGAGACTCCACGCAAGACTGCACCTACTGGTGGAGCACCTAAGGCTCCTGCGGGCAAGAAGGTAGTAAGAAAGCAGTACAATGCGGCACTGAACAAGACTCGTATCACCTACGAAGATGGGTCTGTGGAGACTGTAGATGGCAAGCGATAAGAACAAGAAGACGCCTGAGCTTGACAACGATGGGTGGGAAGACGTTCCTCTCGACCAGGAAGGCTGGGAAGACGTTCCTCTCGACCAGGAAGGCTGGGAGGACGTGCCGCTGGAGACAGCTGCTCCTGCTCCCGCTCTCTCTGGCAGGAAGGGCAAGATTCTCGTCAAGGATGTCAAGTCCACTCCCACTCCTCAGGAGTTCAACGAGATCGAGGTCGCAGAGAAGGGTCCGAGCAAGACTGAGTCCTTCGGTGCTGGCTACCTGAAGGGTGTCGCTCTCAACCTCGACGACGAGCTTTACGGGATCCTCTCTGCTGCTGGAGAGAAGGGTCGCCAGTACCTCGTACGTCTTGGTCTCAAGGACCCTGAGACCAATCAGTGGGGTGATGTAGTTGACCCTGCTCTCTCTGCCAATGCTCCCAGTTTTACTGAGGAGTACGTATCTCGCCGTGATCAGGCAAGAGCTCAGGACAAGCAGCATGAAGAGACGAACCCTGGTACCTTCCTCGCTGGACAGGTCGCTGGTGCTGTGTCTGTTCCTACTCCCAAGATCCAGGTGTTCAATCCCACTGTGGCGAAGGCTTCTCTGGGTGCTGCTGGCTTCGGCATGAGAGCAGCAAACTCTGCCGTGTCTGCTCTTCCTGTCGGAGCAGTAGCTGGCTTCGGTGGGTCTACTGCAGACAACGTTGGTGACCTGGCTCTAGACACTGCTACTGGAGCTGGAGTCTCTGCACTCGGATCTGTCGCTGGTCAAGCTATCGGTGAAGGTCTTGGCAAAGCTGCTGGAGTAGGTCGCAGGTTCGCTGAGTATCTCGGTTTTCGTGCTCTAACCGGTAAGTCTCCTTCTGCAGCCACGGCTGAAGCTGCTGACAACATCGTTGAGCAGTGGGCGAAGAGCGGCAAGGATGTCGAGCTTGCGGATGCTGCTGCCGCTGCTGGGGCAAAAACCCGAGAGATGGCAAAGGCATCGCTCGACGACAAGGTTGTCCGCGCGTTCCGCGGCACTGAGGGCATGAAGGATGCTGTCAGGGCGTCGAGCAAGGATGCCGTTCAGCAGCTTCGCAAGATCTCAGGAGAGATCGATAAGAATGTCAGCGACGGCTTTTCTATCAACAAGGAAGCACTCGAGAATCTCGTCGACGACTTTGCCGAGCAGCTTAAGGCTGCCGATCCTCAGGTCGACCAGAGAAACAGACTCGTACTCAACCTCATCAAGAAGTATGTGAAGAGGCTGGCAGATGAGCCACCTGCTCCACCTCCTGCTCAAGGCTCGCTATTCCCCACTCCTGCAGTGGAGCCAAAAGCGAAGGTCTCTCTGCGCGACGCGTGGGAGATGATCGAGGAGCTTCGCAGTACGGCGCAGAAGAAGAACGAGGTCGGTCGCTACGTCCTCACTGAGTTCGCAGACATCGTGGAAATGAACCTGCTCGACCACATCGAGGATGTCATCGACACTGTTCCTGGTGCTCAGTCTGGTGCAGGTACCGCGTTCAAGCGTTACTTCCAGAAACTCGCTGACCAGGCGACTCGCGCTCGCGACATGACCAAGGTACTCGCTGCTCGCTCCGGCGAGGCTGGAGGTGGCATCGGCCTCGCCGGAGCAGGTGTCGCCATCGCTGACCCTGTGGCGGCCATCGCAGCAAGTGTGGGCTCCAAGGCTGTTGGTGGTGCACCTGGAGTGCTGTCCACGGCTGCCACAGCAGCCAATACCCTGATGTCTAAGGTTCCTAAGGCTGCTGGTAAGGCTCTAGAGAAGTACTCTCCGAAGATCGCTCAGACAGCGACTGTGGTAGGTGCACCCACATGGGAAGGCATCAAGGAGCGACTTACTTCTGCTCCTCAGACTCTTGGTCCGTATGCCAAGCTGCTCCAGGATGCAGCGAAGCGCGGAGACAGTGCTCTGGCTGCTACTCACTTCATCCTCTCCCAGAAAGACCCTGAATACCAGCGTTTGGTGGTGAATAGTACATAGTAGGGAGACTATTCACTATGAGTGATTCTAAGGACAACCAGGTGTTCCAGATGATACAAGCTTCACTGGCTCGCTTGGAGCAGGGTCAGAACGAGATCAGGGAGAGTTCTAGGCACATCGAGCGGAAGACCGCCGATCTAGAGCTCTCTATGGCCAAACAACAGAGCCGCATCGACGAGTATGCCAGGAGAACCGAGGCAGTGGAGAACCTGGTGAAAGAGGTGCGCAACGAGTCCAAGGAGGGAATCAAGACCCTCCGAGGTGAGATAGAGGAGAAGCTGAGACCTGCTGCAGAGGTCGCCAGCAAGTTCACTGGGTGGCACAGCACCACCAAGGCCATCTTCCTCTGGCTCGGAGGCATCGCTTCTGCGACCATCGCTATAGTGGCTGTCATCAAGATGCTTCTGTAACTGACCACGACGCGTGCTATAATGTAGGGTGGAGAACATCTCCACCTTCACATTTCCTAAATGGAGTAGCGCGTCATGACTATCAATCACTACAAGAGAGACAAGAACAACACCCACTGCTGGAGAAATGTGGACGACGGACTCACTGTCGCCACAGACATCAAGACCGTCAACTGCACCTGGTGCCTCAAGAGCATCGTCAGCATGCTAGTGGACGAACTGGAAGATCTCCGCATCCCGGATCCTGAGGATGAGGAGTGATGTTGCAGTAGAGAGGTGAAGTTCAAGAGAGGCGACCTAGCAATGGGTCGCCTCTTTGCATTAAGAATCAAATGTGTGTCCAAGTCTTTCGATGAACAATGTAACTGACACACATCGTAGTGACTCCATACTGGGCTGCAAGTTCTTCCTGAGTCCAGGATGGATACTTAGCTCTAATCTCTAAGACCTGTACTTCAGTGAGCTTACTGAGACCATGAGTAGAGCCTCTGGCCTCACGTCCTTTTGTGACCTTGTCCTTTACATTGTCTGCATGAGTCCCAACATTGAGGTGATCAGGATTCACACAGAGACGATTATCGCAAGAGTGCATCACTACCATTTCTGCAGGAATAGGACCTTTGTGCATCTCATAAGAAATCCGGTGGACAGTAGCGTATTTGCCACTGATACGAAATTTACCATAGCCACGGCCATTAGTAGATGCTGTCCAGATCCAGCAGCTTCCACTCTTATCGACTTTTTCCCAAAAACGCTCTTCAGTTGTTGTCTTCATTGATTGCTCCCCTTAGAGATTGTTATAACCCGAAAGATTCTTCCTGGCCTTTCTCTCTTCAGATGTCTTGTTCTTGTGACAGACAGAACACAAAACTTGAAGATTGCTCGCGTCGCAGAACAATCTCTCCATGAAGGTGTTCCAGTCAACGAAGCCTTCTTCCACAGAGACCACTGGGTCGATGTGGTCCACAGAGATGTCGCTCCCAGGTCTCCAGGATTGGCATAGGTTGCACCGATACTCGACAGATGGTCGCTTGGCCACAGAACCGTCCTTGTTGAGCCTGGGTGTCTCCCTGCGCGCCTGGAGCATGACCTCTCTGATCACTGGACTCCTGACGAACACACGTCGTAGAGCTCCGCGACACTCAGCCTCTCTGTTGAACTTCTTTGCCTTCTTGGCGGTCATCGGAATAGCCTCACTGGAGCTCTGTGGCACAAGTAGTGCTCATAGTTTCTGTATCCCTCTCTGTCTTTGAGCTCATTGGCCTTCCAAGCAGTGAGAGAGAAGATGTCGATGGGCGAGAACAAGTCCAGCATCCTCATCGTCCACAGGAGAGACATGGTGCAGTTGATGGCAGGTCTGGAGCGGAAGGTCTCATCTAGGCTCACTCTGTCCTCCTGCCATGATAGCGATACGGGTCTGGGTAAGTTTCGATGCCAAAGAGGAACCCTCTGGGCACGTGGACGTTTATACTGAGCCATGTATCTCCTGAGAAGAGCTTCAGCTTGTGCATCATCGTGAGGAGCTTGACTGAGAGATGAGCACCCTTGTGAGTGCCGTACAGGTCTACTGGTCTGTGTGGAAGTTCCATCGGTAGGCTTTCATGTGGAAGTGGATAGATGCTTCGGCAGTCTTAGCTAGACCAAGTGCACAGATGACGTAGAAGAACGCAGTGAACGACTTTGTAACCTGACGCCACTGGATGTCCTTGGGAAGATCCTGCGACACGGCCCATGGTATGGCATCCCTGAGGACAGAAGATGCCCTATAATCAATCCTGGATGACGAGGGACGTGTTTCTATGGAGATACTTCCACCCTCTTCGTCCATCTCGTGGACCGTCTCCTCTGCACTGTCCAACCTTTCCCGAGTAGACACCGCGCATGCAGCCAAGTGTCCTTCTGAGTGAGTCCCAATAGGTGAAGTGTGTCCAGGAGATAGAGCATGGACCTCATCTGTCGCTCCTGTGGATAGGCCATCACTACGCCGCTCTCTAGTCTCATCTTGTGCTCCAGGTGTGCTCATCATGTCCTATCTCCTTCTATTTGTCGCTAAATGTTAAGAGGCCAACACCAGTGAATTTGGTGTTGGCCTCTATAATAACATGATGTGTTAACTAAATGTGCTTCCACACAGCTCTGCGAACGATGTTGCAGATTGTCATCTGAGCGACGCCATACTCATCTGCTAAGTCTTTTTGGCTATAAGTCTCACTAGAATACTTTGCTCTAATTTCTAGAATTTTGGCCTCTGTTAGTTTGCTGTCTTTTCTAGCAGAACCTACAGTTTGACGACTCTTCACTATCATGTCTTGCACATTGTCAAACTGAGTGCCAACACTGAGATGAGCTGGGTTGACACATAACCGGTTATCACATGAATGCATGATTACTAAGTTGGCTGGAATCTGACCATGTTTTAGTTCATAAGAGAATCTATGAGCTCTCACCGTATTGCGATCAACACTAAACTTACCATAACCATTGCTATAAATTGATGCTGTCCAGTTCCAGCAGCTTCCACTCTTATCGACTTTTTCCCAAAAACGCTCTTCAGTTGTCTTTTTCATAAAGTTCCTTCACTACCACTTCAGTTCGATGTACTTGCTCAAGTTCCTAATGTCCATCGAGGCATCCACTGAGGTCTTCCTCTCTACAAGCTTCAGGAGTGTCAGCATGAAGAGCAGGTGGTCCACGCAGCGATGCACCTGCTTCCAGTCTGCATCCACCTTTACTCTAGAGATCAAACTGGAACTCCTCATCCTCAGGAAGTGCAGCTAGTGCTTCCGTGGCATCCACAATCCCAGGAGAAGTGAAGAGTGAGTCAACCTGCTTCAGGAAGTAAGCCTTGTCGTCCACTATTGCTTCTTCCTGAATAACATTAGTTCCCTCTCCCCTCAGATCTGTTCTTGTTTTGTTCTTCTTGGGATTCTTCTTGGATGTGTCATCCCCGATGACACCCACCGTCATCCCGGATGACAGCCGTGTCTCTCCCGATGACACCCTCTCAGCCATCTGTTCCTTAGACTTGGGCGCACGATACTTCCAAGAGGACATGGGCTTGAGCGTGTAGATGCTGCGAAGACCCTTCTCCATCTTCTCAACATCGATCATTCCTGCAGCACTCAGCTCATCGATGGCCTTCTGTGCTCCAGTCCTGGATGCCGAGATGCCAGCAGCGATTCCCCTGAGACCAGCATTCCACGTGTCCGACTGCGACATGAGATAGCAGAACGTCGCCTTCGCATAGATGCTCAGCTCAGGAATCTCCCACAGCTCGTTAGGAATCGACGCCCAGTTACCCTTCTTGATGCTCGCTGCCACTGCACTCTTGTTCTTAGACATCGTCCGTCTCCTTATTTGCCCTACGCTTAGTCTTCTGCCAAGCTCTCATGTATTCGTTTCTAGTGCTTCGAACTTCTGGGTTGTTCTGGTATCGCTGCTTAGCCTGCTCATTGACACATGTTCTACATCTAGGCTGCGGCTTACCTTTGCATAGATAAAACTCGTGCAGCTCCTTTTCTTCACTACACTGCTTACAGATTTTCATTGTGTTCTCCGTTGTTGTCTTACATCCAAGATTATACCATGTAATCTTGGAAGAGTTGGTATAATTCATCAAGAAAGTGAAGGAGACCACAATGAGTGAAGAGAAGTTCTGCAAGTCTTGCAATTCTACGAAGCCAATTGTTGATTTTCAGAGAAGACGCTTGCAGGAGGTTTGGGAGAATGTCTCTTGTAACCTGTGTGTGCGTGCATTCAATCGTAAGTGTAAAGCTGAATGGCTAGCTCAGCGTGAGCAGAGAAAGCTAAATAAGCTAAACTACGATTATCGAGATGCCACTTTGAAGAAAAAGTACGGCATCACCGGTAAACAGTACGACCAAATGTTAAAGCAGCAAGGAGGAGTCTGCAAGATTTGTCAGCAGAAATGCTCAACAAAAAGAAAGCTTGCCGTAGACCATGATCATGGTAGTGGTGCGGTACGAGGTCTACTGTGCTTTCAGTGCAATAGTGCTATCGGTAAGCTGAAAGACTCTGTCACCTTGCTAAGACGAGCTGCCGATTATCTAGAGCAAAGTGGCACAGTAGACATTACTTCTTCAAAATCTCTTCAAACGCTAGGTGGTCTCTGATGGCGACGAACTTCTCATCTAGACTCTGACAGCCAGGAACTGTGGTAGTCGCACCGCCTAGGCTCCAACCCCACATCGGGTGGTTGAAAATTGTCCACCAAGCTCCATCTTTCTCGAAGAAACGAATCCAGCGAGAGCCAGAGCCGATGCAGAAGATCTCGCCAGAGCGAGTCGCTTTGTAGGAGTTGTTATCCACAAAGTCATACAGTTGACTCATGATCTGGCTATACTCTTCGCTCGACAGGCTCTCAACATTCTTGAAGTCGAAGTCGTTCACTGTAATCTTCTTGGCCATGATTTCCCTCCAAAGATCCATTATAACGTGAGTCCGATTTAGACATCATCCATCAAGACAGGAGGCGACTAACCCTGCGCAGGTTCTTATCCCGCTTGCTGTAGTTCTCAGGCTCCCAGAACTCTTCGATGTCCACATGCTCCAATTCCTGACGAGCCATCACCAGCCACTCAGGAGTAGTCTCATCGGCCTCAGCGTCGTTCTCTGTGGCCAGGATCATGTCTCCGTCTTTCCCCTCTAGGATGAAGTCAGGACGCTCACAATTGCGGTTCTTGGAGATGAAGAAGTACTTCCAGATGTTCCCACTGCAGCTGGTGAAGCAGGTGATGGCCCACGTTACCGCTGCACACTTGCTAGGATCATAGTTGACAGAGCACAGCTTGAGCATCAGCTCTTGCTTCAAGTCGTCAGCACTTATCTTCGACATAAGGTTGCTGCACTTCTTGTGTATGTGAGTGTACGCCAGTCTCTCTGCGTGTTCTGTAGTCATGTACTGCTCTCCAGTGGCAGGATCGATAGAGAACACAGTGACACTAGGCTTCTTCATTTGAACGACTCCGTGTTTAGGTAGAACACATGTTAGGATAGGTACTATCGATGCCCTCACAGGCTTTCTACTTAATCTAAGGACGTACACAAATGAACAACGAAATGATCACTAACATCTTCACTCGTAAGGTTGACTCTGTATTGCAGAGACTACAGGCCAAGGGCAAGTTTACTGAGCTCACCACTGAGCAGGCTCTTACTGACGGCAAGTTTCTCAACTTCTACTGCAAGCTCATTATCCTGGAGTCGATGTCTCCTCCCAAGGACACTCCTGCTCCTACTGGCAACTCCACTAAGGCAAAGGCGCTCAGAGCATCTATCTCCTCAGGAAGAGGCAAGACCCAGTACGACCGCATCCTGGCTCACCTCAAGCAGGTTCCTAACCGCACTCGCGAGGAGATCTGCGACGCCCTCAACATCCTCAACCAGTCTGCCTGTGGAGTCATCGCCAAGCTGAAGGAGGACGGCAAGGTCTTCGTCAGTGGGACCAAGATGTCCTCCACCGACATCGAGGTTGAAACTTACGCAGCCTGGTAGCACAAACATACTCTAGGGAGACACAGCACATGGCTACTATCAAGGGCAACAAGAAGCGCATCAGGCAGGCAAAGAACCATCGCTGGAAGGTAGATTACGAGGAGGAAGACCTCAGTCATCTTCCCGCAGAAGCACAGGAATACATGCGCCTATTCCTGAACGAGCATTACTTCAACACGAGAGACTCAGATCCCTCCAAGCACATCTACAAAGACACTGTAGACACCTTGGGCAATGCTGTTCCTGCCATGAGACACTACGGTCTGTACAAGGCCTACAACGCTGCCGAGCGCGACCTCTACGCAAGACTGAGCATCGCCGGCGACCCGATCCCTCTGCACACTCTTCCTGTGGATGCATTCACCGTCTCTTCCAACGAGGACAGCATCCTGAACGCGATAGACATGCAGAGGGAAGCAGAGAGCACAGGGCATGCACTGGCAACAGCCTCTGCAGGATCTCGTCCCCTAGACCTCACGGTGACACTCTCTTCAGGACAGAGCGTTGTAGGCACGACATTCGTCTCGCAGGGCGGCAGAGTGCTGGTGAGAGACCTGCGCAGCGACAAGAAGCTCTGGCCAGATGACAGAGAAGAAGCGACCAAGCTACTGTTTGCTGCTAGAAAGCAGCTGGAGAATACGTATGGAGCCTAGAGAACTACTGAAGCGCATCGACCTCACCCTCATCTATCCACCCTTCCTGGACAAGTGCGACCAACTCCTCGTCAACTGCAGGAAGAGAGATGCTCTCTACTACGGCATCTCTGGCACTCGCACCATGAAGGAGCAGCAGGACCTCTATGACCAGGGACGAACCAAGCCAGGCAAGATCGTCACTAAAGCTAAGCCAGGAACCTCTGCTCACCAGCACGGCATCGCCATCGACTTCTGCAGAGACGCAGACGCAGTGAAGGCTGGACTTCAACCAGACTGGAGCCTCGACTCTTATCTCATCCTGGCTGAAGAGGCGACCAAGCTAGACCTCGAGTCTGCCTACTACTGGAAGACTCTGCAGGAAGGACCTCACGTCCAGCTACCTCTCTCGAAGTATGGAATCAAGTGGGACGACCTCATCAAGATGCAGGAGATGGGCGGACTTAAGGCAGTGTTCAAGCACCTCGACAAGTACAAGTGGTAACATAGGAGACCCATAACATGAGCGACAAGAAGCATCAGATCCAGCAGCAGTTCATCACCAATCGTCAGGCAGCATTCAAGAACCTCATCGACAATCCACTTGACTACATCGGTGGTCAAGCTGAGGCACTCGACATCTCATACGAGAAAGCCGCAGCTCTCGTGGCGTTCGGTATGGCGATGGCCGTCCGCAACATCTCCCTGCAGACTCTAGAGAAGGAAACTCAGGACCAATCTAGCTCAGATCCTGAGTGGATTGGACGTCAGGCTGAGCAAGCATGATCCGATGGCTATCAAGATTTTCCCCATCACCAGGAGTATCCAGACCATGATGTACACCCGCACTCAAGTATTCGCTTTCATCAACGACGTAGTCCTCGACCCAGAGGACTTCGTGATCCCGCTCTCTGACGAGATCGTCACTCCTCTAGAGCAGGAACCACCTCCGGAGGGTGAGCCTGAGCCCGATCCCATCTACATGGATGACTTCACAGCTCAGATGCTCATCTCTGAGGAGATGGCGTGGAAGCTGTTCAACAACCCCGACAAGGCCTCCATCTACTTCTCCAAGTCAGCAGAACTAGAAGCGAGGTGGGGAACTCTGTCCCTCACCTTCATCAGGACTCGCACCTACTCTCGCTACTTCTCGATCTATAAGGACTGGCTCTACAGCGAGAGTCTTCGCCTAGGTATCTCTCCTGATGAAGTGCAATAAGTGTAACACAGAGAAGGAAGCTTCTTGCTTCTATTTCAAGAAGAACGGCAACCCTTACTCTAATTGCAAGGAGTGCAGAGCGAAGGCGGCCAATTCTTGGAGAGCTAGTAAGCAAGAGTGGAATGCGGCGAAGAAGGCCGAGTGGAATAGTTCAAACAGGAAGAGAGTTAAGGCCACTCGGTTGCAGCGCATCTACTCGATTACACAGGAAGACTATGATCAGATGTTGCAACATCAAGGTGGTGTCTGTTACATCTGTAAGTCTCTACCAAGCACTCGATCCTTAGCTGTAGATCATGATCACGTTACTAAAAAAGTTCGAGGACTACTGTGTACTTCTTGCAACGTTGTGCTAGGTCTGGTCAAAGACTCACCAGATCTCTTACGACGAGCAGCAGATTATCTGGAACAGCATAGCTAGCATAGAGCGAGCCCGGGAGAGATCTCGGGCTTTCTCTTTTCCCGCACAGCTGATTCCTTTTCCGAATCTACTGAACATGTCCGAGACCTTTGAAATCCACAGTGGGCTCTACTTCATAGTGATAGTAGGTCGCGACTGGATGCAGGACTCGTACATGTAGAGCAGCATCAGGGAGACCTACATGAAGCGCATCTTGATCGTAGAGGACGATGTGGAGCAGTGCCTTCAACTCTCGGAGTACCTGGGTGAGTTTGGATTCGCTACCGCAGTAGCCGACAACGGCCTGCGTGCACTCGCGATCCTCGACTCTATTCCAGACAATGAACCTCTTCCGTGTGTCATCTTGCTTGATCTCCTGATGCCCGAGATGAACGGCTGGGAACTGCAGAGCAAGCTGAGCGCACACCCTCGCTACTGCCACATCCCCATCATTGTCATCTCCTGCGCTCCAGACCGCACTGATGTTCCTGCTAAGATGCACTTCGCAAAGCCTCTCGACCCTCGAGCTCTCATCGCTGCCCTGAAGAACTAGCTCGACACCGCATAGCTACGCATCTCAGGTCGGTCCATCTCGCTAGAGGTGGGTCGACCTTCCGCTTTTCCGAATCAAATAATCAACACGTTTGCAGGACGTTGTCTGGTTCCTAGGGAGACGCAGATGAGCAAGGTTACTAAGGTTCATGTCGAGTTTGATTCCACGGTGATCAAGGCGATCTCGTACGACCTCACTGAGTCCACTCTCCTGGTGCTCTTCCAGAACAATGGCCTGTACACGTACCACGAAGTCCCGGTTCACGTGTTCGAGGCATTCAGGACGACTGACTCTGCAGGCCGATTCCTGGTCCAGCAGATCAAGCCGTTCTACAAGTTCACTAAGGAGAACTGATCTCATGCTCTGCACCATCCTCGGCTCTGCTGTCCTTCTCGGTGTTCTCTTTATTCTGGTTGTTGAAGCTTGGAATAACCGAGATACACTCACCGACTACTTGCTCGTTGCAATTCCCATCGCACTCATCGTCCTGTTCCTCTGCTTCTTTCCTCCCACAGCTCCTTACGCGAGACACTTCTTCAAGAGCCGCATCGACAAGGTCTCCACAATGTGGAGTGAATTTGCGGCAGCAGCTCAGAGTGCTGCCCAAGAGAAGTAGTAACAGAAGGAGTAAACACAATGAAGCGCATCGTCGCCCTCGTCGCTCTGCTGTCTGCCTCTGTCGCTGCCGCCGACATCATCCCCATCAACCTGCCCAACATCCGCATCCCCGTCGTCAACCTCATCAATCTTCCTGCTCCTCTCGTGACCCTGCTGCTCGGTCAGCCCTGCTACACCTACTCTCCGCCGCCTCAGGGATCCATCAGCAACATCTACTACTACTGCGGAGCACCGAACGACTACCTCGACCCCGACATCCAGCTGCTCGTCTGCACTGAAGGATGCCAGGAGCTCACTATCGAGATCAACCAGTCTGGCTTCGTCACTGGTGTCAAGTTCAACAACCTTCCCATCTAGCGTCACCTAGCCCGCTGTAGAAGTCTGTCTCCCTATTCTGCAGCAGGCGGACGCACTCCTCCCAATCTGGGTCGAGTGCGTCTTCTTTTTCCCTATAGAGCTACACAAGAAGAGAATAGTCCAGAAGGAGAGAACTTTAAAGACTACATCTCACTCCTGACCTAGAACAACTCTCATACCCCTTAACACAGAGCCCATGTCCTATTCCTCTTCTAACCTAGAGGGACTGGACATGGGCTTTTCTATTTCCATCACTCACCACAAGACCTTAACACTAACTCTAGCCGTAGAAGTAACTGCACTGAGCCATGAACCATGAAGACTGGTTCCACAACCATAGAGTTGCCACACACTGAGTTACAGTGGATCATGGATTTGGCCTAGAATTTCCGAGCTCACTTACTCTACTAGAGCTCTTTTGTCACTCTTTGGTGGCTTATGGCCGCTTATAGTTGAGTCTCAAGCCAGGCACGCACAGCACCCAATCCTGGTCTCGCTGTTCTCACTTTGACCCAATCTAGCTCAATTTTAATAGTATCTTAGTGAGTTGAGCTAACAGAGAGGGTCAGATGACCGCAAAGAGTAAGCAGACAAAGCAGCTACAGGAAGAGCTACCGATCGTGCGGGCTCTGACCTTAGTACCAGGCAAGGAGGTCACTACGTGCTCTCCATACCTGCTCTACATCCAGGGCGATGGCGTAGTTGGGTGCAAGCGCCTCAGTGTAGACGTAGCCAGGTGGATCGCCATCAACGTGCTCAGGATCGAGTCATCTAAGCTGTTCATCAACATGGACGCATACTCTCCCTCTCCTGAGCTACCGTCTGACCCAGTACCAGCAGAGACTATTCGAGCTCTCACCATTGTGAAGACCAAGGACGGACGCTTCCTGCCTGTCTCTCTAGTCCTAGAGAAGGAGAAGATGAAGACTCGCACCGCCTTGTTTTCTGGTGCACTATCTATGCAGGAAGCCATAGCTGTCTACAAGGGACGCTTTGAGGAACAATTCGTAGAGCAGAAACTCATCGTGGAGTAAACAAATGAACTATCTATCCAAGCTAAAGACTCATACACTCTCATTCCTGAAGTGGGCAAGACTCGTAGGAGAGGACGACCATCTAGACTGGACCACAGTGTCCCTGGTCACCGTCCTCGCAGTGATCGCTTTCAAGGTGACCAACCCAGGAGTAGGTGAACTCGCTGCTCTGTTCCTCACTCTACTTGCCAGAGCCCACAAGAAACACATTAGTTCCAAGCTAGTAGCTAAGCTAGCAGAGCACAAGGCGGTTGTCACTGCGGCTCAGGAAGAGCTACGAAGCATCAACTCTGAGCAGGACGAGAAGCTGGCAAAGCTGTCGAGCCGACTGGACAAGAGTGATGCTCACAACGCGCGCCTCACCGCATTCCTCAATGACCTCGACACTCGCATGGGCTTCTCTGACTTCGGTGTCCGCATCCCAAAGGAGTAGCACTACATGTCAAGCAAGAAGGCTGGCGGCTTTGGACGCCGCAGACTAGAGGACGACGACATCTTTGACCGCATGGTGAGTGAGGAGCTTCGAGCTCTATACAAGAAGACCAAGGGCGACAAGCGCAAGGGTATCGCTGGTCAGCCACTCACTGAGCAGGAGACTCGCAAGCTAGAGAGCCTCATCCGCTCCCGCCAGCGCATAGACGCTGCCAAGGAGAAGAACAGGCTCAGCGACCAGCTAGCCGCTCACGAGGCAGCTGAGATGACTCCAGAGCAGATCCGCACTGCCATGCGCAACCTGGCCAAGAAGGAGCAGGAACTAGATGAGCAAGAGCAAGAAGGGTCAGAGCAGCCAGAGTAGTCAGACTCGCATCCAGCTCAATGTGTACAAGCGCAGCATAGCTGCTGCTGCTTGGCGCATGGGTGACCCGTCTTACCTGCTCTCAGACAACCAGCTAGAGCTCTGCAACGGCATCGACCAGGCCATCGCGGCCAAGCAGGTGCACGTCGTCTTCCGCTGCTCCAGACGCTGGGGCAAGAGTCTCACCATGGTGGTGTACGCTATCAAGAAGTGTCTGCAGAACCCCAACTACAAGGTCCAGTACGTAGCAGGAACCATCAAGCTCGTCCTGAAGGTGATCCAGCCAGCCTTCAAGGAAGTGTTCGGCTCCTGTCCCCACACTCTGAGAGACCTAGTGCCCAAGTGGAACAACCAGCTCGGCCAGTACGAGTTCAGCAACGGCTCCACTCTAGCTGTAGGTGGAGCCGACAATAACAACGTCGACCACCTACTGGGACAAGCAGCCAACCTCATCATTGTCGACGAAGCAGGCTACATCAAGAAGCTTCAGGACGCAGTACACAGAGTGCTCGGGCCGATGCTGGCCACCACTCAGGGCGCCATGGTAGTGGCATCCACTCCGCCTGCTGACCCGACTCACTACTTCCACGAGCTGTGCTCCAAGGCTTCAGCCGAGGGCTTCTTGTTCCACAGAGACATCTACTCCTGCGACCACGGCAAGCTCACAGTAGAGTGGGCAAAGGCTCAAGCTGGAGGCGAGACGACAGAGGTGTGGAGACGTGAGTGGCTCGCTCTGCCTACAGTGGACCACAACCTCACGGTGTTCCCAGAGTTCATGGACCTCAAGTCTGAACTCGTCAGGAAGATAGTGAGACCGCCTCACTTCAACTACTACTCTCGCTACGTCGTGCTCGACTACGGCTTCGCTCCTGACGCTACCGGTGTTCTGTTCGGCTACTACGACTACAAGCAAGCGACACTGTACATCGAGGATGAGATACTCATCAGCCGCATGTCCACTGACGTTCTAGCCAAGACCTACATCAAGAAGCGAGACGAGCTGTGGCCAGACCTAGACATCTACAAGACCATGGCCGACTGCCAGCAGAACATCCTCACTGACCTCTACGCTCGCCACAAGCTGCGCTTCACCCAGTTCACTGACAAGGGCAGCGGCTCAGTGCTCCAGAACGCTAACAACGTGAACGTCATGCTCAGAGAGCGTAGACTAGTCATCGACCCTCGCTGCGTCAACCTCATCGCTCAGATCGAGTATGCTCAGTGGCACAACCCTAAGAAGAACAGCCAGAAGCGCGAGCTGGCCAGAAGCGACTTGTTCCAGCACTTCGACCTTGTGGCAGCACTGCTGTATCTGGTGCGCTGCATCGACTACAACTACAACCCACTTCCTAAGCTGCCAGGCTTCCACCCTCACCTCATGGTCGCTTCGCCCTCGCTCCTGCAAGAGGCGGACATACCAGTAGAGAACGCTATAGACGATGCTTCTGGCCAGGCTCTGGCTGACGTCTTTGGGTTCTAAGGTTAATAGTAATAGACATAGGAGAACTACTAAACATGGAACTAGATCAGAACACGCCAGTTGCCGAGCTCCTGGCCAACATCAGGAGCGAGTACTGGGGAAACAAGCCGAAAGACGAGATCTGCTCGGAGCTCAACAAGAAGATCCGCTTCAACCAGGACGTCTTTACGCGGTCGCCGCTGTTCTCTGTCATCAGACGCAGCTACCGCATGTTCTACACCATCACTGACAAGGGTTACTCTGGCTTCCGTGTCTCTAAGACTGGAGAGCAGGACGAGCTGTCTACTCTAGTGGTGCCGCACTACCAGAGCCTCATCCGTACTACCACGTCGCTAGTCACGCAGAATCGACCCAACCTCTCTCCTGTAGCTATCAACTCCGACTTTAAGTCCATGGCTCAGTCCAAGGTGGCTTCGAGTGTGTTCGAGTACTACACCAGAGAGTCGCTGGAAGAGCGCTGGCAGGAGATGGCCATGCAGGCTCTGGTGATGGGTGCGAGCTATCTCAAGGTGGACTGGGACACTGAGCTGGGTGAGGAAGACCCGCTCACTAACCAGAAGTCTGGTGACCTCAAGTTCTCTGTGCTTACTCCGTTCGACATCACCTACGACGACATGTCCACCTCCACTAACCTGGAGTGGGTCATCGTCAGAGAATTCGTTAACAAGTACGAGCTAGCAGCCAAGTACCCGTACATGGCGGACGACATCATGAAGGTGAAGTCGATGCCCAACGACTACATCTTCTCGCCCAGCGCCAACCTGTTCACCATCTACAGGAAGGACAGCGATCTCATCCCGCTCTACACCTTCTATCACGAGCGCTGCGCTGCTGTTCCTCAAGGTCGCGAGGTCCGCTTCCTCAGCGACGACATCATGCTCTACGACGGTCCTCTAGTGACCAGGAACATCCCCATCGTCGCTCTGTACGCCAGCAAGATCTACCGCACTCCTCTGCCCTTCTCTCCGTTCTGGGGCATCCTGGGTCTGCAGCAGATGACCGACATGGTGAGCTCGACGCTCATGTCTGCTCAAGCGACCTTTGGTGGACCCACTCTGGTGTACGAGAAGGACTCAGGACTTAGTCGCATCAACGTGGGCAACGGCATGCAGGCTATGTCTGTCAACGCTATAGACAAGACTCCTCGCTTGCTAGAGATGAACCCACAGAGTAGCTCGCTGTACCAGGCACTCGACTACGCCAAGAGCCAGATGCAGCTAGTATCTGGCATCAGTGACGTAGCACGAGGAGTTCCGCCCTCTGGAGTAACCTCTGGCACTGCGCTCGCACTCCTGCAGGCTCAGAGCTACATCAACAACTCTGACTTCGAGAAGCAGTACGTCAAGGCTCTGGAGAAGACTGGCAGTCTACTCTTCGAGTTCCTGAAGAAGTTCGCTGTCACCAAGCGCAGCATCTCTGTCATCGTGGGCAAGAGCAACCACTACATGATGCAGCCCTTCAGCTCTCAGGACATCTCTGACGTCAACCGCGTGCAGGCAGAGCTCACCAACCCTCTGCAGCGCACTCCTGCAGGCCGTCTAGAGATTGCTCAGAACCTCATGCAGATCCAGAATCCTCAGGATCGGCAGACGTTCGTGTCGCTGCTAGACACTGGCCGCATGGACTCGCTCACTGAGGCTCCGATGCGCCAGCTGATGAGCATTCGCCGCGAGAATGAGATGCTCATGGACAACCAGTCGCCTAACGTCTATCTCCTGGACGACCACGCACAGCACATCCAGGAGCACAGAGGTCTGCTCGCTGACCCTGAGATCAGAGCTATGCCTGAGCTAGCTGAGCTCATTATGGACCACATCGACCTCCACATGAATGTGTGGCGAAGCATGACTCCATCTCAGCTAGCAGTGGTAGGACTACAGCCTCTGCCTCCTGACATGGCTCCACCTCCTGCAGCGCCTCTAGACATGCCGCAGCCTGGCTCTCCTGCTGACGCTGTAGAGGGTGTCTCTGGTGCTATCTCTGACACCATGCCACTTCCTGAGCTGACGTCTGCGGCTACAGTGCAGCCACCCAAGATGCCGGTGAACCCTGCAACTGGTGAGCAGTGGAATCCAGCTAACGGTGGCAACGTCTAAGTTTTTAATAGTATCTACTTAGACACACTTTACTGAGGAATACACATGGAAGACACTTCCAATCCTGCTGACACTAGCACCGCAGACACTACCTCTACTGATGCTCCAGAGTCTGCCGAGAGTGCAGCGGCTGAAGCTGTAGCTGAGATGTTTCAAGTCTCCAAAGAGGACATGGACCGCTACCAGCGCAACTCCATGTTCCACGACAACCTGCTCAACGACCTGCAGAACGAACCTCGCCGACTCCTCAGCATGCTCATGGAGTCTAACCCAGAGCTGTCCAACCACTTTGAGGAGATGCTCGCTGAGCGCTACCTGGCTCAGGTCGCTGAGGAGCGTCTCACTCCTGAGGAGCGGAAGATGCGGGACATCGAGGCAGAGCTCAAGCGCTACAAGGACGCTGAGGAAGAGGCAAAGCGAGCCTCTGAGGAAGCTGAGCGCGAGGCTGCAAGAGAGGAGCTCGCGTCCACTGTCAAGCAGGCGATGACCATGACTGGTTTTCCCATCGACGCTACTCTAGCCGCTTGGGCCAAGCGAGGCATGGAGCTCGCTCTCAGCAGAGACATCGTGCCCACTCCTGAGCTTCTGTCCAACTACATGAAGTCGAAGGTGTCTGGCATGTTCGGCGGCTATGTCGATGCTCTGGAAGGCGATGCTCTGCTAGATGCTCTAGGAGAGAAGACTCTTGACCGTGTGAGAGCGGCACTGAAGAGCAAGACGCCTGCTCCTGCTCCTGTCATTCGTCCTAGCAAGAAGTTGTCTGGCTCGCAGAAGAGCATGAATCTCCGCGACCGCATCCTGGGTGAGTACAGAGCTCAGCCTGCAGTATCTACTACCACTCAGGATCGACTGCGCAAGTTGCTCAGAGGCGGAGAAGAGTGACCGAAGTTGGTTAATAGTAGTTATTGATGGGCAGAGACGATCTCTGCCAAATAACCTGAATCAAGAGGAACTACAATGAGTATTGCTACCGCAGTAAATAACGAGAATGAGATCTTTAAGATCGTCTACCCCAAGGAGATGATCACTGATCGCACTGAAGTGGACTTGCTCCAGCAGCTCGCTCCCTTCAACACCGAGGCCAAGACGGGCGACAAGTATCGCGTCCCTGTGCAGCTCACGGCTGAGGCTGGTGTGACCTATCTTCAGCAGGACTCTGCTCAGAGCATCAACGCGGCCATCAACGCCATCGAGAAGCAGGCGGAAGTCGCCGGCTGCCAGATCTTCGTGAACGGTGCTGTGACCAAGAAGGCGATCTCCGCCTCCATGGGCAACAAGCAGGCGTTCAAGCGTGCCACGGCCCACAAGGTCGTGTCGATGATCGAGTCCGGCAAGGAGCGTCTTGAGTGGGAGCTTCTGTACGGTCAGGATCCTCGTGGTCTGGGCGTCATCTCTGGTGCGCCTGTGACCTCTGGCTCCAACATCGTCGTCACCATCTCGGCTGACAGCTACTCTCCTGGTCTGTGGACGGGTAAGACCAACACGACCCTGGATGTGTACAGCTCTGCCGGTGTGCTCCGCAACACCATCGGCCCTATCACTGTCGTGACTGCGTCCATCCCCAACCGTACCGTGACGCTCTCTGGCGCGTCTGCCGACCTAGCGGCGGTGGTGAGCACGGACGTCCTCTGGTTCCGCAGCCAGCGAGGCCAGCAGTGCGTCGGCCTCCGCCAGATTGCGGCTCAGACGACCGGCACGCTCTTCGGCATCGATGTGGAGACCTACGACCTGTTCAAGGGCAACACGTACGCGGTCAATGGCGCGTTCTCGTACGCGGCTTGCATGGCTGGTCTCGACAACGCTGTGGCTCGCGGTCTTCGCGGCAACTGCACGCTCTTCCTGAGCACCAACACGTGGAAGAGCCTAGCGACTGAGGTGAAGAACCTCCAGCAGTTCCTCGACGGCAGCCAGGTGAAGAAGGCTGAGCTCGGTCCTGAGGGCGAGGCGATCCGCATCGCTTACCACCGCGGTATGGTGAAGGTGATGGCTCACCCGCTCGTTCGCATCGGCGACGGTCTTCTGTTCCAGGACGACGTTGTTGAGCGCGTCGGCTCCACCGACCTCACCTTCGACCCCGAGGGCAACGGTCCGGTGTTCTTCGACACGGCGAACGTCAACTACAAGAGCATCGTCCTGCAGTCTGACCAGGCGCTGTTCTGCGGTCGTCCTTCCCGCACGCTCTACTACAGCGGCATCACTGCCTAATAGAGTCGCGAGCAAGAAGCTCGTCTAGATGGAGGCAGCCAGGGAGACTTGGCTGCCTCATTCTTTTTGTGCTCTTGCTCCTGCTTATGAAGAATAGTATCTACTAGGGAATTCGTATAGTGGCTCAGTACGTCTGGCTCTGACCCAGAAAACGAAAGTTCGACTCTTTCATTCCCTGCTTGAAGTGTTCTCTAGACTAGGACAGGAAAGACATGGCACAGACCGTCACTCTAAATGGAGTCGACTATCAGATTCCGGATGTAGGCGAGATCGGGTGGGGAGAGGAAGTCAGCAACTACCTCATCGCTCTCAGCACCGGTGTCTTGACAAAGACTGGTGGGTTGTTCGCGCTGCAGAGCGACCTAGACTTCGGTGCCAGCTACGGAGTCGCTGCGCGCTACTTCAGGTCCAGGAGTGGAGCCGCGTCTGCTGGTCTCCTCCGACTTGCTGCTAGCGACGGTATCTACTGGCGCAGCGCGGACAACACCACCAACCTCGGTCTCACAGTGAATCCCGCTGGACAGTTAGTGTTCAACGGGCAGATCTTGGCTGTAGCTGAGACTCCGTGGGCTCAGGATGTGCAGGTAGTGCCTGTCGGCAACCTCACTGCTACCAACGTCCAGGACGCTCTAGAGGAGCTCCAGGGCGACATCGACGTCATCAACACAACTGGCTCTCCTGCTCTTGCTGCACACATCGCTGACACGACCACTCACGGCACGACCGGCGACATTGTAGGCACAAGCGACACCCAGACTCTCACCAACAAGACCATCTCCGGGTCCAGCAACACCATCACCAACATCCCACTCTCTGCACTTCCTTACCAGGATGTGGACTACGATCCCAACACGCTAGTCGCTCGCGACTCTACTGGCTCCATCATAGCGAACGGCGCTACCTTCATGGGTGACGTCATCGTCGCTGCTGCTCTCGAGGTTAGCGGAGATCCGGTGCTCACTACTGCAAGCGCGGACACGGCTGCTACTCCTGACACCATCGCTCGGCGCACCGGGACTGGAGCTCTGAACGCGACGACGTTCTTCGGCACGTCTGTCTTCGTGACTGGCAGTGTCCAGGGCTCGGCATTCTTCGGCAATGGTGTCACCTCGTCTACTGGTAACGCTCTCACGCTCACTAGTGGTATGGTGGCTGGCGATGCCAACTCCTCGTTCGTCATGACGACTACTTCGTCTCGCACTAACGGTCGCCTCCTGACGCTCAGGAACAACAGCGTGGAGAACTTCTATGTCGACTTTGATGGTGCCGTCACCTTCAACTCGAACATCGCTGGAGCGTCAGGAAAGAGCGGGTTCGCTGTAAATGTGCCGACGCTGCAGACCAACGCAGCTGCTCGCCCGTTCGTCGTGCGCTACGTCGGCACTGACTTCATGTACTTGAACAGGGATGGAACGTTCATCACTGCAGGCAGCGCCCAGATCGGAGGCAGCGTCACCACGTCCAACGTCTATGGAGCTTCTACTGCTCAGCCTCTCGGCTTCAACGGCTCAGTGAACAACTCCTCGACTGCAGTGGCCACAACTGTCGTGAGTCAGGTTCCTCTCACCACCGCAGGAGCAAAGATCACCTCGTTCAGAAACGGTGCCACTGAGAAGCTCGCCGTGGACAAGGACGGTAACCTGCTGTTCCAGACCTCTGGTCTCCTGAGCTACTTCCCTGGCAGCTTCTACATGAATGCCGACCTAGACGTCTCTAACGGCTTGGATGGCTATGTCTCTGCTGACTCCATCATCGGCTACGGTGACGGAGGTGGAAATGCAGCCACATTTATGGCCGATGTCGACATCTCTGGTGGCGACCTCTACATGAACGGCCGCAGCATCAACACTGTCGCGGCTTTCAATGGTAGCGCTACGGTTCCATTCCTGTTCACTTCGAACTTGGGTGCAACGTCTACGACCCCTGACATCACGCTCAACACTACCATCAATCGCACCGCGGCCAACGGCAAGTTCCTCTCTCTCAGGAACTTCAGCACTGAGCGCATGTACATCATGACCACAGGCAACGTAGCTGCTCCTGAGTTCAGAGGGTTCAATGCAGCACCTGCCACCATCAAGGGATACCAGGCAGACTCCTCGACCGCTGTAGGCGTCATCACCGACACCTCGACCAACTACGCGACTGCAGGAGACAAGCTCGTGTCGTTCCGCAACAACGGTGTGGAGAAGGCGTACATCGACAACGCTGGTAACTACATCGCCGGCGGTGGCTCTGCATTCTTGGCTGCTCCTGCTGCAGGCAACCAGACCCTGGACTCTCGCTACGGAACTGCAACGTTCGGCGTCGGTTCTGCGTCCATCACCATCACCAATAATCGCATCATCAACCCAGCTCAGGCGGTCGTGCTGGTCAGCATCAGCGACACCACTGCCAACACTGGACTAACTCAGATCGCTCGCGTGAGCTACGCTGCCGGCTCGTTCACCATCTGGGGCAATGCACCCGCACTCCTCAGCCAAGTCAACGTTCGCTGGTTCGTGGCATACGGCGGAGCCTAACACTTAATAGTATCTCATAGGAGAGAAGACACAATGGACCCAAAGAAGCTAGCAGCGATGAAGGAAGCCATGCGCGACATCGGCGCAGAGCTCGACTCCTTTGCCGATGAGGACATGCTCAACCACTTCAAGAGTAAGGGCAAAGTCGAAGT
>Ga0164243_10002456_pt1 | contig 30626 bp, 27 predicted proteins | sample OricompcompostOP_FD_108781 | JGI IMG/M metagenome (GOLD analysis project Ga0164243, IMG submission 108781) | Organic Plus compost microbial communities from Emeryville, California, USA - Original compost - Organic plus compost (OP) | ecosystem: Engineered > Solid waste > Mixed feedstock >... | reverse complement strand
TTTCTCGATGGCAGCTGCTCGCCCACGCGCGAACAGCGGTAGGTACGCGTCCGTTCGGCGAGAAGATCTCCGCGCAAACGGACGCTGAGTCACCGCTACCAGCAGCTACCAGCCGCGCGTCTCCAGGCCAGCCACTCTTCGCCTGGACTCCGCTCGGCTGGGAACCTATCGGTTCACCAGCCGCGCGTCTCCAGGCCAGCCACTCTTCGCCTGGACTCCGCTCGGCTGGGAACCTATCGGTTCACCAGCCGCGCGTCTCCAGGCGGTGATGCTCGGGCACATCGTCGACGTTGATGCCGACCATCGCATCGCCCAGACCACGCGAGACCTTGGCGACGACATCGGGATCGTCGTAGAACGTGGTGGCCTTGACGATGGCCTCGGCACGCTGAGCCGGATTGCCGGACTTGAAGATGCCCGAGCCCACGAAGACACCTTCTGACCCCAGCTGCATCACGAGCGCAGCGTCGGCCGGGGTCGCGATACCGCCCGCGGTGAACAGGGTCACCGGGAGCTTGCCGAGCTCGGCGACCTCCTTGACCAACTCGAACGGGGCCTGCAACTCCTTGGCCGCGACATACAACTCGTCATCACGCAACGTCTGCAACCGGCGGATCTCACCGGTGATCTTGCGGATATGCGTCACCGCATTGGACACATCACCCGTGCCGGCCTCGCCCTTGGACCGAATGAACGCCGCACCCTCGGTGATCCGCCGCAACGCCTCACCCAGATTCGTCGCACCACACACGAACGGCACGTTGAACGCCCACTTGTCGATGTGGTTCGCGTAGTCGGCCGGCGTCAGCACCTCGGACTCATCGACGTAGTCCACACCCAGGCTCTGCAGGATCTGCGCCTCGGCGAAATGACCGATACGCGCCTTGGCCATGACCGGGATCGAGACGGCCTCGATGATGCCGTCGATCAGATCTGGATCTGATGCGCGGGCCACGCCACCCTGCGCGCGGATATCGGCAGGAACCCGCTCCAGCGCCATGACGGCCACCGCACCGGCATCCTCGGCGATCTTGGCCTGCTCCGCATCGACGACGTCCATGATGACGCCGCCCTTGAGCATCTCTGCCATCCCGCGCTTGACGCGTGAGGTGCCGGTGGTGGGGGTCTGCTCGGGGGAGGTCTGGCTCTCGCTCATGCTCCCAAGATTACCCGGCGCCGCCGACGCCGCCGACCCGGGACGACAGGTGAGATGGCTGCCACGCGTCGCATCTGGTCGCGGTCGCTCAGCCGTACCCGGACCCGGCCGGCGGCCAGCCCATGGCGGCGTTCCCACCGGTCGATGCGTCGCCAACCGTCCAGGTCGATGGCGGTCTCAAGCGCCCGCGAGGGCAGGCCCCGAGCCGTCGGTCGCGTGAGGACTCCGGCGTTGGCGTCCTCGAAGAGGCGATCGATCGTCTCGGTCGCGCAGGTCTTGTTGGTGCCGATGAAGCCGGTGGGGCCGCGCTTGATCCAGCCGACCACGTAGGTTCCTGGTAGACCCGTGACCCGACCGCGGTCGTGAGGGATGACTCCCCTGGTGTCGTCGAACGGCAGACCGGGGACGGCGCTTCCGCGGTAGCCGACCGACCGTAGGACCAGTCCGGTTGGCAGATCCTCGGTCTCGTCGGTCGCGACCGCACGCATGGCGTCACCTTCGGCCACCAGCCGCGTGCGCGCAACCCGTACGCCCGTGACCGTGTCCTTGCCAAGCATCTCCACCGGCGCCGACAGGTATCTCAGAACGATCCGCCGAGCAGCGGAACCGGACGAGGCGGCTCGGAGCGCTTCGACCTTCTGCTGCTCCATCAGCGATCCGGCGACGACGTCCAGATCGCCATCGACCACGACGTCGATGTCATCACGCTCCAGCAGACCGGTGATCTCCGGGAGCGTGAACGCCGACTGTGCGGGACCGCGACGAGCCAGCACGATGACCTCGCGCACCCGGCTGCGACGCAGGGCATCGAGCGCGTGATCGGCGATGTCGGTGCCGGCCAGACGCTCGGGATCGGTCGTCAGGATCCGCGCGACATCCAGAGCCACGTTGCCGTTGCCCACGATGACCGCCCGCTCATGGTTCAGGTCGAACACGTCGTCCACGTGGTCGGGATGACCGTTGTACCAGGCCACGAAGTCGGTGGCCGTCACGCTGCCGGGCAGATCTTCGCCAGGGATCCCCAGTGAACGGTCAGACGAGGCTCCGACCGCGTACACGACGGCGTCGAATCCCGCCGCCAGCTCGGCGTGGGTGATGTCGGCGCCGACCTCGACCCCGAGGGCGTAGGAGAAACCGGGCTCGGCCTCGATCATGCGGAACAGTCGGTCGATCGTGCGCGTCTCGGGATGATCGGGCGCGACACCGGCCCGGACCAAGCCGTACGGCGTCGGCAACCGGTCGATCACGGTGACCTCGGTGGCGGGACGCTTGAGAATCTCGTCGGCCGCGTACAGACCGGCCGGCCCCGATCCCACGACCGCCACGCGCATGGGCCTGGCAACCTCCCGCTTGGCGACGACCGGGATGACGGGGGCTTGGATCGGCGGAGTCGACCGATCCTCGTGGAACAGCCGGTTCAGCTCGATGAACGGCAGCTCGTGTTCGGCGAGCTTGGCGTCCGGCTTGATCGCACCGACCGGGCACGCGCCGACGCAGGCGCCGCAGTCGACGCACGACTTCGGGTCGATGTAGACCATGTCGGCGGTCGCGAAGTCCGGTTCGTCGGGCGTCGGATGGATCGCGTTGACCGGACATGCGAACGCGCAGGACGCATCCGCGCAGCACGGCTGCGTGACGACGTGAGGCACGACGACCCCTCAGGCAGCCTTCTCGGTGAAGACCGTCGACGGCTCGCTGCGGTAGCGGTTGGGGCGGCCGTCGATCTTCAACAGCTTCCAGACCCGGCGCGACAGCGTCGTCATCAGGCCGGCCTCCTCGGCGAGCATGCGCACGTCGGCGAATACCTCGGACAGCCGGACCCGTGCCTCCGGCGACTTCCAGTACAGGTCTTTGATGACCGACTTGGGGATGTCGAACTCCTTGCGCATCTGCTTGGGCGCGACCAGGATCGCGTCACCCGCGATGCGCATGATGATCGGGAACAGGAACGCGATCCACTGGCGCTCGGCCCAGGACAGGGTCTGCGCGTGCCGCGTGATGTAGGCGTGAGCGAACGAGATGTGACGCGCCTCCTCGGCGACGTGGATCTGCATGATGCGCTGGATCATCGGATGCATGTCCTCGCCCGCTCGCAGAATCGACTTCTGCGTGTGGTCGATGGGCTCCTCGCCGGCGAGCACCGCGATGAAGAACGCCATGGGGCCCCAACTCGCGGTCGAGGCGATCGTGTTGCCCAACTTGCGCAGGATCCACGGCATGCCCGGCACCTCGTAGCCGATGCGGTTCACGCCCTCCTGGAACATCTGGTTGTGGTGGCATTCCTCGGTGGCCTCGTGCATCAGGTACCGGAACTCCGGATTGCCGTTGGGGGTCTTGAACGTGTACATCATGATGCCGCGGATCAGCAGGTTCTCGAACTGCACGCCGACTTTCATGATGTTGGCCTGGCGCCACTGACCGATCTTGATCTGCTTGTCCAGAGGCTGGGACTTGTACCAGTCCGAGCCGCCGATCGTATCGATCTCGGGCAGCACCCAGCGCTCGTCGGTCGGGTCGATCGCGAAGTCCGGATGCGACCAGTCGATGTCGACGAAGGCGTTGAAGTAATGCTCGGCCGATGCCTTGGACAACGCCCGCAGCGTCTCGAAGTACTCCTCGCGAGACATCTCGGCATCGATCTCAGGCAGGTCGGACTCAGCCTGATCGAAGTCGGGCTCGTCGGTTGCAGCGTGATCGAGGATCTGGGTCATACCGCCAGCATGCGCCGTACTGGCAGTATGTGTCAAGGCCTATGTGACATTCGGCGTGTCACATAGTTTGGGCAGGTCAGAATCGATTTGTGTGACCCACCCGACATCTACAGCTGCGGATCGGCGACGGCCTGTTTGTGCACGATCAGCATCCGCTGCACCACCGTGATGGCACTGGCCACGGCCAGCGCCCACAGCGTGATCTCGGTCAGGAAATCAGCGTCCAGCAGACCGTTGAACCCCGTCATCACCAGGATCGAGACCAAGCGGTCCGATCGCTCAGCGATACCACCCTTGGCCTGCATTCCCAGCGCTTCGGCCCGGGCACGCGCATAGGACGTGATGGACCCGAGCACCAGGCACGCCAGGCTCAGGTAGAAGTACATCTTCACGTTGCCCAGATCGGCCTCTGCATGCTCGGTCGTGTAGTAGATGGCCAGACCGCCGAAGATCGCCGCATCGCCGAAGCGGTCCAACGTCGAGTCCAGGAACGCGCCCCACTTCGAGGACTGCCCCGACTGGCGGGCCATATAGCCGTCCATGATGTCGCTGAACACGAACGCTGTGATGAACATGACACCCCAGAACAGGATGCCGCGGGGGAAGAAGAACAGTGCACCGAAGCACACGCCGAGCGTGCCGACGATCGTGACGTGATCGGGCTTGACTCCCAGGCGCAGCAACAGATTCGCCAAGGGCGCCCATACATTGGTCCAGAACTGACGGAAGCGTTCGAGCACGCCTCACTCCCCTTCCTCGGCGCCGGCCAGTTCGGCCCAGGCGGTCGCGATCATGTGCTGCGTGTCGGCCAACATCTGCGGCAGCACCTTCGTCTGCCCGATGACCGGCATGAAGTTCGCATCGCCGCCCCATCGCGGGACGACGTGCTGATGCAGGTGAGCCGCGATCCCGGCGCCCGCGACCGATCCCTGGTTCATGCCCAGATTGAAACCGTGTGGTGAGCTGACCTGCCGCACCACGCGCATCGCCTGCTGGGTCAGACGTGCCACTTCGTCGGTCTCCTCGGACGTCAGATCGGTGTAGTCGGCGACATGACGGAACGGACAGATCAGCAGGTGCCCGGCGTTGTAGGGATACAGATTGAGCACCGCGTACGCCAGCTCGCCGCGATGGACGATCAGCGCGTCCGCGTCGTCACCACGACTCGGGATCTCGCAGAACGGGCAGTCGACCGAATCGGACGTCGGCGGCTTTCCCTCGCCCTTGATGTAGACGATCCGGTGAGGGGTCCACAATCGTTCCAGTCCGTCCGGTGCGCTCACCGCGACACTGTATCGACTCGCCAGAGGTCAGTGCTGATCCAGACCCAGACTGGCCTGCGCGACCCAGCTGGCGTGCAGGCGCGCGTAGACGCCCTCGACGGCGGCCAACTCGGCGTGGGTGCCGTCCTGCACCAGACGACCGGCATCGAACACCAGGACGCGGTCGGCGTTCTCGGCGGTCGTCAGCCGGTGCGCGATCGTGACACTCGTGCGTCCGTCGAGCAACCGCTCCAACGCCTGGGTCGCGCGCAGCTCGGTCTGTGGGTCCACCGCGCTGGTGGCCTCGTCCAGCACCAGGAATCCCGGATCGGCCAGCGCCGAACGCACCAACGCGACCAGCTGCCGCTCGCCCGCTGACAACGACTCGCCACGCTGCCCCACCCGGGTGTCCAGACCCCGCGGGAGGCCGGCGAACCAGTCCGTCAGCGCCAGATCGTCGATCGCCCGGAGCAGATCCGGATCATCAGCGTCGCGGCGACCGTAGGCGAGGTTGTCGCGCAGCGTCGCGTCGAACAGGAATCCCTCCTGCGGCACCATCAGGACGTGGCGGCGCAGCTCGGCGAACGACACGGTCGAGATGTCGACGCCGCCCAGCAGCACGGTGCCTTCGGCCGGATCCATCAGCCGGGTCAGCAGCTTGGCGAACGTCGTCTTGCCCGAGCCGGTCTCCCCCACCACGGCGACCCGCTGACGGGCCGGGATCTGCACATCGACGTCAGCCAGGACGATCGGACCGTCCGGGTATGCGAACGACACATGCGACAGGGCCGCGTCCAGATCGCCGTCAGGCAGCGCGACTCCCGATTCGCCGGGGTCGACCACGTCGGCAGGCGTGTCGACCAGCTCGATGACCCGGCGCCAGGACGCGATCGCGTTCTGGGCCTCGGTCAGCACCTGGGTCGCGTTCTGCACCGGCCCGACGATCAGACTGACCAGGAATGCGAAGGCGATCACCGTGCCCATCGACAGTCCGCCCGCGACACCGATCACGACACCGGCCGCGATGACACCGGCGTTCGACAGTCCGCCCGCCACACCGGCCGAGGCGAACGTCACCGCCACCAAGCTCTGCGCCCGGGTGTTGGCGTGCAGATTGGCGTCGATCCCGCCGTCGACGCGGCGCTGGGTGCGCTCCTCGATGGCGTGCGCCCGCACGACGGAAGCCCCCACGACGGGTTCGGCGATCACGGCCAACATCTCGCCCACGGTGCGGCGCACCGTGTCATAGGCGGCACTGAGCCGGCTCGCGAAGAACTTGAGACTGGCGACCAGCGGCAGGAAGCAGAACCAGACGACCAGCGTCAGCTGCCAGGAGTAGAACGCCATCACGATCGTGGCCACCACGATCTGACCGAGGCTGATGACCATCATGATGCCGACGAACTGCAGGAACTGAGAGATCTGGTCCACATCGGATGTGACACGCGAAACCAGGACACCACGGCGCTGTGCGTTCTGGGTCAGCGTCGACAGATCGTGCACATGACGGAACGCCGCGACCCGCAGATCGGCCAGACCGGTCTCGCTCGCGACGAACAACCGCACACGCATCCAATAGGCCACGACTGCCGTCAGCGCGATCAGCACGACCGCCAGACCGAGTTCGGGTGCGATATCGGACAGTTCGGTCCGCTTGCCCTCGCCCAGTCCGTGGTCGATGGTCCGCTGGACCACGATCGGCACGACGGAACTGCCGATCGTGCTGAGTGCCGCGAGCAGCAGCGTGAATCCGAGTCCGTCCTTGATGGCCGGCGCCATCGACAGTCCGCGGCGGATGATCGCCCAGCCCGTGGCGCGGTCGGTCGCCGCCGCGCTCATGGTTCGCTCGCTCACGCGTCCGCCTCCTGCCGCGCCTGATCGTAGGCGTCGACGATGTCGCGGTAGGCCGCCGATGTCGCGGTCAGCTCGGCGTGGGTGCCGCGGGCGGTGATCCGACCGTCGGCCAGCAGCACGACCTCGTCGGCCAGCGCGATGGTGGCCTTGCGGTAGGCCACCACGACGACCGTGGGGCCGGCGCCGCCGGAGGTCTGCGCTGCCAGCGCTTTCAGGATGCGCTGTTCGACCTCGGGGTCGACGGCGCTGGTGGCGTCGTCGAGCACCAGGAGCCGGGGCCGACGCACCAGAGCGCGGGCCAGAGCCAAGCGCTGTCGCTGTCCGCCGGACAACGTGGTGCCACGCTCCCCCAGCTGCGTGTCCAGTCCCTGCGGGAGTGCGGCGACGAATCCGTCGGCCTGCACCGTGCGCAAGGCTGCCCAGACCTGCTCGTCGGTCACGTCGGCCGCTGACAGCGTGACGTTCTCGCGCACCGAGTCGTCGAACAGGAACGTCGCCTGCGGGACCACCGCCACGGTGTCGGCGAGCGCACGGTGGCTCAGGTCGTGCAGGTCGACGTCATCGAGCCGGATGCGTCCGGATCGCGGGTCGACCAGACGCACCAACAACGACGTGAGCGTGCTCTTGCCGGCCCCGGTCGATCCGACGACCGCCGTGACCGTCCCGGGCGCCACGTCCAGGTCCAGTCCGTTCAGCACATCGTCATCAGCATCGGTGAACCGGTATCTGAGGTCATCGATGCGGAGACGGACCGCACCGAGCCCGGGTACGACTGCGGTGCCGTAGTCCATCGAGCCGTCCGCATCGAGCACCGCTTCGACCCGATCCCAGCCGACGACGCTGCGCGGCAGCTCACCCAGCACCCAGCCGATCGCGCGCACCGGGAAGGCCACCACAGTGAACAGGAACGCGACCTGCACGACATCACCGGGTGCCGCGGCGCCGCTGGCCACTCGGCCCACGCCCAGGACGACGACCAGCAGGACGGCCAGATTGGGCAGCGCCTCCAGGAGCGGATCGAAGATGCCGCGGATGCGGCCGACCGCGATATTGGCGTCGCGCAGCTCATGGGCGACGGCCTCGAAGCGGTCCGTCTCGTCGGACTCACGGCCCAGGGACTTGACCACGAGGGCCCCGTCGAACGACTCGTGGGCGACCGAACTCAGATCACCTCGCAGCGCATGGGCATGCGTGACGCGCGGGGACAGCCACCGCTGATAGAACACGTTGATCGCGAACAGTGCAGGGAAGACGATCAGGCCGACCAGGGTCAGCACCAGATCAGCGGCGACCATCGCCACGACGGCGGCGACCAGCATCGCCACGACTCCGATGGCCATCGGCAGCGGCATGAACACAGCCCAGGCCGCTTCGACGTCTGCGTTGGCATTGCTCAGCAGCTGGCCCGTGGGATGCCGGTGGTGCCATGACATCGGCAGCGCGAGGTACTGGCGCGTGACGAGTCGCCGATAGCTGGCGACCAGCCGGTAGTAGACGATGCCGCCGATCAGCCGTCTGGCGATGACCCCGAGTGCCCGCAGGAGCGCCACGCCCAGGAACAGCAGCCCGGCGCCCCAGATGGCACCCTCGGCGACGTCTCCGTTCTCGAACGACGGCCGGATCGCGTGATCGGTGGCCCAGCCGAGCACCCAGGCGTCGGCGACCGTCATGAAGCCGAAAAGGATCGAACCCACGACCGAGATCGACACGAGCAGTTTCTGCTCGCGCATGCCGCGGCCCATCAGCGCGAATCCGCGCCGCATGACCCTGTCGTCGTCGGTCCCCAGCCGGTCGTCTGGCAAGGTCATCGGACACGACCCAGTGGAGATCGGGTCATCGAATCACGTGTCCGGCGTCCTTCAAGGTCTGCTTCACCTGTCCGATCGTCATGAGTCCGAAGTGGAACACGCTGGCCGCGAGCACGGCGTCGGCTCCGGCGTCGACAGCCTGGGGGAAATGCTCCAGGCGTCCGGCGCCACCGCTGGCGATCAGCGGCACCTGTGTAACGTCACGGACCGCCCGAATCATTTCCAGATCGAAGCCGTTCTTGGTGCCGTCGGCGTCCATCGAGTTCAGCAGGATCTCGCCGGCACCCAGTTCGCTGGCCCGGCGGACCCAGTCGACGGCGTCGATTCCGGCGGACTGGCGGCCGCCGTGGGTCGTGACCTCGAAGCCGCTGGGCTGATCGGAGGACCGGCGTGCGTCGACGCTGAGCACGAGGACCTGACTGCCGAAACGCTGGGTGATCTCGGCGATCACGTCCGGGCGGGCGATCGCGGCGGTGTTGATGCCGACCTTGTCGGCTCCGGCACGCAGCAGACGGTCGACGTCCTCGGCCGTCCGCACGCCGCCGCCGACGGTCAGCGGGATGAACACCTGCTCAGCGGTCTGCCCCACGATGTCGTACGTCGTGGCCCTATCACCGGATGATGCCGTGATGTCCAGGAACGTCAGCTCATCGGCGCCTTCGGCGTCGTAGACACGCGCCATCTCGACCGGATCGCCCGCATCGCGCAGGTCGACGAAGTTGACGCCTTTGACCACGCGTCCTGCATCGACGTCGAGACACGGGATGACACGGACCGCAAGACTCACAGGTCGAGCCTATCTTTGGCTACCGTCAGAACATGAAGCTCTCCCCCGCCGTTGCCGCGGCTGTCCTGATGCTGCTGCCCCTGACCGCCTGCACGGGGGATGACGAACCGACCCCGGACCCGACGACACCCGTCCCGTCCTCAAGTTCCACCCCGACCGAATCGGTGCCGACCGCGTCGAGCGACCTGGTGGTCGCGCCCGGACGATTCGGGCCCGCCGAAGTCGGGATGACGCAGGACGAGGCCGTCGACACGGGCCTGTTCGACGCCGATGTGAAGTTCCAGGGCGAGGCTTGTGAGGGCGTGCACCCCTTGCAGTGGAAGAAGGCGTTCACCGGGGTCGACGTGCTCACCGATGAGTCCGGGACGATCGTGTCGTTGGGCACGGCCGAGTCCGACGGCCCGCGCACCGAGGTGGGTTTCGGGGTCGGGACGACGTTCGACGAGCTGATCGAGGGATATGGCGAGCAGCTCAGCGAACCCGAGGAGGCCGGCTACGGTCAGGTCGGGACATACGTCCAGGACGGCGACGACTGGCTCGGTTTCCTGTTCGGTGACGCCGAGTCGGTCCAGCAACTGGGCAACGACCACGGCCTGCAGGTCACGTTCGTCGAGGTGACCCAGGGTGAGAAGCCCGCCCTGATGCGCGACGGCTGCTGATCACAGGCCCTTGGTCAGCGCGAGGGCGTCCTCGAGGGTGAACTGGCCGGTGTAGAGAGCGGTTCCGGCGATGGCGCCTTCGACCCCGACCTCGACCAGCCCCATCAGCGCCCGGATGTCGTCCAAGGTCGTGACGCCTCCGGACGCGACGACAGGACGGTCGGTGCGCGAGCAGACGTCGCGCAACAGATCGAGATTCGGACCCTGCAACATGCCGTCCTTGTTGACATCGGTCACGACATAGCGCGCACAACCCTCGGCGTCGAGGCGGGCGAGCGTCTCGTACAGATCGCCGCCCTCACTGGTCCATCCGCGCGCCGCCAGCGTCGTGCCACGGACGTCCAGCCCGATCGCGATGCGGTCACCCCAGGTCGCGATCGCGCGGGCACACCATTCGGGCTTCTCCAGCGCCGCGGTGCCGATGTTGACGCGACGGCATCCGGTCGCCATCGCGGCCTCGAGCGATGCATCGTCGCGGATGCCGCCCGACATCTCGACCTTGATATCCAGCCGCCCGACAATCTCGGCCTGCAGCGCACGGTTGTCGCCGGTCCCGAACGCCGCATCGAGGTCGACCAGGTGCAGCCATTCCGCACCGGCGTCCTGCCACCGCAGCGCGGCCTCGATCGGATCGCCGAAGCGCTTCTCCGAGCCATCGATCCCCTGGACCAGCTGGACGGCCTGACCACCTTTGATGTCGACGGCGGGCAGCAGTTCCAGATAGTCGCTCACGGGCCTGATCGTAGCGACCCCTGTCAGAGGGTCGCGAGCCAGTTGCGCAGCACCTGGGCACCGGCGTCGCCGGACTTCTCGGGGTGGAACTGGGTGGCCCACAACGGGCCGTGCTCGACGGCGGACACGAACCGGTCTCCCCCGTACTCGGTCCAGGTGACCAGGGGCTTCTTGACCGGCGTGTCGCCATCCAGGACCCACGACCGCACACCGAACGAGTGCACGAAGTAGAACCGTTCGTCCTCGACTCCGTCGAACATCCGCGAACCCGCGGCCGGATCGACCGTGTTCCAGCCCATGTGCGGGACGATCGGCGCCTGGATCCGCTCCACGACACCCGGCCACTCGGCGGCGCCCTCGGTCCGGACACCGTGCTCGATGCCCTCTGCGAACAGGATCTGCATACCGACACAGATCCCCAGAACCGGCCGGTTCGCGATCAGGCGCCGCTCGATGATGCGCACACCGTCGACGGCACGCAGCCCCTCCATGCAGGCGGCGAAGGCACCCACACCGGGGACGAGCAGTCCGTCGGCCTCGGTGGCAACCGTCGGGTCAGCGGTCAACTCGACCACAGCTCCGGCTCGCTCCAGCGCGCGCACGCCGGAGCGGATATTGCCCGAACCGTAATCGAGGACCGCGACCCGCGGTCCGCTCACCATGCCCTCGGTGCGCCGCAGTGCGTCACAGTGCACCCTTCGTGGACGGGATGCCCGATTCGCGCGGGTCGATGGCCACGGCATCGCGCAGAGCCCGCGCGACGGCCTTGAACTGGGCCTCGGCGATGTGGTGCGGATCGCGGCCGTCCAGCAGGCGCACGTGCATCGTGATGCCTGCGTGATGCGCGATGGACTCCAGGACGTGCGCCGTCAGTGAGCCCTGATACTGACCGCCGATGATCGCCGTGATCTGCCGCTCCGGCTCACCGGAGTGCACGAAGTACGGGCGGCCCGACACGTCGACGACAGCCTGGGCGATGGACTCGTCCAGGGGCACCAAGGCGTCGCCGTAGCGGCGGATGCCGATCTTGTCGCCCAGCGCCTCGCGCAGCGCCTGGCCGATGCAGATGGCCGTGTCCTCGACGCTGTGGTGGGCGTCGATGTGCAGATCGCCCTCGGTCTTGACCGTCAGGTCGATCAACGAGTGCCGCGAGAACGCGGTGAGCATGTGGTCGTAGAAGCCGACACCGGTCGAGATGTCGTTCTGGCCCGTTCCGTCCAGATCTAGCTCGACCACGACATGCGACTCGGAGGTCTTCCGCTCGATGCGCGCAGACCGACTCATCGGGTGACCTCCTCAAGTGTGGTGTGAAATGTGTCCATCTCATCGGGCGTTCCGATCGAGACGCGCAACCATCCTAGTGGGCCGACCTCCCGGATCAGCACTCCGCGGTCCACCAGGGCCTGCCAGACGGCGTGCCGGTCGTCGAACGTGCCGAACAGGATGAAGTTCGCATCGGACTCCGCGACCTGGAATCCGTCCTGCCGCAACCGGTCGGCCGAGCGATCCCGTTCGGCACGCAACGCGTCGACCTGGGCCAACAGCTCATCGGTGTGACGCAGCGCCGCTTCGGCGGTCGCCTGGCCGACCGATGACAGGTGATACGGCAGGCGCACGATGCGCAGGGCGTCAACGAGCGCCGGATCGGCGGCCAGATATCCCAGCCGCCCACCCGCCAGCGCGAACGCCTTGCTCATGGTGCGGGTCACGATCAGCTTCGGGAACTCAGCCAGCAGTTCGAGTGCCGACGGCGTACCCGCGCGACGGAACTCGGCATAGGCCTCGTCGACGACGACGATCCCTGAAGCCGACTCCAGAACGGCTCGGGTATGCGCCGGGTCCAGGGCCGTGCCGGTGGGGTTGTTCGGCGAGGTCAGGATCACAACATCGGGCTGTTCGGTCTCGATCAGCGCGACCGCGGCGTCGACGTCGACGCCGAAGTCCTCACGGCGCTGCCCCGCGACCCAGCGGGTGTGCGTGTTGCGGGCGTACTCCGGATACATCGAGTACGTCGGCGCGAACGACACCGCGGTACGGCCGGGACCGCCGAACGCCTGCAGGATCTGCTGCATGACCTCGTTCGAGCCGTTGGCGGCCCACACGCGATCGGCGTCCACGCCGTCGACCTCGCGCGACAGATAGGCAGCCAGCGCGTTGCGCAACTGCCACGCCTCACGGTCCGGGTACCGGTTCAGCCCCAAGGCGGCATCGCGCACCGACCGGGCGATGTCATCGGCGGCCGCCTCGCTGGGACCGTACGGGTTCTCGTTGGTGTTCAGGCGTACTGGCACGTCGATCTGCGGGGCGCCGTACGGTTCTTCGTCCCGCAGCTCATCGCGCAGCGGGACCCACTCGGGGACCGTCATGGGCGATCGGTCCGGATGCTCACGGCGGCGCCGTGAGAGGGCAGGTTCTCGGCCTCGGCCAGCGTCACGACGTGTCCGCCCACCTCACGCAGCGCGTCCTCCGAATACGTGATGACCTGCATGTTCTTGCAGAACGCGCGGACGGAGAGTCCCGATGAGTGACACGCGCATCCTGCCGTGGGCAGCACGTGGTTGGAGCCTGCCGCATAATCGCCCAGCGAGACCGGAGCGAACGATCCGACGAACACCGCGCCCGCGTTCACGATGCGATCGGCGACGGCGGCAGCGTCAGCGGTCTGGATCTCCAGGTGCTCCGCGGCATAGCCGTTCGCGACCTGGATCGCCTGCTCGATATCGCGCACGAGCACCGTGGCGGACTGCTGACCGCCCAGCGCCGTGCGGATGCGGTCGACGTGACGGGCCGCGTCGACCTGGGTCTTGAGCTCGACGTCGACCCGATCGGCCAGTGCCTCGCTGTCGGTGATCAGGACCGACGCGGCCATCGGATCGTGTTCGGCCTGACTGATCAGGTCGGCCGCGACGAAGGCAGCATCGGCCGTGTCGTCGGCGATGATCGCGATCTCGGTCGGACCTGCCTCGGCGTCGATCGCCACGGTGCCCTGCAGATACCGCTTGGCGGCCGCGACGTAGATATTGCCCGGACCCGTGATCAGGTTGACCGGACGGCACTCCCCTGCCCCGTATGCCAGCATCGCCAGCGCCTGGGCGCCGCCGGCCGCGTACACCTCATCGACCCCGAGCAGCGCACAAGCGGCCAGGATCGTCGGGTGCGGCAGTCCCCGAAACTGTCCAACCTGGGGGTCCTTCGACGGTGGGCTGGCCAGGGCGATGCCGGGAACGCCCGCGACCTGCGCGGGGACTGCGTTCATGACGACGGTGCTGACCAGCGGCGCGAGCCCACCGGGCACGTACAGCCCGACACGCTGCATCGGCACGATGCGCCGCTCGACGGTGGCTCCGTCGGCCACGGTGCTGGTGATGGTCTGTTCGAGCTCGGCCTCGCAGGTGGCGCGCAGCCGGGCGATGGACTCCTCCAGCCCGGCTCGCACCGCGGGGTCGAGTGCGTCCAGCGCGTCGGTCAACGCTTGCGCCGGAACCCTGAGGCTCGACGGCCTGACTCCATCGAATCGTTCTCCCGCGTCGAGGACAGCCTCGGCACCGCGTTGCTTGACGTCCTCGATGATGGGCCGTACCGCCTCGAGTGCCTGCTCGACGTCGACCTCAGCGCGCGGGACCGCATGCGCGTAGACCCGGTCCCATTCATCGGGAGTCGGGTCGGTCGTCCGCAGGTCGAGGCGTCGCATCACACCTCAAGTCTAGGGTCGGGCCAACGCGAGCGTCCGATAGCCTGACGACGCCGATCTGCAGACCCTCCGGGCGAGGTATCCGTACGATGTCGTGCTGTGACCACTCGCGATCTGCAGCAACCGATCGTCGCGGGCGTCGTCACGGCCCTGGTCGGGTTCACCTCGTCGTTCGCCGTCGTCCTGGCCGGCCTACGAGCAGTCGGCGCCGACGCAGGCGAGGCAGCCAGCGGGCTGCTCGTGATGACCGTGGTCACCGGCCTCGGCATCATCGCACTATCGACCTGGACACGGCTGCCGGTGACCCTGGCCTGGTCGACACCAGGTGCCGCACTCCTGGCCAGTACTGGAGCCGTAGAAGGGGGCTGGTCGGCGGCGGTCGGCGCGTTCGCCGTCACCGGGGTGCTACTGGCCCTCACGGGGCTGATCCCCTGGTTCGGCCGACTCGCGTCGAGCATCCCCACGACAATCGCCCAGGCGATGCTCGCCGGTGTGCTGCTCCAGCTGTGTCTGGCACCCTTCACCGCATTCGCCGACGCGCCTGGGTCGATCGCCCCTGTGCTCGTCGTCTGGCTCCTGGCGACGCGCTTCACCCCTCGGTGGGCCGTGCCACTCGCGCTGGTCGCCGCCCTCGGCACGATCGCCGTCCACCTCACGACCTCTGAGGACCCTGTCGAACTGGGCAGCATCGCGCCCCGCGTCGACCCGGCGGCCCCCACGTTCACCGCCGCAGCGATCATCGGCATCGCGCTGCCCCTCACGATCGTCACGATGGCATCGCAGAACATTCCCGGCGTTGCGGTGATGCGGTCGTTCGGATTCACCGTGCCGTGGCGGGCCTCCATGGTCACAACGGGCCTGGCCACGGCCGCCACCGCACCGCTGGGCACTCATGCCGTCAACCTTGCAGCGATCTCGGCGGCACTGTCCGCCGGAGATGAGGCGGGGCCTCGCGAACGACGGTGGATCGCCGCCAACACCGCCGGTGGTACGTACATCGTGCTCGCACTGACGTCCGGCCTGCTGGTCGCCGTAACCGAGGCTGCTCCCGCGGGCATCATCGAGGCCGTCGCAGGTCTTGCCCTGTTGACCACGTTCGCCAACGCGGTCGTCGCCGCGATCAGCGACGAACAGACCCGCACGAGCGCCGTCGTCACCTTCCTGGTGGCCGCGTCCGGAGCCCAGATCCTCGGCGTCGGAGCCGCGTTCTGGGCGCTCGTCCTCGGCATCGCGATCCGCTTCACCTTGGAAAGCAGGAGCCATGGTCAGACGCAGAAGTGAAGCCGGAACGCCCGCGCTGCTGGCCCTCGCCAACGTCGGCATCGCGCACACAGTCCACTCCTACGAGCACGACCCGCGCGCGGCATCCTTTGGGCTCGAAGCGGCCGAGGCGCTGGGGATCGAACCCGACCGCGTGTTCAAGACCCTGATGGTCGAACTGGACGGCCAGTTGGTCGTCGGCATGGTTCCGGTCACCTGCACGCTGGATCTGAAGGCCGTCGCCGCCGCGCTGGGAGGCAAGAAGGCCGCGATGGCCGATCCGGCCGCCGCCCAGCGCGCCACCGGCTATGTCCTGGGCGGCATCTCGCCACTGGGCCAGAAGAACCGGCATCGCACCGTGATCGACGAGACCGTCGAGCTGTGGGACACCGTCAACGTCTCAGCCGGACGACGTGGCCTGGAGATCGAGTTGGCGCCTCAGGACCTGGTGTCGTCGACCCAGGCCGTCGTGGCACCCATCGCCCGTCCCTGATCCGGACGGGGCTGATCCGGCCGGTCACGATCGAACAGGCCGGCCACCAGCACGCCGAGCAGGGCTCCGATGGGCCAGGCTAAGAACGGGACCACCGAGCCGACCGCGAGCCGCTCCTCGATGATGTCGCCTTCTTTCAGGCCCGACACCGTGGTCGGGTCGGGCGGTCCGAGGATGATGCCGAGCCGCCATGCGACGAGAGACGCCACCACAGCACCACTCGCGATCAGGACGGCATCGGACCAATCCACGCGCAACAGCAACTGGCCCACCAGGCCGAGCAGCAACGACAGCGCAACGCCGACGACACCGAACCGCAGCATGACCGGGAAGACCGCCCGAGAGTCGTACTCGGTCATCACGATCCGGCCCTGCAACACCTGCCAGTGCGCCGGCTCGGCCCACCAGGCCCACAGCGCCGCCCCTAGGACACCGACGACCAACGACAGACCCAGGACCATGCCGAGGCGCCGTGCGCCGGCCGCGTTCACGCCAGACAATGGGGCCCCAGCAGTTCTTTGAGATCGGCGACGAGCGCAGCACTGTGGCTGACTCGCAGATTCTGGTCCAGCCGCAACTTCTTGGCGCCACTACCGCTCAGCAGCTTCAGATGGACTTCGGCCGTTCCCGGGTGAGTCGCGAGTACCTGCTTGAAGGCCGCCACGGTCTCGGGCGTGCAGCGTGCGGCCGGCAGGCTGACGACCAGAGGCGCGTCGGCCCGGCCGCTGTCGATATTGGGGACCGTGATCTCCTGCGCGTGCAGGTCGATGCCTTCGTCGTTGGCCTTCAGGCGCGCTTTGACCACCACGACCGAGTCCGGCACGAGACTGGGCGCCGACAGGTTGTAGGCCTGCGGGAACACCATGACCTGCACACTGCCCTCGAGATCCTCGAGGATGATGGACGCCCACGGATCGCCCTTGCGGGTGGTGCGGCGCTGCACACCGGTGATGAGGCCGCACAACTTGACGATGCTGCCGTCATCGCGCCGGTCCCCCGCGACCAGCTCACCGATGGTGGTGTCGCTGCTGGCCCGCAGCACGTGTTCGAGGCCGAGCAACGGATGATCGGACACGTACAGCCCGAGCATGTCGCGCTCGAGCGACAGCAGTTGGGTCTTGTCCCACTCCGGCACATCGGGAATGTCGATCGTGACCCCCGTGAACCCGTCGTCGATGCCGCCGAACAGTGAGTCCTGACCGATGGCCGCATTGCGCTTGAGGTCGATGAACTGGTCGACGGCCTCCTCGGCGACTGCCGTCAGCGCGCGCCGCTTGTGTGCCATGGAGTCGAACGCACCGGCTTTGATGAGCGAGTCGACGACCCGCTTGTTGCACACGTGCACCGGCACCTTGGACATGAAGTCGGTGAAGTCGGTGAACAGGCCTTCGTCCTGCCGCGACTGCACGATGCCGGCCACGACGTTGTCGCCCACATTTCGCACGGCACCCAGACCGAAGCGGATGTCGGTGCCGACCGACGCGAAGTTGTTGACCGACTCATTGACGTCGGGCGGCAGCACCTTGATGCCCATGCGGCGGCACTCGTTGAGGTAGATGGCCGACTTGTCCTTGTCACCGCGCGTGCTGGTGAGCAGCGCCGCCATGTACTCGGCCGGATAGTGCGCCTTCAGGTACGCGGTCCAGTACGAGATGACTCCGTACGCGGCCGAGTGCGCCTTGTTGAACGCGTAGTCGGCGAACGGCACCAGGATGTCCCACAGCGTCTTGATGGCGCCCTTGGAGAATCCGCGCTCGATCATGCCGGCCTCGAAGCCGACGAACTCCTGCTCCAGCACCTCGCGCTTCTTCTTGCCCATCGCACGGCGCAGATTGTCGGCCTGTCCGAGCGTGAACCCGGCCAGTTCCTGCGCGATGGACATGACCTGCTCCTGGTACACGATCAGGCCGTAGGTCGTGCCCAGGATCGGCTTGAGCGCCTCGGTGAGCTCGGGGTGGATGTAGTCGATCTGCTGCTTGCCGGTCTTGCGCAGCGCGTAGTTGGTGTGGCTGTTGGCGCCCATGGGCCCCGGTCGGTACAGCGCGATGACGGCCGAGATGTCCTCGAAGTTGTCCGGCTGCATCTGCCGCAGCAGCTGGCGCATGGGACCACCGTCGAGCTGGAACACACCCAGGGTGTCGCCGCGACCCAGCAGCGCATACGCCTCGGGATCATCGAACGACAGGTCCTCCAGCACCAGGTCGACATCGCGATTGGCCTTGATGTTGACCAGCGCGTCCTCCAGGACCGTCAGATTGCGCAGGCCCAGGAAGTCCATCTTGACCAGCCCGAGCGACTCGCACATCGGGTAGTCGAACTGGGTGATGATGGCGCCGTCCTGCTCGCGCTTCATGATCGGCACGATGTCGATGAGCGGCTCGCTGCTCATGATGACGCCGGCCGCGTGCACGCCCCACTGCCGGATCTGGCCCTCGAGGCCGAGCGCGGTCTCGTAGACCTTGCGGACATCGGGATCGGACTCGTGCAGCTCGCGGAAGTCGCGACCCTCGCCGTAGCGGCCGCTCGTCTCGTCGAACAGCTCGGTCAGGCCGACACCCTTGCCCATGACATCGGGCGGCAGCGCCTTGGTCATCTTCTCGCCCACCGCGAACGGATAGTCGAGCACGCGGGTGGCGTCCTTGATGGCGGCCTTGGACTTGAGCCGCCCGAACGTCGCGATCATCGCGACACGGTCCTCGCCGTACTTCTGCGAGACGTACCGGATGACCTCGGCGCGGCGGCGATCGTCGAAGTCGATGTCGAAGTCGGGCATCGACGGACGCTCGGGGTTGAGGAACCGCTCGAAGATCAGGCCGTTGGTGAGCGGGCACAGGTCGGTGATGCGCAACGCGTACGCGGCGATCGAGCCGGCGCCCGAACCGCGGCCGGGCCCGACACGGATGCCGTTGTCCTTGGCCCAGTTGATGAAGTCGGCGACCACCAGGTAGTACCCGCAGTACCCCTTGGTGCGGATGACGTCGAGCTCCATCTCGACGCGGTCGCGCACCTCCTGAGTCATGGCCTCGCCCGGATACCGCGACTCGATGCCCCGCCAGACCTCCTGGACGAACCAGCTCTCCTCGGTCTCGCCGGCCGGGATGTCGGCGCGCGCCATGTAGCCGCCGGTGGACTCGACGAACTCGATCTCGCAGCGTTCGGCGATGAGCAGCGTGTTGTCGCACGCCTCCTTCATGCCGTTCTTGTGCTCCCACAGATCTCGCATCTCGGCGGCCGACTTGATGTAATAGCCACCGCCGTCGAACTTGAGGCGGTTGGGGTCGTTGATGCGCTTGCCCGAGGCGACACAGATCAGAGCATCGTGCGCGTCGGCGTCCTCGGGGTTGTTGTAGTGCGAGTCGTTGGTGGCGACCGGCGGGATGTCGAGATCCTTGCCCAGGCGCAGCAGGTCGTCGCGGACCCGCTTCTCGATGTCGATGCCGTGATCCATCAGTTCGAGGAACACGTTCTCGCGGCCGTAGATGTCCTGCAGGCGTGCCGCGGTGGCCCGGGCCTCGTCGTACTGGCCCAACCGCAGGCGGGTCTGCACGGCCCCCGACGGGCAGCCCGTCGTGACGATCATGCCCTTGGCGTAACGCTCGAGCAGCTCGTCGTCGGCTCGGGGCTTGTAGTAATAGCCCTCGAGGCTGGACATCGAGGCCAGCCGGAACAGGTTGTGCATGCCCTCGGTGCTCGAGGCCAGCATCGTCATGTGGGTGTACGCGCCGCCGCCGGCGACGTCGTTGCCACCCTCCTCGGCGATATCGCCCTGACCCCAGCGCACCCGCTTGCGCTCACCACGCTGGGTGCCGGGAGTCAGATAGCCCTCCATGCCGATGATGGGCTTGATGCCGTGCTTGCGGGCCTTGTTGTAGAAGTCGTAGGCACCGTGCAGATTGCCGTGGTCGGTCATCGCGATGGCCGACATACCCAGGCTGGCGGTGCGCTCGAACAATCCGTTCAGCAACGACGCTCCGTCGAGCATCGAGTACTCGGTGTGCACGTGCAGGTGCACGAAGTCCGATGTACTCGACATCTGCGGATGCGCCTCCCATGACGGCAATCTGGTGCCCTGATCCGGGCCGGTCTCGGGGAAGGATCTCAGCCTACGCGAGGGCGCCCACACGATCGTGACGGCACGCCCGTGAGCCGCTCAGTCGTCCGACGTCAGCGCGAACAATCCGATGTCGTACTGCGTACCGGACGGTGCTTGGTTGCCCGAGTCGGGGCCGAACTGTTGCTCCCAGCCATACGTCGAGTGCACGAGCGCGACGCCGCCTTTGACCGCGAGCGCCTCGGGCCACACCTGCAGACCGTTGCGGTGCTTCTTCGGCACATTCCAGCGGCCCGTGATGGTGCCGTCGGATGTCTTCATCGTCATGAACTCGATGCTGGTGCCATTGCTCATCGTCACCACCATCGTCTTGCCGCCGTCGATCAGGTCGTAGTCGTCCTGGACCACCTGATTGGCGGCCTCCCGCTCCATCGAGTTGCGGATCGACGACACGTCGGTCGACCAGGCGATCTCTCCGTCGGAGGAGAAGCGCATGACGCTCGTGGGCTGGGACACGATGATGCTGCCGTCGCCCAGACCGACGCCGCTGATGCTGGACGTGGCGGCAGACCCGATGGACAGCACCTTCGGGTCATCGGCGTTGTAGTCGCGTCGCACCTTGCCGGTCGTGAACGTGACCTGACCGGTTTCAGGGTCCAGATGAGCCAGGACTTCGTCGACCTTGGCGTTGTAGTCCGATGTGTCACCGAACTCCGTGGAGAGCCACAGCGGGTTGATGTAGAAGATCGAGAGATAGTTGCGTTTGTCGACTCCGCCCAGCGCCTTCGACGCGGTGGTCGACCAGACCTTCTCGAACGACGGCAGCCGGTAGGCGTCGATGGCCCAATCCTTGCCTCCGTCGAGTTCGGTCGATCCGATCAGCAGATCCGGGTCCTCGGGGGTGGGGCGCAGATAGGAGTCCTTGCGCACCGAGCCGGATACCTCGGTCAAGCCCTTGCTGGAGACCTGGTCGACTCGACCTGAACCACTGACCACGAAGTCCTTGCCCTGGTGACTGTGCAGCGAGAAGAACTGCTCTCCGTCCGGTGCTTCGACGACGTCACCGACGGTGCCCTTCTTGAGCCCGATGCGGACCAATGACTGGCAAGTGGCGTCGTCACCACCAGTCTTGAATATGACCGTGACGACCTTGGCGTCGCTTGCCGGTTCGGTCCAGTCGCACAGGCGACCACCGTTCGGCAGCTGCGCGGACCACTTCTGCTTGCCCGTCTTGGCGTCCAGTGCAAGCAGCTCGGCGTCGGTGTCGACCAGGAGGGCGTTCCCGATCGTCTGGGCGGTCGGATCGACCTCGTCCCCCTTGTTCTTCAAGCCCCCCAGCCACGCCGCATCGTTGTCGATGGGGCCGGCCGTCGGCACCGATTCGGACTGCTTGGCGTTCGGGTCGGGGAAAGTGAACACGCCGATGTCGAACCGATCGCCCTCGGGCTCCTTGTCCTCCGGGCTGTCGAAGGCGTACTTCCACGCCTCGAAGTTGCGCGTGAAGACGACGCCGTCGTCGAACAGGGTCAGATGCGGCTTGACCTGGAAACCGTTGCGGTATTCCGGCGGGACCGCCCAGCGCCCGACGAGTTTGCCGGTGTCGGCCTCGACAGCCACCATCTCGGCCGCCGTGTCGTTGCTGACCGTCGCCACCAGATAGCCGTCGTCGGTCAGGCCCTGCGGGAGCACTGTCGTGTCGGGGAAGTCCTGATCGGATTCCAGCTCCAGCTGGGTCAGATCCAGGTTCCAGTCCATCTTCTTGTCCGCCAGCGAATACCGGCTGATGCCCCGCGACTGCGCGAAGATCATGTCGCCGTCGTCGAGGCCCAGAGTCGTGTCGAAGTACAGCGAGCCGACCGAGGCATCGAGTTCGCCCTTCTGCGGCTCCTCCTCGCTCTGCGCGTCCGTGGCCACATGCCCGAGAACCTCACCGGTCTGCGGATCGACCTGGATCATGTGGTGCATCGTGCCGATCTGCTCGGTCATCCACGCGGGGTTGCCGGTTGCGAGGGCGATGACACAGTCGCTCGTCTCCTCCGGGATCAGATCGTCGTGCGCCTTGGTCCACAGCGGTTTGAACGACGGCAGCGCATAGGCGTCGACGAAGCACTCCTGGCCCGTGCGCGAACCGATCAGACGCTTGCCGTCGGGAGTCGGGTACAGCTCGAAGTAGGAGCCGTCGAGCAGTTGGGTGGTGGCGGTCCAGGTCGGCTTCTTCTCGGAGTCCTTCTTCGGCTTCTTCAACGACCAGACGGTGCCCCGGTGGTCGACCAGGTAGTCGGTCGTGTCGACCGTGAACAGATACGAGATCGGTCCGCCCGTGACCTCTTCGCCATCGACCGTCCCAGCGAGGTCCAAGGTGTCGATGTCGGACAACACGGTGCCGTCAGCGACGCTGATGGTGGCCACCGACCCGCAGTACCCGTCCTTACCATACGCGACCGTGAACTGCTTGACGGCCCGGTCCGGCTGGGAGGCGAAGCACACCGTGCCGCCACCCATGTCGAGCTTCGCGGTCCACAGCTCCTCGCCGCTGTCCAGGTTGTATCCGGAGATGTCGTCGACCGAGTAGCCCACCGCGGTGGTGCCACTGATGAACGCCCCCGCACGCCGCTCGGCGTAGCCCTCATCGACATCGCCGAGCGTCGATTCGAGGTCATCAGCGGCCGCGAGCAGCACCTTGGCCTCCAAGGCCGGACCGGTAGCCGGCCCGCGGGCCGACGGCGCCTTCTCGGGCAGCGGCAGCGACGGCTTGGTGTCGTCACCGCCCGAGCAGGCCGAGAGCAGCAGAACCCCTGCGAGCAAAGTCGCGATCAGGCACCGCATCCGTCGCCCCCTCACGCTCCCAACCACTTCCGGGTCGCGTTGAGCAGTTCCTTCTCGGAGCGGCCCAAGATCTTGGGCGCCCCGGAGCGTCCTTCGTCGTAGTAGGCCGAGGCGACCTCGTAGACGGCGTCCTTACCTCCGGTGTCCTCCAGATAGGCGAACACCGCACCTGCGCAGTTGTACATGTCGTTGACGTTCCCCGACTCCTGGAATGCCTGGTAGTCCTTCAAGGCGCGGGGGACGAACGATCCGAAGAACGAGCGGATACGTCCCCCGCTCCGCGCCATCAGTGTCGAGGCTCCGGCTTCGCCCCAGGTGGCGAGCCCCTCGACCACCCAGGTGGGTCGGTCGCCGATGCCGAGCCACTGGTTGGCCAGCACGTGAATGGCCTCGTGAGCCGCCACCTCGGTGACGTCGTAGCGTCCGGCAAAGGCGAGTTGGTGCATCCCGACTCGTCCGGTGGCTTGAGGAAGGCCTTTCGGAGTCGACCGTGTCGTCTGCCCCTTGGCCAGGTCCTCGGGTTTGACGAACGGGTGGTAGTAGGCGTGTGCACCGCGGTCCTTCAACGAGATGCCGCCGTACAACTTGCCGTCGATCTCGGGCCAGGTGAGGGCATAGAAGACCTTCGAGACGCCCTTGGGCTTCTGCATCGCAGCGAAGGCGCGCTTGGCGCCGGCCTCGATGCGGTCGCGGTAGGCCTTGGCCGTTCCCGCATCCTTGGGGCGGAACGCGATGTACGCGTGTTCGGTCTCGATCGCGTCGATCTTCGCAACATCCCAGAACGACGGATCGTAGTCCTCTTTCGGATCGCCGATGTGCATCAACTCCAGCGGAGCGTCCTCGGACTTCTTGCGGAAGTCGGCGTCGTAGGTCTCCACCACCTGTTGCCCGTCGCAACCGCGGATCTGGTGGGCGAACACCAGATCGCCGCCGTACTCGATCTGACCACCGGAACCGTTGCGGGTACGACCGCTGGGCGCTCCGACGTACCACTCGCCCGTGACAGGGATCCGTGTGAAGTTGTCGAACCTTCTGACCCAGCGCGCGCGCACTTCGTCGAGCGAGAGGTCGTCGGGGTCGATGACCTTGATCAACTGGTCGATGTCGCGGGCCTGGAAGGCATCGTTGAGTCTCTTGCGCAGGGCCGCGGTGTCCTCGGCGGTCACCACGGTGCCCGCATCCGGCTTCACGATGTTCGGACCCTTGGTCTTCTTCGGGTCACCGTTGGAGCCGCCACAAGCGCTCACCAGGAGGCCTGCCGAACCGAGCAGCAAAACTCGTCGGTCGATCGTGTTCATCCCGGACCCCCCTGGATCGTCTGTGCTGGAACGAGACTAACCGGACACAGCGGCCGACCGTTCAGCGACTGGACGACAGGCGGTACTGCCGCACCGCCAGCGGAGCGAAGATCACGACGATCGCCGCGCTGCAGATGACGGTGTAGAGCACGGGGTGCTGCAGCGACCAGGCATCGGGCACCGGCACCTGGTCGCTGGTGTTGCCGAACAGCTCACGACACGCCTGGGTCAGGGTGGACACGGGATTCCATTCGACGAACCGCTGCAGGACGGCCGGGAACGACTCGGTGGGCACGAAGGCGTTGGAGATGAACGTCAGCGGCATGATGACGATGAACGACGCGTTGTTGATGACGTCGACGCTGGGCACCAGCAGGCCCACGTACCCCATGACCCAGCTGATGGCGTAGGCGAACAGCAGGAGCAGGGCGAACGCGATGAGCGCCTTGCCGAACCCCTCACGGATGCGCCAGCCGACCAGCAGGCCCGTCAGCGCCATGATGACCAGCGACAGGACGTTGTAGATGATGTCCGATGTCGTACGGCCCACCAGAACCGCCGAACGGGACATCGGCAACGACTTGAAGCGGTCGATGATGCCCTTCTGCATGTCCTCGGCCAGCCCTGCTCCGGTGAAGGTGGCTCCGAAGACGACCGTCTGGGCGAAGATGCCCGCGACCAGGAACTCCTTGTAGTCCACTCCCCCGCCCGGATCGATGGCACCGCCGAACACATAGGCGAACAGCAGCACGAACATGATGGGCGAGATCAGGACGAAGACCAGGATCTCGGGGACCCGGATGATCTTGATGACATTGCGTTTGGCGACGACCCAGCCGTCGACGGCCGCCTTCGTCATGGCGGTCATGCGACCTCCTCCTCGGTGTCGACGGACTCTTCGGCCGGGCGGCCTGTGAGCGTCAGGAACACATCGTCGAGCGTCGGTCGTCTCAACCCGATGTCGAGCACCGTGACGTCGGCCTGTTCCAGCCCGTCCAGCACCTGCCTGAGGCTGCGTGGGCCGTGGTCGACCGCCGCGATGAGCTCGCGCGGATTGGCGCCGGTCTGCACCTCGCCGAGCGCGACAGCCGCCAGGACGGACGTGGCCGCATCGCGGTGGGCGACGTCGGCCAGCACGAGTTCAACCCGCTCACCACCGGTCTGCGCCTTGAGCGAGTCGGCGGTGCCGCGTGCGATGGCCAGGCCGTGGTCGATCACCACGATCTCGTCAGCCAACAGATCGGCCTCCTCCAGGTACTGCGTCGTGAGCAGCAGCGTGGAGCCCCCACTCACCAACTCGCGGATGACGCCCCACATCTCCTGACGGCTGCGCGGGTCGAGCCCTGTGGTGGGCTCGTCGAGCACCAGGACCGGTGGGGCAGCGACCAAGGCACCGGCCAGGTCGAGGCGGCGCCGCATGCCGCCGGAATAGGTCTTGGACGGACGGTCACCGGCGTCGGCCAGATCGAAACGCTCCAGCAGTTCCCGGGCCCGCTGGGCCGACGTCTTGCGCCCGAGGCCGTACAACCGGCCGACCATGTCCAGGTTCTCGAAGCCTGTCAGGTGTTCGTCGACCGCCGCGTACTGACCGGACAGACCGATGCGGCGACGCACCCCGTCCGGGTCGGCGACGACATCGACGCCCGCGACCTCGACGTGTCCCGCATCGGGCGCGAGCAGCGTCGTGATGACGCGGACCGCGGTGGTCTTGCCCGCCCCGTTGGGACCCAGCAGCCCGAGCACCGTGCCCTCGGGCACGATCAGGTCCAGTCCTTTGAGTGCCTCGACCTCGCCGTACCGCTTGACGAGCCCGTCGACCCGGATCATGTCAGCCATGTGACGATCCTGTCGGACAGTTCTGACAATTCGCGATTCCGGTTGCAGCCAGAAACTACCTCTGTTGATAGCTGCTGAGGAAGTGGCCGAGTCTCTGGATCGCTTCGGACAAGTCACGGGCCCAGGGCAGGGTCACGATGCGCAGGTGGTCCGGATCGGGCCAGTTGAAGCCGGTGCCCTGCGTGATGAGGATCTTCTCGGACTCCAGCAGGTCCAGCGCGAGCCGCTGGTCGTCCTGGATCGGGTACACCTCGGGGTCGAGCCGCGGGAACGCGTACAGGGCGCCACGTGGCGTGACGACCGAGACGCCCGGGATCTTGCGCAGCTCCCCCACGGCCGTATCGCGCTGTTCCAGCAGACGGCCGCCGGGCAGCACGAGCTCCTTGATGGACTGGTAGCCCCCCAACGCGACCTGGATCGCGTTCTGGGCCGGGACGTTGGGGCACAGCCGCATGGAGCACAGCAGCGTGATGCCTTCGAGATAGTCGGAGGCGCGCTCCTGCGGGCCCGTCACGACCAGCCACGCGGCACGGTATCCGCACACCCGATACGCCTTGGACAGTCCGTTGAACGTCAGCGTCAGCACGTCAGGGGCGATGCTGGCCATAGGGATGTGCACCGCGTCGTCGTACAGGATCTTGTCGTAGATCTCGTCGGCCATCAGGACCAGATCGTGCTTGCGCGCGAACTCGGCGATCGCCGTCAGCGTCTCGCGCGAATAGACCGCGCCAGTGGGGTTGTTGGGGTTGATGACCACAATGACCCTGGTGCGGTCGGTGATCTTGGCCTCCAGATCGGCCAGGTCCGGATTCCACTCGTTCTGCTCGTCACAGCGATAGTGCACCGGGACGCCGCCGGCCAGATTCGTGACGGCGGTCCACAGCGGATAGTCGGGGACCGGGATCAGCACTTCGTCGCCGTCGTCGAGCAGCGCCTGCAAAGCGATCTGGATCAGCTCGGAGACTCCGTTGCCGATCCACACATCGTCGATGTCGATATCGGGAAAGCCGTCCTGCAGCTGGTAGTGATGCACCACGGCACGGCGGGCCGGCTGGATGCCGCGCGAGTCCGAATAGCCGGCCGATGCGGGCAGGCCGGCGATCATGTCCTGCAGGATCTCGGCGGGCGCGTCGAATCCGAACGGCTGCGGATTGCCGATGTTCAACTTGAGGATCCGGTGTCCCTCGGCCTCCAGCTGGGCGGCTCGTGACGCGACCGGGCCACGGATGTCGTACAGGACATCCCTCAGCTTCTCCGACTGACGCCACACATTGACCATGACGCCCATTCTCCCACCGCCCCACCGACCCGTCTCTCCCGGCTCACCAACCCGCTGAGACTGACGTTTTTACCAAGTTGGGCGGCGTGTCGACGTCAAAACGTCAGGCTCAGCGGGCAATGGGCTCAGTGGGCGTCGCGGATGAGGTCGAGGGCGTGCTGGAGGTCGTCGGGGTACGTCGACTCGATCTCGGTCCAGTCGCCGGTGCGCGGATGGGTGAAGCCAAGGCGGACCGCGTGCAGCCATTGGCGGTCCAGGCCCACGCGCGCCGACAGGGTGGGGTCGGCGCCGTAGAGCGGATCGCCGACACACGGGTGGTGCAGGGCGCTCATATGCACCCGGATCTGATGCGTGCGACCTGTTTCGAGCTTGATCTGCAGCAGGCTCGCGAAGCGGTGCGCCTCGAGCGTGTCGTAGTGCGTGACGCTCTCACGGCCACCAGCGGCGACCGTGAACTTGAAGTCGTGGCGTGGGTGTCGCGCGATGGGCGCATCGACGGTCCCGGTGTGCGGATCGGGGTGCCCCTGCACGAGCGCGTGATACGTCTTGTCGACCGTCCGATCGCGGAACGCCTGCTTGAGCACCGAGTACGCGTACTCGCTCTTGGCCACGACCATCAGGCCGCTGGTGCCCACGTCGAGACGCTGCACGATGCCCTGACGTTCAGCGGCGCCGGAGGTCGTGATCCGGATGCCGACACCCATCAGATGATCGAGCACGGTCGGACCGTCCCAGCCGACACTCGGGTGTGCCGCAACGCCGACCGGCTTGTCGACCACGACCAGGTCCTCGTCCTCGTGCACGATCCGCATGCCCTCGACCTCGTGCGCCCGTACGACCGCAACACGCGGTGCCGGAATGGACGCTTCGAGCAGGGCGCCGGGCTCGACCCGCTCGGACTTGGCCGGAACGGAACCGTCGAGGGTCACCAGTCCCTCGGCCACCAGATCGCTGGCCCGGGTGCGGGACAGTCCGAGCAGCCGTGCCAGAGCGGTGTCGACCCGCTCACCCGCGAGCCCCTCGGGCACGTGGACGACCTTGTGGTCGTACGCCTCATCGGTCATTGCGGGCCGGTCACTTCTGGACCTCGCGGGTACCGTCGAGGTTCACACCGCGCCAGGACCGCCAGATGATGACCACGGCGGCGAACGTCAGGGCGATATCGGCGACATTGCCCACGAACGGGCCGTAGTCGATGAAGTCGACCACGTGACCGCGGAACACCGACGGCTCACGCACGATGCGGTCGATCAGATTGCCGACAGCGCCGCCCAGCAGCAGGCCCAGGCCCACCGCCCAGCCGCGATCGCGCAGACGGGCCGACATCCGGATCACGACGACCGACACGATCAGCGCGACCGCCGTCAGCACGATGGTCATCGATGAGCCCGTACCCAGGGCCGCGCCGCCGTTGCGCAGGAACCGCAGGTCGATCAGGCCCGGGATGACCGTGACGGGGTCGTGCCCCTCCAGGTATCGGACGGCCAAGACCTTCGTCACCTGGTCGATCGCCAGAGCGATCACAACCACGACGACGAACAGTCGTACCGAGGACGGGGGAAGATCGTGTGGGTCGCGACCGTCGGTCAGCGACGCTCCTCGCGCTGCTTGCATGTCATGCACAGTGTCGCACGAGGGAACGCCATCAGCCGCATCTTGCCGATGGGCTCACCGCACGACTCGCACTGGCCGTACGATCCGTCGTCGAGTCGCTCGAGCGCCTTCTTGGTCTGCAGCAGCAGTTCTCGCTGATTGGCGGCCAGTGACATCTCGGCATCGCGCTCCAGGCCCTTGGACCCGACATCGGCCTGATCATTACCGGCTCCGTCGACGCCCTCGCGCAAAAGATCCTGCAGTTCGCGGGCGGAATGGTCCAACTCGGCGTGGAGGCGTTCGAGGTCGCCCTCGAGCTCGGCGCGGACGGCCTTGCGCTCGGCCGCTGTCCACGGCTTCTCGTCGGCGCGGACCGCAAGCTTGGTGTTCGGCATGCGGGGAGACTAGACCCCCGCGCCCACAAAACCAACACGACCCACCGAACCGTCCGTGACGGGTTCGGTGGGTCGTGTCGAAACGGACCGATCAGGCGATCAGAAGGACGTGTCCTCGTCACCCAGGAGCGAACGGACCCGGCGGGGTCCGGCATCGACCGGCTGCTCGTCCGGCGCTGCCGACGTGTTCTCGTTGGCGGCCAACTGATCGAGCTGGCTCTGGAAGTAGTTCTTGAGCCGGGCGCGGTACTCGCGCTCGTACGTGCGCAGGTGCTCGACCTCGCGCTGGATCTCGTAGCGCTCGCGCTCGATGGTGGCAACGGCCTGCTGACGACGCTCATTGGTCTCGTCGTCCAGCTTCTGCGCACGGATGCGGGCGTCGGTCTCGAGGCGGTCGGCCTTACCGCGAGCCTCGTTGGTGACACGCTCCGCCTTGGCGCGGGCCTCACCGACGATGCGGTCGGCCTCCTCCTTGGCGGCGTCCATGAGCTGATCGGCATTGCTGGACGCGATCTCCAGCAGACGGGCGGCCGCGGACGACGCGTCGCCCATCGACGGCTTGGCGACAGCAGCGGCCTGCAGCGGCTCGGGCTGGGCCACATTGAGCTGAGGCTCGGGCTCGGGCTCCGGCTCGACCTCGGCGACCGGCGGGAGCGTCGGCTCCTGCACGGCGGGCGCGGGCGCGCTCTCGACCGCGGGGATCAGACCGGTGGGCTCGCCTGCGGAGACCGCGGCGACCTTGGCGCGCAGTTCCTCGTTCTCGACGGTGAGTCGTTCCAGTTCGGCCTCGACCTCGTCGAGGAACTGGTCGACCTCACCCATGTCGTAACCCTCGCGGAGTCGGACGGGGGTGAAGCGCTTGTTGCGCACGTCCTCGGGCGTCAATGGCATACGTGGTACCTCGGGTTCGTCGTTGGTTCCGTGAAGTCTTGTGG
>Ga0164243_10002454_pt1 | contig 30654 bp, 27 predicted proteins | sample OricompcompostOP_FD_108781 | JGI IMG/M metagenome (GOLD analysis project Ga0164243, IMG submission 108781) | Organic Plus compost microbial communities from Emeryville, California, USA - Original compost - Organic plus compost (OP) | ecosystem: Engineered > Solid waste > Mixed feedstock >... | reverse complement strand
GATCCGCTGCCACCATTCCGCCCCAGCGGTATTCGCCTAGGTACACCCGCCATTACCACTCGCGGATTGAAAGAAGAACACATGACACAAATCGCCGAATGGATGCGCCAAGCAGTCGATGTGCGTGATGACGATGCTGCACTTGCCAAACTTCGCGATGAAGTCAAAGCATTTGTTGAACAATTCCCACTGCCTAGCGACAAGTAAAATCTATTCAGAAAAAATCAATATACTCATCCCAAAATGCTCATGCTACTATGAATGTGTATTTAAACGAGAAGGGTGGTGTGATTAGAAAGTATTTTTTCGTTCCGTTTACTATATTCTCTATAACTTTAATGAGTTTAAGTTCGGTATTATTCGGATCAACTTCTGTATTTGCTTCCAGTATTTATGATGATAACTATCAAGCGATAGACACTGTAGGTGTATATCATTCATCAAATTGTTCGACTGAGATTGATCTTACATCGACATGGATGAAGTACATAACTGATAAAGAGCATTGGTATTCGGGCACTGAGTTGACAATGCCAATATATAAAGAATCCTTAGAGCAAGCATTTGATACTGGGAGATGGGCTGTTTCAGAATACGAGCATGCTACTCAAAAATGGGTGTATGTTTACTGGACAGAAGATACCTCACTCGCTCTAGATTGGATGTCAACGGGTAACTCAGTAATGGCTGATTCAAATGAGTTGAATGTTATGGCACTAGGCTGTATAGGTGGTGTGATAAGGCAATATCCGCAAATGTATCATTTTAACGGACAGGAGGTCTTATCGAACAACGGTACTGGCTCAAACACGTTCCGTAATCTATTCGTCTACTCGAGTACTTTAAATGAACCGTCTGGCTACGAAGGTGATAATATACGGACAGGTAGTACCGATTCCGATGATGACGGGTTGAGTCTGGTTCAAGAAACAAAGCAAGGAACAGTTGATGCCTTGGGCTATAAAGACACTGATGGTGACGGCATCGACGACTACAAAGAATCAACCTGGTTTGAAGATAGAGATGATGTCTTTTGTGGAGTTTCGGAGTGTGCGTATCCAGACCCACTAACAAAAGACGCGTATGTTGAAATTGATTGGATGAACGATGGCACGAATTCTTACCAGCCAAACGCGACTCAAATAGGGCTTATTAGCGATGCATTTGCGAGTAAGTGTATCGCATTCCATGCCGATACCGGGCAATACGGTGGCGGTGAGCAATTATCAACTTACACAGCACCTCTTTCATTTGTAAAAGGTTTAGGTACAGACTACTTCGACTACAAAGATGCGAATTTTAATTCGAACCGACAAGGTATTTGGCGGTATATGATATCGGGTAACAACTATACTGAATACCCAACGTCGTCAGGTGCAACGTATCCTGGCAGTGACAATATATTCCTTTCGTACGGATATATCAAGGATCACCAAAGCGGCTTTGGGTATACCGATACTGATACAGCAATTGCAGGTACGATGATTCACGAGATTGGACATAGCTTATGTTTAAGTGATACTCAAAGCTATTCATACCAAAATTCGAGCTGTATCTATAGCGGGATTGATTCTGGAGGCACCACAACCAATGACTATACGAATTATGTCAGTTCGATGAATTATTATGACCAAATGGGTATGGTCGACTATTCAACAGGTATCAATGGTAGTCCCGGTGACCATGATGACTGGTCAGCGGTGAATAGTCACATGAATGACTTTGCATCTTGGGACTACGATACAGAACATGATTATGGATCTGGACTGTCTCTTAGAAAACAAAAACCACATTTTGCAGTATCTATAACTACCGATACAGCAAAGAAGCTAAAAGCGAAGGGGTTGTTGCGTACTGGAAAAGCAACGTGGCAACACCTTCAAGTCACACCAAAAGTAACAAAATAGTAGATACCAATGATGTATTCAAGCCACATTACTGTAATTGGATAGTTTAGTTAATATATAATTTGAATATGAAAAGCATTAATATTTACATACAAAATTCTCGAAAAATAGTAATCCCCTTAACTGTACTAGTATCGGTTTATGTGATTTCTGTACTATTGCTGATATCAAGCCCAACAAGTGCGGTTGCGAAATTGATTTGTGATGACCCAATACATGGAACCAATTCATGTGAAAGGAGCGTTGATCCAATAGTTAGGAACGATAATGGTATTCAGGATCCAACTATGTTTGTACTGGTTGGAGTAATTATAGGTGCCGTGGTGACATTTCTAATTATGACTATCTGGAGAAAGAACGTATCATCTAAACAAAAGAAGAGTTCTCGAAAATAATATAATCACAAATGGCTTAGATGGCTTAGGGAGCGGTCTCTAAAAAAGATATTATTACCAAAATAACACTGCGCCAGACTGGCTTCGCACAGATAAAGTACTCGACCTATTTAGCTCATCAGCAGCCTATGTTGATTTCGTCAGTGACTACAAAGACATTCGTGACATATACGAAGCAATTAAGCACGAACTGGCAAATTAGTATCTATACAATAATCCCAATAATTTAAAGAACCGTTCTTTAAATCCTGTAACCACCATGTAACCCCGTAACCCATCGATAAAACCACGGAGTCTACTGACTCCGTGGTTTTATCGAGCGCGATTGTCTCAGTATATAATTATGCAAAATCTCTAGGGGCAAGTAAGTGGGCTGCCTGAAGGTGCAGTACCTGTTGCATTACCGCCATAAAGCCACGCAATGTTATTTGCAGATGAATCCCAATATCCAACGCATACTCCTGTGTTGCTTTTGGGGATATAGGTTAACGTTTTTCCATCTGCATTAGATGAGGTCACTGCTGTGGCAATCAAATTGCTTGCACCAAAACCTGTGGGCAATGATGCAGTACTTCCACTGGCATTAGAGTAGCTAACTAAGTTTGCAGCCGTTGGATAACCACTTGTTGTACATGCCCCCGTTTTTGGGCACTCAGCATTAAATGTGTCTGCTGCCTTTATAACTCCTTGTGCATTCGCCTTTGCTGCGGTTGTACGAGCTTGTTGTTGGACGCCGTTAAATGCAACAATCACGATTGCCGCTAAGATGCCGATAACTACGATGACGATCAGTAGCTCGACGATGGTGAAACCTTTTTCTGATTTCAGTTGTTTGATATTTTTAAGACTCATTTAATTGATGCCCCTTTATTAAATTCTTTTGTCTGATGCAATTGTACTATAACCATAAGTGCTATGCAAGGGTTTTTCCATAGAATTTAAGCAGATGTAATAGGGGTAGCGGGCGACAACTCTAATGGTTCTTGCTGCAAGATGATTTGGAATTTGTCGCGCACGGCGCCAATGATTTCTTCGCGGGCGGCTGCCAGCTGCGCATAACTAGTGGCGGAATCGTTGATCAGCACGACTGCGTTGCCCTCGTGCACCTTCATGCCATTGATAACTTGCCCCTTTAGCTCGCATTGCTCGATCAACCAGCCGGCGGGGATTTTGGCGTTTTTATTATCTACGGCAAAGGTGGGCATGTCTGGGTATTCTTTGCGCAACTCATCGACCTTCCACTGTTCGACAATCGCGTTTTTAAAAAACGATCCGGCATTGGGTAGTTTGGTAGGGTCGGGCAGTTTGTTCTCGCGGATGGCTAGCACGGCCACGCGGATGGTCTGTACGCTGTATTCGTGGATGTCATTGGCATCTAAATATTTTTGCAGGCTTTCGTAAAACGGCGGTTCAGGTACGCGTTTGTCGAGCGCCAATGTAACGGCGCTGATGATATAGCGGCCGGCCGAATCGCCGCGGAATATACTGTGGCGGTACGAAAACCCGCAATCTTCCCAGGTAAGGGTAGCGAACGAATCGGTGGCGGTGTCGTAGGCTTCGAGTGATATAAATGTGTCGGCAAGTTCCTGCCCGTATGCGCCGATATTTTGTACGGGCGCGGCCCCGACCGTGCCGGGGATGCCCGACATGGCTTCAATGCCCGCCAGATTGCGGTCGACGCTGAATTTCACCAAATCATCCCATATCTCGCCGCCACCGGCACGGATGGTAGTCGATGTACTATCGTCGGCAATGATGTCGATACCAGGGATTTTGTTGAGAATGATCACACCGGCAAAGCCATCGTCGTGAGCGATCAAGTTGCTGCCGCCACCAATGACGTAGACCGGTTGGTTCATTTTTTTGGCGTTTTGATAGACCTGCTGCAACTGTTCGGGTGTTGTCACCTCGGCCACATAACTAGCATTACCGCCGAGGCGCATAGTCGTGAGGGTAGAGAGAGGTATGTTTGTTTGGACGTTCATCACCATTCATTATAACGCCTTGCACTAAAAACTACTATCATACTTATGCTATAATGTTACGTAACATGAACTCTAAAACTCTAAAATACAGCGAACTGAAACATCAAGCGATTGAGCTTCGCCAAGCGGGCAAGATGTATTCTGAAATCCAGGAGGAGATAGGACATATACCGAAAGGCACATTGTCGGGTTGGTTGAAAAATATTGAACTGTCCAAAGAGCAACAGGAGAGAATTAAAGAGATACGAACAAAGAACGGTTCGCTAGGGCGTCATATAGGGGCGCAGAGGAACCATGAAAAACGAATACAGAGGCTTGCATCAATCAAGGGTATCGCTGAGACTGAATATCCATTGCATCTCAATGATCCACTATTCCTCGCCGGACTTACTCTATATCTTGCCGAAGGCACAAAGAAAACAGAGACTTTCATGTTTATGAATTCTGATCCTATGCTCATAAAGTTTATGATTCAGTGGATCACTTCAGTTGGGGGCATAAGATTCGAGGATCTGCGATTCAGACTTTATATACATGAATTGTATGCACATGAGAATTGCGAAGAATTTTGGCAGTCAAAACTAGGAATACTGGATTTTCAGATGCAAAAGACCATTTATAAACCAAACGGCAGAAAGTATAAAAAGAACTCTACTTATAAGGGGTGTTTAAGGATTGAAGTAAAGGGAAGCGAGCTATACTGGAAAACAATGACATGGCGGGATTGCCTTTATCGGTCTTTACAGGGATAATGGATGAGACGCACCCGTGGTGAAATGGATATCACAATGGTCTTCGGAACCATTATTGTAGGTTCGAATCCTGCCGGGTGTACCAGATATTATAAAAGGCTTCCTAGGAAGCCTTTTTGTTTGGAGCGATGTTGAAATTGAGTTTGAACAGGTTGTCGGGGTCGTATTTGGATTTGATCTCCTGCAATTTGTCGAGTGTTTGCTGCGGATAGGCATCGAGCAGCCGGCCCTGTTCGGCAGGGCCCAGGAAGTTGGAATAACCAGCACTCGTGCCTTGGTCGAGGGAGGTGGCAAAATCATCGACCCACTGCTGGCGACCTGGTTTTTCGGCGTCGGTTTCGTAAAAGCACGCGATGTTCACCATGATAGGGTTTTGGCGATGGGCATAGGCAGTTGCATCATCTGGGACTTGTGTCACGGCACCACCGAGTACCCGGAACTGAAATGCGCGCAGGGGTGCATCGTTGTTGTTGAGCCGCTCGAGTGCGTTAGCTGCAATGTTCTGATCGATCGTGTTGATGAACATGTTTTTGCTGACAGCGGTTGGGTGGTAACTCTCACCTTCGGGTGGGAAGATATCTTTGTACCGCATTGGTTTGACCATGTCGGCGATTGGTGTGGCTAATGCGCGCAGTGGCGCAACAACCTTTTCACCCTCGGCCGGATCACCCGCGTAGACCATGAGGACCATGACGGATAATTTGCCATGAAATGCTTCGGGGATGAATGGCATCGGAAATGCGGGCATGACATTGGCGATTGTCGAGAGTTCATTTGGGGCTTCGCTGGCGATTTTGGCGACGCCGGCAATGACTTCTGGTGTGGCGGGGAGTAGTAGCATACCGCCATAGCATTCATTGAGTTCGTGCAGTTTGTACTTGAATTTGGTCACGACGCCAAAGTTGCCACCGCCACCGCGGATAGCCCAGAACAGGTCGGGGTGATTGGTATCGTCGATCTGCAAGATTTCGCCATCGGCGGTGACAATTTCGGCAGCCAGTAAGTTATCAATAGCTAACCCGAATTTGCGCGCCAAAAATCCCACGCCGCCGCCCAGTGTGATACCGCCAATGCCAACTGTACCGGTGTCGCCAAAGCCGAGTACAAAGCCATGTTTGTCGAGTTCGGCCGTCAACTGGCCAGCGGTCAGGCCGGTCTGCGCCCAAACGGTTTTGGCTTGGTCATCAATCTCAATATCACGCATGTCGCGCAAATCGATGACGATCCCGCCTTCGGTCGTACTGTAGCCAGCGACACTGTGCCCGCCACTGCGGATAGCGAGTTCAAACCCTTTGTCTTTTGCCAGTAGGATTGCTTGTTTGATATCGTCCGCATTTGCGACTCTGATGATCGCGGCTGGTTTTTTGTCGATGCCGCCATAAAATACTTGCCGCGCGGCGTCATAGTCGCCATCGCCTGGCATGATTACTCTGCCTTGAAAAAGAGAAGTGAGGGTTTGTTGATCCATATAATTATTATAGACTAACATGGTGCATGGGTGGGTGTACGAGTGCTTTTACGTGCCCCGTTAGCTCAACTGGATAGAGCGTCGGTTTCCGGTACCGGAGGTTGCAGGTTCGACCCCTGTGCGGGGTACCAAAAAGTGTTTGTTGCAGGTGCCACCATTATAGTAAGCCACGAATCATCGTGGTGCTGTTAACTATTTCGCAGGTGCATAATCAAGGGTAGAGACGGCTAACACGGATGACTGATGTTGAGGTATTGGCAACGCCTTGATAGGTTGCTCTGGTCGTGACTTTTAATTCGACTGTTTTAGCGCCGGCAACATCTGTTGCGGCGTTGGGGTTGCTGGTGTACTGAGTGCTTACTGGTGTAGCACCGCTCGACAAACCGTAATAGTTAATACTGAGTGATGTGACATTAGGTAAGAGGAGTGCGTCGGGACCCTTGCATACTGCGGAGTACGTGCCAACCTGCCATGGCGAACAAGTTGTTTTTTGGCTCGCATCAATAGCCGAACCAGCGCAAATAGATAAGTTGAATGGGTTGACGATAGTGCGGCGATAGAGATTGGTGCTGCCATTAGGATCTTGTGCGATGAAATATATCAGAGCGTTTTTGATGATGCCTGCCTGAGCCGGGTCGCAGCTGTTATTGGATGTGTTAGGGGTGAATGTCGGCATGCGAGTATTGTCTGATTTTGGTTTGTCGGTTGCCGTGACATAGGCGATCAGCACTCGTTTGCCATCGGTAGCGCAGTCGTTACCGCAGTATGACCATGCGGTGCCGCTATTGTTCATGCCCAATGGAGCGGCCGAAACAGGCAGTGATGTTGACCAGCCCGCGGTGTTGGACAGTTCAGTTTCGATAGCCCGTAGTGAATAGCGGGTGTCGGTGTCTTGCACTGTTTTACCCAGCGATGTGGTGTTGGCATAGTAAAAATCACCGAGCGTGTTGAGCACTAGACCAATCAAAATCCCTAGTACAGTCAATACGACCAATATTTCAACGATCGTAAAACCACTAGAGCGGCGACTAATTGTTTTGGATATAGCTGGCATGGACCACCTTATCTCCATTGGTTCCGTACGTAACGGTCGATACGATTTTCAGAGGATTACCGAGGAAGTTTGTGCAGCCATTGGGCGCGTAGACAACAAGGGTTTGGGTGGAATTGGTGCCTAATTTGCCCACGGTATCGGCGTTTGTCTCTTTTGGATAGTTGTAGGGTGGGTCGAAAAGATTAACACCAGATTTACCCCTGTTTTCTTGGCTAGTATCGCCCGAGGTAAGGTCCATAGTGGCGGGGTCACACGTCAATTCTGCCGGACGACTCGTGATTTTACGGAGGTTGGTATAGGCGACATCACTGGCAATAGCCTGACGGGCAACATTGACGCGTTGGGTTTCGAGCGTGAGGTAACTTTGAAAAAAGGTGTAGAGAAACAGGCTAACGACGATCAAAGTTACTAGCACCTCAATAATAGTGAATCCCTGCTGGTCGACCCTCGCACCCATATATGCACCGATTATACAACAAGCATAATGGTTTTGCACCTCTTGTGTTTTGAGGTGTTATTCAGTATAATTATCCCCTGTTAGGTTTTGTAGCCTTACCAAAAAATGAAACCAAGCCTCCAGGCTGTTTCGTTTTTTGAAAGGAGGAACAACGAAGAGACGAAGCTTTTGCCACTTGCGGCAAAACGAGGCCTCGAAAGTGAGTTCCGACGCGGGCCAGTAGCTCAGCTGGTTAGAGCACCTGCCTCTTAAGCAGGGTGTCGAGGGTTCAAGCCCCTCCTGGCCCTCCATGAAAATAGACTCGCATGTATGCGGGTCTATTTTTATGGTCGAACATTCTTGGGTTTTAAAAACCGGCTAGTCCGCTATAATTGGCGGTGAAAGGGACAAAAAACAAACATGGCGAACAAAAAAGGAAATTTCTACCCTGCAAGTTATTTGGTGATGACGGTAACATCACTTTTGCTGGTTGGTTCGGTAACGGGCCTGACCGCTATAATAATTGATTATTGGTTGAACGGTGTATCGAGTCTTTTAAACGACGTTGTGCTGCTGTATTGGATTGCCTCTTTGGCAGTTGTTGTCCCAATTCATCTGCTCTCATACTGGCAGGTACGCCGGACAGACAAGGCGCGGGTAACAACATTTTCCCTGCGGTTTGCACATGGTCTACTGGGCGCGTATTTGTTTATTACTGTCGGTAGTGTTATTTCGTTAAGCACCTGGCTCATCGCGCTCTGGCTGAATGCAGGGCTGGGAACAGGTGAAATTGACAAGCACTTAGTGGCAGCGAGTTTGGGGCTTGCCCAAGCAATTGCTTGGTTTGCTTATGTGGCATGGCATTTTTGCGCTCAAGAAGCGATGAATCACGGCCGAGATATTACGTCATAACTGTGGCGTTTTTGAGCAGTGTTATCCTTGTTTTGAGTCTTGTTTTTCCGGCTATGGCGTATCGCGACAAGGCGCATGATTTTGTAAAGCAAAGCGACCTTGACCAGATCAATCAGCAAATTGGTGATTATGTGAATCAACACGATGTATTGCCACCCAAACTGACTGATTTAACCGAATTAAATAGTGACACTAAGCAGCGACTCGACGCTTACGAATACACTTCACGTGGTGGAACGAGCTTCGGTATTTTTGGCTACACGCTGTGTGCTGATTTTGCACGAAGTAATGAACAGGGTAGGGATACCGGGTTTGGATTTGGATCGCATGGGGCAGGAAAGCAATGTTTTGTTCGCACGACAATATCGTTCGATAAGTTAAACCAAGATTTGGCAAAAGATATCGGAAATATCAAAAGCGGTGCTGCAAAACTACAAACTGCTATCAGGAATTTTCTACTCGGCGCCAAACAGACGGTTGATCAGGAAATTACTGGAGTAGAAAACTTTGCAAGTGGACAGGTGAAGCAACTCGAAGGTAATTTGGAAGGCCTCGAAGGTGGCACAACGCAACTGCAAAAAGAAATGGAGCGTTTGGAAGGCAATCTGACGGGGCTTGAAGGTGACACTGGTGACCTGGCGCAAGATTTTGCGGCTGTCGAAAAATTCTTACACGATCTAGGCTGTTTGTTTGGGGGATGTAAGTCTTAGGAAGTCTCTTTTGGTGTCTTGGTTGCAGGTTTTTTGCCTTGCCATTTGGAATCATCAAACGCAAGCCAAATGAGCCAGACGATAGGGACAAAGATGGCCAAGAGAACAAACCAGTCGTCTTTGCCAAGTTTTTTGCCGATATGATACATGGCAATAAAGATAAAGATTGCGGCTATGATATTGACGATAGGAATCAGTGCAAGCACCGCCCAGAATCCTTGCTGACCACCGAGTTCTAATAATTTCCAGTTGTTATATACCGGTACCCACGCTGCCCATTGTGGCAGACCGGCTTTTTTGAAAATACGACCAAGTAGCCAAGCCGTGATGACATAAGCGATGAGGGCAAAGAACACTACAAACAAAAACACTGCACCAACAATTGCTGCAGTAGCTGCAACGTCACCTGCCGATGATGGGGATGTGTAAGTGTAGTCATATGTATAATCCATGGAACCCTCCTAATTGATTGCATTTATTGTACCACAACCACTTTTACCACTTATATTCATAATGATTATACAAAATATGTCCGATCAGACATGTTATGTATAAATTGGAACAGAGGATTAAGGGGTTACTTAGCGACTGTTGCTTGGGCGGCCCGGATGACATTGTCGAACAATGCCGTGACGGTCAGCGGGCCTACGCCACCCTTTTCGGGTGTGATGCTAATATCGTCACGCTGTCGAACGTCTGCCGCGACATCACCGACGATTTTGCCGTGTTCGGCTGCGGTGCCGGCATCGATGACGACTGCGCCATGCTTGACCAGTGATGATGTGACGAGTCCCGGTACACCTACGGCGGTCACGATAACGTCAAACGATGGTAGTTGCTCGCTCATGTTATGGCTACTCTCGTCGAACACAGTGACGTCATAGCCGCTATCACGCCATATTCGTGCAAGTGGTGCACCAACCAAACGGCCATTGCCCACGATAGCGATTTTTTTGTGAGCAAGATCGACGTTATACCCCGCTGCCAACCAGTTAATCGCAAGAGGTGTTGCTGGGTCTAATACGGCCTGGGTGCCCAAGCCGTCGACGTCTTTGGCGGGTGCGACAGCATCGACCGCCGCCTGTGTGGCAGATTCGTCTGCCAGAGGTAATTGGATGATGATCCCGTGCACTGACGGATCACTATTGAGGCGCTCTACGACGCCAGGCAGGTCTGTTTGATCGATTTTGTACGTTTCAACATCGATCAAAATATCTGCCCCGTAGCGTTTTTTGAGCGCGACATACGAATCAATCACCGGGTTGTCGATTGTCTGCACGATCGCTAGCTTGGGATAGACATGGTGAGCCTGGCGTAGCGCCCGCACTTGGCGCGCCTGACGCTCTTTAATATAATCGGCCAATTCGCGGCCATTGAGTAATTTCATCTCTATAAGAGTAGCAAAATACGGATTACAAACCAAGCGCCTCTTTGACGCGTTCGACGACCTGGCTAGGGGTGAGTTCGGCCTTGACGATGTAGCTATGAACGCCGAGTTCTTTGAGGATCTTTGGCGATTCTTCAACACCGAGGTTGGTGAGGACGATCACAGGTATCCGTGCGCCCCAGCTTTCGGAGCGAATCTTTTTCAGTGCTTCGTCTCCGCTCATTTCTGGCATTTGCAGATCGAGCAAGATGATATCTGGCGCAAAGGCTTTGACCATTTCAACACCTGTTTTGCCATTGTCAGCAACTTGTACCTCAAAGCCATTGGCTTCGAACTTCATACGATACATCTGATTAATTACGGCGTCGTCTTCAATAATGGCAATTTTTGTCATATGATTAGTCTAACACGATAGGGTGATGCAAATAATATTGACAAAAATATAAATAAATTGTAGAATAGTAATAACATGACGGTTGATACCAAGCGAGTTTCCAATCAGGAAGTGATCCCGCTGCTCGAAAACGAGACCGTGTTTAGTGATAATCCCGAGGCAAGGTTCGCCTTGGGATTTATTTCTCATGATGCGCAACATACGTCGGATCTCGATGAACTATTTCGTGCATATCTGAAACTAAGGGCAAACGTATATATTGATCAGGCAAATTTGCTTGACGAGAGTTATCGGCGTGATGACGGAACCGAAGTAGACGATGATGATCGGCGCGCCTCGCATATTGTGGCGCTTGAGAATCGGCTTTCGCATGTGGCAATTGTCGGGTCTATGCGCGTCATCAAAAAGTCTGAACAGCATGGCTCGCCTCTGCCATATGAACAAACTTTTGCGCAAGAAGTTCCTGTTGGGGGTGATGAGATATCGCGCTATATCAATAGGATTGATGATCGACATGATGCTGCAGAAGTAAGAACCGGACTATTTGTTGCTGCTCTCGCACTCATCCATTCTCAGAACATGAGTCCTACTGTTGCTATCGTTGAGCCGGTCCTGGAAAGTCGATTGCAACGCGGCGGAGTGCCATTGATTCGGAGTGCAGAACCGCAAATGATTGAAAAGTACGGTGATCTAAACGTGGGAATCACTATCGATACCGCTGGTCTGATTGAAGCATTGGGCGGCCCCGAAGTGATCAAGAGCGTCAATACGGAGCCTGGCCAATTCGTCTATTGGGGACAGGTACAACGCTGATGGCTGCTCGTGAGCATCATCCGACATTTAGTCGTAACTTTGGTTTCTATAGTGATGAAGAGCAAAAATTATTAGCGGCATCGACAGTTGCGATTGCTGGCGCGGGTGGTGATGGATTTCAGTTGGCGTACAAATTGGCGATGAATGGGGTGGGGACTCTGAAGATTGCTGATCCTGAAACCTTTGCTGTAGAAAACGCGAACCGAGTCTTTGCCGCAACGAAACAGCACCTTGGTCAAAACAAAGCAAAAGTATTCAAACAAATGGTTTCTCAGTTACCGTTGCCGCCGAAAGTTATTATTTTTGAAGATGGTGTGACTTCTAAAAATATCGACGCCTTTTTGGAAAATGTTGATCTGTTGATTGATGAATCCGAACTGACATATTTGCATATCGGAACACTACTTGCCAGGAAAGCGAGGGAGAAAGGTATCCCGCAGCTGCTTGTTATGAATGTTGGTTTTGCCGGGGTTGCAACCTCATTCCAACCGTCTGGTGGCAAGACTTTTGAAGAGGTTATGGGCATCCCACAAGGCGCGACATTGGAAGAAATCGCTGCAATAAAAGTAGATTTTGGCCGTGTACTGCCCTATCTGCCACCATATGGTGACGAGACGACATTACGAGAAGTGCAGTCCGGTGCGCCGCTACCGTCAATTAGCCAGGGTGTGGATGTTGCATCGGCGATTGGATCAACTGAAGCCTTTTTACATCTGACGGCAAGTGCTCATAATCATCGCAAACAACCCGTATGGGCACCAAAATTCCGATATATGGATGCTTATACAAACAAGGGTGGCGTTATACACTTTCCTCGTTACTCGCACGCGACAAAAGGGTTGAAAATGATACTTCGATCCCGAATGGGTCTGAATCCTCTGGCTGCTTATGCCAAAAATGAACGCGAGAAGCGTCACTCTAAATAATAATAGTACTCTCGATTGTTCCTGCAGGTTGACACAGGTATAATACGGGCATAATGCTTAACCTTTTCCTTGTTATTGATGTGCTGATCATTGCTCCGCTGCTCGTCCTTGCGATTACGGTACTCCTCCATGGTGGCTACAAGCATCATCGTAACGTATTGCTGGCACTTTTTTCGCTATTCATTAGTTTATGGATTGTTGCCAATCATGTAGGCAATGATCTTGCGACGCCTGCGGACATCGCTGTCATAGCAAATTACTTTGTCTTTTCATGTAGTTTCGCGGCGATGATTTTGATCATGGTGTTTGTTATTCGACTCACTGAATTGTCACATCTGAAAAAGATTATGAATGTGTCGCTGCCAATAGTGATACTCATGGCAATACTAGCGGCAACACCGCTTGTTGGACAAGGTGTGATACCACAGGAAGGTCTGTACGAGGTTGTTTTTGGGCCGCTCGTCATACCGTACGGTATTGTGCTTATCTATATGATAAGCCTGACATTGGTCGCAATTGGTATTGGTATTCGTCGAACAAGGGGTGTCCATAACAATCAATTGCAGGTTGTCGGTGCCTCTTTGGCGCTCTCATTGCCGGCTATTTTTTTGCTTGGGTTTATCCTTCCGACAAGTACCGGTGCCTTTTGGTTGACCGAATTTGGTGTCTTGCCAACGATTATTATCGTTGTCGGCCTGTACTATAGCGTTATTCGGCATCGGTTATTCGATATACGATTCGCTGTTGTACGAGGTGTTGCCTATGTATGTGTTCTGGCATCGCTGGCAATTATTTATTATCTGCTTGCCTATATTGTTTCGGTCATTATATTACGAGGTCATGTTGCAGACACCGTTAGCCCTATTAATGTGCTCCTTGCACTGCTTTTGACCCTAATATTCCAGCCATTGAAGTTATTTTTTGATCGAGTGACGAATACGATTTTTTACCGAGATCATTACAGAAGTGTTGATTTCATCGCCAGACTCAATCACTTGCTTACGTCTACGACAGATTTGCGCGGGTTGTTGGAACGAGTATCAATCGAGATAACGCAAACGCTCAAATCGGATCAAGCATTCTTTTTCCTCTATCTTGGGAGTCAGGCGGATCATTATTTGTCAGCGGGCACGAGCCGTCACGCCATATTGCCACTGAACGACGCCAGAGAATTAGATGAATTTGTGATGAAGAGAACAGAGAGTGTTTTTTTGACCGATACACTCTATGACGTACCACACATTCGCCGACTGCTTTTGAGTCATAAGATTGCTGTCGTCGTTCCGCTGCGTTCACCAGTAAGGATAACAGGGTATCTGCTACTTGGAGAGCATCGGAGTGATAACTATACCAAGCGCGACCTGAATGTTCTGTCTACAATTAGTAGTGAATTGGTGATTGCGATTCAGAATGCATTGTCGCTGCATGAAGTGAAAGAACTGAATGCGACGCTGCAACAACGAATCGATGTGGCGACCAAAGAACTGCGGTCGTCGAATGCACAGTTGAAACATCTGGACGAAGTAAAAGATGAATTTATGAGTATGGCGAGCCATCAGCTGCGTACACCACTGACGAGTGTCAAGGGTTATCTGAGCATGGTGCTCGAAGGTGATGCGGGTGATATTTCGCCGCAACAGCGTAAGCTACTGGTAGAAGCATATAACAGTAGCGAACGCATGGTGCATTTGATTGCGGACTTTTTGAATGTTTCGCGCTTGCAGACGGGCAAATTTATCATTGATAAACAAGCGACAGATCTTACGCGGATTGTCCGCCAAGAAACCGCCAGCCTAAAATTAATTGCCGAAAGCCGACAAATAAAATTGAAGCATGTTATTCCACGGAGTAGTCTGGTGGTGTATGCCGACGAAGCAAAAGTTCGCGAGGTGGTGATGAATTTTATCGACAATGCAATCTTTTATTCAAGGGCGGGGAGTACAGTGACCGTCACGTTAGAGCGAGACGGCGACGATGCACTATTCGCGGTAACTGACCAAGGTATTGGTGTTCCTGAGGTTGATCAGGCGCGGCTGTTTAATAAGTTTTTCCGTGCTGCCAATGCACGCAAACAACGTCCGGATGGTACAGGTGTTGGCCTGTACCTTGCACGCAAAGTTATTACAGCGCACGGTGGCTCGGTACTGTTTCACTCTGTTGAAGGCAAGGGGAGTACGTTTGGATTCCGGCTACCTGTGATGGATGCTACCAAATTAGATCGATAATTCCGATCAGGATAATCACCACAGCAACAACAATACCAGTGATAATCAAGACAGGTTTGGCGATGCGTTGATGGTCAATCCACCATTGATGGACAGGGTTGCGATTGACGGCATTGACACGAGTAATTGTCGGACGAACGGCGGCGTTACTGCCTTTGTAGACTTTGTTGCGCTTTTTCTTATTGGCCATATATACCCATGATACCAAAGAACCCCTGCCATATGACAGGGGTTCTTGGTGTTCGAGGCTGATGCTCGATGGGAGCGGTCAGACTCGATTAGCGGCGAAACAGTTTGCGCACACGGTCGCTTGTCAGGGCATAGCCTGCACCAGCAGTTGCGATACCCAGGCCGACAAAGGCAGCAACGCCTGCATCGATACCGGTTTGTGGCAGCTCAGTAACTGGAGTAACAGGTACTTCGCCTGGCTTACATTCACGACTTGCAGTAACATCCGCAGTATCTTCCTTTGGTGATTGACCTTCAGGAGTTGCGATTGCTTTGTTTGTCATGATGTTTTTGCCACAGCTTGTGAGCTGGCTGGCAACCTGGGCGTTAAAGATAACGATGGCATTTGTACCAGGAGCGTAGCTACCGATATTAATACCACCATTTACCAGATTGTTACCGTTTTCAACGTAGGCACCAGCGGTGTTGTTACCGTTGAAAATCTTGACTGAGCCAGGAATAAGGCTGACATCAGTAGGCAATTGATCTTTCAGGTTGACGTTTTTCAAGCTGGCATTGCCAGTGTTCTTGAACTCGATACGATAGTTCAACTTGTCACCTTGGTTAACATCGACAGATTCTTTGAAGCCGTCGGTTGCGCCGTCTTTACGAACTTGCTTGTTAATGGTGAAGTTGTTTGATTCTGGTGCGAACTGTGGTTTGACCTTGAAATAGACATAACCACTGTATTCATAACAACCAGGGATATTACCGTCGAGCTTGTCATAGCCAAGCTGTGCGCCGGCGCTGGTGACAATACTGTCAGGTAGTGCGACACCCTGAGGTGCTACACCAACACTGTTGTTATGAAACGTTGCAGAACCAGGAACGTAAACGAGGTTGAAATCTTTATCAGATTTCAGGGTGACATCATCCCAGACTTTTGTTGGGTTGGCATTATCAGCGCTAATCGTCGACTGAATATTAATGCTTTTGCCAGTAGTTGTTGGGACATTGGCACCGAAACGAACGTTCTTTGCAACAAGGTTGAGGTTTGATGCAGCGTTGTTGTGTACATAGGCGCGAACAACGTATTCTTTACCTGGTTGTACAGTTACTTCATCTTCCCATCCACCGTTGGCTGTGTTTGATGCGTCTTTAATTGTGGTGAAATAGCGTTCATCACCATAGAACGAGTTGTTCGTGATGGAGTTGAACGTGATATACGAAGCAGGATTCTGCTCCGTAAATGTAGGGCGGCTTGGGCCCCATGCCAGCAGAGTGGCTGGCAGCACGATTGCTGCAAAAACAGCGGTCAATACAGCGGCAGTACGCTTTGGAGCGTATTGCACAAGGTTGAGTAATTTACCCATAGTTTCTCCTTTCCCGCCGGTTTTATAACCGGTAGAAACATGATTGATAGTTTGTGAACGTCACTACCTGTGGATCTTGGTGTGCAAACTGATTGTTAAGTTGCCGCTGGGTAAAAATCAGGTTATGCCTGGGTTGTAAGTGCGCAAAGTATAAAGCGTGGGTTGGGTGTTGGGGCGGGCCGACGGATCGACCCGCCCCAACACAGTTGTTAGCAGATTTCCGGCGTGCAGCCAGTGATCTCCTGTGTCACCTCGGGCTGGCTCGACGGTGCAACCGTCGGCTGTGCCGAAGGAGGCGTCGAAGTCACGGTGACTTGCGGTGCCGGTGGCGCCGTCGTCTCCACGGGTGAAGGCGGCGGTGTGTAGGTGTCCGGCCGTGGCGTCCAAGTCGTTTCCGGCTTGGGCGTTGTCGGACGCGGGCCACCACCATACATGCCACTGCCACCATCACCGGGACCCCCGTTGCCAGGTGCCGTTGTCGGCTCCTTCTCGCACAGACCATTCGGAGGAATGGGCTGCCCGTTGGGGCACGTCTCCACGGGTGGCGGAGGCGGAGGGCAGTTGTGCAAGCACTCACAGCTCGTGCACACCGGCGGCGGTGGCGGAGGCGGAGGGCAGTTGTGCAAGCACTCACAGCTCGTGCACACCGGCGGCGGAGGCCGGTGTGTCGTGATCTGCGTGACCGGCGGAGGCGGACCCCCACGCGGTACGTAGCTGACCTTCTGCACACCTGGCTTGAAGGGCAGGCCCGGCTGGAAGTGGCACTTGACGCGCACACCGTTACCGACCCAATCCTTCTTTTCGCTGCCAGGCTTGCCGTCGTAATGACGGAGAACGATCGTCTGCCCCATGTCCTGCTGCTCGGAGAGCAGCGTGACGCCGGGCATATCACTGGGGGTTGCCCCTGGCTCCTGGCCGAGGGACCAATACCGAACGCCGGGCATATCCACGAGGGAAATGTCCTGGTTGCGTTCGAAAAAGCCCGTGATTGCCTGCTTCCAGGCTGCCGGATCATTCTTGAAGGTCTGTGCCTTCTCGCGAGCACCCTTCTCGTCGAAATCGAAGGGCTTCTGACCTGCCTCGAATGCCGCAATGGCACTCGGAGTAGATCCCTGCTCTTCGACGGTCAACCAGATGCCCGCCAGCAAGCAGTCGCTGCCAAGCGCTTTCGCGAACGCGTTTGCCGCTTCGTTGGCGGTTTTGAACCCGCCGAGCGGCGCGCCGAACTCGAACGAATTCGGCAACGCGTTGTAGGCCTCGTATGTGCAGACGCCGACCTCCGGGATGGTGACTTCCGTCGCCGTCCCGATGACCGTGACCGACTTCTTGGTGCCATCCTCTTGGGTGATGGTCATCTGCTTGCCGTCATCCTTGCGAGACGCGTCATCGGCGGACGAGTTGCCGCTGAAAATCGCGATTGTACCCACAACGATGATGGCAAGGAGCGCCAGAACGGCAGTCGCAGTAATGACACGACGCACCACCGGACGCTTCTTCCTGGGTGGAATCATTCTTTCTTCTCCAATCTCGGGGCCCGCGGACGCGAGCAGTTGATTTGCTGTATCCACGGTGCTGCCCGGGGTTAGGGAAGGGCAGCATGATAGCCGCCACGCTAATGGTGGTGTTCCATCATGCCGCCCTCCGCTAACCGTAGCGGAGAAGACCCATAAAATGCTTTATACTTTGCGCAACATACGCATGAGAGCGTATGGCTGCAAGTGCAGCACGCTACCCGTCACCTCTGTTATGGGCACTGTGCTACACTTGCTTTGTAGTACAAAACAGACATAACCTGATTTTTAAGCTCCCACAGTAAAACAGGGGTCATCACGACCTCCGCCTCACTTATGGTCCAATATTATCACAAAATGCTTAAAATGTCAATAATAATCATACAAATTTTGCATAAGTACAATAAACATTCATAATATTTATGGTTTGAGAGGTGAGAACAGGGGTGGACAAAATGTAGTTGCTCTGGTATAGTGGGCGAAGTTGCTAAGTTTTAGCACGAGCGGTCTCATATGGATCTTTCAGACCATATGAGCACCAAATTCCTCGGAAATGATCGAAAATGCAAATCATTTTCACTTCATTTCACTCAGAATTTGGTCTCATCGTCTAACGGTTAGGACACCAGGTTTTCATCCTGGCAATCCGGGTTCGATTCCCGGTGAGATCACCATAGAAAATAGCTCATGCCTTCAGGTATGAGCTATTTTCTATTGCGTTTACGCTGGAACCGAACGCCGGAGGGTTCGACTACTGTCACAATCTATTGATTTGACAGTAGTTAGTTGATGTTCTCGGCTAGAATAGCCAGAACATCTTGCGTCGGATTCGGTGAGATCACCACAGAAAGCGGCTCTAGGCTTTGGCCTAGGGCCATTTTCTATGGGTACTTCTCTCCCCCATACCTAACCGTAAGTGGTATCATAAGCCCAGGTATAATAAACAGACAGTCGGAGTAATGATAAAACCCTTTATTCGTCGCCATCGATTAGTTGCGTTACCCTTGATGATGATTATGGGCGGCATCACTTTTCCGCAGACTTTTTCGGCGGTAAATACCGCGAATAGCAGTCTTCCTTCACAACCTGTTGTTACAGAGACGGTGCGGATTGATCAAGGTGTGCGCCTGCGCTGGCTGCCGTCACAGCCGGGGCAGCATGCGATCAGCGGTTATATTATCGAAAAATACCTGGACGACGCGTTTATGAAGATCGCTACAACTGAAAAATCAACGCTCGAATACTTGGATAATCAGGGACGAGAAGGTGATAAATATAGAGTTATTGCCCAAGATGATGAGCTGCGGCCCAAACGATCGTCCGCCAGCGAAATAGCCATCGCAACAGTAATGCAACCAGGGCAGCAGGTGAACCGAACATTGTCGACAGGGCAATTGCAAGATGCACTGACACGGGCGCAAAAAGAGGGTATTACCTCCGAAAAAGCCACTCAGCTCAGTCACGTGCTTGTGGCCGCCTTTGACGATGTCGATACATCTCTCAAGCATCGTGATCAAGCTGCGGCTGGGGCGGCTCTGCAATTACTACAGACCGCTCAACAAGAAGGATTATCGAAGTTACCAGCAGTGCAGCGAAGCCAGCTGCAACAGGTATGTAAACAGAAACTTCCGGTGTTCGAAGCCAATATGCGTTTGTTATCAGAAAAGAACCGCTTGCAAGGCATGATGGTTTATGCTGGGTGTAATGCATTAATAGGGTTAAGTGCGTGAAAAAATCCCTAAAGCACCATGTCAAACATCATGTAAAACACCACGCAAAAGCGGTTCATCAGGCAGTTAAACATGATGTGAGCGCTATGACGCCGCTGCGGTTTATCGAAAGCCTGGTGGTATTGATAATTGCTATTCAGGTGCTGGTGTTTTGCTTTAACACCTTTAATACCAGCAGACCAGTATTCGGCGTGCGACTAGAGGGTAAGCTATTGGGTAATCAGTATGGCAATGAAGACATCAAGCGAGAGGTACAAGCGATTATACGCGACTACGAAAATACGCCAGTCACAGTCATCGCAGCGAATGAAAAATCAGTCATCACCATGCGGCAACTTGGCGTGCGTGGCGATGAAGACAAGGCATATAGTAAATTAATGGCCACCGGGCGAACTGGTGATTTTTTTGAACGGGTATCTGATCAAGGATTGGCATTACTGGGGCGGAGAGATATGTATTTGGGCAATCCAAATTTTGATGAAACTTTGGCCAAAGAGTATGTTGCTGCGCTGAATCAAAAAAATAGTCATGCTCCAATAAACGCCTATTTTGCCTATGAGAAGCAGCAAATTGTGCTGCATGCCGATGTAAAGGGGGCAATCATAGATATAAACGGAGCTGTGACGGCACTTCGTCGAGTCGATCCAAAGCGGAATCCACAAGTGACCTTGCCTGTTGTCCATGCGACTGCTGATCTGACAGAGTCGATGGCCACACCTCTGAAGCCGCAAGTGGAAAGAGTAGCGAGCAAGCCGCTCAAAATTATTGCTGGCAATGCAGAATCAGTTGTGTCTCCTGAGCAGCTTGTTGCAGCGGTAGTACCGAAGGTGATTATCGATGCCAAGACGAAAGTTAAAACAACACAGTTATCTTATGACGAAGCCAAGCTAAATACGGTTGTTGATGAGCTATTAAAACGTGCGGTTGTGGCACCTAAGCCAACAATTATGTACGGCAGCGCTGTTGTTCAACAGGGAACAAAGGGGCTACGGACAGAAGACGACAATACGTTGTCACGCGTTTTGAGCGTTCTGATTCAGCGTCAAACAGGGGCGGAGTTGCCAGATACAGTCACTATTCCATTGGTGCCGGTTGACCCGCCGGTTATCCAACAGAATTACAATAATCCGAATACGCGCATGGGCACCGGCTTGGTTCGATTGACGTTTGACGATGGTCCAGGTGCTTATACCGAGCAAGTTTTGGATATTTTGAAGCGCTACGGCGTACATGCGACTTTTTATGTGATCGGACGAAATGTTACCGGTCACCCTGGGACGATGCAACGAATACGTGATGAGGGGCATCGGATCGGCAATCATTCGTATACGCATGCTGATCTGACCCGACTATCGGCTGACGGCGTACGGCAAGAGCTCGCGAGTACACAGGCAGCTATTCAGGCAGCATGTGGAGTCACGCCGACGGCGTTTCGACCTCCGTACGGGGCGAATAATCAGACGGTCCGATCAGTTGCCGCGAGCATGGGCATGTCGGTAGATTTGTGGTCGGTAGACACAAGGGACTGGGCACAGCCAGGCAGCAACGTTATCACCCAACGGGTACTTGCAGGTACCGGACCAGGGGCTGTTGTATTATTGCACGTCTTGCATGCCCAAACCGTCAACGCGCTGCCATCGATTATTCAAGGCATTCGAGCACAGGGCTACACTTTGGAATAAACGCACTATGAAGCGATCGAAGGCAATAAAAGAACCAAAAAAGTGGAAATCGAGCATCTTTGTTTTTACGGCTGTCTATCCAGTTATATTGATGCTACAGCTATGCTTTGGTGAGTGGCTGAACAGCATTGAGCCATTGGCACTGCGAACGTTCGTGCTGACGCTCGTCGCGGTGCCGATTATTATCTATGGTATTGAACCTTTATTGAAAAGAGTATTTTCGAATTGGCTAGAGAGGTAAGTGCTCAGTTTTGTTTCATTGCCATAAGTGGTATGATTGATGAGAATAGCAATAGGGTGGGATAAATAATGAGCTTTTTCAAGAAAACGATCCGTGACGTGCCACTAAGCGGCCACACGGTATTGGTGCGGGTTGATTACAATGTACCGCTAGCCCAAGATGGCACTATCGATGATGATTTGCGTATCCGGGCGAGTATTCCGACGCTACAGTTTTTGTTGGCGCGTGGTTGCAAAATAGTACTTATCAGTCATCTTGGCCGTCCTGAGGGACGTGATATGTCACTGAGTCTAGAGCCTGCGGCCATACGCCTTGGTGAACTACTGGAAAAACCAGTTGTCTTTGTCGACGATATTACTGGTGATGCGGCCTATCAGGCAGTCCGAAAAGCACCCAAAGAAGGTATTGTCATGTTACAGAACCTTCGTTTTGATCCTGGCGAAGAAGCTGATGACATGAATTTTGCCAAGGGGCTTGCGCATGCGTCGCAGGCTGACTTTTTTGTGCAGGACGGGTTTGGCGTGGTACATCGGGCACATGCAAGCACCCATGCAATTACGTTGCAGCTGCCAAGTGTGGCGGGGCTGTTGCTCGAAAGGGAATATACGACTATTTCTGATGTCATGAATGACCCGAAGCGCCCTCTCATAGCTGTGCTTGGCGGCGCCAAAGTGAGCGACAAAATTGGCTTGGTTGAGCGGTTTGTCCAGCTAGCCGACAAAATAGTAATTGGCGGCGCAATGGCGAATACCTTTTTGGCGTACAAAGGTATCAATGTTGGCAAAAGCAAAGTCGAGGCAGATCAGACAGAAGTTTTGGATGAAATTTATGCCGCAGCCAGGGAAAAAGTAGGCAATGCTGTCGATGATTTTATAGTGTTGCCATCTGATGTTGCCGTTGCGACGGAGGTTGATCCTCGTTCGCCACGCTTAGAACGAAGTATAACCGAAATCGGTCCGGACGAGCAGGCCCTCGATATTGGCCCAGAAAGCATTGATCGTTATTGCAAGGCAATCGAAGAAGCAAAATCAGTTATCTGGAATGGCACAATGGGCGTTGCTGAACTGCCGAATTTTGCCCACGGATCGGCACGTATTGCGCTGACGCTGGCAACCCACCCAGATATTACCTCAATTGTTGGTGGCGGAGACACGGCAGATTTTGTGTTGAAATGGGATGCGAAAAAGGGCGGGAGCTTCACGCATGTTTCGACTGGCGGTGGTGCAGGGCTTGACCTGATGGCGGGCAAGAAATTGCCAGGTGTGGAAAGCTTGCTCGACGCCTCATAAAAAATACGTTACACTAGTCAGGAAGAAAGCATAAGCGAGATGTCACCTATCAGAAAAAAGTTGATTATCGGCAACTGGAAAATGAATTTGACTGTCCACGAGGCCAGTATTTTCGTGCATACGCTGTCACAGTCTATTGCTGTCCACCGTGATGTCGAGGTTGTATTGGCACCCACACTACTGGCGCTGCAACCAGTGAGCCTACAGATTGACCGAAGGCAGTTCAAACTTGCCGCACAAAATTTTTATTGGCGGGATCATGGAGCATTTACTGGTGAAGTTTCGGCTGCACAATTGAGAGGCTTAGTTGAATACGCACTCGTGGGTCACAGCGAGCGCCGTCATGTATTTCACGAACACGACAAAGATATTCGCAGCAAAGTACAGGCGGCAGTCCGCAATGGTATTCGCCCTGTTTTATGTATTGGGGAAACTGCGCACGAACGGTCCTCGGGTGAGACCGCAGATGTGCTGCATGATCAGCTACTCGGCGGACTGGCAAATGTTACCAGTGAAGAGCTTGGCCAGGTGGTCATTGCCTATGAACCAGTGTGGGCAATCGGAACGGGCAATAATGCGACGCCCGATGATGTCAAGAAAGCGGTCCGTGCAATCCGTCGCCAGATCGAACATTTGTATGGGAAAAAAGCGGCTGATGAGATCAGAGTATTATACGGTGGCAGTGTGACACCAGAAAGTGCCGCAACTTACCTGGCAACTGATGGCATTGACGGCTTGCTGGTTGGTGGCGCAAGCCTTTCTGGGCCGAGTTTTACCGCGATTGTCGGACTGGCGCACCGCGAGGGTGAGGCCGCATGAAAAACGACATCGATTTTGATGAACTCGACAAAGCAGTCAATTCACTTATGGGCGGTGTCAAATCCGGTCAGTCAGATGATGAAACACCGACACAGAAGACGCTGACAATCAGCTCAACATTAGGCCCTGATGAAAAACCAGCATATGACAAACTTGATGAAGTAGCGAAAAAGATTGGCAGCGAGGCGCTTGTTCCCGGTAGCGAACGAACAATTGTCGAGGATTTGGATACCGTTGCAGCAGCGCCGCCGCCCGTACCTTCTATACCGGCTGCGCCTGCCAAACCACAATCAACGGCATCGCGACCACCAATAGGGCGGTTTATGGATGTCGTCCACCCGTCATCGGATATGCGCGCAACTGTCAAGTCAGCACAATCGGTTGTGTCCTCGGCTGCACCTCAACCTGCTCCAGTGTCTCAGCCAGTACCGAGCGAAACCGCAAAACCTGATACACCAAGCCCTGTTCCTAAACCAGAAATTGCCCCACTGACACCATTCCTACCAGATGCCAAAGTTGAAAAACGTCCATTGGGCAGTCAGCCAGCACCTGGTGCTATACAATCGCCATTTGATGAGACAAAACCCGATGATCAACCATCCGATAAGGGTGAGCTTCCTGAAACAACATCGATTAATTCGGAGCCGGTGCCGATTTCTGACGATGCGCAGAAAATACCAGATGCAACATTGATTCAAAGTGCAAAATCGGCGGAGTCACCCGAATTGCAAGCCATTGAATCTACTCCCGTTGCCGATGTCCCTGATCACATGCACGAATCCGTTAGGTCGGTTGAGTCGGTAGATGCAGAGCAAGCTGTTGCAGCAAATGCGACGGCTGGGGGTGCGATCTATGATGTGAATAACTACCATCAGCCGCTTGGTCACCCTGCCAAGCGCAAATCAGGCTGGGGAGTAGTAGTAATTATTCTTGTGATTATCCTTGTGTCGGGAGCACTCGGTGCCGCTGCTTACTTTATGCTCGGATACGGTATTTAGAGCGAGCTCATTCCTGTATAATCTAATTAATGAATAGTCTTGAGGGTTTGAACGCACCGCAGCTGGCGGCAGTCCGCCAAACGAGCGGGCCGCTACTGATTTTGGCAGGAGCAGGTAGTGGTAAAACCAAAACCTTGGCGCATCGAATCGCGTATCTAATGCAAAGCGAATCAATCTGGCCCAACGAAATCCTCGCGGTAACATTTACCAACAAAGCTGCCCGGGAACTGCGTGAACGTGTCTGGAAATTGACTGATGAGGGGCGTGGTGAAGTGCCGCGCAGTTATATGCCGTGGATGGGAACGTTTCATGGTATTTGCGTCCGGCTACTGCGGCAAGACGGTGCAGCCATCGATGTTGCACCCAACTATGTTATTTACGATGAAGACGATAGGCAGAGTCTGATTAAGCAGGCCATGAAAGAGCTGTCGATTGATAGTCAGCAGATCAAACCACGCGCTGTGAGTAGCATTATCAGCAATGCCAAAAACGACCTCAAAACACCAGCAGAGTTTGAAGCGGGAGCAACGTATCCGCATATGCAAAATATTGCCAAGGTTTATGCACATTATGAAAAATTACGTAAAGCTGCCGGAGCACTTGATTTTGATGATTTATTGATTGAGACGGTCCGGTTATTCAGGGAGCATCCAGAAATTCGCGAGAAGTGGCAGAAACACTTCAAACATATTTTGATTGACGAGTACCAGGACACAAATGCCGCCCAATATGCCATTGTGAAATTTTTGGTCAATGATCAGCACAATATTTGTGTGGTTGGCGACGACTGGCAATCAATCTATAGCTGGCGTGGGGCGGATTTCACTAATATTTTGAATTTTGAACGCGATTATCCTGATGCAACGGTAATTAAACTCGAACAAAACTATCGTTCGACCAACGCCATATTGGCGGCGGCGCAGTCGGTGATTAGCAAAAACAAAGTCCGGACCGATAAAAAGCTTTGGACCGACCAGGGTGAGGGCGCACCGGTTGAGGTACATCAGACCTACGATGAAGCTGAAGAAGCCAGTTTGGTGGCAGGCCGTATCCAAACACAAGTGACCTTGGGTGTGCGCTCGTATAGCGATTTTGCGGTACTGTATCGTATGAACTCCCAGTCGGCACCACTCGAGCGGGCACTGCGTCTGGCACGGGTACCCTATCAACTGGTTGGCGGTGTTCGATTCTATGATCGCAAAGAAATCAAGGATATCATTGCTTATCTGCGGGTTGTCTATCAACCAAGTGATCGGCTGAGTTTCAGTCGAATTGTCAATGTGCCGACGCGGGGTATTGGCGCAACCAGCCTAGAGCGGTTTTTGACATGGCAGGGTGGAACAGGCATGGACGTCATAGAGGCATTAAGCCGGGTACACGAAGCGGACGGATTGACGCCAAAAGCCAAAAACGCATTGGGATCACTCGGTAATCATCTGCGCGAACTGCAATCGATGCTCAGTGACAATGCAGCGCCGGCCGATATTATTGAACGTATGTTACAACTGACTGCATATCGTCAGTATCTGCGCGACGGAACGCCTCAGGCTGAAGAGCGCGAAGAAAACATTGGTTCACTACTCTCGGATGTTCGTATATTTGCTGATTTGCCTGAATTTTTGGAAGAAACGGCCCTGATTGCGAGCACCGACAGTGCGTCAGGTGACGATAAGGTGACGCTCATGACACTGCATGCCGCCAAAGGGCTCGAATTTCCCGTGGTATTTATGGTCGGTATGGAGGAAGGTATTTTTCCGCATAGTCGTATCTATGAGTCTGGCCCCGCTGAGTTAGAGGAAGAGCGGCGACTTTGCTATGTTGGCATGACAAGGGCACGTGAGGAATTACATCTTACCTATGCCCGTTCGCGGCTGCAATTTGGTCAGCGAGCATATAATCAGGTATCGCGGTTTATTGCAGACATGGGTGATCAAGTGGCGGCAATCGACGAGCCTTCGTATGTGTCCGACAGATATGGTGATGCATTTGTGAGCGATGAATTACCATTTGATCTTGGTGATCGTGTGCGGTCGGCGGCTTTTGGAATTGGTGAAATTATCGATATCGATGGTTTGGCGGTGACGATTCGTTTTGACGGTGGCAATGTCAAAAAACTTAATGCCGAATATGCGCATTTGGAGAAGGTATGAGACAGCGACTGCGGTGGATTATCAGTCGCGTCTTTATCATGAACCTCAAACTGTTCACGCTCATCACAAAACGTCCTCGTGCTCGGGTATTGGTAGTGAATGAGCATGGCCAAGTATTGCTGATCCAACCATATATTTCTCATGGATTCTGGACGTTGCCAGGAGGGGGATTAAAACGTAATGAAACGGCTGCCACAGCAGCGCGGCGTGAACTATACGAAGAGACGGGCATTGATGTAAATGAGTCTGAACTTACATTTCTTGCAACACTTGCCCGCCCGGATTATGACATTCCTTTTACCGCGCCGCTGTTTCGAGTGCAGGTACGAGCGGCAGCGCTGCCCCATCAGCTGGCGAATCCGCGTGAGGTTGTCCAAGCAATGTGGTTTAATCATGATCAGTTGCCTTCTCCCTTGTCACGAATTGCTCTTACAGCATTGAAAATAAGCGAGTCGCATAAGGGGTAGCACATTGCGAAGCGGTTCACTATTCGATACAATAGTAGGTAAAGCCAGGCGTGGTGGCTATTATTTATGAGATTAGTGAACTATTTCAGTCGACCCCGGAGGGATTCCATTCTAGCGCTACTCGCTTTTTTGGTGATTTCGACGATTTTTGTTATTTCAAGCGTGGGCGCAGCAAGCACGGATGATGCAAAAGATGGTCGTTTGGTCACGTTTCATGACCGTGGGCAGGAAAAGGTGATCCTGACGCATGCTCAGTCTGTTCGGGATGCGTTGAGCGATGCAGATATCCATATTGCGCCAGAAGATAGGGTTGAGCCATCACTTGAAGATCCACTCGTTGCAACAGACTATACAGTCAATATCTATCGTGCTCGCCCTGTTATCGTCATCGACGGTGCCATTCGGCAAAAGATCATGACTGCCCAGCAGACAGCTAGTGGGATTAGCGACGCTGCAGGTATTAAGTTGCACGACGAAGACACGACTCGTCTTGGTGCTAGTGATAATGTAATTGCTGATGGTGCTAGCGTGACTCTGACGATTGACCGCGCAACTGCGTTTACACTGAATCTCTATGGCACAACCACCACTGCCTATAGTCGAGCGGCAACAGTAGGAGAAATGCTGCAGAAAAAGAATATTCATCTGGCGGCCGATGATAGTTTGTCGGTTGACCCCAAAACGCCACTGACTGGCGGTATGACAGTAGAAATTTGGCGTAACGGTGTTCAAACATCAACAGTCGAAGAGCCAATTGCCTTTCCTGTTCGCCAAATCCAGGATGCCGATCAGCCGACAGGGTACCGCAAAATCCAGACACCCGGTACGAAGGGGCGCAAAAATGTTACCTATGAAATTACTATGCAAAATGGCAAAGAGGTCAGTCGTAAAATGATCCAAAGTGTCACGCTAGAAGAGCCGAAAGAACAAGTCGAAATTGTTGGATCGAAGCCGTCGTTTAGTGGCGACTTTGCGGCAGCACTGGCAAAGCTACGAAGCTGTGAAGGTGGATATAATAGTTGGAACCCGGCTGGGCCATATTACGGGGCATATCAGTTTAACCGAAGTACTTGGAATAGCGTAGCGGATCCTGCAAAGTATGGTAATGCAACTCCAGCCGAACAAGATGAGGCGGCTCGAAAGTTATATTTGCGTCGTGGTTGGCAGCCGTGGCCAAACTGCGGTGCAGGTCTTCCCGATACGTATCGGTAGAGTAGCTGTAGGGACATAGTTTTGTTACAATGATAGAAGCTCGGTGTTGTTTTTACCCATGCAAATATCACAAAATTTTTTGTCAACAAACTGGCGTAGGCTCCTCATTGTAGGCGGTTTGTTGTTTGTTTTAAGCCTTATTCTTGTCAGCTCTGTACGTGCTGAGAATGGTTCAACGAGTAGCGGTGGTCGCTTAGTTACTTTTTACGATCGAGGTCAAGAAAAGGTAATCCTCACACATGCAGGATCTGTTCGTGATGCGCTGAAGGATGCCGGTATTTCTGTTGCCCCTGAAGATATTGTTGAGCCGGGGCGCGATAGTGAGCTTGTTGCCACCGATTACGTTGTTAATATCTACCGGGCTCGGCCTATGATTGTTGTTGACGGACCAGTTCGACAAAAAATCATGACCGCTGCTCAGACGGCTCGCGATATCACGAAAGCAGCTGGCGTGGAACTCCATGATGAGGACAAGACGGTGCTGGCGGCGAGTAATAACATCGCTGCTGATGGCGCGAGTGTTACGTTGACGATTGACCGGGCAACACCGTTCACGCTCAAACTGTATGGCACTGTTATGGCCGCGTATTCTCAAGAGGCAACGGTTGGTGAAATGTTAGACAAAAAAGGGGTTAAACTGGCTGCGAGCGATACTGTGTCACCCAGTCGCAGCACCCCTCTAACTGCCGGTATGACCGTAGAAATCTGGCGTGATGGTGTGCAGACGGCAACGGTTGAAGAACCAATTGATTTTTCGGTCCGCACAGTGTTTGATGCTGATCGACCAGTTGGCTATCATGCTGTTCAAACCGCAGGGGTGAAGGGCAAAAAGAACGTTGTTTATGAAATTACAGCGAGTAGTGGTAAAGAAGTCGGTCGTAAAGCGATTCAAAGCGTAACGATTGAAGAACCAAAAGATCAAGTTGAAATCGTTGGGACAAAACCAGGACCGAACAGTCTGACGAAATCGAAAGGCGCCCAGCAGTATACAGATAGCAAAGGCGTCACTCACCGAGAAACGTATTATGATTTGCCTATGAACGTTGTCATGGGTGCATGCGGTGGCGGTACTTATACTATTCGAGTTGATGGTGCCAAAATCGACAAAGATGGCTATATTTTGGTAGCGGCGAATCTTGGCAATTACCCTCGTTGTTCAATTGTTGAAACGAGCATGGGGCCTGGCAAAGTGTATGACACGGGCGGTTTCGCAGCGGCACATCCACATGGATTTGATCTGGCGACAGACTGGACAAACAATGATGGTAGGTAGGTATCATGCCTGACAAATCGTTGGGTCAGCACTGGCTGCACGACCGGTTTGTTTTAGAGCATATCGCTGATTGTGCGGATATCACGCCAGGGGAAACGGTGCTTGAAATCGGGCCAGGACTCGGTACGCTGACGTCGGAGCTGCTACGCCGTACGGACAATGTTGTCGCCGTCGAGTTTGATCCAAATCTAGCGAAGAAACTGCCAGGGCAGTTCCCAGGCAAAAACTTGACAGTTAAAAATGAAGACATACTGCAGTTTGATCTATCCGAGCTGCCACGTGGATACAAAGTTGTCGCCAACGTCCCCTACTACATTACGAGCAAAATCGTTCAAAAGCTGATGACAGCCGATAACAAACCCTCGATTGCTGTACTG
>Ga0164243_10002453_pt1 | contig 30678 bp, 27 predicted proteins | sample OricompcompostOP_FD_108781 | JGI IMG/M metagenome (GOLD analysis project Ga0164243, IMG submission 108781) | Organic Plus compost microbial communities from Emeryville, California, USA - Original compost - Organic plus compost (OP) | ecosystem: Engineered > Solid waste > Mixed feedstock >... | reverse complement strand
TTTACGAGCGCATCGCCGGCATTACCGGCGACTCGAACAACACATCCCTCTGGATTTGGCTGGCCGGCTGCGCCCTGCTGAGCCTTCCCGCGCTCGGGAATTTTTTCAAGATTGGTCTCTGACGTCGCTTTCGCGGTCCCAGAGCACCCCAAATGGGCCGATCCCGAGCTTTCGCCGGGACAAAGCAAACAAATTTACGGCAATTGACGTCGATCTCGCACGGCGCGTTTTAGCCATCTGATTGCAGGCAGGGCGGCGATCAGACTAGGCTGAGACCGGAAATCCGGCGCTGGGGCAAGCAAGGAAAAATCCGTGGAACAGATGCGCCATATTGCCTACGACACCTGCCTTCGTGCCTGCAGTTTCGGCGGACTCGCGATTTTTTGTGTCATGATCGGCATGTCGTTCGACGGCCGCGCCGCATTTCAGGCCGGCGGAACGCTCACCCTGCTCATGACGCTCGTCCTGATGTTCAAGGCGCGCGAGGCGCGCACCAAACCCTACCGCCGCACCGAGCTCTGGTTGTATCTGCCGAAGGAGCACCGGCCGCCCGAACAATATGCCCAATGGGCTAGCGCCACGGTGCTGCGAGATACCTACCTGACGTTCGCGCGCTGGACGGCGCTGATCTCGATCGTCATGTGGGCGATCGCACTCGCGTTCATGCTGCTGGCGTATCTTGGCGTCATTGAACCCGGGTTGCATCTGCAGAGATGATACCCTCCTTCGGGTGGTCCAGGCCGAGTGGCTCGCCGCGCGCGGCCGACAATCGCTTGCCGACAGGGGCGTGGGCTGCTAGCTCTCCGGCCGGGCCGGATTAGCTCAGTGGTAGAGCAGCGGTTTTGTAAACCGTTGGTCGCGGGTTCAAATCCTGCATCCGGCACCACGCCCGCTCCCGCGATTTTGCGTCTCGGATGGCTGCGGACAGGCCGGACCTGTAACAACAAATTATCCCGTCGGCGCCATATCGTCGGCATCGGCCTTGCCGGGTTTCGGAAGAGTTCCTGCTCCAGGCGTTCTCTCTTGTTCGGTCAGCTCGGGTTTGTCGTGCGGCCCGGCCGCAGGAGTTTTGTCTTTTTTGGTTTCCTTCGGCATGGAAATTCTCCCGCTGGGGTTCTCGGCTTCTTGCCGATTCAACGGCCCCGACCTGCAACCGTTCCGGCCAGGAAGCCGCCCGGCAGCAGCCGGGAACCTCGCGAAACAATGGCCGTTTTCGCAACCGAAGCCTTTTCCAGCAATTGAACCCAAGGAAAAGGAAGAGACAATGGCTCGCGACCCTCGCCAGCCTTACCCTGTGACAAAGCCCGCGGCGGTTACATCGTGCTGCGGCGTCCGTGGCAGCGTTACGTGTTCATCGGCGGCCTGGCGGGCATTGTCGTGCTCCTGATTGTGCTGAAGATATTCGCGACCTAGAGCTTTTCCGGCTTTGATGAATCAAAGCCGGGCTCTGGCTTTTTTGTTTTGACGCGCTTTCTTTACGCGAACCGCTGAAACCGCTTTGGGACTCGGATCGGCGCTCCGCTTTCAAAACAGTCTGCGTGTAGAAAACAAAAAAAGACCGCCCGTTGGCGGTCTTTCCGAGCAGTGGAAATTTCGATTTTCGATAACGTCGCCGGCTACTCGCTCTTCGACGGCCGGAGCTTCATGTCTTCCGGCGCGGCGGAAGCCGGAGGAAGCTCGCTCTTTTCGACCTTGCCGACGGCAACAGGCGTCGGCAGATCGACCGCCACTTCGGCTGATCTCACGGCATGCGAGCGATGGAACGACCCGGACACATGTGACGACAGCACGTTCTCTCTCGCTTCTGCGATCTGTAGCCGCGGATTACGGCGCGTGAAGGTGCAATACGCGAAGCCTAGGCCCGACACCGAACCGCGGAAACTATTGGCGTCGATCTGCTCGACGTTGAAACAGGGCTGCATCGGCAGACCGCGCACCGATGCGCAAATCGCGTTCGAACTTACCTTGATCGTGCCCGGCGGCAATTGAACGAAACGCGATGGTCCCTTGCCCTTAACGCGGATGAAACCCGCAACGGACCCATCGGCCTGGATCCGGCCCTGGCCCGACGTTCCTTCGAAGCAATTGTAAGCGAAATATTTTCCGGCGACGAAATGATGGGCCTGCTGGGGACTCATCAACTCGCCGGCTGCGGCGGGAAAGGTGGGAGCAACAATGGCGACGGCCAGTATAAGACGCAATTTCATACACAACCCCCGATACTTTAACCCGACCTTAGCCCAAGAACTTAATCGATCCCTTACCATAAGCCGCCCCTGCCACGGCTCCTGTCCGGCCGCTCGATTTATGGTTAATCAATTCTCACAACGACACGCCCCCGGACATCTCCAGCGAGGATACGCGCTCCGGCCGCGATCACATCCTCCAGCCTGATTTCGGTTGTTATGGCTGCGAGTTTAGCCGGATCGAGGTCGACCGCAAGCCGCTGCCAGGCCTGGCGGCGCAAATCCTTTGGACACATCACAGAATCAATTCCCAGGAGCGACACCCCGCGCAGGATGAACGGAGCGACCGAGGTCGGCAGATCCATACCGGCCGCCAGGCCACAGGCGGCGACGGCGCCGCCATATCTGGTCATCGACAGCACATTGGCCAGCGTGGCCGATCCGACGGAATCGACACCGCCGGCCCAACGCTCTTTTCCGAGCGGCCGGGGTTTTTCGGTGAGTTCGGCACGCGCAATCACCTCGCTCGCACCCAGTCCCTTGAGGTAATCCGCCTCGCTTACGCGGCCTGTTGACGCGATGACATGATAGCCGAGTTTCGCGAGGATGGCGGTCGCGACCGAACCAACCCCGCCGGCTGCGCCGGTGACGATCACCGGTCCGTCCGCCGGCTCGAGCCCGTGACGCTCCAGTGCCATCACCGCAAGCATGGCGGTGTAGCCGGCCGTGCCGATCGCCATTGTATCGCGCAAGCTCATACCGGCGGGCAGCGGCACCAGCCAGTCGCCCTTTGCGCGGGCCCTCTCCGCGTACATCCCGAGATGGGTTTCGCCGCATCCCCAGCCGTTGAGGATCACCTTGTCGCCCCGCTTCCATTCCGGATGCACCGACGTTTCAACCGTGCCGGCACCGTCGATCCCGGCGATCATGGGAAAGCGCCGCACCACCGGCGCCTTGCCGGTTATGGCGAGGCCATCCTTGTAATTGAGCGTCGACCACTCCACCCGGAAGGTGACGTCGCCCTCCATCAATTGTGTATCGTCGAACCCGGTCAGCGCGACGCGCTGACCTGATTCGGTCTTGTCCACAACGATTGCTTTGAACGTGGCCACCCTCACCTCTTTCATCTCTTTGATTGAAGTTCAGCACATGCGCCGCCTCAAAGCCAATGCTCGGGGGGCCCCTTCAACTGAGCAAGCCCAGCCGCGTTATTTGTGGCACGGCGGTATTTTTTCACGCTGACATGGTTGCGCAACGCCCGCAGCGGATTTCCCGGAATGAGACCGGCGCCGCGCAATTTCTCGAAATCAGGCAGCAGCATGTGATAACGCCGGTCGCGCATATGCGCGACCAGGATCTTGGTGGCGAGGTACGAACCAAGCCTGGCGAAGCGGGTCGTGTATTCCGGACGCTCTCGGACATAGGCGATGAGACCGTCGGCCATATGCGACCAGTCCATTGACAGGCCGTCATCGGACCAGGTTTTTTCCCACAACAGATCGCCGACAGTCCGGCAGCCGCCCTGCTTCGCAAGCCTTGTCAGAAATTCGCGATCTTCTGTCAGCCGCAGCCGCGGACAGAAACCGCCGGCCGCCAGCGCCGCATCGCGCCGCACGGTGATACTTGTCGCTTCGACCGGAATGAGATCGCAGATGAGCGCCCATTCAAACGCTGGAGCTGCCAGCTTAAGCGCAGGAATATGCGCCGCGCGCGGCACGCCGCGGTCGAATTTGCGGGCCGATGCCAGCACGCATACGACATCGGGCTCGCTCAAGAATATTTTCAGCGGTATGGACAACCGTCCCGGCAGATAGACGTCGTCGGAATCGAGAAACGCGACGATGGGCGCTTTCGCCATCTCGATTCCGAGGTTGCGCGCCCCGCTTGGCCCTTGGTTCTTCTCGGCAATACGCACGCGAATGCGCGGGTCCGCGAGGGATTTGAGATAGACCGGCGTGCCATCCGACGACGCGTCGTCAATGACGATCAGTTCGAAATCCGCACCGGTCTGTGCGAGCACGCTTTCGATAGCACGCGGCAGCAACGCCGCGCGATTATAGGTCGCCAGAACAACCGAGATTTCCGGGCCTGCCAAGAACAAACTCCCGCCTACGGGCGGGAGTTATAGGGTGAACCACCGGCCAATCAAGCTGATTGGCCTGCGAGCCGGGCAACGGGCTTTTCAACGATCGGCAGATTTATCAGGGCCGAAGTGACCCCGAGCAAAATCGACAACCACCACACGGCTTCATACGACCCGGTACGCTCAAACAGATACCCGCCGAGCCACACGCCGAGAAAGCCGCCGACCTGATGGCTGAAGAACGCGAATCCGAACAACGTGGTCAGCCAGCGCGTCCCAAACATCAAGGCAACAAGGCCGGACGTCGGCGGCACGGTCGAAAGCCAGAGCAATCCAAGCACGGCCCCGAATATCAGCGTCGTGACAGCACTTGGCGGCAGCATGATGTAAATCAGGATCGCCACCGCCCGGCCGAAATAAATGAACGACAAAATATAACGCTTCGGCAGAAAGCCCGCGAGCCAGCCTGCGCTGATCGCGCCTATAATATTGAAGAGCCCGATTGTCGCGAGTGTCCATCCTCCGACTTCGACAGGCAGGCCGCGATCGACCAGATAGGCCGGCAGATGCACGCTCACGAAGAAAATCTGAAACCCGCAGGTGAAAAATCCAAGCACAAGCAATACGTAGCTGCGATGACCGAGCGCCTCGGCAAATGCCTGTTTCACGGACTGGTCGGGCACGGACGTGACTTTTGCTGTTGCTCCATTTTCCTTGGACCTTGCCAGAGCCAGCGACAGCGGAATGATGAACAATACGATCGCGCCGAACAGAACCAACGTGTTCTTCCAGCCGATCCCGTTCATCAACGCCACCGCGAGCGGAGAAAACAAGAACTGGCCAAATGAGCCGGCTGCCGTACCCAACCCGAATGCAAGCGAACGCCACTGCGGCGGCATCAGTCGGCCGAAGGCGCCGATGACCAGCGTAAATGAAGATCCTGCCAGGCCGAAACCGATGATGACGCCGGCGGTCAGCTGCAGCATGGCGGGCGTTGTCGTGTACGCCATCGCCGCCAGACCCGCGGCGTAAAGCAGCGCACCGACGCTCATCACCAGCACAGGACCGTAACGGTCCGCGATCGCGCCGGCGAGCGGCTGCGCGGCACCCCAAAGAAGCATCTGGATGGCCAATGCCAGTGCGAACACATCGCGGCCCCAGCCGTTCTCAAGCGACATCGGCGCAAGGAAAAAGCCAAGTCCGGAACGGGCGCCAAAGCCAAGAACGCCGATCAGGCATCCACATACAAGAATGACGACCGGCGTTTGCCAACGAAACCGGGCGGCGGGTATGGCGATGTCCCTCATGATGCGTTCCTCGATCCCCGGTTTGGCGTATTGGTTGCTTTGTCTGGTGAAGCACAGGGTTGAAGGCGGCATAAAGCCTTCGGATCACCCGAGAGTTTGACACCAGCCGCTTGAGCGCGCGTAATATCCATCTCGCCCTTGAGCACAGCATATACGAGCCGTGGCGCGCCGCTAATGATCGCGTCGGGATTTTCGGCGGCTCCGGTGCGCACCCGGACCGTTCCGCCGACCGCCGTAACGGTCACCGGCTCGTCACCGGCACGCAGTTCAATTGTCGTCGGCGGACGATCCGGCTCGTGATCATGCAGATTGTTGCGGGCGGGCAGCGCGATCCAGTGTGCGCAGAACGCATCGCTTTTCGGTGCGTTCTTCATCAGGGGACCGCCCCATCGCCCGATCGCAAGCATCACCGCTTCGAGTTCCCGACCCCGCGCGGTCAGTCGGTATACGGTACCTGCGGCCGGTAGCGGCGCCTCTTCGCGAAGGATGAGCCCGGCATCTTCCATTTCCGCGAGGCGGGAAGCCAGCAGGTTGGTCGCGATGCCTGGCAGACCTTCCCGGATATCCGTGTAGCGCGCAGTTTCGCGGATCAGCAGTTCCCGCACGATCAGCAATGTCCAGCGATCCCCGATCACGTCGAGGGCCTTGGCAAGGGCGCAAAACTGTCCATAGGACCGCATGCGCGCATGCTACATACAAAGTTTATAAAATCAAGTTGTCGCTTTATTTTTTAAAGCATCGTGTCGGCCGGTCCGATCGTCGTCCGGACAGGAGAAGTTCAGGCTGCGGCGGGAACCGCCCGGACGACAGGTTTCTCGACGATTGGCAGGTTGACCAGCGCCGACATGATGCAGAAGGCAACCGACAGCCACCACACGAGATCGTAGGACCCGGTACGCTCGAAAACGAAACCGCCGAGCCAAACACCGAGGAAGCCACCGATCTGATGGCTGAGGAAGGCGAATCCCGCCAGCATCGACAGCCAGCGCGTGCCGAACATCACCGCCACAAGACCATTGGTCGGCGGCACCGAGGCCAGCCACACCAATCCCGTCACCGCGCCGAAAGTGATAGCTGAAGCGGGAGACGCGGGCGTCAGCATGAACGCCACAATCGCGGCACCCCGGGTGAAATAAACGCCGGAAAGAACATAGCGCTTGGGTATGCGGCCACTCAGCCATCCCGCACCGAGCGAACCGGCAATATTGAACAAACCGATGACGCCAATAGCCATGGCTCCGACATCGGCGGACAGGCCGCGGTCCAGCAGGTAAGCCGGCAAGTGGACCGTTACGAAGGCAAGCTGAAACCCGCAGGTGAAGAAACCGAGGACCAGGAAATTGTAGCTGCGATGGCCGAGCGCTTCCATCAGGGCCTGGCGGGCGGTCTGTTTGACGGGCGCACCATCGCCAATTGTTTCATCCGCGCGCGGCGTCGCCATAGCCAGCGAAAGCGGCAGCATCACCAGCACGATCGCGCTGAACGTCAGCAGCGCATTTTGCCAGCCCACCTGGTCGATCAGCACGCGCGCGAGCGGCGAAAACAAAAACTGCCCGAATGAGCCCGCTGCAGTGCCGGCGCCGAACGCCAGCATGCGGTGCTGTGGGGGCACGAGTTTGCCAAGCGCACCGATCACCAGACTGAACGAGGAGCACGACAATCCAAAGCCGATCAACAAACCTGCTGAAATATTCAGTTCGACCGCTGTATCGGCATAGGCGGTCATGGCGAGTCCGGCGGCATAGAGCAGCGCGCCGGCGCCAAGCACCCACGGCGCACCATACTTGTCGGCGATCATCCCTGCGACAGGTTGTCCCGCGCCCCACAGGAGGTTCTGGAATGCGAGAGCAAGCGAGAAGACATCCCGCCCCCAGCCATGCGACATCGACAGCGGGGTCAGGAATTGGCCGAGCGCCGACCGCGGCCCGAACGCGACCATTGCGATGGCGCAGCCACATACGATGACGACAAAAGGCGTGCGCCAGGCCACAAGCCCAACCGCGGACCGGTTGGCAACAGTCATTCCGGTTTCCTCCGTGCCCTTGAGCCCCTCGGGGCCTCCTTGGCGGGAAATGCCAGCCTACATAAGCCACCGCAAGACAGTCCCCCAGACAGAATATACAGAATATGCTGGTTCACGATTGCGTCTCACGCATGACTTCACTTCCAGCAGGGCTAGCACAAAAGCCAGCTTGGTGATAAAGTAGTTCTGCTCTAATTGAGAATAACTTGGCGCTATAGCACCGGCATAAGCCGGTTTCTTCAGACCTTGAATATGCTCAAGTTGAGCATATTTAGGAACGCGAACACCCTTGGCGCCTTGTGCGAACGTATGGGAGAGGACCATGCCCTTCGTCGAATCATATGGACCGACTGCTGCGCGCGCGCCCATTACGGAAGTCGCACGCACCGGCTCCGCTGCGGCACGCAAATACGGCGTCCTGCCGATGCCGTCCCTCGAATGGAACGAAGAGGTCGCCCGCGAGACCGCGCATCTCTATGAGCGCGTGAAGGATGTCGTGCCCTCGATTGAGTGGCCGTTCTTTGCGCCATACGTGAAGGCAATCAACGAGCTGAAGGCGCAGCGTGGCGCCGTAATTCTCGCGCACAATTACCAGACACCGGAAATCTACAATTGCGTCTCCGATTTTGTCGGCGACAGCCTGCAGCTCGCCCGTGAGGCAGCCAAGACCAAGGCCGGCATCATTGTCCAGTGCGGCGTGCACTTCATGGCGGAAACCGCGAAGATTCTGAATCCCGACAAGACTGTCCTGATCCCGGATCGCAAGGCGGGTTGCTCCCTTGCTGAATCCATCACCGGCGAGGACGTGCGGCTGCTGCGCGAGCGCTTTCCCGGCGTGCCGGTTGTCACCTATGTCAACACCTCCGCTGAAGTGAAGGCGGAAAGCGACATCTGCTGCACGTCGTCGAATGCCGTGCAGGTCGTCGAAAGCATGGGCACCGATTCGGTCATCATGCTGCCGGACGAGTTCCTGGCAAAATACGTCGCAAGCCAGACCAAGGTGAAGATCATCGCTTGGAAAGGTCATTGCGAGGTGCATGAACGCTTCACGGCGGACGAACTGCGCCGCTATCGCGCTGACGATCCGGGCATCCAGATCATCGCGCACCCGGAATGCCCTCCGGATGTGCTGGCCGAGGCGGATTTCACCGGCTCGACGGCGCATATGATCGATTGGGTGAAACAGAAACATCCGCGCAAGGTCGTCATGGTGACCGAGTGCTCGATGGCATCCAACGTCAAGGTCGAGGTGCCGGATGTCGAGTTCGTGCAGCCGTGCAACCTGTGCCCGCACATGAAGCGGATCACGTTGCCGAACATCCTCGATTCGCTGGTCAACATGCAGGACGAGGTCGTCGTCGACCCGATTATCGCTGATCGGGCCCGCCGCGCAGTCGAGCGGATGATCCACCTCAAGAGCTGAGTGCGCTCTTTGGGCCGGCGGCGAAAACCCCGGCCCGTCCTCCAGCTGGAGCGTAAACATTATGCGTAGCGATGTCCTTATTGTCGGTGGCGGACTGGCCGGGCTGTTCTGTGCACTGAAACTTGCGCCGCGCCGCGTCACGCTCATCACAGCCGCACCTCTCGGCACCGGATCATCGACGGCGTGGGCGCAGGGCGGCATTGCCGCCGCCGTGGCTGAGGGCGATACGCCGGAAGCACATGCACGCGATACCATCGCCGCCGGCGGCGGCATCGTCGATACAGCGCTGGCGCTCGCGGTGGCGCGCGAAGCGCCGGAGCGCATTCGCGACCTCCTCTCCTATGGTGTGCCGTTCGATCGCGATCTGGAAGGCACCTTGCAGGTTTCCCGCGAGGCGGCGCATTCGGCACGGCGCATCGTTCGCGTCAAGGGCGATCAGGCCGGACAGGCGATCATGCACGCACTTGCGGTCGCGGTGGCAAGGACGCCGTCGATCGAAGTGCGCAGTGGTTTCGACGCCGAAGAACTGTTGATGGAAGACGGCAGGGTCGCCGGACTGCGGGTGCGCAATCTCGCGAGCGGCGCGGTCGAGACATTGACGGCAAACGCCGTGGTGCTCGCGACCGGCGGCATCGGCGCGCTTTATGCCGTCACCACCAATCCGCCGGAGGCGCGCGGCGTGGGGCTGGCGATGGCGGCGCGGGCCGGCGCGGTGATCGCCGATCCTGAATTCGTGCAATTTCACCCGACCGCGATTGCCCTCGGGGTCGACCCTGCCCCCCTGGCGACCGAAGCGCTGCGCGGCGAAGGCGCGGTGCTGGTCAACAGCCGCGGCGAGCGTTTCATGCTGCGTGTCCATGCCGATGCCGAACTTGCGCCACGCGACATTGTGGCCCGCGCGGTATTTGCCGAAATCAATGCTGGACGCAAAGCATTTCTCGATGCGCGCACAGCCATCGGCCCGGCCTTCGCCGAAAAATTTCCCTCGGTCTTTGCAACCTGCAAGGCGGCCGGCATCGATCCGTCGCGCGACCTCATTCCTGTTGCTCCCGCAGAGCACTACCACATGGGCGGCATTGCGGTGGATGCGCAGGGGCGCACCTCCCTCCCCGGCCTGTGGGCCGCTGGCGAAGTCGCCTCGACCGGGCTCCACGGCGCCAACCGGCTGGCGTCAAACTCGCTCTTGGAAGCCGTCGTATTCGGGGCTCGCGTTGCAGAAGATATCAACGCAACGCCGACGTCGGCAGCGCGGTCGATAAACGATGTCGCGGCGGCAGGAGCAAAGACTGATGCTCCCTCTCCGGAGTTGCGCATGTTGATGTCGCAGCATGTCGGTGTTGTCCGCACGGAAGCGGGCCTTTCCCGCGCGCTGCGCGCCATCGTAGAGATCGATAGCAGCGCTGACACGCCTTCAGCGAAGAATATTGCGGCCACAGCGCTGCTGATCGCAGCGGCTGCTTACTACCGCCAGGAAAGCCGCGGTGCGCATTTCCGGCAAGATTTTCCGTCAGCCGCTTCGGATCAGGCGCGGCGCACCATGATCACCCTCAAGCTCGCCCGCCAGATCGCTGCCGAAGTCGCTGACGACAATCGTCCGATCGCCGCAACCATCCATTAGCCGACGACCATGCGCGACAACTTCATCTGCCAGGATGCGTTTATCTCACCGCTGGTGATCGAGGAGGCCGTGACGTCTGCGCTCGCCGAGGATCTTGGCCGCGCGGGCGACGTGACGTCGATTGCCACAGTGCCGGCCGATACAAAAGCTTTCGCCAAGGTGGTCGCCCGCACAGGCGGCACGATTTCCGGCCTGCCGCTGGTGGCGGAAGCCTTCCGCAGACTGGATTCGGGCATAGAAATTTCGGGCTATGCCCGTGACGGCGACAAGGTCGAGGCCAAGGCACTGCTGATGACCGTATCCGGCAACGCCCGTGCGGTGCTCGGCGCCGAACGCGTAGCGCTCAACTATGTCGGTCATCTCTCGGGTATCGCGACCGCGACCGCGGAATTCGTACGGCTTATTTCGCATACCAATGCGCGGGTCTGCTGTACGCGCAAGACAACACCGGGCTTGCGCGCGTTGCAAAAGTACGCCGTGCGTTGCGGCGGAGGGTTCAATCACCGCTTCGGGCTCGATGACGCGATCCTCATCAAGGACAACCATATCGCGGTTGCCGGCGGCATCCGTGCAGTACTCAGCCGGGCCCGCGCCGTCGCCGGGCATCTGGTCAAGATCGAGATCGAGGTGGACACGCTGGACCAGCTTTCCGAAGTCCTGGCGGTGGGCCTTGCCGACGTCGCGCTGCTCGACAACATGCCCCCTCCGATGCTGAAAAAAGCAGTCGAGATGACGGCCGGCCGGCTGATACTGGAAGCTTCCGGCGGCATTACCCAGGCGACGGCGGCGGCCATCGCCTCTACCGGCGTCGATTATTTGTCGTCAGGTGCAATCACGCATTCCGCAACGAACCTCGACATTGGTCTGGACATCGATATTTAAGGCCGCATCTAGAGTTTCTTTGCCGCTTCCGCTGTCGCGGCAGCATCGCCCCACACCGGAATTTCGGCGCCGTCGCCCCAGGCGCGAGGCCGGTAGAACGTATGCACCCCGAGCCGGTGCAGTTTCATCATCTCGTGTACCCAGTTCGGCCGCACCCAATAGGCGTGGTAATGCGTCGATTTGCCGACCGCGCTGAGCCATAACTTTCCGTCAAGACTTTCGCTGGCGATCTTTTTGGCCCGCTCCCAGGCCTCCGGCTCAGTGACCCGATCCGGAATCCTGTCGCAAGCGAACGTGAACTGGCATCCGTACCGGCGATGCGCATTCTGGTAGACGACGCCGCAGACTGTCGATGGATAGAAGCCGGTGAACACGCGGTTCAGCACGACCTGCGCAACCGCGATCTGCCCGTTGACAGCCTCGCCTCGCGCCTCGAAATAGATCGCCTCAGCGAGACATTTCTCCGCTTTCGCGCGTGCGGCGCCGGTCAGACCAAGCCGCTCCGCAGGACTCTTGGGGTGTTTCCCTGCTCCGGTAACCTCTCCCTTGCCAGCGATCGTCTCGCCCGGGATGGCCGCCGCTTCAGCCTGGTCCGGGTGCAGGATACGCTTGAGATCAGGATCGTTAATGTAGGCAGGCTCAACGATCGGACTTGTACCGGGAGACCACGGTTCGATCCGAGACGCCTGCCCGCCGAGCGGTTCCGGACCAAAGAAAACGCGCGCCGTCACTGACACCGGATCATTGTCGGAAAACTCCGGAGTACCGCCATCGGCAAATTCGTCCTCCGGTTCTGAAGTCTCCTCAGCTCCAGCGGACTTCGCATGGTCGACAGCAGGCACCGCCTCGGGCTGCAGCGGCGGCACGGTAGGGGGCGACAATTCTCCGCCGCTATCGGACGGAATGGAGTTTGTCTGGACATTGTCAGGCGCCGCGCTTTTATTGGCTTCGCCGTGTTGCGGCGCCACGGGATGCATTGAGGGTTCCACGTCCGCCGGCTTCGCCGGCACGAGCCGATCACCTTTATTAGTGCGATCGACCTTCGGAAACACGCGTTTCGGTGCGATGCCCATCAGGCCAAGAATGCGCGTTGTATCCTCTGAACCGATTTCGCGCGGATCGAAGCTGGCGAGCGTGTAACCGGCAATCTGCGGGATTTGACTGCCAAGCGGCCGAGTCATGGAAAATGTCGCGGCATGAATAGTGCCGAACGGCGACGCAATGGCGCGGCGTTCGACGCCTGGCGCCTTCGTGGCAATGAGCGACGCAATGTCCTGGAGACCGATGCCGGTCGGCATCAGAATCAACAATGATGTGGTGATTCCAAAGATTGACCGCGCCCGCCTCGGCCTTCTTCGACGTAACCGCATCTGCCCTCACGCAACACGACACGAGTACACGCGGCAGACACAATGTCGGGCAATCGTTAAAATTGCAGTGTTGCCGTTTCCCAACGATCAACCATTCTGACGAATTAACCTTGATACGCCGTTAACGCGGCGAATGGGGAACAGCTTTGCGGCGCGAGCCGGGGCACCCCGCACGATCGGCTGCGGCACCGGAGGCGCGACCCGTAGCCGACATGCCCGGAAAAAATTTCGGGAGCTTGATTTCAGCGGGCACCAGTCGGGCTAGGCCGTGCTGGCCGCCGACTTGCCCAACGCCGCCTGCGCCGCTGCGAGCCGCGCAATCGGAACGCGGAACGGCGAGCATGACACATAGTCGAGCCCCGCCTCGTGGCAGAAGCCGACCGAAGCCGGGTCGCCGCCGTGCTCGCCGCAAATGCCAAGCTTGAGGTTTTTACGCGTCTTGCGGCCGCGCTCGTTGGAGATGCGGATGAGTTCGCCGACGCCCTGCTGGTCGATCGACATGAACGGATCGCTGGGCAGAATTCCCTTGGCGGTGTAGGCGCCAAGGAAGCTTCCCGCATCGTCGCGCGAAATGCCAAACGTCGTCTGCGTCAGGTCATTGGTGCCGTAGGAAAAGAATTCAGCCGTCTGCGCGATTTCGCCGGCCATCAGCGCCGCGCGGGGCAGTTCGATCATCGTGCCGACCTGATAGACAACTTTGGCTCCGGTCTCCTTGGACACCGCTTCTGCCATCGCGTCGATGCGCGCCTTGACGATATCCAGTTCGGCTTTGGTTGCGATTAGCGGCACCATCACTTCCGGCGCCACTGGCTTGCCGGTGCGCTTGCCGGCCTCGACAGCGGCTTCGAAAATCGCGCGGGCCTGCATCTCGGCAATCTCCGGGTATGCGATCGCGAGACGGCAGCCGCGGAAACCCAGCATCGGATTGAACTCGTGCAATTCGCGCGCGCGATCCGCAAGCTTCTTCGGATCGGCGCCCATTGCCGCCGCCACTTCGGCGATTTCCTTTTCCGTATGCGGCAGGAACTCATGCAGCGGCGGATCAAGCAGACGGATGGTGACCGGCAACCCTTTCATGATCTCGAACAGTGCGAGGAAATCCGCGCGCTGCATCGGCAAAAGCTTCGCAAGCGCCGTCCGCCGCGCGGCTTCGTCGTTCGACAGGATCATCTCGCGCACCGCGCGAATGCGGTCTTCCTCGAAGAACATGTGTTCGGTGCGACAAAGCCCGATGCCTTCAGCGCCGAACTTTACGGCAACCTGCGCGTCCGCCGGGGTATCCGCATTGGTGCGCACCTTCAGCCGGCGCACCGCATCCGCCCAGCCCATCAGCGTGGAGAAGTCTCCGGAAAGCTCCGGTTCACGCATCGGCACTTTGCCGGCGAGCACTTGGCCATTCGAGCCATCGATGGTGATGATGTCACCTTTGTGGAACGTCTGACCGCCAACTGTCATCGAGTTCGAAGCGTAGTCGACCCGCAGCGAGCCGGTGCCCGAGACGCAGGGCTTGCCCATCCCGCGCGCTACCACCGCCGCATGGGACGTCATGCCGCCACGCGTCGTGAGAATGCCTTCGGCCGCGTGCATGCCGTGAATGTCTTCCGGCGAGGTCTCGACGCGCACAAGGATCACCTTGCGTCCCTGGTTCTTGAGATTTTCAGCCTCGTCGGAGGAAAACACGATCTCGCCCGACGCTGCGCCGGGCGAGGCCGGCAGGCCTGTCGCGATCACCTTGCGTTCAGCGCCCGGATCGATGGTCGGATGCAGCAGCTGGTCGAGCGAGGCAGGATCGACACGCAGAACCGCCTCTTCCCTGGTGATCAGTTTTTCATTGGCGAGTTCGACCGCGATACGCAGTGCAGCTTTGGCCGTACGCTTCCCGGAACGGGTCTGCAGCATCCACAGCTTGCCCTGCTCGACAGTGAATTCGAGGTCCTGCATGTCGCGGTAGTGCCGCTCCAGCAGGCTGTAGATTCGGGTTAGCTCCTTGAAAGCGCCAGGCATCGCCGCTTCCATCGACGGCTTGTCGGATTGCGCCTCCTTGCGGGCGATCTCGGTGATCTCCTGCGGCGTACGAATGCCCGCGACCACATCCTCGCCCTGCGCGTTGATGAGAAACTCGCCGTAAAGGCGCTTCTCTCCCGTCGAAGGATTACGCGTGAAGGCAACCCCCGTGGCGGACGTGTCACCCATGTTGCCGAATACCATCGCCTGCACGTTGACGGCCGTGCCCCAGCTTTCCGGAATGCCGTGGAGACGACGGTAGGTGATGGCGCGCTGGTTCATCCATGACCCGAACACCGCGCCGATCGCGCCCCACAATTGCGCGTGCGGATCCTGCGGAAAATCCTCGCCGAGTTCCTCTTTCACCCGCTCCTTGTAACGCTCGACAAGCGTCCCCCAATCCTCTGCGGTGAGATCGGTATCGAGGGAATAGCCGTGACGCTCCTTGTGCTCGTCGAGAATTTCCTCAAACAGATGATGTTCAAGTCCGAGCACCACGTCGGAGTACATGGTGATGAAGCGGCGGTATGAATCATAGGCGAAGCGGCGGTCACCCGACCTTTTGGCGAGCGCTTCGACGGTCTGATCGTTGAGTCCGAGATTGAGCACCGTGTCCATCATGCCCGGCATCGATGCGCGCGCGCCCGAGCGCACAGACACGAGCAGCGGATTTTCAGGGTCGCCGAACTTCTTCCCGGTCAGCTTGCCGACATAGTCGAGCGCCGTCCTGACCTGGCCGTCGAGTTCCTTCGGATAACGCTTGCCATTGGCGTAGTAGTAAGTACAGACCGCCGTCGTGATGGTGAAACCAGGCGGCACCGGCAGACCCAGATTTGCCATCTCGGCGAGGTTGGCACCCTTGCCACCGAGAAGGTCGCGCATGCTCGACTTGCCCTCGGCCTTGCCGTCACCAAAGCGGTAAACCCACTTGCCGGCCGAGGCTTTGACGGCAGGCGTTCTGGCCGCGACGGATCTGGCGACTTTCTTTGCTGGCGCCTTCGCCAATTCCTTGGCCACCTTTGCGGCGGAGGATTTGCGGACCTTGGTTGCGGAAGTCTTCGCAACAGTCTTCGCGACTTTTTTTGCAGCTTTCTTGGCCATGGCGACTCGTCGGCTCGGGAGGGCGTTAAGTGCGACGCACAAAACCATGCCGGGACAAGCCCGCGCAAGCCCGCAGTTGGGCCTATTTGGGGTATTCCTAATGTCAACCGTCCCCGGCCCCTACAGTTTACACGTAAAAAGACTGCGATTGCCTTTGAATTGCGTGGGCACATGCCTCAACCAAAGCTTCCGCCGTTCCAGCGGCTCCGGAAACGCACCCGCGTTTCAAGATGCTCCGGTCGGCTTTGGCGGCGACGGTTCGTCATCATCGCGCAAGATGCGCCGCAGCATTTTTTCAGCCGGGCCTCCACCGAGCAGGATAGCGAAAGCAAGCGCCAGCCCGATGGCCACGATCTCCCAGTCCCCGACCGCACTGGTGACGCCAAAGCAAGCGGTTAGCCAGGTGCAGGCCGCGGTCGTCAGACCCTGGACATGGAAACCCGCTCCGGCGCGCACGATGACACCGGCGCCAAGGAAGCCGATCCCCGTCACGATGCCTTGGATGACCCGCGAGGCGTCGCCTTCCCCGCCGATGTGCCCGCCCGCCATCACCGCCAGCGCGGAGCCGAGCCCAACGAGACCGAGCGTGCGAACGCCGGTCGGCTTGCCCCGCAGGTCGCGGTCAAGACCCAGCAGACCGCCGACCAGTGTGGCAGCCAACAGGCGGCAAAAAATTTCGAGCGCGGTCATAGCGCCATCCTAGCGCAAGATGCCGAGCGGCAAAAATCCGCGACTTCGCACCACCGGCCACACCGGAAGGCAAGCGTTCGCTAGAACGTCGACAGAAAGTCCAACGGTCCCGCCTGCCCCGTATTCAGTTGCGACAGCATCGAAAACAGCTGGGTCGCCGATTTATAACTTGCCAGCGTCTGATCGCGGAAATCAGTTGTCCAGCTCAACGCCTGCCGTTCCTCCGCGCTCATCCCTGAATATTGGCTCAACAGGCTGTAGCTGAAAGCACGGGGATCGACACTCGCTTGCGACCGGAAGGTCTGCAACATGGTCGCCCGTGTGCGCGCATCGAGCTCAACTTTCGCCGCGTGTGTTTCCATCGGCGAAAACTGACCGCCCTGGTTCAGGACCATTGCCGAAAGCGCACGATTGTCAAAACCAGACAGGTCGGCCAGCTGGCCGGTTTTGCGCTGGCGGTCGAAGACGAGTTCTTCACCGTTGCGTTTTGCCGCAAGGTATTGCGCATCGAGATTGTTGCGCACCTGCCCCGCCAGAGAACCGAAGTCAGTAACGTTGCTCAGATCAGGCTGCTGCGCGCCGCGCGCGACAAGGTCGGCAACCGGATCGCCCGCAATTCCGGCCGGCAGTACGGATGGGTTCCGCTTGGCGATTGCCAGTGCTCCCGTCAGCGCCGCATTTTGCACGATCCACGGGGCGCTTGCTTTCTCTTCATCGCTCGCACCGGCAAAATAATCGAGCGCCGCCTGATAAGCCGCGCTGTAGTCCCCGGTGAGGTCGGATGCCGCCACTTTCGGACCTATCGCCAGATCAAAGCGACGTTGCAATTCCATGGCGGCGGCAGTCTGTTCGTCCGGCGTGAACTTGTTTTCACCGTTGCTGGCGATCGCGAACAGGGCGCGGCGGTCCAGTGCGGACAAATCAATCGTCGGCTTGCCCGCCGACAAGGGGACCGTAACGTTCGCATCCTTGTAGAGTTGATCGAGTGCGGCACGTGTATCGTCAATTACAGCGGCGAATGCTTTCGTTGTGTCCTGTTCCGCGAGCGCAGCAAGCGCTTCGTCCGACAAGGTGACGTTGGTGGCGTTCGCGGAGGTTGTTGACGCCGTACTGTCGCTTGCGGCCTGATCGGGCGCTGTGGCCGCGCTCCGCGCATAGGCCGTCCCCGCGGTGGCGTAACTAGCGTTGCTTATCGTGGCGCTGATCGAACTCATGAGGGCCGCCGCAAGAAGTATGGTTAATAATTCGTTGCAGGCGCCAAACTGACGCAAATATGGTTAACGGCAGGTTAAGGGAAAAGCTCGAGAAATCTCAGCCTTCGATCTTGAAGAAATCCGCCACGGCGCGCGTCGCCTCGCGAATCTGGTTGAGGAGGCGCAAGCGGTTGGCGCGAACAGCTCCGGCGTCTGCGCCCTCTGTCACATTGACAGTGACTTTCTCGAAAAACGCATCCACATGCGGCCGCAGCCTCGCCATGGCCGTCATAGCCGCGGCAAAATCTTCACGCACGACGGCTTTACCCGCATCGTCCTTGGCTTGCGCGATGGCAGCGGCGAGGGTCTTCTCCTCATCCTGCTTGTAAAGTGCGGCATCCGGCGCTGTGTCGTAGGTGACGTTGTCTTTTTTCTCTTCGATGCGCAGGATGTTGCTGGTGCGCTTCACACCGGCAAGCAGGTTCTTGCCGTCATCGGTGTCCAGGAACTTGCCGAGCGCGTCGACACGGCGCACGATCATCAAGAGATCGTCCTGACCTTCCAACGCAAACACGGCGTCGACCAGATCGTGACGCGCACCCTGCTCGCGGAGCTGAACCTTGAGGCGGTCGGCGAAGAAGTTCAGAAGATCAATCTTTGCGGCGTTTGCCGCATGTTGCGCCTGATCGGGCGTGAAATTGTGAAGCTGCGACGCGAGGGCCGCATACCAGCGATCGAGTTCCCGGCCCAACAATGAACCAAGTGCAAGTCGCAACTCGTTGTCTTGTATGATGCGGATGCAGCCCAGCGCCGCACGCCGCAAGGCGTAAGGATCTTTCGACCCGGTTGGAATTTCGGAAATCGCCCAAAATCCGGAAAGCGTTGCGATCTTGTCGGCCAGCGCCACAGCGACGCTCACAGGATCGGTCGGCACGCGGTCGGCAGGTCCTGCGGGCTTGTAGTGATCTTCGCTCGCGGCGGCGACGGATGCATCCTCGCCCTGCGCCAGCGCGTAGTATTTGCCCATCAGTCCTTGCAGTTCGGGAAACTCTCCGACGACTTCAGTCAGCAAATCCGCCTTGCACAGCATCGCCGCGCGTTTCGTCTTCTCGACATCGGCGCCGACCCGCGGCGCAAGCTCCGCCGCCAACTGTTCGATGCGGACGATGCGCTGTGCCTGGGTGCCGAGCTTTTCGTGAAACACGATCTGCTCGAATTTCCTCAGCCGGTCCTCGAGCCTGGTCTTGAGATCGGTCTCGTAGAAGAATTTCGCGTCGGAAAGCCGCGCGCGGATAACGCGCTCGTTGCCGGCAATGATCGCCTTGCCGCCGTCCGTTGCTTCCATGTTCGAAACAAGGACGAACTTGTTGGCGAGATTGTCGCCCTTCTTCACCACGAAGCATTTCTGGTTGGCGCGGATCGTCGTCCGGATAACTTCCTGCGGAATTTTCAGAAACGCTTCGTCGAACGAGCCCATCAGCACGACCGGCCATTCGACGAGTCCGGCCACTTCCGCCAACAGCCCCTCGTCCTCGACCACTTCAAAGCCTTGCGCGAATGCAAGGTTCTTGGCATCGGCGCGGATGATATCGCGGCGCCGTGCCGGATCGAGCACGACCTTGGCCTTTTCGAGGCTCGCTGCATAATCGTCGAAGCGGCGAACGGAAATCGGCTCCGGCGCAAGGAAACGATGACCATACGTCACGAGACCGGCGTCGATGCCATCGATCGATAAATGCACGATCTCAGGCTCCTCGTGTTCGATGCCGAAGGTGGCGACGATTGAGTGCAACGGACGCACCCACGTAAGCGCGCCGGGCCGCGCCGAGCGTTCGCCCCAGCGCATCGACTTCGGCCACGGGAACGTACGCACCACCAACGGCAGGATGTCCTTGAGCACGTCGATCGCGTCACGGCCGGGTCTTTCGATCAACGCGACATAGAAATCGCCTTTCTTGTCCTTCTGAATCGTGGCTTCATCAAGCGAGCGCAGACCGGCGGCTTTCAGAAACCCCGCAACCGCGCCTTCCGGCGCACCGACGCGGGGACCTTTCTTCTCTTCCTTGAGGTCGGGCTGTCGCGCGGGAATACCTTGCACGGTCAGCGCCAGCCGCCGCGGCGTCGCGAACGCGCGCGCGCCTTCATAGACGAGGCCGGCATCCACAAGCTTGCCGGTGACAAGCTTCTGCAAATCTTCCGCCGCCTTCGCCTGCATGCGGGCGGGGATTTCCTCGGAGAACAGTTCGAACAGAAGGTCGGGCATCAGCGTTGCAATTTCGCTCCTACCCTCCCCTGGAGGGGGAGGGTCGGCGCACAACGCGCGCCGGGGTGGGGTGAACCTTATTTGTTATGTCGCGGCTGCGTTCGTGCTTTAGAACGACGGCATCGGCGTCCGGCGAACCATACAACGCTTCATAAATCACAGCGAGCACACCAGCGCGGTTTTCTGCGATCTCGCTGTTCCAAAAGCGAAGCACTTTGTAACCTTCACCTTCAAGCCATCCGGTGCGAACGCTATCGCGTAAAGCATTTTCGGTATTGGCATGCTGTGCGCCATCAAGTTCAATCACCAGTCTTGCTGCAAGGCAGGCAAAATCCGCGACGTAAGGACCGATCGGAACCTGACGACGAAAATGCGTTCCAAACGTCGGCAAACGGCGGAGTAATCTCCAAAGCTGCATTTCCGGATTGGTTTCATTTGCACGCAGGCGCCGTGCGGTTGCACGGCGAAATTGATCCACACCACGAGCGTTTCGCGTAGCGGCCATCACCCCACCCCGCTCGCTACGCAAGCGACCCTCCCCCTCCAGGGGAGGGTAACAGCGCTCGTGGCAATGTCCGTGCTCACCCCGCGCCTCCCGCCGCTGTCGCGAGCCATGCCTCGCCGCACGCCTTCGCGAGTTCACGCACGCGCAGAATATAACTCTGGCGCTCGGTGACGGAAATCACGCCGCGCGCATCAAGCAGATTGAAAACGTGGCTCGCCTTGATGCACTGATCGTAAGCCGGCAGCGCCATGAGATGCACGTCGCGCTTACCGTCCTTCCAGCCGGCCGCGAGATATTTCTGACATGCGGCTTCGGCCATCTTGAACTGCTCGAACAACATCTCCGTGTCCGAGAATTCGAAATTGTGCCGGGAATATTCCTGCTCGGCCTGCAGAAAGACATCGCCGTACGTGACCTTGCGATTGTCATCGCGGCCATTGAAATTGAGGTTGTAGACGTTATCGACGCCCTGCACATACATCGCGAGACGTTCGAGGCCATACGTCAGTTCACCCGACACCGGCGCGCATTCGAAACCCGCAACCTGCTGGAAATAGGTGAACTGGGAGACCTCCATGCCGTCGCACCAGCACTCCCAGCCTAGCCCCCAGGCGCCGAGAGTCGGGCTTTCCCAGTCGTCTTCAACGAAACGGATGTCGTGGAGCTTCGGGTCGACGCCGATGGCCTCAAGCGACCTGAGATAAAGCTCCTGCAGGTCCGGCGGCGATGGCTTCAGGATCACCTGAAACTGATAGTAGTGCTGCAGCCGGTTGGGATTTTCGCCGTAACGTCCATCCTTCGGCCGGCGCGAAGGCTGTACGTATGCGGCATTCCACGCTCTGGGGCCGAGCGCACGCAATGTTGTTGCCGGATGAAACGTGCCCGCGCCCACCTCCATATCGTAGGGCTGCAGGATGACGCAGCCATAGTCGGCCCAGAAGCGTTGCAAGCCGAGGATCAGGCCCTGGAACGAGCGTTCCGGGCGCATATAGGGGGGCAGATCTGACATTGGGACGTCTGACATGGGGGCTGTCTATCGGCGGGCCTTGCAGGGGTCAAGCAGACCGGCCATCGTAGCGCGATAATTGCAAACAAATGACAATGTCAAAAACCGTGGGGAGGACGAACGTGAATTTCATAGGGCGCTCAGGCCGTGGCGCAGCCATGGCGATCGGTTTTGCGGCACTCGCGATGGGCAGTGCTATGGCGCAGGACTATCCCAATCATCCGGTAAAAATCGTCATCGCGTTTCCGGCCGGCGGGCCGACGGATTTCGTCGGGCGCCTGCTCGCCGACAAGCTCAAGGAGGACCTTGGCCAGAGCTTTCTGATTGAAAACAGGGGTGGTGCCGGGGGCACGCTCGGCGCCGACTATGTCGCGAAATCAGATCCCGATGGCTACACACTGTTCCTCACCACCGTCGGCGCGGTGGCGATCACGCCGCACATACGTGCCAACATGCCCTACAATCCGATCACGGATTTTTCGCCGGTGACACTCGTCGTGCGCAATACGACCGTGATGGTTGTGCGCAGCGAGAACCCGACCAATTCCGCGAAAGAGCTGGCCGAGCGCGCGAAACAAAAGCCGGATACAATCCCTTTCGCGTCAACGGGCACCGGCACCACACCGCATCTTGCGCTTGAATTATTCCAGTCCGCCGCCGGCGTAAAATTTTTGCATGTACCCTATCGCGGCGCAGCGCCCGCACTGACCGATCTCCTCGGCGGTCAGGTCGAAGCGGTCGCACTCGATGTGCCAGTCATCCTTTCGCAAATACGAGGCGGCAAACTGAAACCGCTTGCCGCAGCTTCCGATGCGCGCAATCCGATGCTGCCAAACGTGCCGACGCTCGCGGAACTGGGCTATGCCGACACGCGCTCCGACAATTGGTACGCCCTGCTCGCTCCCGCGAAAACACCGGCGCCCGTCATCGACAAGCTCAATGCCGCCGTGGCCAGGGCGCTCGCCGATTCCGAGGTGAAGAACAAGCTCCTGCAGTCAGGCGCCATCCCCGCTCCGGGAGCACCGCAGGAGATGGCGGCGATGCTGAAGGCGGAATTCGAACGCTGGGGCCGCATCGTACGCGAGAAAGGGATCAAGGATTCCTGAGCTCGTTTACCCGGCATTCACCGTTTAACGTTGCATTCATCGTTAACAGCGATATCGCGCGAAGGTGATGCGCGCCGCAGGTCAAATTTACCCGTGATTGAAACTCAGGTTGTCACTGTCGCACCCGACCGCAAATGCAATACGGTTGGAGTTGCTCTCATGCTGACGTTTGCGATTATCGGCCTGTTGCTGATCGCGCTGTTTATTGCGCCGCTGTTTGGCGCAGAACGCCCGGTCGCGCGGCACTAGCGAATACCCGGCTGATCAATCCGGCCGATAGATACCGGTCAGCGGATCCCGCCGCAGGGTCGGAAAATTGCGCCGTGCCGTTTCGCGCACGGGCACGGGTTCCTGCGGATACAGTAGCTCGTTGATCCGCCGCCATTCGCTCGCAACGACCTTCGAAATGACAGCCGCTGCTCCGGCGGCAATTGCACCTGCAAGAAACGGGGCCATTAGCGTCTCTCCTACTCCCTCGCGGCGATCGTCGCTGCGACCTCAATCAATCTACCCCAAAAAACCTAGTCTATTTTGCGTTCGAACAATTTCGGAGAATTGGTCTTCCTGTTCTGTTCCTGCCCTATAAACCATATCTCGCCCACAGCGCCCGCGCCTCCAGCGCCGAGACAATCTCTTCCGCAAGCCCGGGCCGACCGAAAATCCCGCCCGCCGCATCTGACGATCCGACACCAGGCACCGTCCGCCCCAGCCATCCCCGCGACGGCGTTATCATGGGCGTGACAACCTTCTCGCCGAACCGCTCGCGCAGTATTGAACGGGTATCCCCGAAACCATCGACCAGCCCAAAGCCACGCGCTGTTTCCGCTGTCCAATATTCGCCAGAAAACAGGGTTTTTTCGGGGCCATTCAGCCGACCGCCCCGGCTGGCTTTCACTAAGCCAATGAAATTGTTATGAATTTCCTGCTGGATCGCGAGCAGCCGCGCAACGTCGCCAGGGTCTTCCGGCAGGAAAGGATCAAGCGATACCTTGTGCTCGCCGGCGGTGTAGATACGCCGCTCGATGCCGAGCTTTTGGATCGCCTCCTGAAAGCCGAACGATGCGCCCATCACCCCGATCGATCCGACGATCGAGGACAGATCGCAGATGATCTCATCGGCTGCACAGGCGATCATGTACCCGCCCGATGCGGCCACATCTTCCACGAAGGCCAGCACGGGCAGTTTCTTTTCCGCCGCGAGCTGTTTGATCCGCGTGTAGAGCAAATGAGACTGCACGGCCGATCCGCCGGGCGAGTTGATCACCAGCGCCACTGCCTTTGCACCGCGCATGGCAAACGCCTTGTCGAGCACACGCGCCATTGCGGCCAGCGTCAGCCCGGGACGCAACGGCGTCGATAGTCCGATCGGACCCGTCAACCGAACCACCGGGACAACGGGAATGCCGCCCCAAAACCTGCTCGGCATAGCCCTTGCTAGAACTTCTCTGAGACGCGTCATCATGCTGCTACGTTTTCTGGTAAGGCTCGCGATTGCGGGCGGGTTTCAAAGTGCTCCCCTTGATGTGTGGGCGTTCGGCATTCGTACAAGTCATGTGCTGCGGAGATAACGCAGCGGAATCGAGGACCAGACGTGGACATCAAGACTGCAATTCTCATGGCTTTGATCGGGGTTATTGCGCTTTTCTCGCATCGAGAACGGCCGCAGCCGACACCTCGTGATCAGAAATCCGTCTGACCTCATCGGCATATTTTTTGCGGCAATCCTTTGTTAGTGCTCGGATCTTTTAATCGCTCAGATTCAGTGCGGCAGCATGCCGCAAGACAGCTTCGGCTTCAGCGGTCGGCTTTCCGGAAGCGTCGTTAAGGCATAGTCCCGCCAACTCGCGCGGAGGCCCATGACTGCCCTTGACCGCCGCCACGATGATCCGGATCGGGTGTGCGCCCTCCTTTGGCAGAACAGCAAGAATCGTTGTCCGTCCGAAATGCGGCGAGAGCGCCGCCTCAACGGCGCTCCGCCCATCGGCACGATAAATCAGCGTCAAAGTGCCGCCCATGCGTAACGTCCGACCGGCTGCATCGACCCAAGCCACAAGCAGGTCGCGACTGCCCGTGTGGGCGCTGCGGCGCCGCGCATCTGGTGAAGACATTGTCCGTTCGGGATCGTGGAACGGCGGATTCATCACAAGACAGTCGGCACCACCAGCCATCAGCCCTGCTGCCGCGAATGCCGATTCCGATGCGGTTACATCGAGGCAGACGGCCGTCGCGCGACCGGCGAATCCGTTGCGCTCGACATTGAGCGCGGCAAGTCTCGCCAGCGCCGGATCGCGTTCAACAAGCATGAGCCGCACTCCCGCCACTCGCGCCGCGATTGCCAGCCCTGCGGCGCCAACGCCGGCGCCGAATTCGATGACGCAATCGCCGGCCATTGCAGGGGTCGCCGCAGCGAGCAGAATGGCGTCATGACCAAAGCGATGGCCCTTGCGGGGTTGCAGCAAACGCAGCCGTCCGCCGAGCGCGGCGTCGTCGGTAATTTGTTCCGCCAGATCAGACGACATCCGGACGTAACTCATGGCCGAGTCCGGCTTCGTTCAACAGCCGCCGGGCGGAAACCGCGTCGTCATCCGAGACCAAAATACGACACGCCAGAACGCCTACGGACCCTTCGAGCACGCTCATATTGCGATCGAGCACAACATGGTGAATGCCGGCTCCGTCAAGCAGTGCGCCCACCGCCGAGACCAACACCGGATTGTTTGTCCTCACCAGTTCGCGCACGTTTCACCTGCCGATTCGACCGCCAATTCACCTACGATTGGCTTGCTTTGTCCGCAAGGCGCCGAAATTGCCATGAAAACTGCCGGCGCCCTTGCCGTCGCAGCATAGCGTTTCTATGCTCGCGCGTCCCAATGCGAAGGAGCGGCGGTTGGCGGTAATAGTCCCATTCGATGCCCGGGAACGCGCATCGATCGATCAACTGGTACGTCTTGTTGCTGCCGACATGGAACGCGTCAATGCCACGATCCTTTCACGGACCGGGTCGGACGTCGCCATGATCCCGGAGGTTGCCAACCATCTGATCAGTTCGGGAGGGAAGCGGTTGCGGCCGATGCTGACCGTCGCCATGGCCAAACTCACGGGCTACGAGGCGGACGGTCACCTGAAACTCGCCGCCGCGGTCGAATTCATGCATACGGCGACGCTCCTTCACGACGACGTCGTCGACGAGAGCGATATGCGGCGCGGCAAGCTCGCGGCGCGGATGGTCTGGGGCAACGAGGCGAGCGTCCTGGTGGGCGATTTCCTGCTCGGCCAGGCCTTCAAGATGATGGTCGAGGTCGGCTCCCTGCGGTCGCTTGAAATCCTGTCTTCGGCCGCCGCAGTGATTGCCGAAGGCGAAGTGATGCAACTCGCCGTCGCGAAGAACACCTCAACCACCGAAGACGAATACCTCGCAGTGATCCGTGGCAAGACCGCCGAATTGTTCGGCGCCGCCTGCGAGGTCGGCCCGGTGATCGCCAATCGGCCGAAGGCCGAGCAGGCCGCTTGCCGCTCGTTCGGCATGAACCTCGGCATTGCCTTTCAGCTCGTTGACGATGCCCTCGACTATGGCGGGGCCGCCAAGAAACTCGGCAAAAACGTCGGCGACGATTTCCGCGAGGGCAAGATCACCCTCCCCGTCGTACTGGCCTATCGGCGCGGTTCCGATGCCGAACGCGATTTCTGGCGACGAACGCTGGAGAGCAGCGAAGCAAGCGACGCCGATCTCGAGCATGCGATCGGATTGATGACCAAGCACCGCGCGCTTGAAGATACGATCACGCGCGCGCGCCATTACGGCGCCATCGCCAAGGATGCGCTGGCACTGTTTCCGGCCTCGCCCATGAAGGAAGCGCTGGAAGGCGCAGTCGAGTTCGTGATTTCCCGCAGCCACTAGAGCAAGCTCTCGGGACATTCCTGAAAAGCCGCCTATTGCGGGCCCGCGAATCGAACCGGTCAGACCGTGCCGATGGTCGTCGCCTCCACCCACCAGGCGGGTTGTTCGGTCGCCAGCCTCCGTGCCGCATCGGATGCGGCCTGCGGCGTCGCAAACAGCCCGAAGCAGGCCGAGCCAGAGCCGGACATCCGCGCCAGAAGGCACGCCGGCTGCGCTCTCAGAGACGAGAGCGCAGCGCCGACTTGCGGCGCAATCGATTTCGCCGGCCGCTCAAGATCGTTCGAGCGCGCGGCAAAAAAATGGACGAGGCCCGCCGCATCGGCCGGCAAATCGGGCATCTCGGAAGAAGTTGCTGCCGTGAGCGGCGCCGCTTTCAAGGCGGCAAACACATCCTTGGTCGCGAGCGCTACGTCGGGACGTACCAGCACCGCCGGCAGCCGGGGTAGCCCGATCGGAGCGGACAGTATTTCGCCGATGCCGCGCATCCACCGCGGCTGCGGATCGAGGCAGACCGGCACATCGGCTCCCGTATCGCGCGCCGCCTGATAGAGACGTGGATCGTCGAGCGCAAGATCATTTGCCCGGGCCAGCAGCCGCAGCGCGGCCGCCGCGTCGGCAGAGCCGCCACCAAGCCCGGCCTGCGCGGGGACAAACTTGTTCAGCACGAATTTTCCGAGCACCAGATTCTTGACCCGGCTCGCCAGCGCGCGCGCCGCCTTGGCGACGAGGTTATCGCTATCCGGTCCGGCATGGACGGCGAATGGCCCGGCGACGTCCAGCGAAAGGCCGCTGGTCCCGGGGACAAATGCCGGTACGAGTGTCAGGCGGTCACCGACCGCGGCGAATGCCACAAGACTCTCAATCTCGTGGTAGCCATCGGGACGTTTACCTAGGATGCGCAGCGTAAGATTGACTTTGGCAAACGCCGTATCTTCAAGCGTAGTGTGAGCCGGTGATGCGAAACCGCCGTCGCGCGGCTCAACCCCCATTGTCTTTCTTCTTCTCGGGCTCGGCTCCGGCCGTCGGTGTAGGCGGAGTCTCGACCAGACCGTTCTTTATCTTTTCCTCGATTTTCTTGAGGTCGTCCGGCTCGGGCTTCAGATCACGCGCGTGCGCCCATTGAAAGCGGGCCTCGAGCGTACGTCCCACCTTCCAGTAGGCGTCTCCCAGATGGTCGTTGATCGTTGGATCGGTCGGCTTCAGCTCGACTGCACGGTCGAGGTGCTTGACGGCTTCGTCGTAGTTGCCCAAGCGATAATAGGCCCACCCCAGAGAGTCGACGATATAGCCATCGTCCGGGCGCTGCTCGACCGAGCGTTTGATCATGCGCACCCCCTCGTCGAGGTTGATGTGCTGATCGACCCAGGAATAACCGAGATAATTCAACACCTGCGGCTGATCGGGATAAAGCTCGAGCGCCTTCTTGAGATCGGCCTCGGCTTTCGGCCATTGTTTGGCCCGCTCGTAACAGATACCGCGCGAAAAGAAGATCGCCCAGTGCTGTCGTTCCGGATTTGCGATGGTATCGATGGCCTTGCCATACGTGTCCGCGCAATCCTGGTACTGCTTACGCTCGCGCTGGATATTGCCGAGCGCCAGCAACGCGTCGCGCGGATTGTCGGATTTCTGCTCGATCAGTTTTTCGAGGATTTTTTTTGCCTCGTCGGTGCGGTCGAGCGTGTCGAGATTGATCGCAGTCTGGATTTCCGCGCCCCGTTTCAGCGGCGAGTCGGCCGGAATACGCGTATAGGCCGCAATCGCGAGCTCAGGCTTCTTCATCGCCTCGTAGAGATCGGCGAGCGAAATCAAAGCCAATTGCTGCTGGGGGTTAAGGTAAAGCGCCAGTTGCAGGTAGGCGAGACCGCGGTTGGCGAGACTGAGCTCCTCTTCCCGGCGGGTCAACGCAGAGCCCAAGCCATATAAGGCGTCCGCCGCGCCGGACGCCACGCCGTCGACAAGCGGCGGAAGCTTTTCGCCGCGATTGATAGCTGCAATTGCGGCCGTAATCAGCGGATGGTTAGGCAGTACCTTATCGAAGGTTTCGTAGACCTTCAGGGCATCTTCCTTGGACCCATTACGCGATAGCCAGCTTCCATAAGCCTGCACCACCCGCAACGCGTTCGGATCGAGTTTATAGGCAGATTCAAAACGCTTGCCCGCTTCCTTGCGCTGCCCGGCGAGATCGAGAATCTGCCCGGCATGCAGATCCTTGAAAATACCGTACCAGTCGGGACCATTCAGCTTGTCGATGGTCGCCACCGCTCCTTTGGGGTCGCCAACGCCATATTGCGCCCAGGCGGCCATCAGCGTGGCAATCAGGTCGGTAATCGGACCACGTGCGGCCTGCGAAAGCTGAGTCTTCGCGGCGGAGTAGTTTTTCTGCTTGATGGCGCGCGCGCCAAGGACCAGCCGCGTGTTGCGGTTGTTCTTGTCAACCGCGAGAAGGCGGTCGGCGAGCTTGACGGCTTCGTCGATGTCGCCTCCGGCCAGCACGCTATAAAATGTGAGCTCAAGCAGTTCGGGATTGCGCGGGTTGGTTCGCAATGCGGCGCGGTAGTAGGCCGATGCAGCCGCGGAGTCGCGCAGGATATTGGCCTGGCGAGCGGCGAGATAATTGCCCGATGGCGTGACCCGCGCCAACTCCTGTTGGGTCGGAATGGTTGGTGCGGGCGTCTGCGCCAGCACGCTTCCCCCAACGAGCGCGCCCATCCCCAACAGTGTTGCAATCGCAAGAGAATTCGAAATTCTGATCACGGAAATGGCTCCAAATCAGTGCCGACAATGAACCGTTTGCAGTGCAGCCGCAAGCAGGAGCGTCGGCAGAAAAGCCATACACGCGGCATCCGTGGCCGGAACATGGCGAAATGAGCCGACGCAGTCACATATTGGGGTAGTTAGGCCCGCCCCCACCCTCCGGCGTCGTCCAAGTAATGTTCTGGGTCGGATCCTTGATATCACAGGTTTTGCAGTGGACGCAGTTCTGGGCGTTGATGACGAATTTGGGCGCGTCGCTCTCCTCAATCCACTCGTAAACACCGGCAGGGCAATAGCGAGCGGACGGCCCGCCGAACTCGTCATGTTCGATGGCTTTCTGACGTGCCAGATCGGCAACCTTAAGGTGATTGGGCTGATCTTCCTCGTGGTTGGTGTTGGAAATGAAGACCGATGACAATCGATCGAACGTCAGCTTGCCGTCCGGTTTGGGATAAGCGATCCGGGCACATGCAGCCGCCGGCTTCAGGGTTTGGTAATCCGGTTTGCCATGACTCATCGTTCCGAACAGCGAGAAGCCAAGTGTATTCATCCACATATCGGCGCCGCCTAAAGCAATTCCTGCGAGCGTGCCGAAGCGGGACCAGAGCGGCTTGGCGTTGCGCACCTTCCACAAATCGTGACCGATGTCCGACGTGCGCCAGCTATTTTCATAGTCCGCAAGTTCGTCATTGGCCCGACCCGCCGAGAGCGCCGAGGCAACGGCTTCCGCGGACAGAATGCCAGACAGCACGGCGTTGTGGCTGCCCTTGATGCGCGGGACGTTGACGAACCCGGCCGCGCAGCCGACCAGCGCGCCGCCCGGAAAGCTCAGCTTCGGCACCGACTGATAGCCCCCTTCGGTAATAGCCCGGGCGCCATAAGCAATCCGCTTGCCGCCAGAAAACGTATCGCGGACAAGGGGATGAGTCTTGAACCTCTGAAACTCCTCGAACGGGGACAGGTGCGGGTTCTCATAATTCAGGTGAACCACAAAACCGACGGCCACCAGTCCGTTCTCGAAATGATAAAGGAACGAGCCGCCGCCGGTACGATTGTCGAGCGGCCAGCCGAAGGAGTGTTGCACCAGACCCGGACGGTGCCTGTCAGATTCGATCTGCCACAGCTCCTTCAGACCAAGCCCGTATTTCTGCGGTTGCCGGCCCTCGTCGGCGCCAAATCGCGCAATCAGCATCTTGGACAGGCTTCCCCGCGCGCCTTCCGCAAACAGGGTATACTTGCCGCGCAATTCCATGCCGCGCGTGAAGC
>Ga0164243_10002452_pt1 | contig 30687 bp, 30 predicted proteins | sample OricompcompostOP_FD_108781 | JGI IMG/M metagenome (GOLD analysis project Ga0164243, IMG submission 108781) | Organic Plus compost microbial communities from Emeryville, California, USA - Original compost - Organic plus compost (OP) | ecosystem: Engineered > Solid waste > Mixed feedstock >... | reverse complement strand
TTGTGCATCATGGGGGAAGACCCGGATTTTAAGGGGCTGCTCTGTTTTGAGGAGCCTGAGAATGGAATTCATCCCGCCAAAATTGGAGTTATGTTGGACTTGTTAAGGCAGCTATCTGTTGATCCAGATGAGGCTTCTGGAGAATCTAATCCAATGCGTCAGATGATAGTTGCTACGCATTCCCCAACGATGGTTCAGCTACAAGATCCTAATGATTTACTGTATGCCGATGTTGTTAAAGTTGTGGGCCCTTTCAAGAGACCCGCTTCCACAATTCGATGCAAAGCACTTATGGATACGTGGAGGCAAAGTAGATCTGAAGATCTAATTAGCAAGGCTAGTATTATGGCTTATCTCTCTGCTCCTAAAGGGGCGCAGTTGACATTTGATTTAGGGCAGTATTGAAGATGAAAGTCTCTTTTGCTCTCGTTTGTGAAGGTTCTTCGGACTCATCCTTAATTCCGCATATTCAAGAGTTGTTTGTGCGATATGGTGCTACGGAAGTTTCTGGTGAATATGCAGATCTAACTTGCTTCCCCAGAGTTGGGAGTAGTGTAAAAAATAAAGTAGATGCCGTTGTAACTCTGATGCCCCATATAAATGTCATTATTGTGCACAGGGATGGTGATGGTGTTGGGGCGGTGGGGAGAGAGCTGGAAATCATTGAGCAGACAGCTCATGTGAAAGGGAAAAAAATTATTCCAATTATTCCCATACGCATGTTGGAGGCATGGTTGATTTTGGATGAGCAAGCGATTCGTGATGTGGTTGGGAATAGCGGATCGAAGGTGCGATTAGACTTGCCTACACCCATTTCTGTGGAAGGTGTCAGAGATCCAAAGGTGAAGTTGTACCAGACGCTTGAGGTGGCTAGTGAGCTGACTGGGGCTAGGTTGAAGAAGTTTAAGAAAAGGCTTCCTGCGATGCGCCGGCGACTCGCGGAAAGTTTAAGCCCTCTTGGATTGGTTTCTCAAACGGAATCGCATGCAAGGTTTTGTTCATATTTGAAGAGCTATCTTAATGCGGTGCCTTTTGTTGAAGGGGATACATGTTATCGGCGTAGCGCAACGTAAGCACAGAACCCCGGACGCGGCCCGATCCGCGGATGATTGCGGCAGGTATCCGGGCGTTTCTCGTAGATGGTGCAGCGGCGGCTGTTGCGATCGAGATACAGGCAGTCGCCGCTGGCCAGCCGCGTCAGTGTGAAGATGCCGTGCTTGATGTTGAAGTGTTCGATGACGCCGCTTTTTTTCAACCGCTTGGCAATATCCTTCGGCGCCTCCTGCGCCTCGAATTCATCGATCAACTCCATGCGCACCAGATCGGGAATCCTCACTTCCACCGGCAGCGTGCAGCAATTGGCGACACAACTGTCGCACAGGCGGTTGTGGTATTTGATCCAGGTTTCGGTGCGTTCGATGTCGACGCTTTGCAGGATTTTCGCCATGGTCGGGAGTGTGTCTTGAGTCGTTCGCTAGTTTAGCGGCGAGTGCCGAATTCGTGTTCGATATCTTCATACGCATCGGGTGTGAAACGCGGCGAGCAGATGGCGAGAAAAACCAGATCATCGGCGCCGGTATTGGCGATGCGTTGCGGACAGCGCGCTGGAATGACGACGACATCGCCGGCGGCAACGGCCTGCGGCGCCAGCGCTCCGATCTCCACCCGGCCGTTGCCGCTGAGTATCACGTAGCGCTCGACGATACCGCTGAGCCGATGCCAGCGCGTGACGCCGCCCGGCTCGACGCGGGCGCGCGCGATCGAAACCGCGGCATCATCCGCATCGTTGCTCAGCTCGTTGATGTGGCAGCCTTCGGGAAAAAAATATTCCCGCGCGGCGTCGAAGGGTTTGATCGATTCGCGCATGGCGTGGCCTCCAACATCACGTTGCGGTTTCGGCGTCGCCGCCGGCCAGTACGCGCCGCAGGCGCGGCAAATCCAATTCCTTTTCCCATTTCGCAACGGCGATCGCGGCGACGCCGTTGCCGATGAAGTTGGTCAAAGCCCGCGCCTCCGACATGAAGCGATCGACGCCGAGAATCAACGCCAGCCCCGCCACCGGAATCACCGGCACGGTGGCGAGCGTGGCCGCCAGCGTGACGAAACCACTGCCGGTGACGCCGGCCGCGCCCTTGGAGGTCAGCATCGCCACCAGCAGAATGGTCAGCTCCTGCCCCAGCGTCAGTTCGATGCCCAAGGCCTGCGCCACGAACAGCGCGGCCAGCGTCATGTAGATATTGGTGCCGTCGAGATTGAAGCTGTAGCCGCTCGGCACCACCAGACCGACCACGGATTTCGAACAGCCCAGGCGTTCGAGTTTCGCCATCAGCGGCACCAGCGCGCTTTCGCTGGATGAGGTGCCGAGCACGGTCAGCAATTCGGTGCGCAGGTATTTCAGATAGCGGACGATGCTGAAACCGACCAAGCGCGCGATGGCGCCGAGCACCACCAGCACGAATGTGATGCAGGTCAGATAAAACAGGGCGATGAACGCGGCCAGCGGCTTCAGCGCGGCGATGCCGAACTCGCCGACGGTATAGGCCATGGCGGCGCCGGCGCCGATCGGCGCGGCTTTCATCACCAGATTGACCATGCCGAAAAACACCTTGCCGATGCCTTCGACCAAACGCACCACACCGGCGCCGGCCTCGCCGAGGCGCGCCAGCGCGAAGCCGAACAGCACCGCCACCAGCAGCACCTGCAACAGATCGCCGTTGGCGGTGAAGGCGTCGCTGAAGGTTTTCGGAATGATGTGCAGCAGATAGTCGGAAACATGCAGCGCCTCGGCCTGTTTGCTGAATGCGGCGACCCTGGCGCTGTCGATGCGGCTGATATCGGCGTTGAGGCCCGCGCCCGGCCGCAGCAGATTGGCCACCAGCAGGCCGAGCGCCAGCGCCAGCGTGCTCACCGCTTCGAAATAGATCAGCGCCTTGCCGCCCACCCGGCCGAGTTTGGCGATGCTGCCGGCGCCGGCGATGCCGAGCACCACCGTGCAAAAAATCACCGGGCCGATCAGCATCTTGATCAGATTGATGAAGCCGTCCGCCACCGGCTTCAGCGCCGCGCCGGTGGCCGGCGCCGCGTAGCCGAGCAGGGCGCCGGCGACGATCGCGACCAACACCCAGAAATACAGCGTGACCAACAAGCGTTTCATGGCGGCTTTCCCGTTATCGTTGTCGCGCATCATAGAGGCGCCGCGCGGGCCTGCAAAGCGACTCACCGAAAAGCACAAAACGCGCGGTCGATCACCTTGGGGTATGGCGTGTTGCCTATGCCCGCGTTAGTCTGGCGGACAGCGCGGGGGCGGCGCGACGCACCACCCCGCGATAACGAGAACCACGACGAGCAATGGTCCAGGCGACGGTCCAAAAGACTCGCGGGGCACAGGGGAGACTATGAAGCGATGGCACATCGGCGCCGGTCTGGCCGCGCTGCTGGCGAGCGTGGCGCTGGGCATCTGGCTTACCAGCCGGCTGGCGCCGCCGAGGCCGCAGCCCGCGCCGGCGGTTGCCGAACAGGCTGCGCCGCAAACACCGGCGATCGCTGAAGCGCCCGATTACTATCGCGATGTGAAACCGATCCTGGACAGCCGTTGCGTGGTGTGCCACGGCTGTTATGACGCGCCCTGTCAACTCAAGCTGGATTCATCCGAAGGCGTGCGCCGCGGCGCCAGCAAGGAGCTGGTCTACGATGGCACGCGTCTCACCAGCGCACAGCCCACGCGCCTGTTCGTCGACGCGCAGAGCACGCAACAGTGGCGCGAGAAGGGATTTTTTCCGGTGTTGAACGAAACGCCGCCGGATGACGAAGATCACCAGCGCGGCGTGCTCTGGCAGATGCTGGATCTGAAACAGCGCCACCCGCTGCCGGCCGGCGATTGGCCGGAGACGATGGACCTGCGGCCCGAGCGCCGCAACTTCTGTCCCACCACCGATACGATGGCGCAATACAGCCGCGAACGGCCGCTGGAGGGCATGCCGTTCGGGTTGCCGCCGATCCCCGCGGAAAAGGTCGATATGCTCAAACGCTGGCTGGCGGCGGGCGCACCGATCGCCGAGCCGCCGCCCCTGGCCGATGCGTTGCAACGCGCCGCGGCCGATTGGGAAAAGTTTCTCAATGCCGACGCGTTGAAAACCCAATTGATGAGCCGCTACCTGTATGAGCACCTGTTCCTGGCCGATCTGTATTTCGAGCAGATCGACCAGCGCCAGTTTTTCAAGCTGGTGCGTTCGCGCACGCCGCCGGGGCAGCCGATCGATGTCATCGCCACGCGCCGCCCCTTCGACGATCCGGGCGTGGCGCGCGTTTATTATCGCCTGCAACCAGTGCGCAGCACGATCGTGGCGAAAACGCACATGCCCTATGCGCTCGGCGACAAACGCATGCAGCGCTACCGCGAATGGTTCCTGAGCCCGGATTACGCGGTGACGGCGCTGCCCGGCTACGCGCCCGAGGTGGCCGGCAATCCGTTCGTGGCCTTCGCCGGGCTGCCGGTGCGCTCGCGCTACCGTTTTCTGCTGGAGGACGCCGAGTTCACGTTGATGAATTTCATCAAGGGTCCGGTGTGCCGCGGGCAGCTCGCGCTGAACGTGATCGACGATCGCTTTTGGTTGCTGTTCGCCAATCCGGACATCGACGCGATGGTGGATGCGGATTTCCTGGCGCGGGAAAGCCAGAACCTGCGCCTGCCGGAGCCGGCGGACAACAAACCGCTGGCGGCGGTGCACTGGCGGCGTTACGCGGATTTGCAGGCGGACTATCTGGCCGCGAAGAAAAAATACCTGCACCAGAAATTCGGGCGGCGCGACGCGGTCACGCTCAAACTGCTGTGGAATGGCGATGGTGAAAACCGCAACGCCGCGCTGACCGTGTTCCGCCACTTCGACAGCGCCAGCGTGGTCAAGGGACTGGTGGGCGATACGCCGAAGACCGCCTGGGTGGTGGATTATCCCATGCTCGAACGCATCCATTATCTGCTGGTGGCCGGTTTCGATGTGTACGGGGATGCCAGCCATCAGTTGCAGACGCGTTTGTACATGGATTTTCTGCGCATGGAGGGCGAATACAATTTCCTCGCCTTCCTGCCGCGCGCCCAGCGCGATGCCTTGCGCAACAGCTGGTATCGGGGCGTCGGCGCGAAGCTGCGCGATTCGGTCTATCGCAAGACGCCGGAGTATCAAGCCGAAACCGGCATCGTTTATCACAGCGACGATCCGAAGCGCGAATTCTTCGATCTGATGCGTCTGCGGCTGGGGCCGGCGCTGGATCACCGCTACGATCTGAAGGATATTCCGGTCGAGGAATCGGCGCTGGCCGCGTTGCAGAAGTTGAGCGAACTGCGCGGCCGGCCGGTGTCGGTGCTGCCGGAGGTGGTGCTGTTGCGGGTGATTCGCAAGAACGCTCCGGACGAGGTGTTCACACTGTTGCACAACGACGACTACAGCAATGTCGCGGTGCTGTTGTTCGATCGCCAGCGGCGGCGGCCCCAGCTCGACACGCTGACGGTGGTGCCCGGTTTCATCGGCGCTTATCCGAACGCGTTCTGGCGCGTGCCGGAGGAGAAAGTGCCGCAGCTGGTGCGGGCGGTGGCGGCGCTGGATGGCGCCGAGAGCTATCGGGCTTTTCAAAAGCGCTACGGCGTGTTGCGCACCGGCGATAATTTCTGGAGCCAGAGCGACTGGATGCACAGCACCTATCGTGAACGCGAGCCGGTCGCCTGGGGCATGCTGGATTACAGCCGGTATGAGCGCTGAGGGTGCGACCGGCAAAAAATGAACGTCGGCGAGGAATCGCGGTGGGAATGAATGTTCCGAGCCGATGTTTCAACGCAGTGCGGACAGGCATTTTTTCGGCGGCTCCCTTGAGTGGCCAGAGCCGCCGGTTTCGCCTTCTGATCTGACTGACGGCCTGGTCGTGGCGCGCAGATATCGCGCCACACCGGCGGTGCCTTGATGAAGGCGGTCGCATGGGCGGTGCCGTAGCGGTTGTCGCCGGGGGTAAGCGCGCCACCCGCTAAACGCATCGGTCGCGTTGCCGGACCGCCTCGGCCGGCTCAGCCCTTGGTGATGGTGCGGTTGAGGTTGGGCCGCGCGTTGTGCTCCACGTATTCGATGATCTTGCCGGCGATGTCGAGCCCGGTTGCGTGTTCGATGCCTTCCAGCCCCGGCGAGGAGTTCACTTCCATCACCAGCGGACCGCGCTGCGAGCGCAGGATATCGACACCGGCGACGTTCAGCCCCATGGTGCGCGCGGCGCGCACCGCGGTGCTGCGCTCGGCGGCGCTCAGCTTCACCAGGTCGGCGCTGCCGCCGCGGTGCAGGTTGGAACGGAACTCGCCCTCCTGCGCGGTGCGCCGCATCGCCGCCACCACCTTGTTGCCGATGACCAGGCAGCGCAGGTCGGAGCCGGACGCCTCCTTGATGAATTCCTGCACCAGGAAATCGGCTTTCAATTCGCGGAAGGCGTCGATCACGCTTTCCGCCGCCTTGTTGGTTTCCGCCAGCACCACGCCGCGGCCCTGGGTTCCGGCCAGCAGTTTCACCACCAGCGGCGCGCCGCCGACCAGACGGATCAGTTCGCGGCTGTCGTACACGTCGTGGGCGAAACCGGTGACCGGCAGACCGATGCCCTTGCGCGAAAGCAGTTGCAGCGCGCGCAATTTATCCCGCGATCGGTTCAGCGCCACCGATTCGGTCAGCACGTACACGCCCATCATTTCGAACTGGCGGATCACGGCGGTGCCGTAGTGGGTGATCGACGCGCCGATGCGTGGAATCACCGCGTCGAAGCCGGTCAGTTTTTTTCCCTGGTAGTAAACGGTCGGGTTGGCCGAGGAAATGTCCATATAACATTTCAGCGTGTCGATCACATGCACCTGATGGCCGCGCAGACGCGCCGCCTCCATCAGTCGGCGCGTGGAATAGAGGCGGCGGTTGCGCGACAGAATGGCGATTTTCATGGCGCGTCGTCCCTTGCGGAATGCGGTTTGCCCATGATGTAGGACACGGCGGTATTCACCAGGAAACGGCCGCGCAGCGCATTGCGCCCGATCAACATCCGGTACTGGAGGTTTTCGCGATCGGTCAGCGTCACCTCGGCGTTGAACTGCAACGCGCCCAGCCTCAATTCCGTTTCGATCACGCAGCGTAGCTCCCGGTGCCCGCCCGAGTCCATCACTTCGCGGCGGTCCACCAGCGGCGCTTCGCAGTGCACCACCACACTGCGCTGCCTGAGGTGAGGGTGAATGCCGAAACGCACCCACGAGCGCGCCTCGCGCACGAAGGGTTCGACGTAGAACGCATGCAGCGCACAGGTTTTGGCGCCGCTGTCGATCTTCGCCTTGAGCGAATGATGGTGCAGCAGCGGCAGGCGTACCCATTCGCGCCAACCCAGGATGGTGAGTTCAGACATGCCGGCTTTCGACCCTGCCCGGTTCGGCCGCGCCTGTATCCGCCTGTGTGTTCATCACCTGCTCGTCCTTGTAGGGGAAGTTGTCTGTTTTCAGATAAATGGTGCGTTGCGGCGAGGGCAGATCGACACCCGCCGCGTCGAAGGCGAGTTTGATCTGCTCCTGAATGCTGTTGCGCAGTTCGAAGTAATTCTCGCGCGCGGCCCACACGGAAAACTGGATGTCCACCCGGCCTTCGGTGAAACCCTGCAGGATGACCAGGGGGCGCGGCTCTTCCAGGCAGATCGGATTGTCGGCCGCGACCTGCAACAGTACCTCGCGAGCGTGCGCGATATCTGTGTGCTGCGCAATGGCAATTTTGAGATCGAAACGCCGGATCGGAAACTTGCTCAGGTTGACCACATCGCTCTTGATGATGGTTTCGTTGGGAATGCGCACATAACGGTTGTCGTAGGTGCGCAGCTTGACCGACAGCAGATCCACCGACAGCACTTCACCGGTGTTGTCGCCGACCTGAATCACATCGCCCACCTGGAAGCTGCGTTCGCTCAGCACGAACAAGCCGCTGATGATGTTGGCGGCGGAGGTTTGCGCGGCGAAACCGAGCGCCACCGACAGCACGCCGGCCGCGCCCAGCAACACGCCGATGTTGAAGCCGAGCTGATGCAGCGCGGCGGTGATGAACAGGCCGAGGATGACCCAGCCGCCGACCTGCCGGCCGAAACGCGGCAGGTTGTCGAGCACGCCGCGCCGCACCAGTCGCGCGTACAGGCGCGACAGCAGCAGGCCGGCGAGCAGCAGCAATGCCGCGCGCAGCAGATCGTCCCAGGCCAGGGTGGCGAAGAGATGTGAATCGGTATGGCTGCTCATGATTTTCATGGCTCTGTCGGGGCGCGCTGTGCGCGGTCAGGCAAACAGTAGATTCACGGCGCGGTCGAATACGCCGCCGCGAATCGGCCGGCGCGGCGGTGCCACGGTGATGGCGTGGGGCGGCGGGCTGGCTTCGATATGCAGCTTCGCGGTGTCGAGATTTTCCTCGCGCACCACGCTCAGCGCCGAGGTCCAGAAGCGGGTGCCGTCGCAGTACAACGTGAGATGCGGCACCGGCACATTGATGCGTTCGAGTTTCAGGTTGTCGTCGCCGTCGTTGCGGATGGTTATCGGCGTCACCGCGCGAAACGCGCTGACCTGCACGTTGTTCATGTGCAGGCGCGCGCGCGTCTGGCTGGCATAGCACAACTCGCCGCGGATGGTGTTGGGGCCGAACCAGGTATCCGAAGGCCGCAGCGTCGGCAGCTCGGCCAGCGGCCGCGCGCCGATGCCGATGCGCGCCCACAGCACGGTGCTCACCAGCAAGGTCGCGCTTTCCCGCGGCAGCAGTTCGGTGGAGGTGAGCGGGCGCGTCACCACCGGCCGGTCCGCCAGCTGTGGCGAGATGCGGATATCGTCCTCGCCCGAGCGCAGCAGGAACCGCACCGATTGCGTCGCGCCGCCGTCGCTGTGGCTGTATTCGAGCCAGCATTCGTCGGCGTTGTGGCGCAGGTTCAGGCTCAGGCGGTCGAGTTCGAGCCGGCTGCCGGGCGCCACGCCCGCGGCCAGTTCGGACCAGGGTGAAAGCAGTTGTGTCATGGTTCGCCGGTTGTGGTGGAATCGCGCCGCATCTTAACAGGAGGCGCACACCGCCAGCATGACGGCGCGCGCTAATTTTTATTCGTTATTCATGTCATCCGGGCACCGCGTCGGCCGGCGTCAAAAGACCGGGCTGTAATCGCGCTCCAGCTGGCTGAAATCCAGGGCGCTGGCAAACCGCGTGAAACTGAGGCAGGCCGACAGGCCGGTCAGGTCCTCGAACAACGGCGGCAGATAATGCGGCGGCAGGATGGCGCCCTCCGCCACCAGTTCGGTGATGGTTTTCATGTCGTCGATGGTGGTCTTGCCGCAGAACAGCAGATGAATGCGCTCCGGCGTGCCGCGCGCGATCGCCAGCCGCACATAGTTGTACGCCAGCACGAAACCCTTGATGTAGCTCAGGTCCTTGGTGAACGGGCCGTTGTCGGGATGGCTGCCGCGAAACACCCGCGCCGACAGCTGCCAGGCGTCGTCCGGGTTTTCGCCGGCGTTGAGCAGGTAGCGGTACAGTTCGAGGAAGTCGGCGCCGTCCTCCACCAGCGCCACCGCCTGCACGCGCCGGGTCAGACGGCTCAGGCGGTGCGGCGTGGAATGCATCGACAGCGTTTCGGTCATCACCGCCAGCCCCTCCTGGGTCACCGTGGCCGAGGGCGGCCCCTTCGCCAGAAAGGTGCACACCGGCTGTTGCGAGCCGTTCAGGCTGGTGCCGATATGCACCCAGCCCTCGTGGGATTCCAATACGCGCAGATCGCGTTCGCTGAAACTGGCGTCGGCGCGCAGTTTGATCGTGTCGCCGCCCGCCGCGGCATCGGCGAGGATGCCGTCGGACAAGCGCGCGCGCACGCCGATGCCGGGAAACTGCTTGCGCAGGCGCTGGTTCAGCCATTTCACCGCCTCCGGCGCGGTGAAGGTTTTTTCGTTGGCGCTGATCGCGGGGCTCTGCTGGATCAACTGCTGCAACACATCCTGCAGGCGCGAGGCCAGCTCCGCCGCGGTGGGATCGCCGGCGTGAAACACATCCGAACTCGATCCGTACAGCTCCTGGCTGAAGCGCGAGAACTGCGCGGTGCCGCGCGCGCCCAACATTTCCACCACCAGCAGATATTCGCGGCACTGCCGGCGCAGCCAGGCGCCGACCGGATTGAGCTGGCCGAGCTGGCGCATGATGTCGCGTTCGATTTCGTGCAGCTCGCGCCGTTTGGTTTCGACGTCGAAGCGCAGTGGTCGTTTCTGCTGGTAATACTCCGGCGTCACGATCGGCAATTGCCGGGCGCCGCGCGCGAAGAAATCCTGCTTGATGGTTTCGTCCCACTGAATCGCGTCGAGAATCCGAATGGGGCGCTGGGCTTCCACGAGGCGCTGCGAAAGGCCGCGAATCACCTCGTGGTAATGATTATCAAGGGCCATCGACTTCGCCTAGGGCTGCTGCTGTTGTTGTTTTTGTGTATTGATGTCCATGCTGCCGACCGAATCCAGCGCCGCGTCCATGCCCTGCTGGTCCCAGACGGATTTCATCGCGTTGAACAGCGTCAGGCTGACCACGATGCCGTCCACCGCCATATCGTTGACCAGCCACTGGCCATCCTTTTTCGCCAGGGAAAAATCGAGCTGGATGATTTGCCCGTTGGGCCGGCGCAGGCGCGATTTCGCCGTGGTGCGGTTCGGCTGCTCGTTGACATTGACCAAGGTCAGCGTATCGCCGGAATAATTGGAGAGCGCCGCCGCATAGGTGCGGATCACGGCGTTGATGACGCGCTCCTGCGCCTCCTGCTGGCGGTTGGCCTTGACCAGCTGCGGCCAGTACTGGCGGAACACGCGTTGTGTCAGCCGCTGCTGATCGACGTGCGGCAGGATATCGGTTTTGATCAGGTTCTCGATGGCGGCCCGATCCTCGATGCGCTTCGCCTTGTAGAGTTTGTCGAGATCAGTGGAAACCGTCTGGATCAGATTGCGCATCATCTCTTCGGCGCTGCCCGGTTTCGGTTGGGCCTGCGCGCCGAGCGCAACGGCCAGCAGCAGCGAGGCGATGAAAAAATAAAAGCGGCGGATCGCAAACGGTTTCGTGGTCATCGTTGTTCGCTCCGAGAAGTGGATCGTAGCATCCTGTGCGGGTCGGTGGCTGTCAATGGCCGGTCAGGCGACGGCTGTCCAGCAGCTGGCGCAACGTCGGCTCGTCGAGTTCGGTGCGCTCGAGCGCGACATCCAGCAGCGGCCGGTCCTGCGCGTTGGCCTGCTTGACGATTTCCGCCGCGCGCTGATAACCGATCAGCGGCGCCAGCGCGGTGGCGAGAATGGGGTTGCGCGCGGCCTCGGCCGCCAGATGATCGCGATTGACTTCGAAATCGCCGAGGGCGCCGCGCCCCTGCAGCGCGTGCGCGGTGCGCGTCAGCATGCCGAGCATGGTCAGCAGGTTGTCCGCCACCAGCGGCAGCATCACGTTCAGCTGGAAATTGCCCGATTGTCCGGCCAGCGCGATGGCGCCATCGAGGCCGATACATTGCGCGCACGCCATCGCGCACGCCTCCGGTATCACCGGGTTGACCTTGCCGGGCATGATGCTGCTGCCCGGTTGCAGCGCCGCCAGCCGGATTTCGCCGAGACCGCTGTGCGGGCCGCTGTTCATCCAGCGCAGGTCGTTGCTGATTTTCAGCAGCGCGATGGCGAGCACGCGCAATTGGCCGGACAATTCCACGGCGGTGTCGACGCTGCTCAAGCGCTCGAAGAAATTGCGGCACACCGTCAGCGGCAGGCCGGTGCGTTGCGCCAGGCGCTGCACCACGGCGGCGGCGAACTGCGGATGCGCGTTGACGCCGGTGCCGACCGCGGTGCCGCCCAGCGGCAGTTCGCACAGGCGTTGCAAGGTATCGCGCAGCCGCTCGCCCGCGTTGACGATCTGCTGGCGCCAGCCCGACATTTCCTGGTCGAGCCGCACCGGCATGGCGTCCATCAGATGGGTGCGCCCGGTTTTCACCACATCGGTGAACAGGGCGGCGCGGTCGGCGATCGCCTGCGCCAATTGCTCCAGCGCCGGCAGCAGCTGCGCCTGCAATTGTATGGCGGCACTGAGTTGCAGCGTGGTCGGAATGATGTCGTTGCTGCTCTGGCCCTGGTTGACGTGATCGTTGGGATGCACCGCCGCGCCGCCGATCGCGCTCGCCAGATGCGCCAGCACCTCGTTGACGTTCATGTTGGTACTGGTGCCGGAGCCGGTTTGAAATACGTCCACCGGAAACTGACCGTCGTGGCGGCCCGAGCGGATTTCATCGGCGGCCTGGGTGATCGCTTGCGCGGTCTGCGCGTCGATCACGTTGAGTTCGGCGTTCACCGCCGCCGCCTCGCGTTTGATCAACGCCAGCGTGTGGATGAACACCGGCGGCAACGGCCGGCCGGCGATGGCGAAATTGTCGACGGCGCGCTGGGTTTGCGCGCCGTACAACGCATCCGCCGGCACCGCCACGCGGCCCAGGCTGTCTTGTTCCCAACGTGTATCGCTCACGGCGTGCTCCCTGGCGCTCGGTGGAGGGCTCGGTCGGCGTCGCCACGGCGGCGCCGTGGTCAGCGACCGATGCCGCCCATGCAAAGATATTTGATGTCGAGGTAATCGTTCAGTCCGTATTTCGAACCTTCGCGGCCCTGCCCGGATTCCTTGACGCCGCCGAACGGCGCCGCGGCGTTGGAGATGAGCCCTTCGTTGATGCCGACGATGCCGTATTCCAGTCCTTCCGCCACTCGCCATACGCGGCCGATGTCGCGCGTGTAAAAATATGCGGCCAGTCCGAACGGTGTGGCGTTGGCCAGTTCGATCGCCTCCGCCTCGCTGTGAAAACGCGTCAGCGGCGCCACCGGGCCGAAGATTTCCTCGTGGAACAGCCGCATCCGGGTATCGACGCCGGTGAGCACCACCGGCGCCACGAAATTGCCGCCGGCGCGCGCGCCGCCGATCAGCGCTTTCGCGCCTTTGTCGACTGCGTCGTCGAGTAAATCGTGAACGTGGGTCACCGCCTGGGCATTGATCAATGGGCCAATGCTGACACCATCGTCAAAGCCATTGCCGACCCTGAGCGCGCCCGCCGCCGCGGCCAGTTTTTCCGCAAACCGATCGTACACGCTGTCCTGCACCAGCATGCGGTTGGCGCAGACGCAGGTCTGGCCGGCGTTGCGGTATTTCGACGCGATGGCGCCCGCCACCGCGGCGTCCAGGTCGGCGTCGTCGAACACGATGAACGGTGCGTTGCCGCCCAATTCCATCGAAGTGCGCTTCACCGTGGCCGCGCACGCCGCCTGCAATCGCTTGCCAACCTCGGTGGAGCCGGTGAAGGTGAGTTTGCGCACCAGCGGATTGGCGGTGAGTTCCTCGCCGATGGCGGCGGTATCCCCGGCGACGACGTTGACCACCCCGGCCGGAATGCCGGCGCGTTTGGCCAGCTCCGCGCAGGCCAGTGCCGACAGCGGCGTGGCGCTGGCCGGTTTGCACACGACGGTGCAGCCCGATGCCAGCGCCGGCGCCAGTTTGCGGGTCAGCATGGCGTTGGGAAAGTTCCAGGGTGTGATGCAGGCCACAACACCAACGGGCTGTTTGATGACTAGTAAGCGTTTGTCTTGATCCGGTTGTGGAATCGTATCGCCGTAGATTCGTTTCGCTTCCTCCGCGAACCACTCGATGAAGCTGGCGCCGTAGGCGATCTCGCCGCGCGCCTCGGCCAGCGGCTTGCCCTGTTCGAGGGTGAGGATGCGCGCCAGGTCGTCCTGATTGACCAGCATCAGCCGGCACCATTCGCGCAGCAGGCGCGAGCGTTCGGCGGCGGTGGTTTCGCGCCAGGCGCGCTGGGCGCTGTGGGCGCTGGCGATGGCGCGATGGGTTTCGTCGCGGCCGCAGTGCGCCACCTGCGCGATTTCGGCGCCGGTGGCGGGATTGATCACGGCGAAGGTGGCGCCGTTGTCGGCGGCGCACCAGTGGCCGTCGATGAAGGCTTGGGTTTGCAGCAGGGAAGGGTCGCGCAGGGTCGGAGTCATGGTTGGTGCTCCCGGAGGAATGAGTCGACGCGAGGCAATCGTGTCGCGCAAGGATAACATCGAACGCGCGGGCCCGGCCAAACGAGGCCGCGCCGCGCCCAATCGGCGATTTCAATTCGCAGCGCCGACGGTCGCTATATCTATATGTGGATCAGTATTCGACGACAGGACGACGTGACATGCTGGAGTGGTTGCAACAAGGGCTGAACGATCCGCGTTTCATGCCGCACGGCCATTGTTTTCTGTGGACGCCGCCGCTGCTGTGGCTGTACCTGATCGCCGACGGCATGACCGCGCTGGCGTGCTTCAGCATAGCGCCCGCGCTGTGGCATTTTGCGCGCAAGCGCACCGACCTGCGTTACGGCTGGCTGGCGGCGCTGTTCGTCGCCTTTCTCGGCGCGTGCGGCGCCACCCATGTCATCAAGCTCTGGAATATCTGGCACAGCGCCTACTGGCTCGAGGGCTGGACGGCGCTGTTCACGGGCTGCGCGGCGATCGCCTGCGCCGCCCTGGCGTGGCCGGTTTTGCCGCGCATGCTGGCCCTGCCCGGCCGAGGCGAACTGGAGGCGGCCTACGCGGCGCTGTCGGAGCAGAACCGGCAGCTGGCGGACAGCGAAAGCCGCTATCGCCTGCTGCTGGAAACCGCGGCGGAGGGCGTGTGGATGCTCGACCGCAGCGGCCGCACCACGTACGCCAACGCGGCGATGGCGCAGATGCTGGGTCATGCGGAAATCACGCCCGGCAGCTGCTGGCTCGATTACGCCTTCGCTGAAGACCGCGCCGCCGGTGAGCGCTACATGCGTCGCCGCATGGGCGGTGTGCGCGAAAAACATGAGTTCCGGTTTCGGCGCGCGGACGGCGGCGCCATTCACACGATCATCTCGACCGCGCCGGTGATGGATTCGGATGGCGAAGTGATCGGCATGCTCGGCTTCATCACCGACATCAGCCAGCGCGTGGAGATGAGCCGGCAGCTCAAACAGCTCAACCGCGAATTGGAGCAGCGCGTCGAACAGCGCACCGCCGAGCTGGAAACCAGCTATCTCGAACTGGCCCGGGAAGTGGTGGTGCGCGAATACGTGCAGGATGAACTCAAGGCCAGCAACGAGCGCCTGAACCACTACCTGTGCGAACTGCAAAAACACAACGACGACATCACCCGGCTCAACGCGCTGAGCGATCGTCTGCACGCCTGCAATGAACGCGAGGAATTGTTGCGCATACTGGAGCAGGGCTGCCGCGATCTGTTCCAGTGCGAGGGCGGCGGCTTGTTCGAATGGCGCGGCGAACAGTTGTACCTGTTGGAGGCGGCGTGGGGCGAGGGCGGCGAACTGGTGTGGCCGCTGCCCTCGGAAGTGCGCGCCGCGTTGCGGCGCGGCTCGCTGTTTCCCCGCGGCCTCGAACAGCAGGAGGATTGCGTGTCGCTGCTGCCCAGCCAGAACAGCTTCGTGCTGTGCGCGCCGCTGCAGACCCGGGGAGTGAACCTGGGCGTGCTGGCGCTCACGCGCGCGGTGCCGTTCTGGACCGGCCAGCCGCTCACCGACCAGAAATTCGGCCAGATCGTGCATGCGCTGACCGAACATACGGCGCTGGCGCTGAACAACCTGACGCTGCGCGAGCAATTGCGCGAACAGTCGGTGAGCGACCCGCTGACCGGGCTTTATAACCGACGTTATCTGTATGAACAGATGGCCCACGAAATGGCGCGCTGGGAGCGCAACCGCGAGCCGTTCGCGCTGATCCTGCTGGACATCGACCACTTCAAGCGCTTCAACGACCACTACGGCCACGATCTCGGCGACGAGGTGCTGATCGCGCTGGCCAGCCTGTTGCAGGAGCACGTGCGCAAAAGCGATGTGCCGTGCCGACTGGGCGGTGAGGAATTCGTCGTGCTGCTGGCCGGGGCCGATCGGCTGCAGGCGCTGGCGCGGGCGGAAACCATCCGGGAATCGGTGAAAACCCTGCACCTGCCCCGGCTGGAGCACGGGCACACCATCAGTGTTTCGGCGGGCATCGCCGTGTTCCCGGAGCACGGCGGCAGCACGCCGGCGCTGGTGCGGGCCGCCGATGAGGCGCTGTACGAGAGCAAACGGCGCGGCCGCGATTGCACCTCGCTGGCGGCGTCGCCCCAGGCCCAGTCGGGCTGAATCGTCTGCGCGGGACAGAAATCGCGGGCAAAAAAAAGCACCCCGTAGGGTGCAGCAGCTGTCAGCTTGGGAGACCGTGGATGGTTACAGCGTGATTGCAGAGTAGGACCGGGCGCTGCGCAAAAAAATCCGCAGGGCGACGTAAAAATTTGTAAAAATTGGAACTCCTGAGAAAATTCCCTTTTCAATCAGCAGGTTGCTTTCTTCGGGGGCGACGGGCTCGGCCGGCCTCGGCGGAGCCCGCCGCCGCTTTGTCCGATTCCGACGCCAGCGCGCCGAAATGGTCGGGCAGGTGGCGCAGGAACCACTGTCTGGCGCGGCCGCCCGGCTCGGCCCGCCAGGCCAGTACGGTATCGATGCTTTCCTCGGCAACATCCAGCGCGCACAGGCTGCCCCGCGCCAGGTGATCCGCGACCAGATGGGTAGGCACCGTGCCGATCCCGAGACCCGCCTCCAGCGCGGCGATTTTCGCCGTGAAACTGCTCACCGTCAGCGTCGGCTGGTGTTTGCCCAGACGCACGCTGCGCGGTGCCCGCTGGCGCGAAGAATCCGCCACCGCGATGGCGCGGAAATCGTCCAGGATCGGCGTGCGCGTGCTGAACACCGGATGCCCCGGCGCCGCCACGTAGCGGAATGCCACGCGGCCGAGCCGGCGGCTGCGGAAAGCCTTGGGCAGGCCGAACTGGGCCGAGCCGATGGCGATATCGGCCCGGCCCGATTCGAGCGCATCCCAGGGGCCGCCCAGCACCTCGCCGATGATGCGGATATCGGTGTTGACGGCCGCGGTCTGCTGTTCGTAGAAGCGCGCCACCAGAGGCAGCAGCATTTCCTCCGCGTACACCAGGTCCACCGCCAGCGCCAGGCGCTGTTCCCAGCCCGAAGCCGCCGCCCGCGCCTCCTCCACCAGCTGGCTCGACGCCGCCAGCAGGTCGCGGCCGCGCTCCACCAGCAACGCGCCGGCGGGGGTGAGCCGGGCGCGGTGGCCGGAGCGGTCGAACAGCGCCACGCCCAGGTCCTCCTCCAGCTTTTGCACGGTGTACGAAACCGCCGAGGTGACGCGGTGCAGATCGGCCGCGGCGGCGGCGAAACTGCCGCGCCGGGCGATGGTTTCGAGGACGCGCAGCGCGTCCAGGGTCAACGGATGCTGAATCATCTCGATCAGTTTTTTTGAACATGAAGGTCAAAACATACCGCTTTCAGGCCCTGCGGCGAAAGCTCTAGCATGCACCTCATTCACTGCACAGGAGCGTTCGCCATGCTGATTCACTACGCCGCCGCACGGCGCGGTTACACCCACATCGACTGGCTCGACAGCTATCACAGTTTTTCCTTCGGCGATTTCTTCGACGCCGAACGCATGGGCGTATCCGCGTTGCGCGTGCTGAACGACGACACGGTGCATGCCGGCGGCGGTTTCGGCGCGCATCCGCATCGCGACATGGAAATCCTGACGTATGTGGTCAGCGGCGTCATCGAACACCGCGACAGCCTCGGCCATGTGCAGCGCATCGGCGCCGGCGAGGTGCAGCGCATGAGCGCCGGCAGCGGCATCGTGCACAGCGAATACAACCCGGAGACGCAGGCGAGCGCTCATTTTCTGCAAATCTGGATCAAACCGGCGCAGCAGAATCTGCCGCCGTCCTACCAGCAGGCGACGGTGCCGCAGCGCGAGGGATTGGTGTGGCTGGCCAGCGGCGACGACCTGCCCGATACGCTGCATCTGCACCAGGACGCGCGCGTGGGCCGCGTGCGCGGCGCGGGCCGCCATGTGCTGCCGCTGGCGGCGCAGCGCACCGGTTTTCTCCAGGTGGTCAGCGGCCGCGCGCAAATCGGCGAACAAACACTGCAAGCGGGCGACGGCGCGGCGTTGATTGATGTCTCCGATCCGGTGGTGGAGCTGAGTGGCGATGCCGAGGTGATCTGGTTCGATCTGCCGCGCGCGCCGACACCGCGTATGCAATGAACACGGCAATTTCACACAGGCAAAAAACGACAGAGGTCGATATGAGTCAGAGCATTGCGACGGCTGCGATTGCGCAGCTGTTCACCGAGGCGCGCACCTATTCGCGCTGGAGCGACAAGGCGGTAACCGACGATACGCTGCAAGCGCTGTACGAGCTGGCGAAATGGCCGCCCACCAGCATGAACAGCAATCCGGGGCGGCTGGTATTCGTCAAAAGCGCGGCGGCCAAACAACGGCTGTTGCCCGCGTTGGCGCCGGGCAACGTCGACAAAACGCTGGCCGCGCCGGTCACCGTCATCGTCGCCGAGGACCCGCGCTTTTACGAGCGACTGCCGGAGCTGTTCCCCGCGGCGCCGCAGGCGCGCGATCAATTCGCCGCCAAACCCGAATGGGCGCGGGAAACTGCGTTCCGCAACAGCTCGATGCAGGGCGCTTATGTCATCCTGGCGGCGCGCGCGCTGGGGCTCGATTGCGGTCCGATGTCGGGTTTCGATCGCGCCGGGGTCGACGCGGCGTTTTTCGCAGACAGCGGTTATCGCAGCAATTTTCTCATCAATATCGGTTACGCTATGATCGGCTCGGCGCATCCGCGCGGCCCGCGCCTGCCGTTCGAGCAAGCCGCCCGGATTGTATGACGCGCGAATCGTTGCGAGCGAAACATAACGCCGCATGTCCCCGCTGATGACAAGGTTTCAATAAATGAGGCGCGCAGGGCGCACAGGAGTTTCGATGACACAAACGACGCGCTATACCCCGATGGCCATCGCGTTGCACTGGCTGCTGGCGGCAGCCATCATCGCGACGTTCATGCTCGGTCTGACGATGGTGGACATGCCCGGCATCACACCGACCAAACTCAAATATTTCAACTGGCACAAATGGGCCGGTGTCACCATTTTCGGCATTGCCGTGCTGCGCGTGTTGTGGCGGCTCGGGCACCCGGCGCCGGCGCTGCCGGAGACGACGACGCCGTGGGGGCGGCGTGCGGCCGCAGGCATGCATTATCTGCTGTACGCATTGATTTTCGCGGTGCCGTTGTCCGGTTACTTTTACAGCCTGGCGGCCGGTTTTCCGGTGGTGTATCTCGGCCATTTTCCGCTGCCGGTGCTGATTGGGCGAAACGATGCCCTCAAGCCGCTGCTCAATGGCCTGCATTACTGGCTCAACATGACATTGGCGGCGGCCGTCGTGCTGCATGCCGCAGCCGCATTCAAACATCATTTCATCAATCGCGATGACGTGCTGCTGCGCATGTTGCCGCGTTTCAAATAGGAGTTGGGCATCATGTTGCGTTTGCGTTCGATGAATCGGGCTGCGTTGTTGCTGGCCGCGCTGCTGCCGTTGACGCTGGCGGCGGCGGGCGTCGATCCGGCCAAAAGCAGTGTTTCCGCCACCTTCAAGCAGCTCGGTGTGCCGGTGGAGGCGAAGTTCACGAAATTCGACGGCCAGCTGGATTTCGATCCGGCCAATGTGGCCGCCGCCCATGCCAGTGTCGAAATCGACGTGTCGAGTTTCGACCTGGGCGATCCGGAATACACTCGCGAAGTGTTGAAAAAGGAATGGTTCGACGCGGCGCATTATCCCAAGGCAACTTTTGTCAGTTCCGCAATCAAAGAAAACGGCCCCGGCAAATTGGAAGCTACCGGTACACTGACGATCAAGGGAAAAAGCCAGCAGGTGAAAGTGCCCATTGCATACCGGCAGGAGGGCGCGGCCCGGGTTTTCGAAGGATCGTTGCCGATCAGCCGCCTGTATTTCAATATCGGCGAGGGCGAGTGGAAGGATACCGACACCGTTGCCGATCAGGTCGTGGTGAAATTCAAGATGGTCGCGCAGTGAACCTGCGCGCCCCGAATTCAATAATTTTTTGAGCAAGAGAAAAAAGAGAGAGGAAAAGTCATGCGAAAAAACGCCATCAAACGCTCCATTGCCGCCTCCGTGTTTGCCCTTGCCTGCACCGGCGCCATGGCCGCCCCGGCCACCTATAACCTGGACCCGACACATACCTACCCGAGCTTCGAGGCGGACCATATGGGCGGGCTGTCGATCTGGCGCGGCAAGTTCACCAAAACCACCGGCACCGTGGTGCTGGACCGCGAAGCCAAAACCGGCACGGTGGATGTCAAGGTCGACGCCGCGTCGGTGGATTTCGGCAATGCCAAAATGGATGAGCACGCCCGCGACAAGGACCTGTTCGATGTCGAGAAATATCCGCTGGCTACCTACAAGGGCAAGATCACCAAATTCAACGGCGATGCGCCCGCCGAAGTGCAGGGTGAGCTGACCCTGCACGGGGTGACCAAGCCGGTCACGCTCACCATCAATCAATTCCTGTGCAAGCCGCATCCGATGCTCAAGCGCGAGGTCTGCGGCGCCGATGCTTCGGCCACCATCAACCGCAAGGATTTCGGCATGGGTTACGGCGAAGCCTACGGTTTCAAAATGGATGTGAAGCTGGCGATTCAGGTGGAAGGCATCAAAGCCGAATAAGACGAAGTTCCGGCATTCGCCTGCGGGCGGATGCCGGCTGTGCCGCTTCACCTCCGGCGATTCATTTCCACCAGGGATAAAACGGCGGCATATCGCGGGACACCTGCGTTTCGAATTGCGGCGCGCGTTTTTCCAGAAAGGCGCGTACACCTTCCCTGCCATCCCGCTGGCTGGCGTAGAACACCGCCAGCGACTCGATCCGGTGCGCCTCCAGCGGATGGCTCAGCGCGGCGTTGCGGTACATCATCTGCCGGGTCAGGGCGATGGCGACCGGCGAGCGGTTGTCGACGATGCGGCGCGCGCGGCGATGGGCTTCATCCAGCAGTTCGGCGTGCGGCACGATGGCCTTGATCAGACCGCCGCGCAACGCCTCCGCGGCGTCGAATACCTCCGCGCTGTATACCCACTCCAATGCCTGCGCCATGCCCACCAGCCTCGGCAGGAACCAGGTGGCGCAGGATTCGGGCACGATGCCGATCTTGCCGAACACGAAGCCGAAGCGGGCCTGCTCCGAGGCGAGGCGGATATCCGCCGCCAGCAGCATCGTCGATCCGAATCCGACCGCGACGCCGTTGATCGCGGCGATGATGGGTTTTTCGCAGTCGAACATCGCCAGCGTGACGCGACCACCGGTATCGCGCACGCCGCGTTCGATATCGGGATCATCGAGGCGCTCGCGCATGTCGTCCAGCGTGGGCCGCTGCGTTTCATCCAGGCCGAACACGTTGCCGCCCACCGACAGATCCATGCCCGCGCAAAACGCGCGGCCGGCGCCGGTCAATACGATGGCGCGCACCGCATCGTCGGCGCTGGCCCGGGTGAACGCGTCCACCAGTTCATCGGCCATGGTGACGGTGAAGGTATTCAACTGGTCGGGCCGATTCAGGGTCAGCGTCAGGATGCCCTGGGCCAGATGGTAATCGAGGGTACGGTAGGTCATGGCAGCTCCAATTGACAAGGCGCGCCCGCAGCGTGCCGGGCGTTCAGCGCGCGCGCATCATGCGGATTGATGAAGCGCGCGGCGGGTTTTGGTCTCGGGATATTTTGTGCGGTCGCAACATTGCATCCCCGGCTGATTCGTGGCAATCCGGAACAATGTCGTCGAACCGGGGTCGGATCAGGGCGCAGACAGCGCTGAAGTATCGGTTTCAAATGGTTGAAATAAAAAAACTTAATCAGCCGATTTGTACGTTTTTTAATGCGGCGTCCATGTGCGGCAAAGCCCGTGCAAACGCCAAGGTTTCGTAAACGTAATCCTCCAGCGGAGCATTTGGCGCAATAATCTCCGCCGTGCCGGCCTTTTTTGCCGGCCGAAGGATGCGGCAGGCGGCGGCGCCGACGGCGCCGCTCCTCTGCCTGATACGGAGTTAGGGGCGATAAATAATGATAATGGCAGCGCAAATCAATAATGAAGAACGGCGTCCCGTGCGGCGGCAACCCGGCCGTCAGCAACAGCGGATGGACCGCACGCGTGGACGTATCCTCGACACGGCCGTTGATCTCTACCAGAAAAAAGGCATCGAAGAGACCCGGGTCAGCGACATCATCGAAGCCTCCGGCCTGAGCCGGGCCACGTTCTACCGCTACTTCAAGGACCAGTACGACATTCTCAACGAAGTGGTGGTGCGCGAATTCCATCAAATGATGGAGAAATACGAGCGCGATCAGTTCGTGCATGACGATCCGGTGTTGCAGATCGTCGAGCACATGATCTTCTTCTACCGGGAAACCCGACGCCGGCCGACGCTGGATTTGTTGTACGCGGGCAACGCCAACGCGCTGTTCAACAAATTGCAGCTGTCCCAGGAGGCGTTCACCGAATACAGCAAGAAGTATTCGCGCACGTATTACGAGACGTTCCAGCGGCGCGGATTGCTGCGGCCGGGAATCGATCTCGAACGCTACGTGGAGTGGACCAATTTCGTGGTGGTGGCGCTCAACAGCGTGAATTTCCCGTTCTCGTTCCTGCAGGATGAGTTCAAGTTGCGGGAATTCCTGCGCGATTTCGTGGTGACCGCGCTGCTCGACGTGAACGATCAGAACCCGCGGCGCGTTTGACGCGCCGCGGCATCAGGCGCTGACGCGGATCGATTTCCAGTAGGCTTTGGCCCAGTAGGCATCGGTGAGGCGCGAGATCATCACGCCTTTTTCGGTGGACGCGTGCAGGAATTTGCCGTCCTCCAGGTAAATGCCCACGTGGCGGGTCGACTTGCCGGTCCTGAAGAACACCAGGTCGCCGGGCACCAGATCGCGTTGTGAAATGGTTTTGCCCTGGGTAACCTGCTGGTCGGTGCTGCGCGGCAGTTCGATGCCGAGCCGGGAATTGAAGGTGAGATAAACGAAGCCGGAACAGTCCACGCCGTCGCGGGACAGTCCGCCATTCTTGTACTTCACCGCGCGCCATTGTTCGAATTGCGCGTACAGCGCCTGCTTGACCTGTCCCTTGTTGCTGAAATCGACGCGGCCGACGCTTTCGCCGCCGCGTTCACCGAAGGGCGTCAATCCGCAGCCGGCCAACAGCATGACCAGCAACAACACGCCGCCGATTCGAATTCGGGACCACACTCCAGCCACCGTCACCACTCCGCTGAAACACAATGTGCGGAGCAGTATAGCAATTACCGCTGAGTTGACCCGATCCCCAGGCGGGCGTGGGTCACGCGGCGGAGTCAGCCATCGAGCTGCATGGTCACGCGCGGCGCCGCTACCTCGCTTTTCTCACCACCGTCCTCGGAGCCGATGAAAATCCGCTCGACGGGCAATCCCAGATCGTTCACCAGCACGCGTTTCACCGCCAGCGCGCGCTGTCCGGCCAGTGCCGGCAATTGATTGGGCTTGATCTGGATCTGATCGCGCAGCGCGGCGGCCAGTTGTTGCGGCGTCTGGTCACCGATTTTCTGTTCGGGGAAGCGGTCTTCATACAGGTCTTCGATCTTTCGCTGCCAGCGTTTGGACTGCTCCTTGATGTCTGCGTCGCTCACGCCGGCCGCGCGCAGCTGGTAATTCAGGACGCGCTGTTTCAGGCCCTCGGTATCGGCCTGCGGATCGACATGGCCGATCACATTGAGGCGCAGCGCCGGCCGTTTTTCCAGCGCCTCCTTCAGGTGGGACAACTTGCTTTTCGCGCTTTCCGCCACTTCGTCGCTGCCCGGCGCGAAATTCACCTCGCCCAGGTTCTGGTCGGTGGGCACGCCGCTCACCAGGTTCGCCAGCAGCCGGAACGGCGAGGTCACCGCCTTGACGATGACATTGCGGAACGCCTGCCAGATGATGCTGCCGAGATCGAATTTCGGATCGTCGATATCGCCCGAAATATCCACGCCCAGGTCCATCACGCCGTGGCTGTCGGTGAGCAGCGCGATGGCGAGGCGCAGCGGAATGTCGATCGCCTTGGGACTGCGCACGCGCTCGCCCAGCTGCATCTGCTGCACCACGATATGGTTGCGGCCCTTGATGCGGTCGTTTTCCAGCTGATAGGCCAGTTGCACGCTGAGCTGGCCGCGGGCGATGGTGTAGCCGGCGTAGGTGCCGGAATAAGGCGTCAGCGTGGCCAGATCGAGATTGGCGAAATCCAGCGCCAGATCGAGCGAGGGTTTCTCCGCCAGCGGATTGGCGGTGCCGGCGAGCGATACCGGCGCGTAACCGTCGACGCTGCCTTTCAGATCGACCCGCGCGGCTTTGCCCGATTGCGAGCTGAGCCCGGTCACGGTGCCGCTGAACTGGCCGATCTTGGCGTGAAACGGGCGCGGCAGCGAGTTGTCGCGAAAATCCAGGGTGCCGTCGCGCGGCGCGATGGTATTGACCGCGATCAGCCAGGGTTTGTCGTCCTGGCCGGTCTGCCGTTCCGGTTTCGCCGCGTGCGCTTTCTGGTCGGCGCCAGCCGCATCCGTATGATCGGCGTTGTCCTGCCCGGGTTTTTCGATCACCAGCTTCTGGAAATTGTTGGTGCCGTCCGGGTTGATGCGGAATTGCGCCCAGGGCTCGTCGAATTCCACCTTTTTGATCAGGGCGCGGTGGGCGCGCAGATCCAGTTCGAGCTGCTGCCAGCGCATCTGTTTCCAGGTCAGCAGGCGGCGCCGGTCCGGCAGGCGCTGCAATTCGAATTTGTCGACGTGGCCGTCGGCCTTGACCGTGGTGGGCTCGCCCTTGTCGAGCTGCAACTGCCAGCGCGCGCCGAGCAGGCCGCCGTTCAGGCGCGCGCTGAGTTGCTGGCCGAGCGTCGAATTGCCCCAGGCCAGCGGCAGGCCCTGCACATCGCCGCTGAGCTGGCCGGTCAGATCGCTGGGATTGAGCTCGCCGTTCACCGCCAGCGTGATCGAGTCGTTGATTTTGCTGTTCAGGTCGAGTTTGGCCGGCGCGCTGGCCGGGTAGTGCAGATCGGTGACATGCACGTCCAGCGGCGCGATCGACAGCGGCGAGTCGACCTGGCTGGCGCGCCAGCCGACCTTGCTGTTGCGCACGGTCAGGTCCGCGATTGCACTCTGCCAGGGCGGCCCCGGCTGCTCATCGCCGCCGGAATCGGGCAGTTTGAACATGTCGGCCAGGCTGACCTGCGATTCCTTGTTCCAGCCGCGCAGGTCCAGGCCGTCGAGCAGCACACGATCGGCCGCGAATGAACGCTTGGCGCCGTCGAGGCGGATGCCGTCGATGCTGAACAGTGCGAAATTCAGCGCCGTGTCCTTGTCGTTGCGGGCCTGGGTGCGCAGGTCGCGCAGCGCGACGCGGCCGTTTTCTATTCGATAACGTACCGAATCTCCCCAGTTCAGTTCGTATCGTCCGCTGGCATCCAGCGCGCCGCGGCTGGCATCGAACGCCAGCTTCGGCGCGAAGTAGCGCCACGCCGGCATCAGGCTGATATTGTTCAGCCGCAATTCGCCGGCGGATTGCTGCGTCGCCAGCGAAATGTCGCCCTGCCAGCGCAGTTGCCCGCCGCCCTCGTCCTGCACGTTCAGCTCGTAGGGCTGGCCGGGACGCACCACTGTGGAAAAATTCTTCAATACCAGGTGCAGGGCTTCGAGATGGGTGGCGAACGGCTGTTCCTTGCGCAACGATTGCACGTCGAAACGGCCCAGATCGAAATTGAAGGCGCCGATGCCGAGGGTCGGCAGCGGGCCGTCGGTCACCTTGTCATCCGTGCGCGGCGGCACCGTGCTGAGCTTTTCCAGATCCACGCCCAGCGCGCTGATGTTCGCCTCCAGCGGCAGCGGCGCCTGCAGCCAGGGTGCGCGAAAGCCTAGGTGCGCGGCGCTGAACACGAGTCTGTCGACGGCCAGGCGCGGCGGCTTGGACGGCTCCTGCGGCTGCGGCTGCGGTGTTGCGCGCGCGGCGCGGTGTTCGAGGATGTCGGTGAAATTGTAACGATCCGGCGCGGTCTGGTTGACTTGCAGGTTGAGGTTGAGCAGTTGCAGTTCGTCGAACACCGGATAACCGCGCCACAGGCTCGACAGCGACAGGTCCGCGAGCAGCGTATCGAAGGACCAGAACGGGCTGCCGTCGGCGTTGTCGCTGGCCGCCTCGAGCGCGGTGACGCTCAGTCGGAACGGATTGACGATGATGTTTTCGACGCGCAGTTCGCGCCCGGTCTGGGCGCGGTACAGCGTCGGCGCCAGCAGATTGAGCAGCGGCGTGGCCACCAGCAGCATCAGCGCCAGATAAACGAGATAGGCGATGACGATGAATTTGATGACGGATTTGAATGCGGAAACCATGCCTGCATCCTTGAAAGTCGTGAATCACCGCAATTTTTTGGCGCAGGCGAATCAACTGGCGGAGGGTAATTGTAATAACGACGAACATTAACCAGCGGCGCGCGCGCTGACAAGAGCGGTGGCACCGCCGTGCCACGCTTGGTATCGTGTGCGGGCCGGATCAGATTGGGCCACGTTTGGAGGAAAACCCATGCGCCGTTTTTGGTTGATGCTCGTCGTTTTGCTGCCGCTGCTCAGCGGTTGCGGGATCAACAATATTCCCACCTACGATGAACAGGTCAAGGCGGCCTGGGCGCAGGTGGAGAACCAGTATCAGCGCCGCGCCGATCTGGTGCCGAATCTGGTGGAAACCGTGAAGGGCTACGCCAGCCAGGAGCGCGACACGCTGACCGCGGTGACCGAGGCCCGCGCCAAGGTCGGCTCGATGCAGGTCGACAGCAAACTGATCGACGACCCGCAGCGCCTGCAGCAGTTCGAACAGGCGCAGGCGCAGTTGCAGGGCGCGTTGCAGCGCCTGATGGTGGTGGTCGAGCGTTACCCCGAACTCAAATCGAACCAGAATTTCCTGGCGCTGCAATCGCAGCTCGAGGGCACCGAAAACCGCATCGCCGTGGCGCGGCGCGATTATGTCGCGGCGGTGCAGCGCTACAACACCGAATTGCGCACCTTCCCCGGCGTGATCTGGGCCAAGACGCTGTACAGCAACATGCCGGTGCGCGAAACCTTCCAGGCGACGGCGGCCAACGCGCAGGAGGCGCCCAAGGTGAATTTCCATTAACGTGATGGGCCGGCCGATGCCGTCGGTGCGCGCGCCGTTTCCGCGCTGGTTCGTCGCGGCGCTGCTGGCGCTGTGCGTGTGCTGGCTCCAGGGCGCATGGGCGCAGCAGTTCCCGCCGCTCACCGGTCGGGTGGTGGATCAGGCGGGCATGCTCGACGGCGCCGCGCGACAGCGGCTGAACAGCCAGCTCGAAGCCTTCGACGACGCCAGCGGCATTCAGCTGGTGGTGGTGACCCTGCCGGATCTGCAGGGTTATCCGATCGAGGATTTCGGCTACCAGCTCGGCCGCCACTGGGGCATCGGCCAGAAGGGCAAGGACAACGGCGTACTGTTGATCGTGGCGCAGGCCGAACGGCAGGTGCGCATCGAGGTCGGCTACGGACTGGAGGGCGCGCTCACCGACGCGCTGTCGGCCAACATCATCAATACCGTGATCCTGCCGCGCTTCAAGGCCGGCCAGTTCGAGGACGGCATCGAACAGGGCGCGCAGGCGGTCATGGCCGCGCTCAAGGGCGAATACCAGCCGCGCCCGGTTCGCACCGCCGATAAACGCGAGCGCGGCGGCGCGTTCTTCTTCCTGATGCTGCTGTTCATCGCCGTCATCGTGCTGCGCAGTTTCGGCGGCCCCGGCGGCTTCGGCGGCGGTGGTTTCGGTCGGCGCGGCGGCGTGTTCCTGCCCGGTGGTTTCGGTGGTGGCGGCGGTGGCGGGGGTTTCGGCGGTGGCGGCGGCAGCTTCGGTGGCGGCGGCGCCTCGGGGGGATGGTGAGCATGTTGACGGACGCGGAACAACAACAGGTGGCACAGGCGATCGCGGCGGTGGAACGCCACACCGACGCCGAACTGGTCACCGTGCTGGCGCGGCGCGCCGATTTTTACACTTACGTGCCCACCCTGTGGGCGGCGGCGGTGGCGCTGCTGACGCCGGGCGTATTGGCGTTGACGCCGCTGTGGCTCGACATGTGGGATGTGCTGATCGCGCAGTGGCTGGTGTTCGTGGTGCTGGCGCTGCTGTTGCGCTGGCCGCCGCTGCTGTACCGGCTGATTCCGCGGCGCCTGCAACACTGGCGCGCCAGCGGCATGGCGCGGCGCCAGTTCCTCGAACAGAATCTGCACCATACCCACGCCGAAACCGGCGTGTTGATTTTCGTCGCCGAGGCCGAGCGCTACGTGGAAATTCTCGCCGACCGCGGCATCGATCGCCATGTCGGCCGCGAGCAGTGGCAGGGTCTGGTCGACGCCTTCGCCGCGCGGGTGCGACGCGGCGAAACCCTTCAGGGTTTTCTCGACTGCGTGCAGGGCTGTGGCGAATTGCTGGGCCGGCACGTGCCGGCGACATCACAGAAAAACGAATTGCCCAACCACATGGTGCTGCTCGGCTACCGCCGCTGACCTCAGCGGCGCAGCCAGTTCAACAGCAGCGACAGCACCACGCTGATGATCAGCATCGAAACCACCGGAAAATAAAAGCCGCCGCGTTCACCCTGGATGCGGATATCCCCGGGCAGGCGCCCGAACCAGCTCAACAGCCCCGGCGCGAAATGCAGGATCAGGCCGATGATCAGCAGCGCGATGCCGGCAATGATGAACAGTTTTCCCATGATTGTTTCCTCTTGAGCCCCGGCGGCGGTAACGCCGCCACGCCGTCATCGCCATCCATTGAGTATGACGGCGCGAAGGCGCTAAAGTGCGGCATCGGGTAACAGCGGTGTACGATTGTCGGCCCGGCGTCCCCAATGATAAGAACAACCGGATGATTAAAGGAGAGCAGCGATGGTGCAGACGGCGCAAATCCGCCATTTCGAGCAGACCGGCAGCGAGGCCGGCCGGATTTTCCAACGCCAGCGCGAGGCGTTTCAGCGCGAACCCTATCCCGATCATGCCGAGCGCGTGCGCCAGCTCGATCGCCTCGAACGCCTGATCCTCGACAATACCGATGCCATCGCCGCCGCCATCGCCCGCGATTTCGGCCATCGCAGCGCGGTGGAAACCAAATTGCTGGAAGTGTTCGGCGTGCTGTCCGGCATTCGCGACACCCGCAAACATCTGCGGCGCTGGATGAATCCGCAGCGGCGCAGGGTGTCGATCCTGTTCGCCACCGGCAAGAACCGCGTCATTCCCCAGCCCAAGGGCGTCGTCGGCATCGTCGTGCCGTGGAATTATCCGCTGTTCCTGCTCGGCGGTCCGCTCACCAGCGCGCTGGCGGCGGGCAATCGCTGCATGATCAAGATGGCGGCCAATTCGCGGAATCTGTGCGCGCTGCTGTGCGATCTGTTCAGCAGGACCTTTGCCGAGGATCTCGTCGCCATCGTGCCGGACGTGTCGGGCAGTGAATTCACCGCGCTGCCCTTCGATCATCTGGTGTTCACGGGCTCGGCGGATTCCGGCAAGAACGTGATGCGCAGCGCCGCCGCGAATCTGTGCCCGGTGACGCTCGAGCTGGGCGGCAAATGCCCGGTGATCATCGCCGACGACTACGACCTGGACGAAGCCGCCGCGCGCATTCTTTACACCAAATACATCAACGCCGGGCAGACCTGCGTCGCGCCGGATTATCTGTTCGTGCCGGAGCACAAACTGGAAGCCTTCGCCGAACGGGCGCGCGACATCGTCAGCCGCCGCTACCCGGATATCAACAGCGACAGTTACACCTCGATCATCGACGAACGTTCCTACCAGCGCCTGCACGCCACGCTGGCCGATGCCGTCGAACGCGGCGCCCGCGCCATCAAGCTGGTGGACGGCGATTTCAACGATGAGCTGCGCAAGTTTCCGCCGCACCTGCTGCTCGACGTGCGCGACGACATGCGGGTGATGCATGAGGAAGTGTTCGGGCCGCTGCTGCCGGTGAAAACCTATCGCGATCCCGACGAGGCCATCGCTTTCATCAATGAGGGAGAGCGGCCGTTGGCGTTGTATGTGTTCAGCAACGACACCGCGTTGCAGGAGCGCGTGCTCTACCGGACGTTGTCGGGCGGCGTCACCATCAACCACTGCGTATTTCACGCGGTGCAGCACGACATGCCCTTCGGCGGCATCGGCGCCAGCGGCATGGGCCATTATCATGGCTACGAAGGCTTCGTCGAGTTCAGCAAATTACGGCCAGTTTTCAATTATCCGAGAATCGGCAAGCCGGATCTGTTTTATCCGCCATATACCCGAATGCATGATCTTCTGTTCGCGTTAGTCAACAAATTAAAGTTGTGAAGCGGGATGGGCGATGGTGAAATGAACCCGGTCCCACCGTTGATGCGTGGCAACCCTTCATCGAAGTTTTCGACCAGGGAGTGTCCTCATGCATATCATTGGATTTCTCATCATCGGGCTCATCGCCGGCTGGCTGGCCGGTAAGATCATGTCGGGCGGCGGTTATGGTCTGGTCGGCGATCTTGTGGTCGGCGTCGTCGGCGCGTTCATCGGCGGCTTTCTGTTCGACTCCATGGGGGTGGCCCAGGGGCGCGGCGCGATCGGCAGTTTGATCGTGGCGGTCATCGGCGCCGTCATTCTGCTATTCATCGTGCGTCTGATAAAGCGCTCACCCTAGTGTCCTGTCC
>Ga0164243_10002451_pt1 | contig 30699 bp, 36 predicted proteins | sample OricompcompostOP_FD_108781 | JGI IMG/M metagenome (GOLD analysis project Ga0164243, IMG submission 108781) | Organic Plus compost microbial communities from Emeryville, California, USA - Original compost - Organic plus compost (OP) | ecosystem: Engineered > Solid waste > Mixed feedstock >... | reverse complement strand
CGACGAGATTGATGTTCACCGCGAGCAGGATGAGCTCGATCGCCATCAGGATGACGATGACATTCTTGCGGTTGATGAAGATGCCGAGCACGCCGAGCACGAACAGGATCGCGCTGACGACGACATAATGCGCGAGGCCGATCATGCCTTGGTCTCCCAAATCCCCGTTCGCTTCGCGCGAAGGGTCGAGCCTGTCGAGACCCGAAGTCGAGAAGGGTTCTCGACAGCCGTCCCGACTTCGCTCGACGGCTGCTCGAACCGAACGGTTGAGATATTGCCGGTGCAGCTCACAGCTCCACCCCCTGCCCCACGGGCTGATTGACGTTGCGGATCGCCTCGTCCGGCCGGCGCCGGTTCTGGCGGTCGATATTCTGCCCGCGCACGCCGCCGCGCGCCCGGTGCGTGAGCACGATGGCGCCGATCATGGCGACCAGCAGGATGAGCCCCGCCGCCTCGAACAGGAAGATGTAGCGGGTGTAGAGCAGCGCGCCGATCGCCTCGATATTGGGCATGTCCCCCGGCGTCGGGGCCGCGCGGCCGGAAAGGCTGATCGCCCCGGCCTTCCAGGCGCCCACGCCCAGCACCAGCTCGACGAGCAGCACCAGCGCGATCGCCCCGCCCAGCGGGAAATAGCTGACGAAGCCGGCGCGCAATTCGGCGAAATCGATGTCCAGCATCATCACGACGAACAGGAACAGCACCGCGACCGCGCCGACATAGACGATGACCAGCAGCATCGCGACGAACTCGGCGCCCAGCAGAATCATCAGACCCGACGCATTGAAGAAGGCAAGGATCAGCCACAGCACGCTGTGCACGGGATTGCGCGCGAGGATCACCATGGCGCCGGACGCCACGACGATCGTCGCGAACAGATAGAAGGCGAAAATATGTATCAACGATCTGCCCCCATCTTCCGCTCGGTCGAACCCGTCGACACGCTCAGGGCGAACGGCTTGTGGTCTTTCATCTGAATGCCCCGCGCCATTAACGATAGGGCGCGTCAGCGGCAATATTCGCCGCGATCGCCCGCTCCCATTTGTCGCCATTGGCCAGAAGCTTGGCCTTGTCGTAAACCAGCTCCTCGCGGGTTTCCGTGGCGAACTCGAAATTCGGGCCTTCCACGATCGCGTCGACCGGGCAGGCTTCCTGGCAGAAGCCGCAATAGATGCACTTCACCATGTCGATGTCGTAGCGCGTCGTGCGGCGGCTGCCATCGTCGCGCGGCTGCGCCTCGATGGTGATGGCCTGCGCCGGGCAGATCGCCTCGCACAGCTTGCACGCGATGCAGCGCTCCTCGCCATTGGGATAGCGGCGCAGCGCATGCTCGCCCCGGAAGCGCGGCGAGAGCGGGTTCTTCTCATAGGGATAGTTGATGGTCGCCTTGGGCTTGAAGAAATACTTCAGGGTCAGCCAGTGCGCCTTCACGAACTCCCAGAGAGTGAACGACTTGATCCAGTGCGCGATCACGCGGCACCTCCATAACGGGTCAGCATCAGGAACCCGGACACGAGAACGACGAAGAACAGCGAGAGCGGCAGGAAGACCTTCCAGCCCAGCCGCATGAGCTGGTCATAGCGGTAGCGGGGCACGGTGGCCTTCACCCAGCTGAACACGAAGAAGAAGAACAGGATCTTGGCGAACAGCCAGATGATGCCCGGCACATAATAGAGCGGCGCCCAGTCCACCGGCGGGAGATAACCGCCCCAGAACAGGACGGCGTTGAGCGCGCACATCAGGAGGACGTTCGCATATTCGCCCAGCCAGAAGAGAGCGAAGGCCATGGAGGAATATTCGGTCTGGTAGCCGGCCACCAGCTCCGACTCCGCTTCGGTCAGGTCGAAGGGCGCGCGCGCCGTCTCGGCCATGGCGGAGATGAGGAACACGACCGCCATGGGGAACAGCAGCGGATTGAAGCCGTGGCCGTTCAGGAAGCCATAATAGCCCTTCTGCGTCAGCACGATGGTCGAGAGATTGAAGCTGCCCGACCAGAGCACGACGCAGATCAGCACGAAGCCGATCGAGACCTCATAGGAGATCATCTGCGCAGAAGCGCGCATCGCGGAGAAGAAGGGATATTTCGAGTTGGACGCCCAGCCCGACATGATGACGCCGTAGACGCCCAGCGAGCTGATCGCGAGAATGTAGAGCAGGCCGACATTGATGTCCGCCAGCACCATGCCGAAGTCGAACGGAATGACCGCCCAGGCCATCAGCGCCACGGTGAAGGTAATGATCGGCGCCAGCAGGAACAGGCCCTTGTTGGCCGCGCTCGGGATGATCGTCTCCTGCAGGAAGACCTTGGCGCCATCCGCGAAGGACTGGAGCAGGCCGAAGGGACCGACCACGTTCGGCCCGCGCCGCAGCGCCATCGCCGCCCAGATCTTGCGGTCCGCATAGATGATCATCGCGACGGCCAGCATCAGCGGCAGCGCGATCAGCAGGATGTAGATCAGGTTCGCGACGAACCAGCCCCACCCGGTGCCCAGCAGAGATTGGAACCAGCTTGTCATTATCGTTCCCCACCGTTCACGCCGGCCAACGTCGAAGCGCTCTGCCGAGCCTGGCGAGACCGCAGGACTTCGCTTCGCTCAGTCAAGCCCCCCGACAGGCTCAGGGCGAACGGCTTTCCATTCAAATCCCTCACTCCGCCGCCTCCGCGAACTCGGCGCCGTGCAGCAGCTCGGCCGAGCAGCGCTGCATTGTCGGGCTGGCCCGGCAGATGGCGTTGGTGAGATAGAAATCCTTCATCGGCAGGGCGATTCCGCCCTTCTTCGGCTTCGCCGCGAGCTTCGGCGCCTGCCAGCCATAGTCGACCAGCCCTTCCTGCCCCAGCGCGGGCACGGCGGCATACATGGCCTTGCGCAGCCCCTCGAAGCTGTCGAACGGCAGCGTCTTGCCGAGCACATCGGACAGCGCCCGCAGGATCGACCAGTCCTCGCGCGCGTCGCCGGGCGCGAACACGGCCTTGTCGCCGCGCTGCACGCGCCCTTCGGTGTTCACATAGGTGCCGGCCTTCTCGGTATAGGCCGCGCCCGGCAGGATCACGTCCGCCGCATGCGCGCCCTTGTCGCCATGATGGCCGACATAGACCTTGAAGCTCCCGCCGAAGAGATCGAACGGCACATCGTCCGCGCCCATCAGGAACAGCAGCGCCGGCGCGGCGTCCGCGATCGCCTTCACGCCGCCGTCGGTCGCATAGCCGAGCATCAGCCCGCCCATGCGCGCGGCCGCCATGTGCACGACATTGAAGCCGTTCCAGTCCTGTCCCGAGCCTGTCGAGGCGGCGTCCCGGATCAGGCCGAGCGTCTCGACCGCCGCCAGCGCCGCGCCGTGCAGCCCCTCGACCGCCAGCGCGCCGCCGCCCATGATGAGCGCCGGGCGATGCGCGCTCCGGAACTGCTCGACGATCCCGTCCGGCAGCTTGGCGAGGATCGACGCATCGTCGCCCAGCCAGGTGACCGGATAGGTCAGGTCGATCTCGGGCCCGATGGCGAAGACCTTCGCGCCCTTCTTGATCGCCTTGCGGATGCGCGTGTTGATGAGCGGCGCTTCCCAGCGCAGGTTGGTCCCCACGAGCAGGATCGCATCCGCCGTCTCGATGCCCGCGATGGTGGAATTGAAATTCACCGCCGAAAGGCTGGACGTGTCATAGACCAGCCCGCCCTGCCGTCCTTCCAGCATCGTGCCGCCCAGCGCGTGGACCAGTTCGCGCGCGGCGAACATCGTCTCGCAATCGAGCTGGTCGCCCGCGATCGCGGCAACCGAGCCTTTCGCGTCCTTCGCCACCCTGGCGATCGCCGCGAAGGCCTCGTCCCATGTCGCGGCGACGAGCTTGCCGCCCTTGCGCACATAGGGCTTGTCGAGCCGCTTGCGGATGAGCCCGTCCACGGCATGACGCGTCTTGTCGCTCGCCCATTCCTCGTTCACGTCGTCATTGACGCGCGGCAGCACGCGCAGCACCTGCCGGCCGCGCGCGTCGAGCCGGATATTGGTGCCGACCGCGTCCATCACGTCGATGGCGAGCGTCTTGCGCAGTTCCCAGCTCCGCGCCTCGAAGGCATAGGGCTTGGAGGTCAGCGCGCCGACGGGGCAGAGATCCACCACATTGCCGGACAGCTCGCTCTTCGCGGCATGCTCCAGATAGGTGGTGATCTGCATGTTCTCGCCGCGATAGATGGCGCCGATCTCCGGCACGCCGGCCACTTCCTCGGCGAAGCGCACGCAGCGGGTGCACTGGATGCAGCGGGTCATCACCGTCTTGACGATGGGGCCCATATATTTCTCGGTGACCGCCCGCTTGTTCTCATGGAAGCGGCTGGCGCCCCGGCCATAGGCCATGGACTGATCCTGCAGGTCGCACTCGCCGCCCTGATCGCAGATCGGGCAATCGAGCGGATGGTTGATGAGCAGGAACTCCATCACGCCCTCGCGGGCCTTCTTCACCATCTCGCTGTTGGTGAAGATTTCCTGATTGTCGCCCGCCGGCAGCGCGCAGCTCGCCTGCGGCTTGGGCGGCCCAGGCTTCACCTCGACCAGACACATGCGGCAATTGCCCGCGATGCTGAGGCGCTCATGATAACAGAAACGGGGAATTTCCTTGCCAGCCGCCTCGCACGCCTGGAGCACGGTCGCTCCGGCGGGCACCTCGACTTCAATCCCGTCAACTTTCAGCTTCGGCATTCCTAGTTCCCCGCGCGGGCGAAATATGGCCCGGCCAAGCAAATCATTCGAGCATGCCGGCGCGCGCCGGTCCCGCCGGGGCCGGCAGCGGCGTTTCGCTCATGGACAATCGCGTCTCTCAACTCTGCGCCTCGCGATAAAGGACCTCGGCCAGCAGACCGATGATCACCGGCTTGCTGAACGCGACATTCTGGCCGCGCGCCATGCAGGCGCTCATCGTCGGCTGGAGATTGGCGAAGGCGGTCTGCTCGGCCGCGCTGCCGACCGGGCCGATCACCGCCGCATGCGCGTTGGCCGCATCGTGGCGCACCACGCAGTCCGCGAAATCGCGCAATTGCACCATCGCCTGCTGGTCGGGCGTCAGCGACTGGTCCGCGCCGGCCGCGAAATCGGGCTTGCTGGCGATCAGCGCGGGCGCGCCGGCGGAAAACCGGCTCTGGTACATGGCCGTGTACAAGGCGCCGCGGAACAGGCGGGTCGAGAAGGTCGACGTCGCATATTTCACGCACTCATTGGCCGGCAAGCCCTGCAGGGCGCGCATTTCCTCGCGCGAGTCCGGGAAATGGGCAACCGCCTCGCGCGCCTGCTCCCCGCGCACATCGAGCGTGCACTGGGCATATTGCAGGAATGTCGCGCGCGCATTGTCGGAAGCCGGCGGCTGGCCGGCGGCTGTCGCAGGCTGAACGGCGAGACAGGACATCGCCGCAGCCAGGGCCATTGCATGCTTCATGCTCATGGGTTGCACTCCTTCCTCTTCCTCATCGACAACCATTTCGGGATGCGCAGGGCATCATCGGAAACGACAAGAACAGAATGACGCGGGCGGCACTCACTCGGCCGCCTCCATGACCGGCACGTCACCGTGACGGGCGGCGATACGCCGCTCGATCTCGGGACGGAAATGACGGATAAGGCCCTGGATCGGCCAGGCGGCCGCGTCGCCCAGGGCGCAGATGGTGTGGCCTTCGACCTGCTTGGTCACCTGGAAGAGCATGTCGATCTCTTCGGGCGCCGCGTCGCCGGTGACGAGGCGCTTCATGACGCGCCACATCCAGCCCGTGCCTTCGCGGCAGGGCGTGCACTGGCCGCAGCTCTCATGCTTGTAGAAGGCGCTGAGCCGCTCGATCGCCCGCACGATGTCGGTCGACTTGTCCATGACGATGACCGCCGCCGTGCCGAGGCCGGAGCCCAGCGCGCGCAGCCCGTCGAAATCCATCGGCGCGTCCATCATCTCGGCCGCCGGCACCAGCGGCACCGAGGAGCCGCCGGGAATGACCGCCAGCAGATTGTCCCAGCCGCCGCGGATGCCGCCGCAATGGCGCTCGATCAGTTCGCGGAACGGGATCGACATGCTCTCCTCGACCACGCAGGGCCGGTTCACATGGCCGCTGATCTGGAAGAGCTTGGTGCCCTTGTTGTTGTCGCGCCCGAAGGAGGCGAACCACCCTGCCCCGCGCCGCAGGATCGTCGGCGCGACGGCGATGCTCTCGACATTGTTGACCGTGGTCGGGCAGCCATAAAGGCCCGCGCCCGCCGGGAACGGGGGCTTGAGGCGCGGCTGGCCCTTCTTGCCCTCCAGGCTCTCGATCATCGCGGTCTCTTCGCCGCAGATATAAGCGCCCGCGCCGCGATGCACGAACACGTCGAAATCATAGCCGGATTTGGCGGCATTCCTGCCCAGCAGCCCGGCGGCATAGGCCTCCTTGACGGCGGCCTCCAGCACCTTGGCCTCGTAGATATATTCGCCGCGAATATAGATATAGGCGGCGCGCGCGCGCATCGCGAAGCCGGCGACCAGCGCGCCCTCGATCAGCTTGTGCGGATCGTGGCGGATGATCTCGCGGTCCTTGCAGGAGCCCGGCTCGGATTCGTCGGCATTGATGACGAGGAAGCTCGGGCGGCCGTCCTTGCTTTCCTTGGGCATGAAGCTCCACTTCATGCCGGTCGGGAAGCCGGCGCCCCCGCGCCCGCGCAAGCCCGAGGCCTTCATCTCGTCGATGATCTTGTCCTGCCCGAGGGCGATCAGCGCCTTGGTATTGTCCCAGTCGCCGCGCTTCTGCGCCGCTTCCAGGTTCCAGGGCTGATAGCCATAGACATTGGTGAAGATCCGGTCCTTGTCCTCCAGCGGGCCCACGAAGGGCGGCGGAGGCGGCGGCGCTGCCGGCGTTTCGTCAGCCATGCTGAAGCTCCCAGGAAATCCGTTCGGGCTGAGCGAAGTCGAAGCGCTTCATCGAACGGAGCGAGATGCCTTCGCCAAGCTCAGGCGAGCCCTTCGACAAGCTCAGGGCGAACGGGCAACGGGAAAATATGTGCGCGCTTGCCATCACCACTCCCCCCGATAATCGTGATTCCCGGTGACCATCGCGGCCAGATTGGTGGGTTCGCCGAGCGGCTCGACCGTGTGGCGACCCGGCTCCTGCGTGCCGACTTTCGGCTGGCGGCCGGCGGCCAGTTCGTCGAGAATGAAGTCCAGACGCTCGGGCGTCAGATCCTCGTAATTGTCGTCGTTGATCTGCACCATCGGCGCGGACGCGCAATTACCCATGCACTCCACTTCGGTAAGCGTGAAGAGCCCGTCCGGCGTGGTCGCGCCCTTCTTCATGCCGCGCTTGTAGCAGGCATCGAGAATATCGTCCGAACCGCGCAGCATGCAGGGCGTGGTGCCGCACACCTGCACATGGAAGCGGCCGACCGGCGCCATATTGTACATGGTGTAGAAGGTCACGACCTCATAGACGCGCATATAGGGCATCTCGAGCAGCTTCGCGACATATTCGATCACCGGGACCGGCAGCCAGCCCTGCGTATTGGTCATCGCGCCGACCTGCCGCTGGGCAAGATCGAGCAGGCCCATGACGGCGCTCGCCTGACGGCCCTCGGGATAGTGCGAGATCAGTTCCTTCGCGCGCGCCATGCCGGCCTCGTCGAAGGCGAAATCGCCCCACTGCGCGCGGACTTCCGCTTCGTCTGGAATCTGGGGTGCGTCAGCCATTAGCGGTCACATTCTCCGAACACGATGTCCATGGCGCCCAGCACGGCGGTCACGTCGGCCAGCATGTGGCCCTTCATGAGGAAGTCCATCGCCTGCAGGTGCGAGAAGGCCGTAGGCCTGATCTTGCAGCGATAGGGCTTGTTGCTCCCGTCGCTCACCAGATAGACGCCGAACTCGCCCTTGGGGCTCTCGGTCGCGACATAGACTTCGCCGGCGGGCACATGGAAGCCCTCGGTATAGAGCTTGAAGTGGTGGATGAGCGCTTCCATCGACTGCTTCATCTCGCCGCGCTTCGGGGGCGAGACCTTGCGGTCGAGCGAGGCGACCGGGCCGTCCGGCATCTCGTTGAGGCACTGCTTCATGATCCGCGCGGACTGGCGGACCTCCTCCACGCGCACCATGAACCGGTCGTAGCAGTCGTAGTTCGTGCCCACCGGCACGTCGAACTCCATCCGGTCATAGACGTCATAAGGCTGCGCCTTGCGGATGTCCCACGGGATGCCGGAACCGCGCAGCATCGGGCCGGAGAAGCCCCATTTGAGCGCATCTTCCTTGGAGACGACCGCGATGTCGACATTGCGCTGCTTGAAGATGCGGTTGTCCGCCACGAGGCTGATCGCATCCTCGAAAAGCCGGGGAAGCCGCGTGTCGAGCCAGTCGGCAATGTCGGTGAGGAGCTTGAGCGGCACATCCTGATGCACGCCGCCGGGGCGGAACCAGGCCGAGTGCATGCGCGCGCCCGAGGCCCGCTCGAAGAAGTTGAGGCAGTCCTCGCGAATCTCGAACAGCCACAGGTTCGGCGTCATCGCGCCGACATCCATGACGTGCGAGCCGATGTTCAGCATGTGATTGCAGATGCGGGTCAGCTCGGCGAAGAAGACGCGCAGATACTGCCCGCGCAGCGGAACCTCCAGATTCAGCAGCTTCTCGATCGCCAGCACATAGCTGTGCTCCATGCCGAGCGGCGAGCAATAATCCAGCCGGTCGAAATAGGGCAGCGCCTGCAGATAGGTCTTGTATTCGATCAGCTTCTCGGTGCCGCGATGCAGCAGGCCGACATGCGGATCGCAACGCTCGACAATCTCGCCGTCCAGCTCCATGACGAGCCGCAGCACGCCGTGCGCGGCGGGATGCTGCGGACCGAAGTTGATGGTGTAGTTCTGGATCGCCGTGTCGCCGAACGAGGGATCGTCCGCGTTCGTCACATGCTCCAGCTTCTCGATATAATCGGACATCAGGCCTTGTCCTCGCTGGCCTTCCTGCGGGCGCGCTTCGGCCTAGGCGCTTCGTCCCCGGCCGGCTTCACGGCTTCCGCCTCGGCCTTCTTGGCGCGGCTGCGCTTGGCGGCCGCCTTGTTCGCGGGCTCGCCGGCGCCCGTATCGGCCGGCTTCTCCGTCGTCTTGGGCGTCGCGACCGCAGGCGCGGCCGGCTGGGCCGGCGGCGGCGGAGGCGGCGCGGGCGGGGTCGGCGCGGCCGGCGCCTTCTCATCGCCCGGCAGCACATATTGCGCGCCTTCCCAGGGACTCATGAAATCGAAGCTGCGGAAATCCTGCGCGAGCTTGACCGGCTCGTAAACGACGCGCTTCTCCTCCTCGGAATAGCGCAGCTCGACATAGCCGGTGAGCGGGAAGTCCTTGCGGAACGGGTGCCCCCGGAAGCCGTAATCGGTGAGGATGCGGCGCAGATCCGTATTGCCCTCGAACAGCACGCCATACATGTCGAACACTTCGCGCTCGAGCCAGCCGGCGACCGGCCAGATCTGCGTGACGCTCGGCACGGCATGATCCTCGTCGGTCATGACCTTGACGCGCAGGCGATGATTCTTCGTGACCGAGAGCAGATGATAGCAGACGTCGAACCGCTCGGCCCGCTCCGGATAGTCCGCGCCGGCGATCTCCATGAGCTGCTGATAGGCGAACCGGTCGCGCAGCGTGACCATGACGTCGACCAGCGCATCGCGCTCGACCAGCACGGTCAGCTCGAAATGCGCGTCGACGATCTCGATGACCGACGCGCCGAGCGCTGCCCGGAGCGCATCGGCCAACCCCTCGATCGGCGCGATTCGGGGCGCGCTGGTGAGAACCTCCGCGCTCATCGCTCGATCGTCCCCACGCGGCGGATCTTCCGCTGCAACTGCATCACGCCGTAAAGCAGCGCCTCCGCGGTCGGCGGGCAACCGGGCACATAGATGTCGACCGGCACGATCCGGTCGCAGCCGCGCACGACGCTGTAGCTATAGTGATAATAGCCGCCGCCATTGGCGCAACTGCCCATGGAGATGACATATTTGGGCTCAGACATCTGGTCGTAGACCTTGCGGAGCGCCGGGGCCATCTTGTTGCACAGCGTGCCGGCGACGATCATCACGTCGCTCTGGCGCGGCGAGGCGCGGGGCGCGGCGCCGAAGCGCTCCATGTCGTAGCGCGGCATGCTCACATGGATCATCTCGACCGCGCAGCAGGCAAGGCCGAAGGTCATCCACCAGAGCGAGCCGGTGCGCGCCCACTGGAACAGGTCCTCGGTTGAGGTGACGAGAAAGCCCTTGTCACCGACCTCGCTGGTCAGCGCGTTGTAAAATGCGGGGTCCGGCTGGGTGCCGGGCGCCATGCCCGCCGGAAGCGGGGCGCCGAGCGTACCGGGCCGTTCAAGCTCTACTCCCAATCGAGGGCTCCCTTCTTCCAGGCATAGACGAGGCCGAGGACGAGTTCGAAGATGAAGATCATCATCGTGGCCCAGCCGGCCCAGCCGATCTGCGAGAGGCTGACCGACCAGGGATAGAGGAAGGCGGCCTCGAGATCGAAAATGATGAACAGGATGGCGACGAGGTAGAAGCGCACGTCGAACTGGCTGCGCGGATCCTCGAATGCGGGGAAGCCGCATTCATATTCGCTGAGCTTCTCCGGATCGGGCTTCTGCGCGCCGGTCAGGCGGCCCACCAGCATCGGCAGGAAGACAAATGCCGAGGAGAGGCCGAGCGCCACCGCAAGGAACAGCAAAATCGGCAAATATTGTGACAGATCAGCCAAAAAGACCTCCTTGGCTCGGCGGTTCCTGTGGCCGGGCTTTAGGACTGCCGCACCTGCGAAGCAAGCCTTGGCGGGGGTGAGAATGACTCGCAAAAAGGGCCCGCCCCGATCCCGTTGGATGTGCCGTTTCCGGACGCCGCCCCTCGACCTGCCCCACTCACCACTTGCAAATGCGTCGCAACAACTCTAGGTGCGATTCCATGATCGTCTGCATCTGCAACGCCATCAAGGAAGAGGAGCTTCGCGAAGTCGCGCGTCATGGCGTGACCGACCCGGAGGAAGCCTATGCGGTGCTGGGCAAGGCGCCGCAATGCCGCGTCTGCCTCGATCATGCCGAGGATGTGATGGATTGCGAGCGGCGGCAATGCGGCCGGGGCTGCGGCCCGCGCCACACCGACACGGGCAGCGCGACGCTCTTCGCGCCGGCCTGATCCTGTCTCGCAAAAGCGCCGTAAAATCCTGCTATTGCGACCCGTTCACGAGAAGAAATGCGAGACGTTCGCGCGTGATTCGCGGTGTCCGGCCTGCTAAAAGGCCCGCACGCATTTCCATTCCAGCAGGAGAAGCCCCAATGAAGGGTGACGAGAAGGTCATCGAATTCCTCAACCTCGCGCTGAAGAACGAGCTGACCGCCATCAACCAGTATTTCCTCCACTATCGACTACTTCATCACTGGGGCGTCGAGCGGCTGGCCAAGTTCGAATATGGCGAATCCATCGACGAGATGAAGCATGCCGACCGGCTGTCCGAGCGCATCCTGTTCCTCGATGGCCTGCCCAATTTCCAGCTTCTGGGCCGGCTGCGCATCGGCACCACGGTCGAGGAGATCCTCCGGGCGGATCTGGAGCTGGAGATGGAGGCCCTCCCCATGCTGCGCGACGCGATCGAATATTGCGAGACGGTGCGCGACTATGTGAGCCGCGACCTGTTCCGCCAGATCCTCGACAGCGAGGAGGAGCATGTCGACACCATCGAGACCCAGTTCGAGATGATCGAGCGCATGGGCCTGCAGAATTACATCCAGCTCAATGCCGAGCCGGCGGAGGACTAAGCCTCCCGGGAATCATGCGAAAGGCCCCGCGGCGACAGGTTCGCCGCGGGGCCTTTCTTTTGGGGCCCGGTCGTCATTTCCGCGTGCGCGGGCATGCGGCGAAGCGGCATTCAGATATTCCGCAGCGCACCAGCCAGCAGCTTGTGCAGCCTGCTGTGCAGCATGTCATTGGCGGCGAGGATCTCGCCCCGCTCGACCGGCTCGGCCCCGCCCCGGAAATCGGTGACGAAGCCGCCCGCCTCGCGCACCAGCAGGATGCCGGCGCACACGTCCCAGGGCTTGAGGCCGCTTTCCCAGAAGCCGTCGTAGCGCCCGGCCGCGACCCAGGCCAGATCGAGCGCCGCCGAGCCGAAGCGGCGGATGCCGGCGACCGAAGGCGCCAGCGCGCCGAAGATGCGGTTCCACTGGACGAAATCGCCATGGCCGAGGAAGGGGATGCCCGTCGCGATCAGCGATTCGGACATGTCGCGCCGCGAGGAGACGCGCAGCCGCTGGTCATGCCGCCAGGCCCCGCGCGACTTCTCGGCCCAGTAGCTCTCATCGGTGATCGGCTGGTAGATGAGGCCGGTCGTCACCTCGCCCCAGCCCTTGCCGTCCAGTCGCGGCTCCTGCACCGCGATCGAGATCGCGAAATGCGGGATGCCGTGCAGGAAATTGGTGGTGCCGTCGAGCGGATCGATCACCCAGCGCGGCTTGGTGGGATCGCCTTCGATCTCGCCCTGCTCTTCCAGCAGGAAGCCCCAGTCCGGCCGCGCCTTGCGCAGTTCGGCGACGAGCGTCTGCTCGGCCTTCCTGTCCGCCATGGACACGAAATCGGCCGGCCCCTTGCGGCTGACCTGAAGATGCTGGACCTCGCCGAAGTCGCGGCGCAGTTGCGGCGCCACCTTGCGGGCGGCGCGATCGATGACGGTCAGGAGACCGGAATGGGATACCATGGACTTGTTCTCCCCTCGCCCGGGACGGGAAAGCGTGGTTGGATACGAAGGATCAGCGCTGTCCGGCCGGTGGCGGCGGCACGCCGCAGGCATGGATCATGGCGCGCAGCACGAGATTGGGGTCGGACCGGCTCCAGCCCCGCTGGGAGAGCAGGCGGTCCGTGTCCGCGCTGATCCGGCCGAACGGAAAGCTGTGCACGCAGATGAACAGGCCGCTCTTGACGCGCTCGGGCATGCCATTGTCCTGCAGCGCGCTCACGAACACGCGGAAATTGGCGGCGGAGCGGTCCAGTTCCGCGCGCGTGGGGGCGCGCGGTGCCGGATTGGCCTGCCCCTGTCGTTGCTGCGCCGGCGCCGATGCCGGCGCAAGCGCGGCCATCGCCAGGCCGGCCAGCAGGCAGAGCCGCCGGATCGACATCAGTCGGCCCGCTTCACATATTCGCGCTCATAGACGTCGACGACGATGCGCGTGCCGGTGACGATATGCGGCGGCACCATCACGCGCACGCCATTGTCGAGGATGGCGGGCTTGTAGCTGGCGGAGGCGGTCTGGCCCTTCACCACGGCGTCGGCCTCGACCACGGTCGCCTCGACCTGCTCGGGCAACTGCACGCTGATCGGCCGCTCCTCATACATTTCCAGCATCACCATCATGCCGTCCTGCAGGAAGGCCGCGGCATCGCCGACGAGATCGGTCGGCAGGCTGATCTGCTCATAGGTCTCGGTATCCATGAAGACGAGCATGTCGCCTTCCGAATAGAGATACTGGAAATCCTTGGTGTCGAGCCGGATGCGCTCGACCGTCTCGGCCGAACGGAAGCGGACATTGTTCTTGCGGCCGTCGATCAGATTCTTCAGCTCCACCTGCATATAGGCGCCGCCCTTGCCGGGCTGGGTGTGCTGGATCTTCACGGCGCGCCAGAGGCCGCCCTCATATTCGATATTGTTGCCGGGACGGATGTCCACGCCGCTGATCTTCATGTCGATCGCCTGCCTGTCTGGAAATGGTGGAAAGAGCCGGTGGGCCATCTAGCGATGTTGGGCCCCAGCGGCAAGGGGCCTGCGGACGGCCGCCATTGACGAGGCCGGCCCCTTGTCTAGAGTCGCGGCCCGAGGATCGCCGGAAACCGGGAGAGGATATGATGGCGCGCACGCCGCAGGAAGAAGCCAATGTCCGGCTGGTGCTGGACCTGTTCGAGACGGTGCTGATCCCGATGGACAAGACCCGCGTCGACGACTTCATCGCCGAGGACTATCTGCAGCACAGCTCTCTCGCCGAACCGGGCCGGGACGCGCTCAAGCGCTGGCTCGATGTCGTGCGCGTCGAATCCCCGCGGGCCACGCAGAAGATCTACCGCGTGTTCGCGGAGGACGATCATGTCGTGACGCACCAGCATGTGATCCGCTGGCCGGGCGATCCCGGATTCGCGGTGTGCGACATCTTCCGCATCGCAAACGGCCGGATCGTCGAACATTGGGACGTGCTGCAGGAGATCCCGGCCCGGCCGGTCAACCCCAACTCGATGTTCGAGAACGGGGCGTAGGGGAGCAACCCTTCTCCGGTTGATATTTCGACGTCGCGCTCGGGCATCGACGGCCCGGCCCAATGTTCAACTCAGGATCGGCCCGAACGCCGCGACGCCCACCCCCGGGCCCTTGGCATGGTTCCACACCGCGCCGCTCACCGCCAGGAAGTCCGCGCCAGCCTCGACCAGCGGCCGGGCATTGTCCGGCGTGATGCCGCCGATCGCCACGCAGGGCAGCTCCATGAGGCCGGACCACCAGCGCAGGATGTCCGGCGTCGTCCTGTGCTCCACGGCCTTGGTCACGGTGGGATAGAAGGCACCGAAGGCCACATAGTCCGCGCCCGCCTCGCCGGCCTCCATAGCGAGGTGGCGGCTGGCGTGGCAGGTGACGCCGATCTGCGCCGCCGGCCCGAGGATGCGCCGGGCGTCTGCGGGATCGCCATCGCCCTGCCCCAGATGCACGCCGTCCGCGCCGAGACGCTTGGCGAGCGCGACGCTGTCGTTGACGATGAACGCCACCTCCCGCTCGGCGCACAGGCGCTGGAGCGGCCCGGCAAGGCGGGCGATCTCATGCTCGTCGGTGCCCTTGAGTCGGAGCTGGAAGGCCGCGACCGGCCCCCCGTCGAATGCCGCCGCGAGCCGGTCGACGAAGCCCGCGTCGATCGCGGGCGGCGAGATGAGGTAAAGCTGGCAGGCGGGCGTGCTGGTCATGCCGCAGCCTTTAGGCGCGCGAGCGCGGCAACGAAAGCCTCGCGATCGTCCAGCTTGTGCGCCAGCCGCTCGATCCTGCGCCGGCCGAGCATCAGCGGCTCGCGCAGGTCCAGCACGATATTGGGCCAGGCGATCAGCGCCAGATTGAGCGTGGCGCGATCCTTGACGAGCGCATTGTCCCACGCGGACCGCAGGCCCTCGATGCTCTCCAGCGGAACCGTGACGGAGCGGAGCGTGCCGCAGCGCCAGACCAGCGCGCCCTCCCCGATCAGCACCGGATACGTGCGGAAGGACCGGATCAGCAGCACGAGCCAGACGACCATCGCAAGGCTCAGCACGGAAAGCGCTAGGGCGACGAGCGGATTCCACAGCGCGACAAGCAGGTGCATCACCGCCGCTTCGATCACGGCCAGACCGAACAGGACCCACATCATCGGCGCCAGACTGCGATGATAGGCGAAACGCGCCGGGCCCTGCGCCACGACGCTCAGGCCGCCAGAGCCGCCTCGATCGCGGACACGAGCGCCGGATCGTCCGGCGCGGTGTCGGGCGAGAAACGCGCGATCACGGCGCCGTCCCGCCCGATCAGGAATTTCTCGAAATTCCACAGCAGTTCGGGCGCAGGATTGGGCTCCATGCCATAGCCCCGGAGGCGTTCGCGGAACGCGCCGTCATTGGCCGCGTGCGGCGCGGCGCCGGTCAGGGCCGCATAGAGCGGATGCTTGTCCGGCCCGGTCGCCACGACCTTCTCGAACATCGGGAAATCGACGCCGAAATTGGTGGTGCAGAAGGCCTCGATCTCACCATTGCTGCCCGGTTCCTGCCCGGCGAAATCGTTGGCCGGAAAGCCGAGCACGACCAGGCCCTTGTCCCGATAGGCGCGATAGAGACCTTCCAACCCCTCATATTGCGGCGTGAGACCGCATTCGGAGGCGACATTGACGACCAGCAGCACCTTGCCGGCATAATCGGCCAGCGAGGCATCGGCGCCCCGGATCGTCTTGAGCGGAATGTCGGCAAGCGCGGTCATGATCGTGACTCCACCAATGGGGACGGACGGGCACCAGCCATAGGCGCCCGCCCCTCGCCTGTCATCCGTCCGGCCGCGACCGTGCCGGAATACCGGTCAGGCCGGCGCCTTGTCGACCGAGGCCTCGTAGATCTCGTCGATCGCGCCCGCCAGCGAGGCGTTGAATTCGGCATCGCTCATCTGGTGGCGGAGGTCTTCCAGCAGCGCGCGGCTGAAGCTGGCGATCATGCCGCGATTCCTCGCCAGCTCGGCGCAGGCCTCGGGGCGCTTGTAGCCGCCCGAGAGCGCCACCACGCGCAGCACGCGCGGATGATCGACCAGCGGATCGAACAGGCCGGCCTTGGCGGGAATCGAGAGCTTCAGCATCACCTTGTCGTCCCCGGGCATCGCGTCGAGCGCCTTGAGGATCTCTTCCAGCAGGATCTGGTCGGCGGCGGCGCGCTCGGGGCTCTTGATGTTCACTTCCGGCTCGATGATCGGCATGAGGCCGGCGGCGAGCACTTGCCGCCCGACCGCGAACTGCTGCTTCACGATCGCCGCGATGCCCTCGCGATTGGCGAGATTGACGACCGAGCGCTCCTTGGTGCCGAATACGCCGAGGCCCTTCGCCCGCGCCAGCAGCGCGTCCAGCTCCGGCATCGGCTTCATGAGCTGCACGCCATTCGCCTCGTCCTCCAGCCCCTTGTCGATCTTGATGAAGGGCACGACGCCGCGCTCGATCAAGGCCGTGGGCGTCGGCTTGCCGTCGACCGTGCCGTCCATCGTGCGCTCGAACAGGATGGCGCCGATCACCTTGTCGCCGGTGAAGGCCGGCGCGGTGATGATGCGGCTGCGCATCTGGTGGATGAGGTCGAACATTTCGGCGTCGTTCGAATAGGCGCCCTCGTCGATGCCATAGCCCTTGAGGGCCTTGGGCGTGGAGCCCCCGCTCTGGTCGAGCGCGGCAATGAAGCCGTTGCCCGAGGCGATCTTGGCGGTCATGTCGGCGTTGTTCATCATCCCATCCTGCTCCGTTGGCATCCATCACAGGACAGCACGGGACCAGAATCCGGCCGCCCCCTTCCCCTGCCTCATTGGCGGTCGGACGCGAAATTGCAAGCTTTCCGCCTGCCCCGATACGCCGCGGGACAGCGAAGCGTGCGCCTGATCGGGACGGATCATGGGTCGCCCCCCCCCCCGGCCGGCGCGCCTTACCATCGCGAGGACAGGTCGACACGCCACGCCGCCGCGCGAAAGGTGGCGAAGCTTCCGATGCAAGGCGAGCAGGTCGCGTTGGAGCAGAAAGGTCATGCGGGCGTGCTTTCGGGCCTGAATCGGAAAGCACGGCGGATCATGGCGCCCTCCCGGCACGGCCGGACACCTGCAGGGCAGCGATGAGGCATGCCGGACCGCCGCCAAGCGACGACCCCGAGTTGATTGATCGTCCACGCGGGAACCGGACCCGGGGAAGGGCGCATACCAGCCCTTCCCGGCGCGCAGGGACGACATTGTCACGGCCAGCCGGCTCCGCGCCCGCCAGCGAGCATGAGGCCGGCGAGCATGGGGATCGTCCCGCCCCTCTATCCGGCCGGACCCCTCCCCATTATGACGCGGGGCGAGATGCATGCCCCCGCTTCTTCCGACTCCGGCCTTTCACGGGGACTCACGCTGCTGCTCGCGGTGGCCTGCGGGATCATGGTCGCCAATCTCTATTATGCGCAGACGCTGATCGACCGGATCGGCCCCGACATCGGCCTCAGCCCCCGCATCGCCGGGCTCATCACGACGCTGACGCAGCTCGGCTATGGCGCGGGCCTGCTGTTGCTGGTGCCGCTGGGGGACCTGACGGAAAATCGCCGGCTGGCGCTGCTCGCGCTGGGCGGCGCGATCCTCGGCACGCTCGGCATCGCCTTCTCGCGCGGGCCCGTCACCTTCCTGATCGCGTCCATGGCGACCGGCATCTGCGCGACCGGCGCGCAGGTGCTGCTGCCGCTCGCCACCCATCTGACGCCCGCGCGGCGCCAGGGCGCGGTGATCGGCCAGATCATGAGCGGCCTGCTCGCCGGAATCATGCTCTCCCGTCCGATCGCGAGCTTCGTGACCGCGACCTGGGGATGGCGCGCCGTCTTCCTGATCTCGGCCGGCGCCATGATCCTCACGGGCATCGCCCTGTTCATCCTGTGCCCGCGACGGCGGCCGAACAGCAGCCTCGGCTTCGCGCGGATCATCGCGTCCGTGTTCAGCCAGTTCGGCCGGCACCGGGCGCTGCGGCTGCGCGCCATCTATCAGGCGCTGCTGTTCGCCGCCTTCAACCTGTTCTGGACGGCCGCGCCGCTAGCCCTCATCCGCACCTTCCGCTTCACGCAGGGCGATGTCGCGCTGTTCGCGCTTGCCGGGGCGGGCGGCGCGCTGATCGCGCCGGTCGCGGGCAGGCTCGCCGACCGCGGCCGGGGACGGCGCGTCACCGCGCTCGCGCTGGCGGGCTCGGCCGGCCTTTTCCTGCTGGCCGACGCCGCCGTGGCGCTCGGCAGCGTCATCGCCTTCGCGCTCGCCGCGATCCTCATCGATTGCGCCGTGCAGGCCAACCAGATCACCGGCCAGCGGATCATCTTCGCCCTGTCGGACGGCGCGCGCGCCCGGATCAACGCCGCCTACATGACCTCCATGTTCCTCGTGGGCGCGAGCGGATCGCTGATCGGTTCGGCCACGTTCGAGAGTGGCGGCTGGTCCCTCTCCGCGCTGGCCGGGGCGGCGCTGTGCGGGCTCGCGCTAGTGATCTTCCTGACGCAGGATCGCGGCGCCAGCGGGACGGGGTGAGCGGACGGCACCGGGCGGGCGGCGGGTCGATTTGGAGTGCGCCTCACTTTTCATCCGTTCGGGCTGAGCGAAGGCGAAGCCCCTTGCCGAGCAACGCGAGGCCAGACGCTTCGCCTTCGCTCAGCACAGTCCTTCGACTTCGCTCAGGGCGAACGGCAAGATTGGCCGCAAGCTGCCACGGCCGGTCTGCTTTATCCGGCGCGCGCGCCCAAGGGGTCCAGCGGCTCGCTCGCCCGCTCAGTCAGCGCATCAGCGCGGCGACGCCGGGCAGTTGCCGGCCTTCCATCCATTCGAGGAACGCGCCGCCGGCGGTCGAGACGAACGTGAACTCGTCCGCCACGCCGGCGTGGTTGAGCGCGGCGACCGTATCGCCGCCGCCGGCGACCGAGACCAGCGAGCCTTCCGCCGTCAGCGCCCCGGCGGTGTGCGCGAGCGCGACGGTCGCGGTGTCGAACGGGGCCATCTCGAAAGCGCCGAGCGGGCCGTTCCAGACCAGCGTGCGGCAGGTCTTGAGCACGTCCGCCAGCGCCTCGACGGCAGCCGGGCCGACATCCAGGATCATCTCGTCGGCGGCGACCTCATTGACGTTGCAGATGCGGTAGCTCGGCGGATTGGCGGCGAATGCCTTCGCCACCGCCACGTCATAGGGCAGGTGGATGGTGCAGCCGGCCGCGTCCGCCTTGTCGAAGATGAGATTGGCGGTCGGCACCAGATCATGCTCGCACAGCGACTTGCCGACATCCACGCCGCGCGCGGCGAGGAAGGTGTTGGCCATGCCGCCGCCGATGATGAGATGATCGACCTTGTCGACCAGATGCTCCAGCACGGCGAGCTTGGTGGACACCTTGGCGCCGCCCACCACCGCCGCGACCGGGCGATCCGGATTGCCGAGCGCGGCTTCCAGCGCGTCCAGCTCCTTCTCCATCGCGCGGCCGGCGAAAGCGGGAAGCAGATGGGCGATCCCTTCCGTCGAGCAATGCGCGCGATGCGCGGCCGAGAAGGCGTCGTTCACATAGAGATCGCCGAGCGCCGCCATCGCCTTGCTGAGCGCGGGGTCGTTCTTCTCCTCGCCCGCGTGGAAGCGGGTGTTCTCGAGAATGGCGATGTCCCCGCCGCGCATCACGGCGATGCCCGCCGCGGCCGCCTCCCCCGCGCAATCGGGAATGAACTGGACCTGCCGGCCGAGCACATGGCCGAGCGCGCGCGTCACGAGGCTGAGCGAGAGTTCAGGCGTCTTGCGGCCCTTGGGACGGCCGAAATGGGCGAGGATCAGCACCTTGGCGCCCTTGTCCGCCAGCTCCAGCAGGGTCGGCACGGCGGCGCGCAGGCGCGTGTCGTCCGTGATCGCACCCTCGCTCATGGGCACGTTCAAATCCTCTCGGACGAGCACCGCCTTGCCGGCGATGTCGCCCATGTCGTCGAGGGTCTTGAAGGGTCTGGACATGAACTTGCTCCCACAATCTCACCGTTCGCCCCAAGCGAAGTCGAAGGGCGATGCCGAGCGAAGCGAGACCATCGCGCTCCGCTCGAAAAGGGGCTTCGACTTCGCCCAGCCCGAACGGCGATCCAGGCTTACAGCAGCCCCGCGACCACGCCGGTCGTGTCGATCATGCGGTTCGAGAAGCCCCACTCATTGTCGTACCAGCTCAGCACGCGGACGAGCTTGCCGTCGATCACCGCCGTCTCCAGGCTGTCGACCGTCGAGCTGCGCGGATCGCCATTATAGTCGACCGAGACCAGCGGTTCCTCCGAATAGCCCAGCACGCCCTTGAGCGGACCGCTCTCGGACGCGGCCTTCAGCAGCCCGTTCACTTCCTCGGCGGTCGTGGCGCGGGTCGGGATGAACTTGAGGTCCACCACCGAGACGTTGGGCGTCGGCACGCGGACCGAGGAGCCGTCCAGCTTGCCCTTGAGCGCCGGCAGCACCTCGCCCACGGCACGGGCGGCGCCGGTGGTCGTCGGGATCATGGAAAGGGCGGCGGCGCGGGCGCGGCGCATGTCCTTGTGGAGCTGGTCCAGCGTGTTCTGGTCGTTGGTGTAGCTGTGGATCGTCGTCATGAAGCCGCTCTCGATGCCGATGGCATCGTGCAGCACCTTGGCGAGCGGGGCGAGGCAGTTGGTCGTGCAGCTCGCGTTGGAAATGACGATGTCGTCGGCGGTCAGAGTCTCATGGTTGACGCCGTACACGACCGTCTTGTCGACGCCGCTCGCGGGCGCGGAAATCACCACCCGCTTCGCGCCGGCGGCGAGATGGGCGCTCGCCTTCTCCTTGCTGGCGAAGATGCCGGTGCACTCCAGCGCGATCTCGACGCCCAGCGCGACATGCGGCAGCCTGGCGGGATCACGCTCGGCCGTCACCTTGATGCGGTGGCCGTCGACGACCAGCGTATCGCCGTCGACGGAGACGTCGCCCGGCCATGTGCCGTGCACGCTGTCCCGCTTGAACAGCAGCGCGTTGGACTGGGCGTCGCCCAGATCGTTGATCGCCACCAGCTCCAGATCATGATCGGTGCGGCTGAGGATCGCGCGCGCGACCAGGCGGCCGATGCGACCGAAACCGTTGATTGCAACCTTGGTGGCCATCTGTCGAAAACTCCTTCCCTAAGTTCAGCCCAAAGCTCGGCCGAGCGCCGCGACGACGCGATCCGCGACCTTTTGCGCGGTCAGTCCGAAATGTTCGTAAAGAGCGGGCGCCGGCGCGGAAAGCCCGAAACCGTCGATGCCGATGTTGAGCCCGTCCGCGCCGGTGATCATGCACCAGCCCATCGTCGTGCCCGCCTCGACCGAGACGCGCAGCGCGCCTTCCGGCAGCAGCGCCGCGCGATAGGCCGCATCCTGCGCGAGGAAGCGCGGCATGCTCGGCATGGAGACGACCCGGGTGGGGATGCCCTGCCCTTCGAGCAGCGTCGCGGCGCCGGCCGCCACCTCGACTTCCGATCCGGTGGCGATCATCACCACGCGCGGCGCGGTGCTCGCCTCCCGAATCGTGTACGCACCCTTCGCGGAGAGATTTTCCGAAGCATTGTCACGCAGTTGCGGCAGGTTCTGGCGAGACAGTGCGAGGATGGAGGGCGTCGCCGCATTGGCCAGCGCCAGTTCCCAGCATTCGGCCGTCTCGACCGTGTCGCAGGGCCGGAAGACCTCCAGATTGGGAATGAGGCGCAGCGACATGACATGCTCGACCGGCTGGTGCGTCGGCCCGTCCTCGCCCAGCCCGATGCTGTCATGGGTCAGCACATAGACGACGCGCACCTGCTGGAGCGCGGACATGCGGATGGCGTTGCGGCAATAATCCGAGAAGACGAGGAAGGTGCCGCCATAGGGGATCATGCCGCCATGGAGGGCGATGCCGTTCATCGCGGCAGCCATGCCGAACTCGCGAATGCCGTAATGGACATAGCGGCCGGAATAGTCATCCTTGCTGAAGCAGACGGTCTGGTCCTTCGACCTGGTGTTGTTCGAGCCGGTCAGGTCCGCCGAGCCGCCGAACATCTCGGGAAGCTGCGGATTGATCGCGTCGAGCGCCAGTTCGCTCGCCTTGCGGGTCGCGATCTTCTGCGGGTTCGCGACGAGGCTGTCGAGCCAGGGCCGGATGGTGAAGCCCTCCGGCAGCTTGCCGGACATGCGCCGCTCGAACTCGGCGCGCTGGCCGCTCGCGGCGAGGCGCTTCGCCCAGTCGGCATGCACGCCCTTCGAGCGCGCCCCGATCGCCAGCCAGGCCGCGCGCACATCCTCGGGCAGCTCGAACGGGGGATAATCCCAGTCGAGCGCGACACGGGTCGCGGCGACTTCCTCGGCGCCCAGCGGCGAGCCATGCACCTTGCTGGTGCCCGCCATGTGCGGCGCGCCTTCGCCGATGCGGGTGCGGCAGGCGATGAGCGAGGGGCGCGGGTCGGCGAGCGCGGCGTCCATGGCGCGGCGGATGTCGACCGGATCGCGCCCGTCGCAATCCGTCACATGCCAGCCGGTCGCGGCATAGCGCTCCAGCACGTCCTCGCTGGAGGACAGGCTGACGGCGCCGTCGATGGTGATGCTGTTATGATCCCACAGGACATTCAGCCGGCCGAGGCCCATATGGCCGGCAAGGCCGATCGCCTCGTGATTGATGCCTTCCATCAGGCACCCGTCGCCGGCGATCACCCAGGTGCGGTGATCGACCAGATCATCGCCGAACGTCGTGTTGAGATGCCGCTCCGCCATCGCCATGCCGACCGCCATGGCGAGCCCCTGCCCGAGCGGGCCGGTCGTGGCCTCCACGCCGGGCAGCTCGAAATTCTCGGGATGACCCGCGCAGGGACTGCCGAACTGGCGGAAATTGCGGATCTGCTCCATCGTCGGCTCCTCATAGCCGGTGAGATGCAGCAGCGCGTAAAGCAGCATCGAGCCATGGCCGGCCGAGAGCACGAACCGGTCCCGGTCCGCCCATTTCGGCGCGGCGGGATCGAACTTCAGATAGTCGCTGAACAGCACCGTCGCGACATCGGCCATGCCCATCGGCATGCCCGGATGGCCGCTGTTGGCCGCCTGCACCGCGTCCATCGCCAGCACACGGATGGTGTCGGCGAGACGTTTTTCGGTGACTGTCATGGGCGCTCGCCCCTTTCTGCTGTTTCGGCGCAGCGGCGCGCGCATGATGGGGTCATCGACCACGGAGCGGGTCTCGATGAGCGGCCGGTCCGATCCCCGGGATGTCCCCCGAGTCGCCGCGCGGCTTCCATGTCGGATCGCCCCGGCAGCGTCAACCTGCCGGACGTGGAAAGGGGACGACTGCCGGATCGGCGGTTGCATGTCCGGGCCGGAGACCGGTCTTTCTCCGCTCCTGCGTTTCCGCTCGCGCCCTGCGCGGTGGACATGTCGGCGGGATGTCCACCGCGGCGTTCTCGAGCGGATTTGCCGGCATCGAGCCCGCCCCGCACGCGGCGCAGCTTCCTCCAGCCTCGGGGAACCACGCTTTTTCCATCCATCCCTTTCGCCTCGTCCGCGCCGGCCCGGACCGAAGTCGATACGGCCTTTTGCAATCGCCGGGGAGCGTGATAAGGGTCCGGCATGGCGAGCGACGCGATGATGCAGGTGATCGGGCGGATCGAACGCGCGATCACGCGCGCCGAGGCCCTTGCGCGGCAGGTTTCCGAGGAACGGTCGCGGATGATCGAAGCGCAGCTCGCCGCCGAGGCCGACGCCTCGCCGCCCGAACCCGCCGTCGACATCGACCCCTTTTCGCGGGACAAGGCGATCGCCGCGCTCAAGTCGCTCGACGCGCTGATCGGCGATCTCCAGAAGGCGCGGAGCGAAGCCTGACCATGGCCGAGGTGAAGATCATGGTCGGCGGCCGGCAATATTCGGTCCATTGCCGCGACGGCGAGGAAGCGCGGCTGCACCAGCTTGCCGGCATGATGTCCGAGCATGTCAACACGGTGAAGGCCGGCGCCGGGCTGACCGAGGTGCGCCAGCTTCTCTTCGCCGGCCTGCTGCTCGCCGACAGCCTTTCGGAAACCAATGCCGAGCTCAGGCGGGCGCGCGAGACGGCCAGCGCCGCGCCGCCGGCGCCCGCGCCCGAGTCCGCCGAACCGCTCGCGCCCCCGCCGCCCGAGGACGATCCGGAAGTCCTCGCGACGCTGGCGCGCCTCGCCGAGCGGATCGAGGCCCTGGGCGACAGCCTTGCAGCGCAACTCCCCAGCGCCTAGATAGTCGGTCGACGGGTACTGCCCGGTGCGCGCTTTAGCGAACATCCCTGAGGCGATAATACATCCTAGGGGGCTGTCTCTGGCCGGGCTCAGGCCCGCGTTACATGGTCCCCACCTGACGTTGAGGCGTCAGAGGATTTTCCAGCAAACGGCCATGGCGGTCCCGTCACCCCGCCCCCACATGCCGGACGGATGCGCATGACGATCGCGATGACAGAGCGAAGCCGGTTGCGGATCGAGCTGCGCGCGCGGCGCAAGACCTTCGTGGCGGCGCTGCCCCGCTCGGTGCGCGGCCTTGCCTTCCGCGTCCTGCCCTCCCCGGTGATGGCGCTGCTGCCGCCCGATGCCCGCTTGGCGCTCTATCGCCCGATCGGCAGCGAGGCCCCGACGGACCGGATCGCCGAGACGCTGTTCGACCTGGGCTTTCCGCTCTGCCTGCCGCGCCTGGGCATGCGCCCCGGCGACCCGCACTATATGGACTTCGCCGCATGGACGCCCGACGACGCGCTCGTCCCGGGCCCCAGCCGCATCCCCCAGCCCGATTTCGCGGCCGAGGCCGTGGTGCCCGATGTCGTCTTCACGCCGCTGGTCGGCTTCGACGCACGGCTCAACCGGCTGGGGCAAGGCGCCGGCCATTATGACCGCGCCTTCGAGCAATTGCAGGACGTGCTCAAGATCGGCCTCGCCTGGTCCTGCCAGCAGGTCGACGCGCTCCCGATCGAGCCGTGGGACGTCCCCCTCGACCTGGTCCTCACCGAGCAGCGCATCTTCGAGCGGGCCGGCGCCTGATGGACGAGCCGCCGACCTGGCGCCCGAGCTGGCGCAAGCCCGCGGGCATGCTGGCGATCCTGGCGATCATCGCGGCCTGGGCCGGCCTCATCGCCACATTCTCCGCCGAGATCGGCCGGTGGCCGCCGCTCGCGCAGGGGGTCTTCTATGTCGTGGCGGGCATCGCGTGGATCTTCCCCGTGCGCCCCATGCTCACATGGATGGAAACCGGCCGCTGGCGCGCCTGATCCCTCAGTCCTTCCGCCATTCCATCAGGAAGGCGTAGGGCACGCGATCGTAAATGGCCTTGCGGGCGGGATCGGCATCGTCCGCGCGGGGCTCGTCGAAATGGGCGAGGCGCAGGCCCGCCGCGATCAGCAGGCCCATATAGACCGACAGCGGCCGGTGATGATTGTCGATGGCGATGCCCGCCCAGCCGACGCGGCGCGCCCGGCTCTCCAGATAATCGTCGATCGCGAAATGGAGGCGCTCCCCCTCCGGCCCCCTCGCCCAGCCCATGTTGGGCGCGGCGGAGGCCGTGGAGAAGCTCGTGAGATTGGCGATGAGCAAGGTGCCGCCGGGCCGGAGGACGCGCGCCATCTCGCGAATCGCCGCGGACAGGCCGGCAATGTCGATCAGGCTCAGATAGCTGACCACGAGATCGAAGCTCATGTCGGCGAAGGGCAGCGCCTCGGCCGATGCCACGCGGTAGAGCCCCTGCGGATGACGCTCGCGCGCCGCGCGGATCAGGGCGGCAGTAGGGTCGATCCCGGTGGTGGCGATGCCGCGTGCCGCCAGCATCCGGCAGAAGCGCCCTTCGCCGCAGCCTACGTCCAGCGCGGTGCGGAAGGCCCCCGCGTCGATCCGGGCCAGCATCGGCCCGTCGAGCACATGCAGGCGCGTCCAGTCGCCGGCCTCGCCCTGCGACGCGATCCATGCCTGTGCGGATTTGTTCCAGCCATCGTCCATTGCCCGGCTCCTCCATAAAAGGGGGAGCGGGCCGCCATCATCCGACTTGTGGAAAATGGCGCGAGTGACGGGGCTCGAACCCGCGACCTCCGGCGTGACAGGCCGGCGCTCTAACCAACTGAGCTACACCCGCAGCGATGCGAGGCCGCGCAGGTATAAGAGGCCGCCGCGCCTGTCAACACGCTTGCGATCATGTTTCGTCATAATCGTCCGGCGGGTCGTGCATGGTGCTGGTGAGCGTGCCGGCCTCGAACAGGAAACCGGCAATGTCCGGCTTCCCGGCGGCGGCCAGGATGGTCTGCAGGATGATGAGCAGCGGCACCGCGAGCAGCGCCCCCGCCGTGCCCCACACCCAGGTCCAGAAACTCAGCGACACGAGGATGAGCAGCGGGCTCATCTTCAGCCGCTCGCCCAGCACCATCGGCGTGATGATGTTCGCCTCGACCAGATGCAGGCCGATCATGACGATCGCCGGCAGCAGCGCGAGGCCGACGGTCGTGAAGCTCATCAGCCCGCCCAGCCCGAGCAGCACGGCCGCGACGATCGGCCCGAAATAGGGCACGAAGTTCAGCAGCGCGACGAAGCCGCCCCACATGAACGGCGTCTGCATCCCGATGATGCTGAGCAGCACGGCGACGGTGAGGCCCAGCATGCCGTTGATGAAGGAGATGGTGAGGACATAGCGCGAGGTCGCGTCCACCACATTCTGGATGACGCGCGCGATGGTGAGCGCGCCGGTGAAGCTCCCCCGTCCCCGGATGGTGCGGCGGCGCAGGCGCGTCCAGCCGCTCAGGAAGAAGAAGATCACCAGCAGGCCGAACACGATGTTGATGACCACGCCCGGCGCGGCGGTGGTCAGCATCTGCAGCAGCGAGCCGGGCCGGGCGAAGTCGCCCATCTCGTTGCCGAGCGACTGCGATTCGGAAACCATGCGCATCAGGCCGTCGATGAAGCCCTGCGCCTGGGTGTAGAGTTCGATCACCGGCGCGAGCGTCTGCTTGATCTGGCCGATCCGGTCCGGCAGCACCGCGATCCAGTTGGACGCCGGCACCACGATCAGCACCAGCGCCGTGTTGGCGAAGATCAGGAAGGCGCCCAGCGCCAGCAGCGCCGCGATCGGCGAGGGAATGTGCCGGCGCTCGAGCCATTCGAGCAGCGGCACGAGGCAGACGGCGATGACCAGCGAGGCCGTGAGCGGCAGGAAGAACTCGGCACCCGCCCGCAGCGCGAACGGCAGGGCGAGCAGGAAGCCGGCCCCCGTGAACAGGGCGATCGACGCGGCCAGCCGGTTGCGCTCCCAGGCCTCGCGGTTGAGGCTGGCCGGCCGCGCACTCCGGGGCGGCGGCGTGGCCTGCCGGGCGGACGCGGCCTCCTCCCGATCGCTCATGTCCATGGTCGCGGCCCTCAGACCGCGACGGGCGCGGCGATATGCGCCTGCGGATGATAATCCTCGACCCGGAAGTCGTCGACCCGGTGGCCGAAGATGTCGGCCGGCCGGCGGACGATCTCCAGCCGCGGCGCACCGGCTGGCGTGCGCGCGAGCTGCGCCTCCACCAGCGCGGCATGATTGAGATAGAGATGCACATCCCCGCCCTGCCAGACGATCTCTCCGGGCTCGAGGTCGCAGTGCAGCGCCAGCATCCGGGTGATGAGCGCGAGGCCGAAGATGTTGAACGGCACGCCGAGCGCCAGATCCGCGCTGCGCTGGAAGAGCAGGCCGTTGAGGCGCCCGTCCGCCACGTTGAACTGATAGGTCATGTGGCAGGGCGGCAGCGCCATGCGGTCCACCTCATCGACATTCCAGCCGGTGAAGAGGAGGCGGCGCGAGGCGGGATTCGCGCGGATGCCCGCGACCAGGTCCGCGATCTGGTTGTGGCCCTTCGCGGCGCGGCGATAAAGGCCCGGTCCCGCCTCGGGCGCGGGCTCGTAGCGCGGCCAGTCGACCCACTGCTTGCCATAGACCGGGCCGAGATCGCCCCAGTCCCGCGCGAAATCCGGGTCCGCGAGGATCTTCGCCTCGAAATCCGCCATAGCGATGTCCATGCCCGTCTCGCGCCGATAGCGGGCAAGCGGCCAGTCGCTCCAGATATGGACGCCCTGCGCGATCAACGGACGGATATTGGTCTCGCCGGAGAGGAACCACAGCATCTCGCGCGCCGCGACCTTCCAGTAGATGCGCTTGGTGGTGAGCAGCGGCACCGCGCCATCGGCCAGCGAGAATCGCATCGTGGCGCCGAAGACCGCGCGCGTGCCGACGCCGGTCCGGTCGATCCGCTCGCTGCCATGTCGCCAGATCGCCCGCATGAGATCGAGATACTGCGCCTCATAATGCGGCGCCTCGGCGGCCATCCCGGAATCTGCGAACGCGGCTTGTGTCGGCATGCATGATCCTTAACGCGCGCGGACTCGGTGCGCCAGCGGCTTCGCCACAACAAGGACGGGCGGCGGAAAGTTCCACCGATTCGGATGAAAATCGCCCCGCTTTCCGGGCGGCAGGTGCGCGAAGCCTGTACCGAAGGAAAAATCCAAACGGAATCAGAGTGGAAAATCCTGCCGCCCCGGCCGTGCTTGCGCCACTCTGTGCGCGTGCCGACAATCCTCGCCTTGACGGATCGTGCCGCGACGGGGCGCGGACAGGCGGTCTGCGCGTCGGTCGAATATGGCGCGATCGATCTTTACGATGCGACCGGCGCCTTCCTGGAGCGCATGATCCTTGTCGGCGACGCGCATTGCCTCGCCATCGATCTCGGCCGGCTGATCCCGCACCTGCTGGCCGCCGACTGCCGGGCCATCATGCTGCACCACAGCCATCCGTCCGGCGATCCCGAGCCCAGCGCCGCCGATCTGGTCGCCACACGCAAGCTTGCCGGGCTGCTGCGCGGCCTCGGCCTGCAGTTGCACGACCACCGCATCCATGCCGGAACGGCGCATGTCAGCCTGCGCGCACGCGGCCTGCTCTGATGCCCGGACGAAAATCCGCAGCGAGCGCTTGCCAGCCTGCAATGCCCTCACTATAGGGCGCAGCCTGTCTTGTCGGCGCGCCAGCGTGCCGACCCGGTCGGGGAATAGCTCAGCCTGGTAGAGCACTGTCTTCGGGAGGCAGGGGCCGGAGGTTCGAATCCTCTTTCCCCGACCATTTTCGTTTTTCACTGCAATTTCAGTTAGTTAAGTGAATTTTTCAAACTGAAATTGACAGCAAAATTTACAGCAAAAATTGACAGTCGGCCGATGCCCGCCACCTAGAAAGGCAGCGGCGGGGCGCTCGATTCGATCAACTCGGGAAACATCATCGTCATTTCAGCGGCGATCAGTTCTCCAAGCGCCCGTGCAGCCATGGGCCGCGCCTCGCTATCCACCAATTCCATAAGCACCTGTCGGGGCGCATGCCGGAGCCATGCGGCGATAGCGTAGGCCAGATCGGAGTCCGAAACTGTCGGGAAGGAATGGTCAGACTGAGTCATGGCTGAAATAGAACATAAAGAGAACATTGGTTCAAGCGAGTTTCGATGGGCGGAATCAAAAAGGGGAGGTGGAAACCACCTCCCCTTCCCACAAGCCTCGTCGCAGGCTTAACCGAAACTCACTGTCCGCTGACCAATCCGACCGCGCCGCATCATCCCGCCAGCCATCGCAAAGCCACCGATCATCAGCGCCCAGGTCGCCGGCTCGGGAACAGGACCGCTTACCGAGAAGCCTCCCGCAGAGTAGATGTCATCATCATCGATGGTCCATGACGAGATGACCATGTGGTCAAATACGCCGTCGTAGCGAGTGGGAATCCATTGTATCGGGAAACCGCCCATGCTGCCGGTGGCCAAGACTTTGGTATTCAGTGGCGGCACCTCTCCGGGTGCTCCGTCAAAGCTGACATCGAAACTGAACAGGCCATAATGATCCGCGTAGGAGCCCCCCACATTGCTGACCCCGCAATCCCCATACCATCCGCACGCGAATAGGTCTGGATTATTGGGGTCAACCTGCACGGCTCGTAATTCGGCGTATCCGTAAAAAGTGGTGGTTGTCACAACCGGATATGGGTCTTCATAGGGATTGCCATAGTCGGTCACGGTGATGAGACCGTAAGCCTTGTAACTCATGAGCGTTGCTGCATGAGCCGATGCACAAAGCCCAAGCGCCGCCACACCAGCCAGAAGCATCCTCTTCATCTGCATATCTCCCACCAATTGATGGGTCGAAATCAGCATGGTTAACGGCCAGAGTCAAATTACTGCATGGTATTTCCCACAAAGGATGTGTGTAGTGGATACCATGCAAATCCCAAATATATCCTTTTAAATTCAATATTTTAAAAGATAAATCGATTTATCTCGCGCATGCGACATGACACAAGCCCCCAACGCCCCATATCTGCCTAACCCGGTCGATTCGTCCGCCGCCATGTGAGCCGACGACAACCGGGAGAAATGACAATGCCGAACAATCTTTTTGCCGCCATCAGTGCCGCTTCCGACCAACAGATATTGGAAGCCATTGCGCAGATTTTGAACCTGATAGGGCGCGATATGTG